>JADMIO011000738.1_pt1 | contig 65590 bp, 67 predicted proteins | sample 8958161 | NCBI WGS metagenome assembly JADMIO01 (sample SAMN16585339, study PRJNA669376) | soil metagenome | isolation source: Crop rotation soil | place: USA: Cullars Rotation, Alabama | collected 2011
GCGACTTCAAGTCACGTGAATTCCAAGCTTCGGATCCCACTGTGCTGGAAAGGGCGCATCGCTCGCGGGAAACGTATCTTCCATCTGTTGATCGACAGAGCCGGGCTTGCTGTGCGCGGCACCGTCGGTGTCGTGTTTGCGCTTCTCGGTCATGGTTTCGCTCCTCGGACGTTTGGCCCAAGGAAACGAGTGCGCACCGGGATTTGTTCCCACCCGCGGTTAGACGTCCGCGGAATCCTTGGCTTTTTTGGCCTTGGGCGGGGCCTTCTCCGGCGCCTTGGGCAGCGGCACGGGTCTCAGTAGGAATGCTGGAAGCTGGCTGCGGATATCGGCGGGCTCCGGTTCGCGTTCCGGCGCACGCGGCTTCTGCTGCTGCTGGCGCGGCTGCTGGTGCTGCTGCTGCTTCTGACGGTGATCGTGGCGATGGTCGTGGCGCGGCTGCTGCTTGGCTTGCGGCGGCGCGGCCTGCTCGACGATCGAGGCGGCGGCGGCGGGTTGCGCCGGCTCCATCGACGCGACCTGACCGTGCGGCTTGACGGGGTATTCGCGCTTGCGGTCGCGATCGCCCCGTCCGCCGCGGCTGCTGCTGCCCTTGCCGCGGTCGCGTCCGCCACGGCCGCCGCGATCCTCGCGCGGCGGGCGCGCGTCGCTGGCTTCCTGCAGGCCCGCGAGCGTGCGGCTTTCGAATTTCCGGCCGATCAGCTTTTCGATCGCCTCGACGTATTTCGCGTCGCGCTGCGTCATCAGCATATAGGTGTGACCGGAGCGTCCGGCGCGGCCGGTGCGGCCGATCCGGTGGACGTAGTCGTCGGGATGGTAGGGCGCGTCGAAATTGAACACGTGGCCGACCGAGGGGATGTCGAGGCCGCGCGCCGCCACGTCGCTCGCCACCAGGAAGTCCAGCGTGCCGGCGCGGAACCCGTCCAAGGTTCGTGTACGGACGGACTGGTCGAGGTCGCCATGCAGCGGCGCGGCATTGAAACCGTGCTTCTGCAGCGACTTGGCGACGATGTCGACGTCGGTCTTGCGGTTGCAGAACACGATGGCGTTCTTGACGTTGTTGTCGCGGATCAGCTGGCGGAGCGCCTCGCGCTTGGCCCAGTCGTTGGAGGGGACCTGGATCACCTCCTGCGTGATGTTGGCTGCCGTCGTCGCCGGACGCGCCACCTCGACGCGCACGGGATTGTGCAGGAACTGCTCGGTCAGCCGCTGGATCTCGGGCGGCATGGTCGCCGAATAGAACAGCGTCTGGCGCGTGAACGGGATCAGCTTGCAGATGCGCTCGACGTCGGGGATGAAGCCCATGTCGAGCATGCGGTCGGCTTCGTCGACGACGAGGATCTGCACCTGTGAGAGCATCAGCTTGCCGCGCTCGAAATGGTCGAGCAGACGGCCGGGCGTGGCGATCAGCACGTCGACGCCGCGGTCGAGCTTGCGGTCCTGGTCGTCGAACGAGGTGCCGCCGATCAACAGCGCCATCGAAAGCTTGTTGTACTTGCCGTAGCGCTGGAAGCTCTCTGCCACCTGGGCGGCGAGCTCGCGCGTCGGTTCCAGGATCAGCGAGCGCGGCATGCGCGCCTTGGCGCGGCCGCGCGCCAGAAGCTCGATCATCGGCAGGGTGAAGCTCGCCGTCTTGCCGGTGCCGGTCTGGGCGATGCCGATGATGTCCTTGCGTTGAAGGACGTGCGGGATGCCTTCGGCCTGGATCGGCGTCGGCGTTGTATAGCCGCTCTGCTCGACCGCCTTGAGAAGGTCGGCCGACAGGCCGAGCGTCGCGAAGCCGTTCACGGCAGGTGCCGGTTCGGCTGTGGCTGCAACCGATTCGGTGGCTTCCGCAGCTGGTTCGGCCGCAGCCATCGACTCCGTCGCGGGCTCGACCGCGGCGGCAGTGGTTTCGGGGGCAGTCTCTGAAGCGTCCGTCTGGCTTACTTCAATACCGGCTTCCGCGCCGGGACTCGTCACGTTCGTCATGCGCTCCTGTGTCGGGCGCATGTCACGCGCCCAGTCGGCTTCGCCCGGATTGGCAGCCGAATCCTATATCGGAGCGATATAGGTAATGTGACGCGCGGAGTCAACCGCCTGGAATGGGCCTTGCTCCGCATCCGGAATGGAACACCATTTCGGGACGGCGATGCGTATCTGGACCATTCTGGCGCTGCTGGCTCTGACGCCCATGGCGGCGCAGGCGGCCGAATACCGCGTGCTGCACAACTTCTGCGTCTCGGAGACCTGCCTGGACGGCCGCGCGCCGGTCGCCCCGCTGATGCTGGACGGCGCCGGCAACCTCTACGGCACGACCAGCCGCGGCGGCGCCCACGACACCGGCACCGTGTTCCAGATCGCGATGAGCGGCGCGGCGGGATTTCGGCGGCTCTACAGCTTCGCGCAAGCCGGCGGCGCCAATCCGCAGGCGCCCCTGATGATGGACGCGGCGGGCGCGCTCTACGGCACCGCCATCAACGGCGGCGTGCGGGGCGAGGGCACCTTCTTCAAGCTCATGCCGCAGGGCGTGCGCTGGCGCCTGCACGTCGTCCACCAGTTCTGCTCCAGCTCGTTCTGCTCGGACGGCTCCAACCCGGTCTCGGGCGCGGCCTATGCCGGCGCGCGGCTCGGCCAGCCCTATGACGGCAATGCCGAGGTCTATGGCACCACGGTCGCGGGCGGGCAGGGTCCTTATGGCGTGCTCTATCGCTGGACGCCCAAGGGCGGCATGCACATCGCCAAGAGCTTTTGTGCCGAGACGAGCTGCACCGACGGCGCGCAGCCCAATGGCGGCGTCGCGTTCAACGACGCGGGCTTTCCTTGCGGCACGACGCATGGCGGAGGCAAAGCGGCCCACGGCACGCTGTTCTGCCTGGACGCCGACGATGCGGTGTGGAGCGTGAGCTTCTGCAGCTGGGCCAATTGCGCCGACGGCAGCGAGCCGTCCGCGGGCATCGTGGCCGACGGCAAGGGCAACGTCGTCGGCACGACGCGTTTCGGCGGGCGCTATGGCCAGGGCGTCGTCTACGCCGTGTCGGCGGGCGCGGCCCCGCATCGCTTGCGCGTGCTGCACAGCTTTTGCCGCACGGCGGGCTGTCCGGACGGCAGCAACCCCATGAGCGCCGTCACGATGGTGGGCGGCGACATCTACGGCACCACGTCGCGCGGCGGGAAGTATTCCGGCGGCGCGGTGTTCAAGATCGACGCGGCCGGACACTTCAGCCTGGTCCACTCCTTCTGCCGCGCCCAGGGCTGCCCGGACGGCTACGCGCCGCAGGCGGGCCTTGTCGGCGACGGCAACGGTCATCTCTTCGGCACGACCGCGCAAGGCGGCCGCAGCGGCGGCGGCGTGGCGTACGAGATCACGCTATAAGGCGAGGGCCGATTCAGGGCTCTCGCGGATGACCATCACCATCACGGCTTTCGAACGCTCACCCGACGGCGGCAAAGGGCTCGCGCGCGACACGCGCGTGCGCTGGGCGCTGGAAGAGGTGGCCCAGCCTTACGAGGTCCGCCTCGTGTCCTTTGCCGCGATGAAGGAGCCCGCGCACTTGGCGCTTCATCCCTTCGGCCAGATCCCGACCTATGAGGAGGGCGATCTCGTCCTCTTCGAGACCGGCGCGATCGTGCTCCATATTGCCGAGCGCTATGCGGGTCTGTTTCCCGATGATCGCGATGCGGGGGCGCGTGCGACCGCCTGGATGTTCGCGGCCGTCAACACCGTCGAGCCGCCGATCCTCGATCTCATGACGGCGAAGCTGCTCGAGGGCGGCAAGCCCTGGGCCAAGGAGCGGCTGCCGCTGGTCATGGACCGCATCCGCGACCGGCTGAAGCAGCTTGCCGCGCGCCTCGGCGACGCCGAATGGCTCGACGGCGGCTTCAGCGCGGGCGACCTGATGATGGCGTCGGTGCTGCTCCGGCTGAGAGCGTCGGGCATCCTGGACGAGTTCCCGAGCCTTGCCGCCTATGTCGCGCGCGGCGAGGCGCGGCCCGCCTACAAGCGGGCCTTCGCGGCCCAGCTGGCGGTCAATACAAGATAGGAAGCGAGGCCACGACGATCGCGATCGATCGCCGTGGCCCGCCTGCTCAGTTCACCGTCACGTTCACTGCGACCGACGGGATGCCGTTGGCGACGACGACGAGTTTGCTTGCGCCCGTCTCCATGCCGGCCGGCACGTCGAAATGCGTCGTCACGGGCGTGGCGCCGGTCGCCACCCCCATCGAGCTGTGGTCGTGGGTGCGGGCATAGAACACGTGCCCCGTCGCATTGTTGGTGATGCGCACCAGCGGATAGTTGGTGTGGGTCTCGAGCTCGTCGCCGAACGCCGCGCCCTGGTTCAAGCCGTTGAACTGCGTGCCTGCGACCATGTAGCTCTGGCCACGCGTGACGCTGGACGGGCAGTCGGTGATCGACGGCGCCCAGGACGGGTCGTAGGTCCCCGTCGGCTGGTAGACCGCGAAGCCGCCGACCAGAACCTCACCGGTCGGGAGCGGCATCAGCCCGCCGCCGGCGGCGTTGAACGACTTGCGCACCAGGCTGGTACCGTCCCACTCGTAGAGCGAGCCGCTCGAGGCTTCGACCAGAACATGACCGCTCGGCAGGATCGATACCGGCGTGTCGAAAGCGTCGTCCCCGTTGGGGAAGTCTGGGCCCGGCGTCCAATGGCCGGTCTTGTCGCCGGCGCTGGGCGGCGTCCAGATCGCGGTGTGGCCGTGGTTCTCGCCGTCGGGCGCGGAGCCCGTGGCGAAGACGCGGCCGTCGGGCAGGCGGATGGCGGCGCCGGTCTCGCCCGGCGGGTCGTAGCACTTGTTCTTCGGGCCGTATTCGATGCAGTGGCCGCAGCAATTCTGCGCACCGCGCAGGTCGACGACGGTGCTGCCCGCGCTCACCCATTTGCCCTTCTTGGGGATGTAGCGCTCCGAGCCCGGATGCGCCTTGACGTCGACCGAGAGGAACGAGCCGTCGGGCAAAAGCACCCAACCTTCCTCGGCGTTCCAGCCCTGCTTGTCCTTGGCGGAGACCTTCGCCCACTGGCCGGTCTGCGGATCGTAGAGCGCCATCTTGGTCTTGAACTTGTAGCCGAGCATGAACTTGCCGTCGGGCATCACGGTGCCGGGCGAGTCGCCGATATTGGTCCAGCCCTTGGGCGGCGGCAGGTCGGCCCAGGTGTTGGTCAGCGGATCGTAGATCGCGCCGCGATTGATGAAGGCGAATTCGTTGTTGTTGTACTCGCCGCCGGTGATCAGCAGCCGGCCGTCGGCCAGCACGCTCTCGGCCTGCGCGTAAGGCGAATAGCCGGACGGCAGGTCGGCCATGCGCGACCATGTGCCGTTGACATAGCTGCCGTTGATGTCGGGCGTCAGCTTCCACCAGTCGCTGTTGTTGAAGCCCTGGGCCATGACCGTTCCGTCGGTCATCTGGAAGGTCACTTCCGCGCCGTCGGGCGGCTGATGCGTGAGGTTCTTGAAGGTCTGCGCTTCGGCAGTGGTGAACGAGGCGGCAAGCAACGCGACACAGTACGCGAACCGGCGGAGCATCGGGGAGAGTCCTCTCTTTTCGGGCGCGCGACGCTAGCACCGGTGCGGGGCGTCGAATAGGCCTCGATGCGCCGTATCGAACAGGGCCGTTGACCGCGGGACGCCGTCCGCGCGAGGCTTCGTCTTCTGTCGCGGGAGGGGCTTTTGGACAAAGATAATTTTGCTGCGATCACACGCGTGCTCGCGGTGACGGCGATCGCGGTCCTGGTCTGGGCGGCATCGAAGTACTGGTACGCCAAGCCCGAGGTGCTGACCGACTCCGCGCCCGCAACCGAGTTCAGCGCCGGCCGCGCCGATGCAACCTTAGGCAGGCTGCTCGGGCCGGAAATCCCGCACCCCGTATCGAGCGAGGAGAACGCGCATGTGCGCGCGCGGCTGCTGGCCGAGTTCGCCAAGCTCGGCATCAAGACCTCCACGCATACCGCCTTCGCCTGCAACGCCTGGCGCGGCTTCGGTTTCGTTCCCTGCGCGACGGTGAGCGATGTGCTGGCCGAGGTGGTGCCGGGTCAAGGCAAGGCGATCGTGCTGCTCGCGCATTACGACTCGGTGCCCGCGGGACCCGGCGCCTCCGATGACGAATCCGGCACCGCCATCGTGCTCGAGGTCGCGCGCGCGTTGAAGGCGCGTGGGGGCAAGAGCAAGCATCCGGTGCTCGCGGTCGTCACCGACGGCGAGGAGGCGGGGCTGCTCGGCGCGCAGGCGTTCCTTCAGGACCCCAAGCTGAAGGCGCTCGTCGGCGTGGTGGTGAACGTCGAGGCGCGGGGCACGCGCGGCCGCAGCCTTCTGTTCCAGACGAGTCCCAAGAGCTCGGCGCTGATCGATCTCTATGCCGACAACGTGCCGTTCCGCGCGACCAGCTCCTTGTTCGCCGAGATCTACAAGCTGCTTCCCAACGACACCGACCTGACGCTGTTCATCCGCCAGGGCTTCGCCTCGTTCAACTTCGCTTTCTCGGACAACGTCGCCGACTATCACACGCCCTTCGACCGCCGCGAGAACCTGAGCAAGCTGACCTTGCAGCAGCAAGGCGAGAACATGCTGCACGTCACGGCTGCGCTCGAGCAGACCGACTATGCCGCGCTCGACGGCCATGAGGAGGTCTATCTCGACATCTTCGGGCGCTGGCTGCCGCGCATGCCGGCGTCATGGGCGCCGGTCTTGTCGATCGTGGTGCTGATCGTGCTGTTCGTCGCCGCCGTCCGCGCGCGCGGGATCTCCACGCGCGAATGGGTGGTGGCAGGGCTGCTGCCCCTGGCCCTGATCGTCGCATGCGGATTGACGGGCTGGGTGCTGCATGTCCTGGCGCAGACGATCTCGGGCCAGCCCGATCCGTCCTATGCCTATCCGATCGCGCTGCGCGAGGCGCTGGGCCTCGGCGTGGTGCCGGCGACTCTCGTGGTCGCGCCTATGGCGACATCCACAGCGGCGCGCCACGCGGTGTGGCTGTGGTACGCGGTGCTCGCGGTGGCGACCTCGCTGCTGCTGCCGGGCTTCAGCCCGTATTTCCTGTTCCCGGCGCTGCTGGCGGCGGTGGGCGCAGGCGTCGGCATCTTTGTGCCGCGGCTCTCGCGTCTCGCCGATCTCGGCGTGCTGCTCGCGCTGCCGATCTGGATCGGGTTGGTGGCGACGGGCGAAGGGCTGATGGGTCTCAAGCTGCATCCCTTGTTCACGGTCCCTGCGGCTTTCGCGGTGATGACGCTTATCCCGCTGCTCGACGCGCGCGCGATGCCGCGCATGGCGTGGCGCACGCTCATGATCGTCGCTGCCGGCGGCGCGCTGGTCGCAGGCGTCATCGCCGGCATGCAGCCTGCCTTCAGCAAGACCGTCGCCCAGCGCTTGAGCATCCGCTACGTCGAAGGCATCGGCGCGCCCAAATGGTCGCTGGACGCGAACGCGCCTTTGCCGGCGCCGCTGCGCGCCGCGGCGCATTTCGCGAAAGACCCCGCGCCGCTGCTGCCCGGACCGTTCCCTGCGGTCTATCAGGCGCCCGCGGGCGATGCGCAACGCTATGCCGTCTCGCCCGCGGAGATCGTCGCGGACGGCGCGTTCGAGGGCGCCAAAGAAGGAGGGCGCCGCGTCACGGTCGCGCTGCACGGCTCGTCCGAGGCGTCGGTGATGGCGCTCGTCATCCCCAAGGCCGCGAAGGTCAGGAGCGTCGCCATCCACGGCCAGGACCTGGTGGCGCCGAACGACTTCGACGGCGACATGCTGCTGGCCTGCACCTCGCGCGATTGCGCCGGCGAGGTGGTGTCCATCGAGACGGCGGGCCATGCCGCGTTCCCGCTCACCGTCATCGAGCAGCGCTACGGCCTGCCGGAATTCGCCCACGCGATGGTGGCGGCCAGGCCGCCCCAGGCGATCCCGTCGCAGCTCGGCGACGGCGTGCTGCTGGTGAAGACGCTCGCGATACCGGCGAAGTAGGCCGGCCCGATGGCTCCGAGCGGACCGGTCTACTGCGAGACAGGCCATGGCTGGCTGTTCATGGCCGAGCCGGTCAACACCGTCACCAACATCTTCATCATCATCGCGGCGGTGATGGCGGTGCGCTATGTGAACCGCGCGAAGGTCGGCTGGCCCTGGGACCTGACGGTGCTGCTGGTCCTGCTGTTCTCGGTCGGCATCGGCAGCTTCGCCTGGCACGCGTTCCGCACGCGCGCGATGCTCGCCTTCGACGCGATCCCGGGACTGCTGTTCCTGTTCGTGCTGGCGGGCCTGTGGTTCCGCGCGCTGTACGGCAATTGGGCGGGGATCCTGGGCGCCGCCGGACTGCTCGCGCTGGCGATCCTGGCGCCGTATCTGTGGTGGCACAATATGGCGGCGATGCCGTCCCGCGCGCTGGTCTTCGTGCCGGCCTTCTTCGCCATCGCGGCGGTGGGCGCGGTACTCACCACGCAGACCGTGCCGCGCTACGGCGCCAAGATCGCCGCCTATGGCGGCTCTGCGATCTTCTGGGGCGTCGTCGCGGCGGTGTGCCGCTCCATCGACCTGATGGTGTGCAGCGACATCCCCTTCGGCCTGCATTGGGGCTGGCACATGAGCCTGTCGCTCGCGGCCTATCTGGGCATCGTCATGCTGGTGAAGATGAAGACCTATACGTCGACCGCGGCCGCCGCGAACTGAGCGTTCTCCTGGATGAACTGGAAGCGCAGCTCGGGCTTCTTGCCCATCAGGCGCTCGACCAGGTTCTCGGTCTTGCTCTTTTCGGCCTCGGGGATCTCGACGCGCAGCAGGGTGCGGTGGCCCGGCTTCATCGTCGTCTCCTTCAGCTGCGCCGGCATCATCTCGCCGAGGCCCTTGAAGCGCGACACTTCCACTATCGCATTGGGCTTGAAGTGCGATTTCATCAGCCGCTCGCGGTCCTTGTCGTCGCGCGCGTAGACCGTCGTCGCGCCGTGGCTGAGGCGATAAAGCGGCGGCATCGCCAGATAGAGATGCCCCTTGGCGATCAGCCGGGGCATCTCGCGATAGAAGAAGGTGAGCAGCAGCGAGGCGATATGCGCGCCGTCGACGTCGGCATCGGTCATGACGATGACGCGGTCGTAGCGCAGGTCCTCCTCGCGGAACTTCATGCCCGTGCCGCAGCCGAGCGCCTGCACCAGGTCGGTGAGCTCCTGGTTCTGTTGAAGCTTGCCCGCCGCCGCGCTCGCGACGTTGAGGATCTTGCCGCGCAAGGGCAGCACCGCCTGGGTCGCGCGGTCGCGCGCCTGCTTGGCCGAGCCGCCGGCGCTGTCGCCCTCGACCAGGAAGATCTCGGTGCCTTCGCTTCCGGCGCGCGTGCAGTCGGCAAGCTTGCCGGGCAGGCGCAGCTTGCGCGTCGCGGACTTGCGCTGGGTCTCCTTCTCCTGTCGGCGCTTGAGGCGGTCTTCGGCCATGTCGACGACGAAGTTGAACAGCCGGTCGGCCTCCTGGGGGCTTTCGGCCAGCCAGTGGTCGAAATGGTCGCGCACCACGGTCTCGACCAGGCGCTGCGCCTCGGACGTGGAGAGCTTGTCCTTCGTCTGGCCCTGGAACTCGGGCTCGCGGATGAACACCGACAGCACCGCGCAAGCGGCAGCCATCAGGTCGTCGGCGGTGATCAGCGCGGTCTTCTTCGAGTTGATGCGCTCGCCATGCGCGCGCAGCGCCTTGGTCAGCGCGTTGCGCAGGCCCTGCTCGTGCGTGCCGCCCTGCGGCGTGGGGATGGTGTTGCAGTAGGAGTGCACGAACGGGTCCATGTCCGGCACCCAGGCGACGGCCCATTCGACCGCGCCTTTTCCGTCGCGGTTCTCGAGCCGGCCCGTGAACTCGCGCGGGGTGACGGTCTCCTTGCCCTCGGTCTCGCTGCGCAGGAAGTCGAGCAGGCCGCCGGGGAACTTGAGCGTGTCCTCGGCCGGCGTCTCGCCCTTGATGAGCGACGGGTCGCAGCTCCAGCGGATCTCGACGCCGCGGAACAGATAGGCCTTGGACTTGACCATGCGATAGAGCCGCGCGGCCGAGAAATGCACGTTCGGACCGAAGATCTGCTCGTCGGGATGGAACGACACCCGCGTGCCGCGCCAATTGACCCCGCCCATATCCTTCAGCTTGCCGACGGGCTTGCCGCGCTCGAAGCGCATCTTCTGGCCGTGCTTGTCGCGCGCGACCTCGACCTCCATCCAGTCCGACAGCGCGTTCACCACCGACGAGCCGACGCCGTGCAGCCCGCCCGAGGTGTCGTAGACCTTGCCGCCGAACTTTCCGCCCGAATGCAGCGTGGTCATGATGACCTCGAGCGCCGACTTGTTCTTGAACTTGGGGTGGGGGTCGGTGGGAATGCCGCGGCCGTTGTCGCGGATGGCGATGACGTTGCCCGCGGCGAGCTCGACCTCGATGCGGTTGGCGAAGCCGGCCACGGCCTCGTCCATCGCATTGTCGAGGATCTCCGCGGCAAGATGATGCAGCGCGTTCTCGTCGGTGCCGCCGACATACATGCCGGGGCGGCGGCGGACGGGCTCCAGCCCCTCAAGGACCTCGATGTCCTTGGCGGTGTAGCCCTTGGAAGACTGGGGTGCGGCGTCGAACAGGTCGGGTGACTTGGCCATGGCTCTGTTTAAGCGATTCTGCGTGAGTGAGTCGGGGGAATTCGTTCAGGTTAACGAAAACCTACCGCGCGCGCATGCATCAAAAGAAGGTCTCCGTTAACGCGCCTTGTGTAAACCAGGGATCGTGGATACGACCGCAAACCGCATGGCGCTTGAATCGAGACCGCGCAAGGAGGACCTTCGCGACCTCGATGCGCGTCTGAAACAGATCGTCGCCAGCCTGCCGGCGTCGATCATCTACAACCCGTTGATGACGGCGTTGGCGGCGATCGCGTTCATCATCGGTCCAGACACGTTCGGTCACGTCTCGTGGTTCGCCATCGGCACGGCGATCGGCATCCAGCTCGTCACCTCGGGCATAGGGCGCATCGTCTATGTCAAGAACCGCGACACGGTGCGCGACCTGCACGCCAAGCAGCGCGAGCTGATCGCCCACCAGATCGTCTATTCCGCCGGCACCGGCGCGATGGCGTGGTGCTTCTGGGTCGACGGCAACGACGTCAACAACATGTACGTCATCCTCTTGATGGTCGGCGTGCTCTGGTCGGGCGCCTTCACCCGCGCCGCGCACCGGCTGATCTTCACGATCTCGACCTTCTCCGCGGCCCTGGTGTTCACCGCGCGCTTCGCCATCGCGCCGGGCGGCGCCGCGCATATCATGACGCTGCTGACGCCGGCCTGGCTGATGTACATCGTCGCGATGGGCGCGACCGCGCGCAAGCGCGTCGACGAGATGCTGGCGGTGCGCTTCGCCAACGAGGACCTGACCGACGCGCTGCGCCTGGCGCGCGACGACGCGCTGCGCAAGCGCTTCGAGGCCGAGGCCGCCAACGCGTCCAAGACCATCTTCCTCGCCAACATGAGCCACGAGCTGCGCACGCCGTTGAACGCGATCCTGGGCTTCTCGGACATCATCGCCGAGCAGAGCTTCGGGCCGGCGGTCGAGCGCTACCGCGAATATGCCCGCGACATCCACAACTCCGGCGCGCATCTCTTGAGCCTGATCAACGACCTGCTCGACGTCGCCAAGATCGAGGCGGGCAAGATGGAGATCGACCCGCAGCCGCTCGATCCCGCGCCGCTGCTCGAAAGCGTGCGCCGGCTGATGGGCTCGCGCGCGCTGGCCAAGGGCCAGACGCTCGACTTCGCGCCGTTGAGCCCGAACCTGCCGCAGATGATCGCCGATCCGCGCGCGGTCAAGCAGATCGTGCTCAACCTCGTTTCCAACGCGGTCAAGTTCACGCCGCATGGCGGGCAGATCAAGGTCAAATGCGGGCTGACCGACGAGGGCGGCTTCGCGATCTGCGTCGAGGACAACGGTCCCGGCATCCCGAAGGAAAAGCTCGCCAAGGTGTTCAAGCCGTTCAGCCAGGTCGACAACCGCTACGACAGCAACGGCGGCGGCACGGGACTGGGGCTCGCGCTGGTGCAGGGCCTGGCCCAGCTCCACGGCGGCAACGCGACGATCGAGAGCGAAGTCGGCGTCGGGACCAAGGTCACGGTTTATTTTCCGTTAGCGACGCTCCAGGCGCCGACGCGGCGCACGGCTTGACGTCGCGTTTCGGTTGTCCGCCGAACCAACTTCTCTCAGTAAATTTTAACTCACGCCCTTATACGATCCTGCCGTCCGCGCAAGGCGGAGCACGGTAAACGAGGGAATTCCCGTGGGTTTTGGCAAGCGGCTGCGCGTCCAGAGAAGCGCCGATGTGCGCGTCCTGAAATCGCAGCTCGATCTCACCGCCGAAGCATTGCGCGCGACGCGTCTTTCCGCGCCGCTCTGGGCTCTCGTCATCGCCATCCTCGCTTCGGACGAGGTGGGCAAGGTGGGCAACACGCCGATCCTGCGCGCGCTCCTGATGCCCGCCATCCTGGGCGTGACCATGGTCGTGCTCGACTATGTCGTCTCCTACTACCGCCGCGACACCGCCGGCAGCGCCGGACACGAGCGCACGCAGGGCTGGTTCGGCAAGCTCGTCACGATGCAGGCGGTGGTCAGCGCGGTCTGGGGCCTGATGCCCTGGATGCTGTGGGACCATTCGGGCGACCTCAACCATCTTTTCATCGCCGCCTCGACGATCACGATCCTGGCGGGCCTGGTGGTGAGCCGCGCCAGCCATATGGATATGTTCCTGGCGAGCCTCATCCCGTTCACGGCGATGGCCTCGTTGCGTTTCGCCTTCGGCAGTTCCTGGATCGACTACGGCACGGCCTGCGTCATCCCGCTGGTGGCGTCGCAGCTGTTCTTCGACGGCAGGCGCATGATGCACCGCCTCGACGAGGACTCGCGCCTGCGCTTCCAGGTGGAAGACCTCGCGCGCGAGCTGGAAGAGACGCGCGACGACGCGCTGCGCAAACGCTTCGAGGCGGAGACCGCGAACGCTTCCAAGACCGCGTTCCTGGCCAATATGAGCCACGAGCTGCGCACGCCGCTGAACGCGATCCTGGGCTTCTCCGAGATCATCGCGCAGGAATGCTTCGGACCCGCCGGCTCGCCGCGCTACAAGGAATATGCCGGCGACATCCATTCCTCGGGCGCGCATCTCTTGAGCCTCATCAACGACCTGCTCGACGTCGCAAAGATCGAAGCCGGCAAGATGGAGATCCAGCCGCAGCCGCTCGAGGCGCGCCGCACCTTCGACATCGCGCTCAAGCTGATCGGCGCCAAGGCGCGCGAGAAGCACCAGGAGCTTATCATCGACGTCGATCCGTCGGCGCCGCCGCTCTTCGCCGACGAGCGCGCGCTCAAGCAGATCCTGATCAATCTCGTCTCGAACGCGGTCAAGTTCACGCCGGAAGGCGGACGCATCCAGGTGCTGGGCAGCGCGGCGCGCGGCGGCGGCTTCCAGATCTCGTGCCAGGACAACGGCCCGGGCATCCCGCGCGAGAAGCTCGACCGCATCTTCACGCCCTTCAGCCAGGTCGACAACCGCTACGACCGCCAGGCCGGCGGCACGGGCCTCGGGCTCGCGCTCATCCGCGGCCTTGCCGAGCTTCACGGCGGGCGCGCATGGCTGGAAAGCGAGCCGGGCAAGGGCTGCTGCGCCTATGTGGTGCTGCCGCTCGAAGGCGAGCGCCAGCGCGACGAGACGATTGCCGTAGCCGCAGCCTAAGCTGCCTGCGGCGCGCCGGCCGCGGGCGTCAGCATGCGCGGCTTCACGTCGGTGAACAGCCGGCTCGCATCGACCCTGAGATAGACCGCGATCAGGCGCTGCTCGTCCGCCGGCACCGGCTTCTTGAGCGCGATCCAGTCGCCGAGATCGGTATCGGAGACATTCGTGCCCGCTGCGAGCTCTGTTGCGGTGATCTTCTGCGCCGCTAGCTCGGCTCCCAGCCCGATCGCCCAGCGGCTCTGCATCGCGCCGCCTTCGAGCTTGAAGGTGCGCTCGCCGACCTCGCGCATCCAGGCCGTCACGCGGTCGGACAGATAGCCCGCCGTGATGCCGAGGAAGGCGATGAGATAGGGGCTCATGTCGTTGCCGTCGGCGCCGGCGCCGGTTTGCGACATCGCCAGCATCCCGGCCGAAGCGAAGAAGAACAGCGCCAGCGCCACCGCCGCGCCCAACCCCACGCGCGAAGCGATCTCGCCATAGCCGGTGTCCTCGCGGTCGAGCACCAGCTTGCGCGCCAGGAAGATCAGGCTGCCCAGCATCCCCATGCAGATCGACAGCAGCAGCACCAGCATCGCGTTGGGGATCATCACCAGGTTGGAGAAACGCCCCAACAGCGCCTCGTAAGCGCGGAAATCCTCGACCACGCTGCGATAGGAGTCCTTCTTCAGGTTGCCCGTCGGCTCGGGCGCGGGGGCGGCCAGCGCCTGCTCGCTGGCGGCCGCCTGCTGGTCGGCGGCAATAGCCGACATCCAGTCGTTGTGGACCAAAGTGTAGCTCGAGACGATCGCGTCGGTGTCCGTGGCCACCTCGGCCAGGAACTTGTCGATCTCGGGGCCCGGCTCGCCCGCCTGGGCGCCTTTGCTGCGCACCGCCTCTTCATAGATGTTCAGCCGTTCCTCGATGGGCGCGATGCCTTGCGCGCCCGGCACACCGTTGTTCGCCGGCGTCAGGCTCGGCGGCATGACCGCGTGGACGGCGGTCAAGTCCCGGTATTTCTGGCCGCGGGTTTCGACGGCTTTCTCCAGCGCGTGGTGCAGCGCCATCATCTGGCCGACGAGAGACGCGATCCGCTGCGAATATCGCGCGCGGTCCGCATGGATCTGGTCCAGCTGCCCGGCGCGCTTCTCGGCCTGGGCCTCGCGGGTGTTGAGGGTGATGATGTCGAGGCGCACCGAACCCACGGTCGCATGCACGTCGGGGTCCTTGATCGTCTGCACCGAGCGCTGCAGCTGCAGCGCTGAGATCAACAGCAGGACCGAGCCGAAGACGAAGATGAAAAGCACCGCCAGCAGCGGACCTGTGAGCGAGGAGGATTTCGGCGCGTCGGCCATGAGCGTTTATCCCGGTGGAATGTCGGTGAAGATCTGGGCCGGATGCATGCGCAGGAACGCGGCGACGAGGCCCTGCTTGTCGCCAGGCACGGGCTTGGTCTGCGCCACCCAGCCGTCGACGTCCGCGACCGTCACGCCGGTCGCGCCTGCCACCGCCGCATTGTCGACGCCGGCGGCGGCGAGCTTGGGGCCCAGATCGATCGCCCAGCGGTTCGGCGGGCCGTCGGTCTTGACCTTGAACGCGTTCTCGCCGACCTCGCGCATCCATTGCGTCACGCGGTCGGACAGATAGCCGCCGGTGATCCCGAGGAACGAGATCAGATAGGGGCTCATGTCGGATTGCGTGCCGGATTTCGTCTCGGCCAGCGCCAGCATGCCGGCCGCGGCGAAGAAGAACAGCGCGAAAGCGACGCCGGCGCCCAGCCCGATGCGGAAGATGATGTCCCAGAAGCCGCGCCCGTCGGGGTTCTTGTGGAAGTCCATGGTGATGTAGATCAGGCTACCCAGGATCCCCATGAAGATCGAGATCATCAGCACCAGCATCATGCGCGGCAGCGCCACGATGTTGTAGGCGAAGTCGCCGACCAGCGTCTTGAACGAGCGGAAGTCCTCGATGAGGCTCCAATAGGAGCCGTCGGCGAGCGGCGTGCCCGCGGCTTGCGAGTCCGCGTCGAGCTGCTTGTCCTGCGCCTGCAGCGCCGAGATCTGCGCCTCCATCGCGCGCTTGGTGCTGGCGTCGGAGTCGTATGCCGCCTTGGCCGCGAAGTATGGCGCCATGCGCTTATAGGCTTCGACCTTGAAGGTGTTCAGCGACAGGCGCGCCTTCTCGGCGTCGGGAAGCGCGGCGAGCTCCTCGTAATAGGCGTCGAAGTACTTGTCGACGAGATAGCCGAAGCCCCAGGCCACGGGCAGGGTATTCGACAGCGCGAAGCCCGGGCCCTTGGCTGTCGTCTGGCCGCCCGGCGGCGGGACGGCGGGCTGGTCGGTGCCGGCCGGCTGCGCCGGTTGGGTCGATTGCACCGGCTGGGACGCTTGGGCCGGGTCCGCGGGTTGAGCCGGCGGTTGCGGCGGCGGGGTCGACGCGTCGCCGATGAGCGGACGCAGCTTGAGCGGCGGGATGATGTAGACCGAATCGTTGAGGTCGATGAAGTTGCGCGCCGCGTCGGCGGCGCCCGACATCGCGGCGCGGGTCTTGGCGTTGCGCGCGCTGATCTTGAACAGCTCGTTGTTGGCGGCCTGCTCCTTGCGCGCGATTTCGTCCTTCTGCGCCCAGAACTGCTCGAGATAGGCCACGTCCTGGCGCACCCAGCCGGTGGAGATTTTGAGCGTGGCGAATTGCGGATCGCCGACCGCGTTCTGAAGCTGCTCGGCCGTCACGATCAGCAGCAGGGCCGCGCCCGTGCCGGTGAAGCAGGCGATCAGGAACAGCCCGATCAGGATGCGCCTGAGCGCCGGCCATTGCGCACGCCAGGATGGCGCGGCCGGCACCGCGCCCGTATAGGTTTCCGCGACCATGACCCCATCGCCCCGTGGTTGCGCGGCGACGCTATCACGTTCGGGGTGAACCCTCTACGGCTCACCCAAGGCTCTATTGCTTGAGCTCGAACACGATGCCGGAGCCGTTGCCGCCCTGAGAGGTGACGCCGAAGAGGTTGCCGGCTGGATCGAGCGCCAGCTGTCCTTCCGGAATCCTGCCGTCGGTGCAGTTCTGCTCCGAGCAGAAATCGTAGAGCGTGGTGAAGGTATTGCCGAAGATCTGGAACACGGTGCCGGCGCCGACGCCGTTCGCGCCGCTGCCGCCTTCCGTGGTCGTGCCGTAGAGCACGGCGCCCGAGGTCACCAGCCCGGCCATGGGGCCGTAGCCGTCGGCGCAGTCGGGCGGCGAGCAGAAGGTGTGCAGGATGTGAAGCCCGCTGCCGTCGAACTCGTAGACGTTGCCGTTCTCGCTGGTCGTGTTGAGCGTCGTGCCGATGAGATGGCCTTGCGCGTCGCGCAGCAGCGATCCGTTCGGATTGGCGCCGCCCTGGCAGCCGCCCAAGCAGAAGTTCCACAGCACCTTCTCGCTCGTGCCGGAGATCTTGTAGATCGTGCCGCCGTTGCTGTTGCTGCCGCCCAAGCTCGTCACGCCGTAGAGGTTGCCGGCGTCGTCGAGCGCGACTTCGCCGCTCGGCCCCAGGCCGTCGGCACATTGGTTGAGGCTGCAGAAGGAATAGAGCGTCTTGGCCTTCCACTTGCCCTTGCCGTTGCGCGCGAGCTTGAACACGGCGCCAAGGTTGTGCGTTCCGCCGTCGCCGGTCGCGCCGTAAAGCGGCGAGGTTCCGTCGTACGGCGCGCCCGACGCCTGGCCGGCATAGGTCAACCCCGCCACGGGGATGTTGCCGTCGTCGTCGGTCGCACAGAACGCGTGCAGGGTGATCACCTTGCGGCGCTTGAACTCGAACACGGTGCCGCAATCCTTCGGGCCGCCGGCTCCGGTCGTCCCGTAGAGATTTCCCTCCGCATCGAGGATGAGCCCGGCATGGGGGAGCCAGCCTTCGCCGCAATCGCGGCAGAAGCTGTGCAGCACCTTGAACACGAACTGCTTGCCCTGCTTATCGAGCTCGTAGATCACGCCTTGGCCGTGCGCGCCGCCTTGGGACGCCGTACCGTAGAAATTCCCGCGTGCGTCGCGCACCAGGCCGGCGCCGGGAAACTGGCCGTCGGCGCAGTTCGCCTCGCTGCAGAAGGTGTGGAGCGTGACGAGCTGGCGCGCGTCCGCTTGCGCGGCGACGGCGAGCGACAGAAACGTCAGGAAAAGGGCAGCGCGCAGCATGATCGTCATCCCCACATGATGCGCGGGCAGTATGACGATCCGGGCATGAAAAGGCGAGGGCCCGGCCGCAAGCCGGGCCCATCACGCGGATGTCACACCGAATAGTACATCTTGAACTCGATCGGATGCGGCGTGTGCTCGAAGGCGTGCACCTCGCTCATCTTGAGCTCGATATAGCTGTCGATGAAGTCGTCGCTGAACACGCCGCCCTTCTTGAGGAAGGCGCGGTCGCGGTCGAGGCATTCGAGTGCCTGGCGCAGGCTGCCGCACACGGTCGGCACTTCCTTCAGCTCCTCGGGCGGCAGCGCGTAGAGGTCCTTGTCCATCGGGTCGCCGGGATGGATCTTGTTCTCGATGCCGTCGAGGCCCGCCATCAGCAGCGACGCATAGGCGAGGTATGGATTGGCGCCCGGGTCGGGGAAGCGCACCTCGATGCGCTTGCCGTTCGGGCTGGCCGAGAACGGGATGCGGCACGAGGCCGAGCGGTTGCGCGACGAATAGGCGAGCAGCACCGGCGCCTCGAAGCCCGGGATCAGCCGCTTGTACGAGTTCGTCAGCGGATTGGTGAAGGCGTTGAGCGCCTTGGCGTGCTTGATGATGCCGCCGATGTAATAAAGGCAGGTGTCCGACAGGTCGGCATAGCCCGAGCCCGCGAACAGCGGCTTGCCGCCCTTCCAGATCGACTGATGCACGTGCATGCCCGAGCCGTTGTCGCCGTAGACGGGCTTGGGCATGAAGGTCGCGGTCTTGCCGTAGGCCGCGGCGACCTGGTGGATGACGTACTTGTAGATCTGCATGTTGTCGCCGCACTTGGTCAGCGTGTTGTACTTGAAGCCGAGCTCGTGCTGGGCGGTCGCGACCTCGTGATGGTGCTTCTCGGGCTCGATGCCCATGTCGCCCATGATGGCGAGCATCTCGCCGCGGATGTCCTGCGCGCTGTCGACCGGCGGCACCGGGAAGTAGCCGCCCTTGACCGCCGGACGGTGGCCGAGATTGCCGGCCTCGTATTCCTTGCCGGTGTTGTAGGCGCCCTCCGCGGAGTCGATGTAGTAGAACGCCTTGTTCATCTGCGTGTCGAAGCGCACGTCGTCGAACAGGAAGAACTCGGCCTCCGGCCCGAAATAGACCGTATCGCCGACGCCGGCCGAGGCCATGTATTTCTCGGCTGCTTTTGCAATCGAGCGCGGGCAGCGGTTGTAGCGCTGGCCGGTGGTGGGCTCGACGACGTCGCAGGTCAGCACCAGCGTCGTCTGCGCGAAGAACGGGTCGATCACCGCGGTCTCGCAATCCGGCACCAGGGTCATGTCGGACTCGTTGATCGCCTTCCAGCCCGCGATCGACGAGCCGTCGAACATCGTGCCGTTGGTCAGGAAGTCGTCGTCGACCAGCGACAGGTCGAAGGTGACGTGCTGCCACTTGCCGCGCGGATCGGTGAAGCGCAGGTCGACGAACTTGACCTCCTTGTCCTTGATGGTCTTGAGAACCCAGTTCGCGTCTTTCTTCTCGGCCATGGCGGCGTCTTTCCCTTCGATTGGTGTTGTCAGATGGCGTCCGCGCCGGTCTCGCCGGTGCGGATGCGGATGGCTTCCTCGACGTTGAGGACGAAAATCTTGCCGTCGCCGATGCGCCCGGTGCGCGCGGCCTTCTGGATGGCGTCGAGGCACACGTCCAGCCGGTCGTCCGGCACGACGATCTCGACCTTCACCTTGGGCAGGAAGTCGACGACGTATTCGGCGCCGCGATAAAGCTCGGTGTGGCCCTTCTGGCGGCCGAAGCCCTTGGCCTCGGTGACGGTGATTCCCTGCACGCCGACGGCCTGGAGCGCTTCCTTCACCTCATCGAGCTTGAACGGCTTGATGACGGCTTCGATCTTTTTCATTGGCGTTCTCCTGGGCCCCAGGTCTTACACCCGCGCGGGCCGCCCAAAGCAGGAGTCGTGCCGGTTTATTCACAGGCTTTTGGGCGAGATCCCGGGGCGCCTGCCCAAGGATTGATCGAGTTGCGCGAAATTCAGGCAGCGTTGTCAGCGCAGCCTGCGGCCTGCATAACTGGGCCATGGCAAACCCCGTCTTCTCCGCCCTCGGCACCACCATCTTCACCCATATGTCGGCGCTCGCCGCTCGGCACAACGCGGTGAACCTGGGGCAGGGCTTTCCCGACGAGGACGGGCCGGTCGCGATCCGCGAGGCGGCGTCCAGGGCGCTGATCGAAGGGCCGAACCAGTATCCGCCGATGCGCGGCCGCATCGAGCTGCGCAAGGCGCTCGCGGGCCACGCCAAGCGCTTCTACGGCTTCGATCTCGATCCCGAGACCGACGTGGTCGTCACCTCCGGCGCGACCGAGGCCTTGACCGCCTCGATCATGGCGATGGCGGGCGATGGCGAGGTCGTGCTGATCGAGCCGGCCTACGATTCCTATCGTCCCATCCTCGAGGCCATGGGCGCGAAGGCGCGGGTGGTCAAGCTCGCCGCGCCCGATTGGCGCCTGACGGAAGGCGCATTGCGCGCGGCGTTCACGCCCGAGACGCGCGTGATCCTGGTGAACTCGCCGCTCAACCCGATCGGCCGCGTGTTCGATCGCGACGAGCTCGACGCTCTGGCCAAGGTGCTGCGCGACAGCAAGGCGGTCGCGATCTGCGACGAGGTCTATGAGCACCTGGTCTTCGACGGCCGCCCGCATGTGCCGCTGGCGAGCTTGGCCGGCATGGCCGAGCGGTCCTTGCGCGTCGGATCGGCGGGCAAGATGTTCTCGCTCACCGGCTGGAAGGTCGGCTGGATCGCGGGGCCTGCGGCGCTGATGCGCGTCGTCGCCAATGCGCACCAGTTCATCACCTTCACGACCTCGCCCGCGCTGCAGCTCGGCATCGCCTATGCGCTCGAGCACGAGATGGATTTCACGCTGAACCTGACCAGGACGCTCCAGGCCAACCGCGACGTGCTGCGCGACGCGATTGCGGGCCTCGGCTTCAAGCCGCTCGCCTGCGAGGGCTCCTACTTCCTCACCGCCGATATCCGCGGCCTGACCAACGAGAGCGATCGCGATTTCTGCGAGCGGCTGGTGCGCGACGCCGGCGTGGCGCTGATCCCGCTGAGCCCGTTCTTCGCCGACGGCAAGCCCGACAACCTCGTGCGCTTCGCCTTCTGCAAGAAGCGCGCGGTGATCGACGAGGCGGTGGCGCGGCTCAGGGCCTTCTTTAAGTAGCGATTGCCTTCTTCGAACAGCTACTGCTTCGCCCAGGCCCACGACGCGATGCGCCAGCCTTTGGCCGTTTTGGTCAGCGCGAAGGTGAAGATGCCTTTCTCCTGCGCCGGCTTGCCGTCGTGCTTGGCGTCGATGACGTTGGGGACGACCTCGTAGGCGTCGGCCGCGCCGACCGTGCTCCTGGTCGCGGGCAGCAGGGTGAGATGGACGCCGCTCACCTTGTTCTTCTTGCAATCCGCCATGAAGTCCTTGAGCCAGGCGTCGAACGAGCTCCAGCGATAGGGCGCGAACTCGTCGATGATCGGCGCGCCGGGCATGTGCGCCGCCGCCGCCGTCTTCACATCGCCCTTGTTCAAAGCGTCGACGAACTGATGCACCGGCGTCATCGCGTCGTCCGCCAAAGCGGCGCCGCTCGCCAGGAAGCCTGCTACCGTAGCGGCAAGAGCAATCGCTTTCATGATCATTCCCCCTTCGCAATCGCGGCATTATCCGGATAATCGCGAATATGAGCAACATCGACCCCTCGACCCCCATCCTCGTCGGCGCCGCCCAGTTCACCCAGCGCACCGCGCGCGAGGGCAAGGTCGCGCAAAGTCTCTCGCCCATCGAGATGATGGCCAAGGTCGGCCGCGCCGCGCTCGACGACGCGGGCATCCGCGACGAGGTCGATACCGTTGCCGTGGTGCGTTTCACCGCCGACTCGCCGGGCGACCAGGGACGGCTGCCCAAGCGCATGTTCCGCAACCCGCCGCTGTCGGTCGCGAACCGTCTGGGCCTGACGCCGAAGCGCGCGCTCTACACGGCGACGGGCGGCAACACGCCGCAATGGCTGGTCAACCGCACGGCGGAAGAGATCGCGCGCGGCGAATGCGAGGTCGCGCTGCTCTGCGGCGCGGAATACATCGCCTCGCTGCTGGGCGCGATGAAGCAGGGCGTCGATCTCGGCTGGGCGAGCGGGCGCGATGCCGACCCGGGCAGCGATCCGGAAGAGATTGGCGACCAGCGTCCCGGCACCACGGAATACGAGCGCCGCTACGGCCTGCATTTCCCGGTCAACGTCTATCCGCTGTTCGAGAATGCGTTGCGCGGCCAGGCCGGGCGCACGCCGGACGCGCATCTCAAATGGCTGGGCGAGTTCTTCTCGCCGTTCTCGAAGGTGGCGTCGGAGAATCCCTATGCGTGGTTTCCGACCTTCCGCCCGCCGGAGGAGATTTCGACGCCGAGCGAGAAGAACCGCTTCGTCGGCTTCCCCTACACGAAGTACCTCAACGCCGTGATCGAGGTCGACCAGGCCGCCGCCGTGGTGATGACCAGCGCCGGCAAGGCCCGCGCGCTCGGCATCCCGGAAAGCAAATGGGTCTATCTGCACGGTTGCGGCGACGCGAGCGACATCTGGTACGTCAGCGAGCGCGTGAACTATCACTCCTCGCCCGCGATCCGCGAGATCGCTGAACGCGCTTTCGCGATGGCCGGCAAGACGCCGGCCGACCTCGCTTACATCGACCTTTATTCCTGCTTCCCGAGCGCGGTGCAGATCGGCTGCCGCGAGATCGGGCTTGCGACCGACGATCCGCGCGGGCTGACCGTCACCGGCGGCTTGCCGTATTTCGGCGGCGCGGGCAACGATTATGTCATGCATTCCATCGTGACGATGATGGAGAAGCTGCGTGCCGCGCCCGGCACCTTCGGCCTGTGCACCGGCAACGGCTGGTACGTCACCAAGCACTCCGCCGGCATCTATTCGACGACACCGCGCGAAGGGAAATGGGAACGCGACGATCCCAAATCCTATCAGGAGGTCATCGACGCGATGGAGCATCCGCAGGTGATCGAGCGCCCGGAGGGCCGCGCGACCGTCGAGACCTATACCGTCGTCACCGACCGCAAGGGCAAGCGCTTCGGCGTCGTGGTCGGGCGCGACGCGCAAGGCCGCCGCTTCCTCAGCCAAACGCCGGACGACGACGCGACGCTCGATGCGATGACGCGCGAAGAGATGCTCGGCCGCGCGGGCACGGTGACGCCGGGCGAGCTCAACCTGTTCCGGTTCGATTGAGATGGGCGCGCTTCGTTCCGTCTTCGCCATCGTCGCGGGTCTCGCGGTGGCGATGGCCGTCGTCATCGGCGCGGAGACGACGCTGAAGGCCGTCGGCGAAGCCGTCCTGGGCCATGCCGCGTTCGACGTCGTGGTGAGCGCGGTCGCGGGACTGCTGAGCGGCATCGCCGTGGCGATCATCGCGCCGGGGGCGCGGATGCTGCATGCCGCGGTGCTGGGTGCGATCGTCGTGACGATGAACTTCTTCCAGACCGACGTGGGCGAGCCGGCCTCGTCCTATCTGCCGGGGCTTGCGGTCCTGTTCGCGGGGCTTCTCCTCGGCGCCTGGCTCTGGAGGCGATGATGCGCATCGAGGTCCTCGGCGGCGAGGAGGGCTGGCCCGTCGTCGAGGCGCTGGACCGCGAGGTCTATCCGCCGGAGGTCATGGCGAGCGTCATCTGGAAGCACGTCGTCTGGGCGCATGCCGACAAGCGCGTGGTGGCGTGGGACGAGGGCGGCCGCGTCGTCTGCCACGCCGGGCTGTTCTTCCGCGACGGGACGCATGACGGCGCGCCGGTCAGGATGTGCGGCATCGGCGGGGTGATGACCTCGGCCTCGGTGCGCAAGCGGGGCTTCGCTTCGGCCGCGATGCGCCGCGCGGCGGAGGAGATGAGCGGCGTCGATTTCGGCCTGCTGTTCTGCGAGCAGCACAATGTGAAGCTCTATGGCAGTCTCGGCTGGAAGATTTTTGCAGGGAAAGTACATTGCGCCCAGCCTTCCGGAGCGATGATCTTCGACATGATGCCCAATATGGTGCTGCCGCTTCGCCTCGCGCCCGAGCGCGGCAAGATCGATCTCTGCGGGCTGCCATGGTGAAGCTCACCATGGTCCGCCACGGCCGCGCCGAAGCCGGCTTCGGTGAAAGCATGGATCCGGGGCTCGCCGCGGACGGGCGCGACCAGGCCGATGCCGTCGCCGCGCGGCTTGGCCCCCTCGGCCCGCTGCCGATCCTGTCGAGCCCGCTCAGGCGCGCGCAGGAGACGGCCGCCCCGCTCGCGAGGCTCTGGAACGCGACCCCCGTCATCGAGCCCGCGGTCGCGGAGATCCCGTCGCCGCAAGGCATGACCCTGGACGAGCGCGTGCTGTGGCTGCGCAAGCTGATGGCCGGGTCGTGGCGCGACGTGCCGCGCGCGCTGGCGCAGTGGCGCGAGCACTGCATCGCGACGGTGACCGCGATCCCCGCCGACAGCGTGATCTTCTCGCATTACGTTGCGATCAACGTGATCTTCGGCGCCGCGACCGGCGACGACCGCGTCGTCGCCTTCTCGCCCGACAATTGCTCGGTGACGGTGTTCGAGACCGATGGTGCGCGCCTCGGCCTGGTCTCGAAAGGCAACGAAGCATCGCTGACAAAGGTGAACTGATGGCCGAGCCGCATGAGATGACCGCCGCGGAACTGTCCGCCGCTTATTCCGCGAAAGAGCTTTCGCCGGTCGAGGTCGCCGAGACCCTGCTCGGCCGCATCGAGGCGCTGGACAGCGAGATCAACTGCTTCTGCCTGATCGATGCGCCGGAGACGTTGCGCCAGGCGGAAGCCAGCCAGACCCGCTGGATGGACGGCGCGCCGCTCTCTCCGCTCGACGGCGTCCCGGTGGCGGTGAAGGACCTTCTGCTCACCAAGGGCTGGCCGACCTTGCGCGGCTCGCGCACCGTCAATCCGAAAGGCCCGTGGGACGAAGACGCGCCGACGGTCGCGCGGCTGAAGGAGGCCGGCGCTGTCCTGCTCGGCAAGACCACGACGCCCGAGTTCGGCTGGAAGGGCTCGACCGACAGCCCGCTCACCGGCACGACGCGCAATCCCTGGAACAAGAAGAAGACCCCCGGCGGCTCGTCGGGCGGGTCCTCGGCCGCGGTCGCGGCGCGCTTCGCGCCGCTCGCGCTCGGCACCGACGGCGGCGGTTCGATCCGCATCCCCGCGAGCTTCACCGGCACCTACGGCCTGAAGCCCAGCTTCGGCCGCGTCCCGGCCTATCCGCTGTCGCCCTTCGGCACCGTCGCCCATGTCGGCCCCATGACGCGCACCGTGCGCGACGCGGCGATGATGATGAACGTCATCACCGGGCCCGATGCGCGCGACTGGTTCGCCGTGCCGCCCTCGGGCGAGGACTACACCGCGCGGCTTGGCGAAGGCATGAAGGGCAAGCGCATCGCCTTCTCGCCGCGGCTGGGTTACGCGAAGAAGGTGCTGCCCGAGATCGAGGCGGCCGTTGCCGCTGCGGTGAAACGCTTCGAGGCGATGGGCGCGCATGTCGAGGCCGTCGATCCCAATGCCGGCGATCCCAGCGATATGTTCCAGACGACGTGGTGGACCGGCGCCGGCTACGTGCTGGGCGGGCTGCCGGACGCGGTCAAGGACTTGCTCGATCCGGGCCTGCGCAAAATGGCGGACGAGGGCCTCACGATGTCCAAGAACCAATACCTCGACGCGGTCGCGGCGCGCGGCATTTATGGCTCGAGGATGCGCGTGTTCATGGAAGCCTACGATCTGCTGATCACGCCGTCGGTCGCCACCACCGCCTTCGACGTGAACATGAATTCACCCTGGGGCGACGACGACCGCGCCTGGATGGATTGGACGCCCTTCAGCTTCCCCTTCAACCTGACCCAGCAGCCGGCGGCGAGCATCAATTGCGGCTTCTCGAGCGACGGATTGCCGATCGGGCTGCAGATCGTGGGGCGGATGTTCGACGACGCGGGCGTGCTTGGCGCCAGCGCGGCCTATGAGATGACCGATCCTTATTTCGATAAGGTGCCGGAAGGGTTCTAGGATGCGCGCGTCATAACGCGAAAGGCGGACCATGGCGCAAGAGAGACTGGCCAACCACATCCTGCCCAACGCCGCGACCATGATCGGCGTCTGCGTCACCACGGTCGGGCTGGTGAAGATCGCCGAGCCCCATATCGGCCCCAGCCGCGTCGACGTATATTGCGCGCTGGCGGCGCTGATCTTCCTGGCGAGCGCGACCTGCTCCTACATGGCGCTGCGCTTCGAAAGCCTGCAACGGGCCTCGGCGTCGCTCGAGAAGATCGCCGATGCCTGCTTCATGGCCGGCTTGCTCGCGCTCACCATCGTGACGATGCTGTTCGCCTATGAAGTGATCTGATGAAATGATCGAATGACTGGCGAGATCATCACCGTCAAAGAGATGTACGCGGCCGATGCCTATGCCGCGGCGCACGGCATCCCCGTCCCGGTGCTGATGGAAAACGCCGGCCGCGCCGTTGCCGATGCGATCTGCGCGCGCTGGTCGCCGCGCCCCGTCGCTGTCTTGTGCGGGCCGGGCAACAACGGCGGCGACGGCAAGGTCGCAGCAAGGCTCCTGCAAGAGCGCGGCTGGGAATTGCGCGAGCGTTTCGACGATGCGGCGCTGGTGGTCGACGCGCTGTTCGGCGCCGGCCTGTCGCGACCGCTGGAGGGCGAGGCGGCACGCTTCGCGCGTGCGTCCAAGGACATCACAGTCGTCGCGGTCGACGTGCCGAGCGGGCTGCACGGCGACACCGGCCGCCCGCTGGGCGAGGCCTGCGTCGAGGCGGACTTGACCGTCACCTTCTTCGCCAAGAAGCCGGCGCATGTCCTGATGCCCGGACGCGCGCTGTGCGGCGAGGTGGTCGTCGCCGATATCGGCATTCCCGACGTGGCGCTGCCGTCGCCCAAGGTGTTCGAGAACGGTCCGGCGCTTTGGACCTATCCCCGGCCGAAGCTGGACGGCCACAAATACGGCCGCGGGCACTGTGTCGTGGTCAGCGGCCCGGCGCATGCGACGGGCGCGGCGCGTCTGGCCGCGCGCGGCGCGCTTCGCATCGGGGCAGGGCTGGTCAGCGTGGCGAGCCCGCCCGAGTCGGTCGCTGCCAACGCCGCGCAGCTCACCGCCGTCATGGTCAAGCCGTTCACCGACCTGGGCGGGCTGCTTTCGGACAAGCGGCTGAACGCGGTCGTGCTCGGGCCCGGCCTGGGCGTAGGCGAAGGCACCCGTGAGATGGTCCGCGCCGTGCTGGCCACGAAGGCTGCCGTGGTGCTCGATGCCGACGCGCTGACCTCGTTCCAGGATGCGCCGGAGACGATGTTGTCGCTGCTTCGCGAGCCCTGCGTTCTCACGCCCCATGAAGGGGAATTCGGCAGGGTTTTCGGTGACTTGCTCACCGACTCTCAGAACAAGATTGAAGCCGCGCGCACGGCCGCGGCGCGGGCCGGCTGCACCGTGCTGCTCAAGGGACCCGACACGGTGATCGCCGCGCCGGACGGCCGCGCCATCGTCAACACCAACGCACCGGCGACCTTGGCGACCGCAGGCTCGGGCGACGTGCTGGCCGGCTTTACCGGCGGACTGATGGCACAGCACGCGAATTCCTTCGACGCCGCCGCCATGGCCGCGTGGCTGCACGGCGAGGCGGCGCGGCGGTTCGGCCCCGGCTTGATCGCCGAGGACCTGCCCGAGGCGCTGCCCTTCGTTCTCGCCCAGCTGGCGTGACGGCCGTCACGGCGGCGCGCATCCAAGGCCGGTAGTTTCGGCATCGTGAGCCACGCCGGAATTAGGCTTGCGCGGCACGCACGGCCGTCATCGCTGGGGGGCGGTGACGGCCGGTCGCGCGCGCTGCTAGCGTGGCTCCCATGACCGACATCGCGATCCGCGAGGCCGTGGCGGACGATCTGCCGGCGCTGCTCGCCATCTACAATCACTATGTCGCGCACTCGCCCGCGACCTTCGACGTCGAGCCCAAGACGCTGGCCGAGCGGCAGGCCTGGTTCGCGCAGTTCGCAAGCCATGGCCGTTATCGCTGCTTCGTCGCCGTCGACGGCGCGGCGGCCGTCGGCTGGGCGTCGTCCGCGAAGTTCAAGGAGAAGCCCGCCTACGAGACCACGGTCGAGGCGAGCATCTATCTGGCGCCCGGCCATGCGGGGCGGGGCACCGGCCGCAGGCTCTACGAAACCTTGTTCGCGGCGCTCGCAGCTGAGGACATCCACCGCATCTTCGCCGGCATCACGGTGCCGAACGATGCCTCTGTCGCGCTGCATCGGAAGATGGGGTTCGAGCTGGTCGGCACCTATCCGGAAGTCGGACGCAAGTTCGGCCGCTATTGGGACACCGCTCTATTCATGAAGGGCGCGCGCTGCTGAGGATCGTCGAGGTGCGGCTAAGTCCCGCCAGCCTTCGATGCATGATGCCGCCGCTGGCGTCGAGATAGAGCGCGAGCAGGCCCAGCCCGAACGTGCCCATGTCCGAAAACGTCGCGTTGATCTTGGGCTCGGCGTCGTAGAGCGCGAGCGCTCCGCCCGTCACCCGGCGCAGGACCGCGTCGTAGTTCGGCTCGCCCAGAAGCCGCGCGACGGCCGCGCGATAGGGATCGCCGTCCGTGGCTGTGGACCAGTATTCGAGTCCCATGTCGCTCACAATGTGGGGTGCAGCGCGCGAGGCAGGTTGAACGCGAAAACCCTAACGTTTTCGTGGTCCAGGGGCAAACCGCGCGGGCAGAAGGTGCCAGGGCACGGTCCTGTCCTTTTCTGCGTTCGCCGCAAAACATTGAGCCTCACAATCGCCACGCTCCGACGCGCATCTGGACGCGAAGCGTCTGCGAGAGATTCAAAGATCATGAAATGCGCATTCCTGGCCCTTGTCCTCGCCGGCACGGCGATGGCGGGCAACGCCTCGGCTGAGACCTATCGTCTGACCGATCTGGGAACGTTGCCCGGCGACCAGCTCAGTGTGCCCAGCGCGATCAACGGCAAGGCTCAGGTCGTGGGCTCGACGGAGCATCACGCCTTCCGTTGGACGAAGGGCGCGATGGAGAGCCTGGGAACGCTGCCCGGCGGCAAGCTCAGCGACGCCACCGCCGTCAACGAGAAAGGTCAAGTCGTGGGCGCGTCCGAATTCCGCAACGGCGGCGCGATCTTCCACGCCACGCTCTATCGCAAGAAGCGCAATCTCGATCTCGGCGTCCTCGAGGCTTTCGGCAACTACAGCGCCGCGACCGGCATCAACAATTCGGGGCAGGTCGTCGGCTACACCGCGCTCAAAGGTCAGACCACCGACACGCGCGCCTTCATCTGGGACCAGAGCCGCGCGATCCGCGACATCGGCACTTTGGGCGGTCAGTACTCGCGCGCGGCCGCGATCAACGACGCGGGCACGGTGACGGGCTCGGCGCAGCTCGGCACCGGCTTCGGCAACTTCCACGCCTTCGTCTGGGACGAAGCGAACGGCATGCGCGACCTGGGCACCATCGGCGGCGACGTGAGCGCCGGCGTTTTCATCAACGGGAAGGGCGACATCGCCGGCAATTCCACCATCGCCGCGGTCGGCAACGCCATCCATGCCTTCCTCTACAAGAACGGGCGGATGCGCGACCTGGGTTCGTTGGGCACGTCCGGCGAGCAGAGCGATTTCAGCTATGCCTATGGCGTCAACGACAAGGACGTCGTGGTGGGGCAGACCTATGCCGACACCGGCAGCGGCGGGCTGCATCAGACCGCTTTCGTTTGGCGCAAGGGAACGATGTCCGACCTCGAGACGCTGGTCGATGCCTCGGGCGCCGACTACCGCCTGCTCAGGGCCACCGCGGTAAACAAGGCCGGGCAGATCGCGGTCAATGCGATCAAGGTCTCGACCAACGAAACGCGTGCCGTTCTGCTGACGCCCGACCGGTAGGGCTGCTGGTGCGGCCGGAGGGACTTGAACCCCCACGGGTTGCCCCGACGGAACCTAAATCCGTTGCGTCTACCAATTCCGCCACGGCCGCATCGCCGCTCCTATAGCGAGGCCGGCCTGAAGCCGCCAACCAAAACCTCGCGGAAGCGCGCTTCGGGACCCTGGCGCGGGCTCCAAGACGCAATTGCAAATGGGCGTCGAACGTCGTATGCGCTGCCCCCCGAAACGAAAGAATTGGGACGCCTGCCTTCCCGAAAGTGGCTCTGTCCGGCAAGGGATTGACCGAATTCGATTTTTCGCCCCGGCGGGCCGGCCTCAAGCATAGAAAGACCGACGACCATGCAGATCACCGAGACCGTCTCCGAAGGCCTGCGCCGCGAATATAAGGTCGTGGTGCCGATGGGCGATTTGGACGCCAAGGTCACCGCCCGCCTGGAAGAGATGAAGCCGCGCATGCATCTGAAGGGCTTCCGCCCCGGCAAGGCGCCCGTCTCCTTTCTCAAGAAGCAGTTCGGCAAGTCGATGATGGGCGAGATCGTCGAGGAGGCGGTCAACGAGGGCTCGAAGAAGGCCATCGAGGACAATGCGCTGAAGCCCGCTTTCGCGCCGCAGGTCGAGCCCGTGGGCGAGATCGAGAAGGTCGTCGACGGCAAGGCCGATCTCGAGTTCACGGTCAAGGTCGACCTGATGCCCGATTTCGAGCTCGCCGATCCCGCGAAGATCAAGATCGAGAAGCTCACCGCCGAGGTCACCGACGCCGACGTCGACGAGGCGCTCAAGCGCCTGGCCGAGCAGTCGCGCAGCTATTCGACGCACGAGGGCGAGGCCCGTCTCGACGACGTGGTCAAGATCGACTTCGTCGGCCGCGTCGACGGCGAGGAGTTCCAGGGCGGCAAGGCGGACGATTTCGACCTGTTGCTCGGCTCGGGTCAGTTCATCCCGGGCTTCGAGGAGCAGCTCATCGGCGCCAAGGCCGGCGACACGCGCGACGTGAAGGTGACGTTCCCGGCCGAATACGGCGAGCCGAAGCTCGCGGGCAAGGACGCGGTCTTCACCGTCACCGTCAAGGAAGTCAAAGCGCCGGACGAGCTCAAGATCGACGACGAGCTGGCCAAGCGCCTCGGCCTCGACTCGCTCGGCGTGCTCAAGGACCGCGTGCGCGACCAGGTAAAGCTCGACTTCGCCCGCGCCACGCGCCTGCACCTGAAGCGCCGCATCCTCGATGCGCTCGACGCGCAGCATTCCTTCCCGCTGCCGCCGGCCATGGTCGAGGGCGAGTTCAACAACATCTGGAACCAGGTGCAGACCGAGCTCCAGCGCGAAGGCAAGACCGTCGCCGACGAGGGCAAGGACGAAGAAGAGCTCAGGAAGGAATACCACGGCATCGCCGAGCGCCGCGTGCGCCTCGGCCTCGTCCTGGCGCGCCTCGGCGAGCAGAACGGCCTCACCGTCGCGGCCGACGAGATGCAGCGCGCCATCGCGCAGCGTGCGCGCCAGTTCCCCGGCCAGGAGCAGCAGGTGTTCGAGTTCTACACCAAGAACCCGCAAGCCCAGGCCGAGATCCGTGCGCCGATCTTCGAGGACAAGGTGGTGGACTTCATCGCCGAGCTCGCCGACGTCACCGACCGCAAGGTGGACCGCGAGACGCTGTTCATGGATCCGGACGAGGCGGCCGAGAAGCTGAAGAAGGGCTAAGCCTTCAGGCTCTGCGCGATCTTGTCGAACAGCGCGAAGACCGGCTCGACCGCGTAGCCGGCGAGGAACGAGATCGCCGCCGCCGACAGCGCCGACCCGTCGCGGGTGGACGTGAAATAGCCGCCGAAGCCCAGCACCACGCCGGTGAGCGCGCCGAGCGCGACGCGCACCGCGTGCTGAATCGAGCTGGTGCGCGAGAATGTCGAAGTCTTGATCTGGTCCGAGATCATCCGCACGACATAGGCGCAGGCGCCCATCGTGCCGAGCAGAGCGGGCAGGATGGCGAAGTTGATGAACTGCGCGATCCCGTCGATCCAGGGCAGGGTGCGCAGGATATACGCCTGCCGGACGCGGAAGTTCTCGTCGATGTCGCGCAGATCGTTGATCGTCCTGGGAAGGGCGGCGATGTGGCGGCGCTTGTCCAAGCCGCTTCCCTCCTTGAACGGAGACAGGATGCGCATCAGCGCCGAGACTTCTTCGCCGGCGCGGTCGACGGCCTGATCGATGTTGGAGCCCAGCTCCTGCATGCCGTCGACCGCCGCCAGCATCTCGGTGCTGCCGTCGGTGGGGAAAGGGAGCGCGTCGGCGGATACCATCTTGCCCGTGGCGGCGCCGTGATCCGTCGCTACGGCCTCGACGGACGACGGCAGAGGAAACTGCTTCTTGAAGGCCCTGATCTGGGCTTGAAGCGCTTCGACGTGGGCGAGCTGACCGGAAAGCACCGCGTTCACGTCGTCCGTCGTATTCTTCGCCGAGTTCACCGTGTAGCCGAGCAGGATCGAGACCAGCAGCAGCGCCAGCAGCAGCGCCGTGTAGCGCCGTGCCGTGCGCTCGGAAAGCGAGGTGATCGGCTCGGCATGGAACAGCCTGACGCGCCATTTCGCCCGCGTGATCGTCGGCACATTGGCATAGAGCGACGTGATCGTGACCGGACTCACGCAGTTGCATAGCGCGCTGAACGCCGCCCAGAACGCGGCGGCGGCGGCCGAGCTCCAGGCCCCGCCGTCGTTGGCATCGCGCGCCTGCTCGAGCGCGAGCACGGTTTCCTGCTTGAGATCGGCTTTGTGCTCGGCCGCGAACTTGATCAGGTGTTTGGAGTCCTCGAGCGCCTCGAGTTCCAGCGCATCGGCATAGGTCCCGCGCAGCAGCCCCGGCCCATGCGGGCCCGGTTCCTGCCGGGTGCCGGTGTCGTGCTCCGTCGCGGCCATTTGTCCCTCTCCGTTCCGAGGTTATGGCGCCGCGCCCCGGGGCAGCTGTGATCCGGATCACGCGAAAGGAGCGGAAATAGCCCTATGGGCAACAAGGTCGTATTAACGCCGTTCTGTCCTTATATGGGCGTTGACGGGCGCTTCCATGCGCCCCAGTCTCATACAACGAATCAGGGAAACCCATGGCCGAGCCGCGCGACGTCTATATGAACACTCTGGTGCCGATGGTGGTCGAGCAGACCGCCCGCGGCGAGCGCGCCTACGACATCTATTCGCGCCTGCTCAAAGAGCGCGTGCTGTTCGTCACCGGCCCGATCGAGGATTACGGCGCCAGCCTGATCACCGCGCAGCTTCTCTTCCTGGAGGCCGAGAACCCCAAGAAAGAGATCTCGATGTACATCAACTCGCCGGGCGGCATCGTCACGGCGGGGCTGGCGATCTACGACACGATGCAATACATCCGCCCCGCGATTCAGACCTATTGCGTCGGCCAGGCGGCTTCGGCGGCGTCGCTGCTGCTGATGGCGGGCAAGAAGGGCGAGCGTTACGCGCTGCCCAATTCGCGCGTGCTGGTGCACCAGCCTTCGGCCTCCTATTACGGCCAGGCGGCGGACATCGCCCGCCATGCGCAAGAGATCGTGAAGCTGAAGAAGCGGCTCAACGAGATCTATGCCCGGCACACCGGCCAGACCGTCGAGGCGGTTGAAAAGGCGCTCGATCGCGATACATACATGACCGCCGAGGAGGCCAAGGCCTTCGGCCTGATCGACACGGTCATGGAACGGCGGCCCGATATCGCGGAGGGGCGGACCTGAAAACCTCCCGATTTTGCCAAAAAAGCCGCGGATTCCTTGGGATTAAACAAATCTTGATCCGCTTGGCGCTAACGTGGTCGAATGAATCGGGAGGGCAACCCGATCCGGCTGGCGCGGTTCGTGCAACGCCAGAGGCGTTTTGGGTCAATGCGGTGTTTGAGGGACGGGCAATGCCCGGGATAGGCCTATGAGTAAGGCGGGCGGCAGCGAGTCGAAGAATACGCTCTATTGCTCCTTCTGCGGCAAGAGCCAGCACGAAGTGCGCAAGCTGATCGCGGGTCCGACGGTGTTCATCTGCGATGAATGCGTCGAGCTCTGCATGGAGATCATCCGGGAAGAGAACAAGACCTCCTTCATGAAGTCGAAGGAAGGCGTTCCCAGCCCGCAGGAGATCTTCAAGGTCCTCGACGACTATGTCGTCGGCCAGGGTCACGCGAAAAAGGTGCTCTCGGTCGCGGTGCACAACCACTACAAGCGCATCAACGCGACGGGCAAGAACCAGGACGTCGAGCTCGCCAAGTCGAACATCATGCTGATCGGCCCGACCGGCTGCGGCAAGACGCTGCTGGCGCAGACGCTCGCGCGCATCCTCGACGTGCCGTTCACGATGGCGGATGCGACGACGCTCACCGAGGCCGGCTATGTCGGCGAGGACGTCGAGAACATCATCCTCAAGCTGCTGCAGAACGCCGACTACAACGTCGAGCGTGCGCAGCGCGGCATCGTCTATATCGACGAGGTCGACAAGATCAGCCGCAAGTCCGACAACCCGTCGATCACGCGCGACGTGTCGGGCGAGGGCGTGCAGCAGGCGCTCCTCAAGATCATGGAAGGCACGATCGCCTCGGTTCCTCCGCAGGGCGGCCGCAAGCATCCGCAGCAGGAGTTCCTGCAGGTCGACACCACCAACATCCTCTTCATCTGCGGCGGCGCGTTCGCGGGGCTCGAGAAGATCATCTCCGCGCGCACGACCGGCACCTCGATGGGCTTCGGCGCCACGGTACGCGCTCCGGAAGAGCGCGGCACGGGCGAGATCCTGCGCGAGGTGGAGCCCGAGGACCTGCTCAAGTTCGGCCTGATCCCGGAATTCATCGGCCGCCTGCCGGTGCTCGCCACCTTGGGCGACCTGCAGGAGAACGCGCTGATCGAGATCCTGACGCGGCCCAAGAACGCGCTGGCCAAGCAGTATCAGCGCATGTTCGAGATGGAGAACGTCAAGCTGCGCTTCCAGGACGAGGCGCTGCACGCGATCGCGCGCCGCGCCATCGCGCGCAAGACCGGTGCGCGCGGCTTGCGCTCGATCATGGAGAATATCCTGCTCGAGACGATGTTCGAGCTGCCCACGCTCAACGGCGTGCAGGAAGTGGTGATCACCGCCGACGTGGTCGAAGGCCGCGCACGGCCGCTCTACACCTATTCCGACAAGGGCATGCCGCGCGAGCAGACGGCGAGCTGACGGCTTCGGCTTTACGCGTCGACGCGCCGGCGGAGGTTTCCGCCGGCGTCGTCATATGGAGCATGCAAGCAAAGCGACGCCGCCGGCGGCGAGCGCGATGGTGACCGCGATCTCCATGGAGCCGAACAGCAATTCCACGCCGCCGAGAACGATGCCTGCGAGCTTGAAGACGAACGGAAGGCCGGAGCGGTCTTGATCGTCCATCGCACGGCTCCAAGGTCTCTTCGAGATGTCGGAGCGCGACCTGCCGTCCGCAAGGTGGTTGCGGCTCAAAATGACGCATCGCCCCGCTCGACGCCATTTTGTGTCGCGCAGGACGCAAAATCTCGTGAAAACTGCAGCTCCGGCCCCTATGCCTTGAAACCGCCGGGCCTCAGACCCATTTTACTCCAACAGAGTCGGCCCATTAGGGCGGCTTAATCAAGGTTTCCTACGCCCATTCCGGGGTATGATGCCTTTTCAAGCCGGGGGAATCTCCCGGTCAGGAGCAAGAAATGACGGATCAGGTTAGTACCCCCCAAGGCGACAAGAGCAAGGGCGAAGCCGGCGGCAATGTGGCGTCGGTCCTGCCGCTGCGCGACATCGTCGTGTTCCCCCACATGATCGTTCCGCTCTTCGTCGGCCGCGAGAAATCTGTCCGCGCGCTGGAGGAGGTGATGGCCGAGGAGAAGCAGATCCTGCTTCTCACCCAGAAGAACGCTTCGGACGACGACCCGTCCGCCGACGGCCTCCACCAGATCGGAACGCTGGCCACCGTCTTGCAGCTGCTCAAGCTTCCCGACCAGACCGTGCGCGTCCTCGTCGAGGGCAAGTCGCGCGCCAAGGTGACGGGCTTCCTGCCGCGCCAGGATTTCTTCCAGGCCACGATCGAGCGCATCCCCGAGAATGTCGGCGAGACGCGCGACGCCGAGGCCTTGATCCGCACGGTCAAGACCAACTTCGAGCAGTACATCAAGCTCAACAAGAAGATCCCGGCCGAGACCTTGGCCTCGGTCGCGCAGATCGAGGAGCCGGCCAAGCTCGCCGACATCGTCTCCTCGCATCTGTCGGTGAAGATCTCCGACCGCCAGCAGCTGCTCGAGACGCTGAACACGGCCGAGCGGCTGGAGAAGGTGCTCTCGCTCATCGAGGCCGAGATCGGCGTGCTCCAGGTCGAGCGCAAGATCCGCAGCCGCGTGAAGCGCCAGATGGAGAAGACCCAGCGCGAGTACTATCTCAACGAGCAGCTCAAGGCGATCCAGAAGGAGCTCGGCGAAGGCGACGAAGGCCGCGACGAGATGAACGAGCTGGAGACTCGCATCCGCAAGACCAAGCTGTCGAAGGAAGCGCGCGAGAAGGCGATGGCGGAGGTGAAGAAGCTCCGCTCCATGTCGCCGATGTCGGCTGAAGCCACCGTGGTGCGCAACTATCTCGACTGGATGCTCTCGCTTCCCTGGGGCAAGAAATCCAAGGTCAAGAAGGACATCGCCCACGCCGAGGCGATCCTGCACGAGGACCACTACGGCCTCGAGAAGGTCAAGGAGCGCATCCTTGAGTACCTCGCGGTGCAGCAGCGTGCCGGCAAGATGAAGGGCCCGATCCTATGCCTTGTGGGTCCTCCCGGCGTCGGCAAGACCTCGCTCGGCAAATCGATCGCCAAGGCCACGGGCCGCGAGTTCGTGCGCATGAGCCTCGGCGGCGTGCGCGACGAGGCCGAGATCCGCGGCCACCGCCGGACCTATATCGGCTCGATGCCCGGCAAGATCATCCAGTCGATGAAGAAGGCGAAGACGGCGAACCCACTCTTCCTGCTCGACGAGATCGACAAGCTCGGCGCCGACTGGCGCGGCGACCCGTCGTCGGCGCTGCTGGAGGTATTGGATCCGGAGCAGAACTCGTCGTTCAACGACCACTATCTCGAGGTCGATTTCGATCTCTCGGACGTGATGTTCATCACCACGGCCAATACGCTGCGCATGCCGCAGCCGCTGATGGACCGCATGGAGATCATCCGCATCCCCGGCTACACCGAGGACGAGAAGGTCGAGATCGCCAAGCGCCATCTCATCGACAAGGAGATAAAGGCGCATGGCCTGAAGCCGGAGGAATGGTCGATCACCGACGGCGGCCTGCGCGACCTGATCCGCTACTACACCCGCGAGGCCGGCGTGCGTAACCTCGAGCGCGAGATCGCGAACCTGACCCGCAAGGCGGTGAAGGAGATCGTCTCGGGCAAGGCGACGAAGATCGAAGTCGGGCCGGAGAACCTCGGCACATATGCCGGCGTTCGCAAGTTCCGCTTCGGCGAGATCGAGGGCGAGGACCAGGTCGGCGTCGTCACGGGTCTGGCCTGGACGGAAGTCGGCGGCGAGACCTTGCAGATCGAAGCCGTCATGCTGCCCGGCAAGGGCCGCATGCAGACGACCGGCAAGCTCGGCGACGTGATGAAGGAGTCGATCGACGCGGCGCGCTCCTACGTGCGCTCCAAGGCGACGAGCTTCGGCATCAAGCCGCCCACCTTCGACAAGGTGGACATCCACGTCCACGTGCCGGAAGGCGCGACGCCCAAGGACGGCCCGTCGGCCGGCGTCGGCATGGCGACCTCGATCATCTCGGTCTTGACCGGCATCCCGGTGCGCCGCGACGTGGCGATGACCGGCGAGGTCACGCTGCGCGGGCGCGTGCTGCCGATCGGCGGCCTCAAGGAGAAGCTGCTCGCGGCGCTCCGCGCCGGCATCAAGACGGTGCTGATCCCCGAGGAGAACGAGAAGGACCTGGCCGAGATCCCCGACAACGTGAAGTCGGGCATGACCATCGTGCCGGTCAAGACCGTGGGCGAGGTGCTCAAGGTGGCCCTGGTGCGCGAGCCTGTGGCCATCGACTGGGTCGAGCCGGCCGAGGTCGTGACGCCTCCCACCGCCGTGCACGACGGCGAGGCCGACGCGGTCGTAACGCACTAAAGGTTGAAAAGGGCCCGGACCGGCATCCGATCCGGGCCCTTTTTTTACCCAAAAATCGGCCGATTCCCTTGGTTTTTCTCTTGGGCGAGGTGGGGCTAGGCCGTAGACTCCGCCAGGTGAGGGGCGAATCGTCCCCTGGCGAGTTATGGCTGCGTCCGGCGCAACAGGAGAACTCAGATGAACAAAAACGATTTGATCCAGAAGCTGGCCGACACCACGGGCCTGGCCAAGAACGACGCGGCCAAGGCGGTCGACGGCGTCTTCAATTTGATCGAAGGGGCATTGAAGGCCGGCGACGAGGTCAGGCTGACCGGCTTCGGCGTGTTCGTCGTCGCCCAGCGCGCCGGCGGCAAGGGCCGCAACCCGCAGACCGGCGAGGAGATCACCATCAAGCCGTCCAAGCAGCCGCGCTTCCGTCCCGGCAAGCAGCTCAAGGACGCGTTGAACTGACCTCACGACAGTGAGGTCATCCCCGGCGAGCGCGCTTTGGCGCGCGAGGGAAGGGGATTCAATCCGTGCGAAATCCGGGCGGTGGTCCGCGCCGCCGCCCTCAGTGCCACGCGTGATCGTCCAAAGCCCTGAGCCTGCGGCGCATCTTGAGCGCGAGCGCGGGGTTCTGTGCGAAGGCGTCGAACAGCTTCGCCCGGCCTGTCTCCAGCGCCGTCTTGAGCAGCGCCAGGCAGGCCACGGCGGCGACGGGCTGGCCCAGCAGCATCACCGGGATGCCCGCGATCATGATCGTCAGGTGCACGACCAGGATGCGGCCATAGGGCGCGAACATCTGCGTGAACGGATCGCTCGTCTCCCACTGCCGCCCGCCCAGCCAGTAGCGCGCGAACAGATAGCTATGGAACGCCAGCAGCACGGCGGCGCCATAGCCCATCGCAGGATCGGTCCGGATGCGCTCCATCACGGTGCCCGCCAGGCCTGCGATGGTGAAGCCCTCGCTGGTCGGCGCACCTTGGCCGCCGAACAGCGCCACGATGAAAAGCCCGTGCACGAAGCAGAACATGCCGTAGTGGACGACGAAGAACGGTACGAGGAACAGCGTCGCAAGCCCGCCCGTCCGGCCCGACGAGACGCCGGCGACGGCGATCTTGAGCACGTTGAAGGCGCCGATGATCAGGTTCTCGAGCCAATAGAGCAGCAGCAGGGTCAGCGCGCTCCAGCCGAACACGAGAACGCCCACCACGGCCATGAGGTTGACGGCGAGGATCTGGATCAGCGGGCTCATGCGCGTCGTCATCTCCAGGGCGCGTTCAGCGTGTGCACCGGCACCGCGGTCGGCGAGGACTGCTTCGTCGCAATATACCCGCGCCGGCGCAAGCGGCGCAGCGCCGCCTGGACCGAGGACTTGGACAGGCCGGTCTCGACCGCCAGGGTCGAAAGGCTGACCTGGATGCGCTTTCCGGCGCCGCCGGCGTCGTGCCACAGCTTGACGAAGACGATGAAGGACGAGGGCGAGCGGTCGTGGCCGACGAGGTCGGGCAAAAGGGTCTCGACCACGTAGTCGTCCAGCGGCGCTCTTCTGACCATCACTATAGTAGGCACTGGGATGCTTGAGCGCGCAAGGCGGCGGCGCCTAGCTAAGGCCGTTTTCTAGAAAGCGAGAGACCGTCCGTGATCACCCATCTCAAGTTCATGAGCATCCCCGTCGCCGACCAGGACCGGGCGCTCAAATTCTATACCGAGAAGCTCGGCTTCAAGGTCGCCACCAACCAGGAGATGGGCCCCGGCAAGCGCTGGATCGAGCTGCGCATCGAAAAGGCCCAGACCCGCGTGGTGCTGTTCACCATGGAGGGCGAGGAGGGGCGCGTCGGCACGCGGATGAACTGCTCGCTCGCCTGCGACGACGTCGAGGCGACCTACCGCCAGCTGTCGCAGCGCGGCGTCGAGTTCGAGGGCCCGCCCCAGAAGCAGCCCTGGGGAACCTTCGTCATCATGAAGGACAGCGAGGGCAACCGCTTCGTGGTCGGTTCGGACTAGGCGGCCTCGGATTGAGGCATTGGATTGAGTGGGGCCGCCTTGCGCCCTATAAGCCGCCGCATCAGGGCGGTTAGCTCAGTTGGTAGAGCATATCGTTTACACCGATAGGGTCGGCGGTTCGAGCCCGTCACCGCCCACCAGTCTTCGCGACGCGGAGCGGCGCGAAGACTGCCCGGCGTAGCCCGAAGGGCGAAGCCTGGGCTGTATCAGCGTCGCTACGCCTGGCAAGCCATGACCGATTGGATTCAAAGCGTTACTCACTTCTGGTTCTCCGAGCTCGGTCCCAAGGACTGGTTCGCCGTCAATCCTGCCGTGGACGCGACGGTCCGCGCGCGGTTCCTCGACCTCTATCGCGCGATGAAGTCCGCCCCGCCCGATGCGGCGAGGCTGGATGCCGACGGCCATCTCGCCGCGGTCATCGTCTTCGACCAGTTCCCGCGCAACCTCTTCCGCGGCACGGCCGAGGCCTTCGCGACCGATGCACTGGCCCTGAGGCTGTCGGACGACGCCGTCGCGCGCGGGCTCGACGAGGGCTTGGGCGTGCACGAGCGCCAGTTCCTCTACATGCCGCACATGCACAGCGAGGAGCCGGCGGTCCAGGCGCGCTCGGTGGAGCTGTTCGACAGCCTCGGCTTCCCCGAGGCGCTGCTCGCCGCGCTCGACCACAAGGACGTGATCGACCGCTTCGGCCGCTTCCCCTATCGCAACAAGGCGCTCGGCCGCGCCTCGACGCCGGACGAGGAGGCCTTCCTCAAGGTCCATCCTTCGCCTTAGGGTCTCTCCCTCGCCAAGGGGGATGACATGCGTTCCACCGTTCTGACCTGCCTGCTGCTCGCCGCCGCGCCGGCCTTCGCCCAGGACATGGACGACATTGCGCCGTCGCCTCAGGCGGCCGCGCAACCCGACGACTCGCGGTTCGTCGCCTACGACCAGCCCGTCATTGCTTTCACGCACGCCGAGATCGTCGACGGCACCGGCGGGCCCGCGCGCTACGACCAGACGCTGGTGATCGCGAACGGCCGCATCGCGGCGTTGGGTCCGCATGCGCGCGTGCCCAGGGGCGCCACCGTCATCGACGCGCGCGGCAAGGCGCTGCTGCCGGGCTTCGTGATGATGCACGAGCACCTGTTCTATTACATGGGCCAGCGCAACTACGCCTCGATGCTCTACACCTTCCCGCGGCTCTATCTCGCGGGCGGGACGACGACGGCGCGCACCGGCGGCTCGATGACGCCCTATGGCGACATCAACCTGAAGCTCGCCATCGACAAGGGCGAGGCGATCGGTCCCGACCTCGACACGACCGGTCCGTATCTCAACGGCGCGGGACTGCCGATCCTGAAGATGCATGCGCTCAGCGGGCCCGAGGATGCCACCCGCACCGTGAACTATTGGGCGGAGGAGGGCGCGACCTCGTTCAAGACCTATACCAACATCACCCGCGCCGAGATGAAGGCGGCGATCGAGGCGGCGCATGCGCGCGGGCTCAAGGTGACCGGCCATATCTGCTCGGTCACCTATCGCGAGGCAGCCGAGCTCGGCATCGACAATCTCGAGCACGGCTTCGCGGTGATGACCGATTTCAACAAGGCCAAGAAGCCCGACGAATGTCCGGCCGGCTCGCAGCAGGCGCTGGCCGGCCTCGACGAGAACAGCGCCGAGGTGAAGTCGCTGATCGACCTGCTCGTCGCCCGGCACGTGGCGCTGACCTCGACCTTGACCGTGTTCGAGACCTTCACCCCCGGCCGCCCCAAGGCGCCGGAGCGCGCGCTTCAGATGCTGATCCCCGAGCTGCGCAAGGCCTATGAGGAGCGCTGGGCGCAGACGGGCACGCTCGAACCCTACAAGCCCTACGTCACCATCTTCCCCAAGCTGATGAAGCTGGAAAAGATGTTCCACGACGCCGGCGGCACCCTGCTCGCGGGCACCGATCCCACCGGCTATGGCGGCGTGGTGCCGGGCTTCTCGGGCAAGCGCCAGATCGAGCTGCTCGTCGAAGAAGGCTTCGCCTTCCCCGAAGCGCTCAAGATCGCGACCCTGAACGGTGCGCGCTATCTGGGCCGCGACGCCGAGATCGGATCGCTGGAGAAGGGCAAGCGCGCCGACATCGCGGTCGTCGACGGCGATCCGATGAAAAAACCGTCATCGCTCGAAGCGATGCCTTTCGTGTTCAAGAAGGGTATAGGCTACGACACGGGCAAGATCTTCGACGCGATGAAAGGCCAGGCAGGGCTGTATTGACGGACGGCGCTCGTGGCGGCCGCAGGTGATGGAGCGTTGGACGTGATGGAGCGGTGGATGCGCGCGGTGGTCGGCATGACCTTGGCCTTTCTCCCGGCCGCCTGTTCGGGGGATCGTCCGCCGCCCGAGCCGCGCGAGCAGGGCGCCCAGTTCCATCCGCCGGTCGAGATGCTCAAGCGCTACGACGCCGACCACGACGGCACGCTCACGCGCGCCGAGCTGGAGGCCGGCATCAGGGCCGATTTCGCCGCCGCCGATGCCAACCACGACGGCAAGCTCGACGAGGACGAGACCCGCGCGGTCAACGAGGAGCGCTGGAGCGAGGGCTTGTCTACGACCTCGACCCTGGTCGACTGGAATCACGACGGCGTCGTGGATTTCAACGAATTCGCCGGCACCGCGCGCTCGCTGTTCGAGGAGCTCGACACCAACGGCGACGGCAAGCTTACGCCCAAGGAGATGGAGCCGAGGCCGGTGCGCGTCCGGGAAGGCCAGCCCGGCGAGGAGCCGCGGCGGCATCCCTGACATTGTCTTCTTGACAGGGGAGGGAGCGGGCCCTACATCGGCGCTCCTTCGCGGGGTTACCCCGCCAAGGCGCCCGCGGGGGCGTAGCTCAGTTGGTTAGAGTGACGGCCTGTCACGCCGTAGGTCGCGGGTTCGAGCCCCGTCGCTCCCGCCAGTCTTCGCGACGCGAAGCGGAGTGAAGACTGCCCGGCGTAGCCCGAAGGGCGAAGCCTGGGCTGTATCCGCGTCGCTACGCTTGGCAAGCCAGCCTTCGCCACCCCTTTGTCCCCCAAAACTCATAACATTTGAGCACGATCTCTCATTGCGAGTCGTTCGCAAATACACCCGAAGAATCCTGTTTTCCTGTGCCGAATCTTGCTCTAAACCCGCCGTGGCTCGCGGGTTAACGCCTGGCTCTTTTGCACCCGCGAAGTGACCGGAACGGCGGCGCGCATGGAACGGCTTCTCCTCGAATATCTGCCGATCCTCCTCTTCATCGGTATAGCCGGCGGCATCGCCACGGCGCTCCTCGTCGCCCCATTCATCCTCGCCCCTTCCAAGCCCGACCCCGAGAAGCTTTCGGCCTATGAGTGCGGCTTCAATGCGTTCGGCGACGCCCGCATGAAGTTCGACGTGCGGTTCTACCTGGTCTCGATCCTGTTCATCATCTTCGACCTGGAGGTCGCCTTCCTGTTCCCCTGGGCGATCACGCTGGGCTCGATGGGCGTCTTCGCCTTCTGGTCCATGGTCGTGTTCCTCGGCGTGCTGACGGTCGGCTTCATCTATGAATGGAAGAAGGGAGCGCTCGAATGGGAGTGAGCCCCGTTCCTGCCAACGACATTCCGGCCAACGATCCGTATTTCAAGGCGCTCAAGGACGAGTTCCAGGACAAGGGCTTCGTCGTCTCCGGCCTCGATACGCTCATCAACTGGGCGCGTACCGGCTCGCTGCACTGGATGACCTTCGGCCTGGCGTGTTGCGCGGTCGAGATGATGCAGGCGAACATGCCGCGCTACGACCTCGAGCGCTTCGGCGTCGCTCCCCGCGCCTCGCCGCGCCAGTCCGACGTGATGATCGTGGCGGGCACGCTCACCAACAAGATGGCGCCGGCGCTGCGCAAGGTCTACGACCAGATGCCCGAGCCGCGCTACGTGATCTCGATGGGCAGCTGCGCCAACGGCGGCGGCTATTACCACTATTCCTACGCGGTGGTGCGCGGCTGCGACCGCATCGTGCCCGTCGACGTCTACGTCCCCGGCTGCCCGCCGACGGCCGAGGCGCTGGTCTACGGCATCATGCTGCTGCAGCGGAAGATCCGCCGCACCGGAACGATCGAACGCTGATATGGAAACACTCGAGCAACTCGCACCGAAGATCGACGGCGCGCGTGCGTCTTTTGCGGTGGGCGAGCTCACGCTCGTCGTCGCAGCGGCCGACATCGTCCGTGTGCTGACGAGCCTGCGCGACGATCACGGCTTCAAGACGCTGGTCGACATCTGCGGCGTCGACTGGCCGGAGCGGGCCAAGCGCTTCGACGTCGTCTATCACCTGCTGTCGCTGACGGCGAACCTGCGCGTGCGGGTGAAGGTCGAGGTCGGCGAGGACGAGCCGGTGGCTTCGGCGGTCGGCGTCTATCCGTCGGCCAACTGGTTCGAGCGCGAGACCTTCGATATGTACGGCGTGGCCTTCGCCGACCATCCCGACATGCGCCGCATCCTCACCGATTACGGCTTCTCGGGCCATCCGCTGCGCAAGGACTTCCCGCTCACCGGCTTCGTCGAGCTGCGCTACGACGACCAGCTCAAGCGCGTCGTATACCAGCCGGTGCAGCTGGTGCAGGAATTCCGCGACTTCGACTTCATGAGCCCGTGGGAGGGTGCGCCGCACGTGCTTCCGGGCGACGAGAAGGCGGCGATGGCGCCGGGTGTCGCGTCCGGCGAGCCGGGAAAGAAACCGTGATGGAAAAGCTCGCCACCGACAAGCCCATGCCGAACGACGATCCCACGATCACCGTCAATTTCGGCCCGCAGCATCCGGCCGCGCACGGCGTGCTGCGCATGATCCTCGACATGGACGGCGAGATCGTCACGCGCGTCGATCCGCATATCGGCCTGCTTCATCGCGGCACCGAAAAGCTGATGGAGCACAAGACCTACATGCAGTCGATCCCTTACCTGGACCGGCTGGACTACGTCGCGCCGATGAACCAGGAGCATGCCTACTGCCTGGGCATCGAGCGGCTGATCGGCCTGGAGGTGCCCAAGCGCGGCCAGTACATCCGCATGCTCTATGACGAGATCGGCCGCATCCTCAATCACCTGATGAACGTCACGACGCAGGCGATGGACTGCGGCGCGCTGACCCCGCCGCTGTGGGGCTTTGAAGAGCGCGAGAAGCTCATGGTGTTCTACGAGCGCGCCTCGGGAGCCCGCCTGCATGCGAACTACTACCGCCCCGGCGGCGTGCACCAGGATCTGCCGCCCGCGCTGCTCGACGACATCTACGCCTGGTGCGGCACCTTCCCCAAGGTGCTCGACGACATCCACGGCCTTCTGACCGAGAGCCGCATCTTCAAGCAGCGCAACGTCGATATCGGCGTCGTCACCCGCGCCGACGCGGAAGCCTGGGGCTTCTCGGGCGTGATGCTGCGCTCGACCGGCGTCGCCTGGGACCTGCGCCGCGCGCAGCCCTACGAGAGCTACAACGATCTCGAGTTCAAGGTCCCCGTCGGCAAGAACGGCGACAACTACGACCGCTATCTGATGCGCATGGAAGAGATGGCGCAGTCGGTGCACCTGATGAAGCAGTGCATCGAGAAGATGCCGAAGGGCCCCGTCGTCTCCACCGACAACAAGGTCGTGCCTCCGCGCCGCGGTGAGATGAAGACTTCGATGGAAGCGCTGATCCATCACTTCAAGCTTTATACCGAAGGCTTCCACGTGCCGGCGGGCGAGGTCTATGCCGCGGTCGAGGCGCCCAAGGGCGAGTTCGGCGTTTATCTCGTCGCCGACGGCACCAACAAGCCCTATCGCGTCAAGTTCCGCGCGCCGTCCTATGTGCACCTGCAGGCTATGGACTACATGAGCCGCGGCCACATGCTGGCCGACGTCTCCGCGATCCTGGGCTCGCTCGACATCGTGTTCGGGGAGGTCGACCGGTGAACGTGCGCGCGGTCGTCGTCACGAGCCTGCTGCTCGCCGGTTGCGCCAAGGCGGACCCGGCCGCGGAGAAGGCCGTGCTCGACGACATGCCGCTCACACGCGCCACGGCCGCGAGCGCCTACATGCAGGATTGCGCAGGTCGCGACGACAAGGGCCGCACGCTTTGCCGTGCCTGCTTCACACATATGCACGTGATGCCGGACGGCAAGATCGACGTCTGGTCCGACGACAATGAGTACACGCTCGAGAACGGCAAGGTCCTGATCGAGGATCCCAAGGGCGGCACGCATGCCACGCATGTCGCTGCCGCGGACGGCGCGAAGGAGCGGGCCAAGGGCGCCGCGTCGTTCGAGAAATATCTCACCGGCCTGTTCGAGGACGGCAACAATTGGTGCGCCGGATTCGGCGGCGCCCGCCACGACCTGAAGAACGTCATCGCCGACGCTGCGCACGGCAAGTACGTGGTGGTGCAATGACCCGCGCGGCGCTTCTTCTTTCTGCCGTGCTGCTCGGCGGCTGCGCCAAGGCCGATCCGGTCCTGGAGAAGAAAACGGTCGACAACTGGCCGACCTCGAACGCGACCGCGGTCACGGTCTATTTCCGCGATTGCACGGGGCCGGACGGCGCGGGCAAGACGCGGTGCCACAGCTGCGGCAACGAGATCTTCGTGAACGCCGACGGCAAGATCGACATCTATGCCGACAACAACGAGGACACGCGCGAGGGCAATCCGCCGAGCCTCACGGTGACCGCCGAGCTGTCGCACAACTACAGCCACGTGGAGATCCCCGAAGGCCTGGCCGAGCGCGCCAAGGGGCCGGACTCCTACGCCAAGTTCATCACCGCCAAGTTCGAAGAGGGCAACCGGTGGTGCGCGGCCCTCGGCGGCAAGCGCTACGACACCAAGAACCTGATCGCCGACGCGGCGCATGGGAAATATGTGAAATGAGCCTGCGCCGTCTCTCTCCCGACCAACCGCCAAGCTTCGCCTTCAAGCCGGAGCACGGCCCGCGCATCGACCGCGAGATCGCGAAGTATCCGCCCGGCCGCCAGGCCAGCGCGGTGATCGCGCTGCTCTGGCTCGGCCAGGAGCAGGAGGGCTGGGTGTCCAAGCCGATGATCGAGGAGATCGGCCGTATCCTGTCGATGCCGTACATCCGCGTGCTCGAGGTCGCGACCTTCTACACCATGTTCAACCTCGAGCCGGTGGGCGAGCACCTGGTGCAGGTCTGCACCACCACGCCATGCTGGCTGCGCGGCTCGGACGACGTCGTCGCCGCCTGCAAGAAGCACATCGCGCCCAAGCCGCACACCGTCTCGGCCGACGGCAAGTTCTCGTGGATGGAAGTCGAATGCCTGGGCGCCTGCGTCAACGCGCCGATGCTGCAGATCGGCAAGGATTTCTATGAAGACCTCGACGGGCCCAAGACCGAGGCGCTGCTCGAAGCGTTCCGCCGCGGCGAGACGCCAAAGCCGGGCGCCGGCAACGGCCGCCACACGTCGGAGCCCGAAGGCGGCGCCACGACATTGAAGGAAACGGTCTGATGCTCGCCGACAAGGACCGCATCTTCACCAACCTCTACGGCTTCCAGTCGCCGGGCCTCGACGCCGCGAGGAAGCGCGGCAATTGGGACGGCACGGACAAGATCCTGGCGCTCGGCGTCGACGCGATCATCGACATCATGAAGAAGTCGGGCCTGCGCGGCCGCGGCGGCGCAGGCTTCCCGACCGGCATGAAGTGGTCCTTCATGCCCAAGGAAGTGAAGGAACGGCCGCATTATCTCGTCGTCAACGCCGACGAGTCCGAGCCCGGCACCTGCAAGGACCGCGACATCCTGCGCCACGATCCGCATACGCTGGTCGAGGGCTGCCTGATCGCGAGCTTCGCGATGCGCGCGCACGCGGCTTACGTCTATGTCCGCGGCGAGTTCATCCGCGAGCGCGAGGCGCTGCAGCGCGCGGTCGACGAGGCTTACGCCGCCAAGCTGATCGGCAAGGACAACATCTTCGGCTATCCCTTCGACCTCTATGTTCATCACGGCGCCGGCGCCTATATCTGCGGCGAGGAGACGGCGCTGCTGGAGAGCCTGGAAGGCAAGAAGGGCCAGCCGCGCCTGAAGCCGCCGTTCCCGGCCAACGTCGGCCTTTATGGCTGCCCGACCACCGTCAACAACGTCGAGAGCATCGCGGTCGCGCCGACCATCCTGCGCCGCGGCGCCGAATGGTTCGCGCGCCTAGGCCGCCCGAACAACACCGGCACCAAGGTGTTCTGCATCTCGGGCCACGTGAACAAGCCGTGCAACGTCGAAGAGGAGATGGGCATCCCGCTGCGCGAGCTCATCGAGCGTCACGCCGGCGGCGTGCGCGGCGGCTGGGACAACCTGCTGGCGGTGATCCCGGGCGGCGCCTCGGTGCCGCTGATCCCGAAGTCGGTCTGCGACGACGTGCTGATGGATTTCGACAGTCTCAAGAACGTGCAGTCGGGGCTGGGCACCGCCGCGGTCATCGTGATGGACAAGTCGACCGACGTCGTGAAGGCGATCCAGCGGCTGGCCTATTTCTACAAGCACGAGAGCTGCGGCCAGTGCACGCCGTGCCGCGAGGGCACGGGCTGGATGTGGCGCGTGATGACGCGCATGGTCCAGGGCAACTCGCGGCCCGAAGAGATCGACCTGCTCTACGAGGTCACCAAGGAAGTGGAAGGCCACACGATCTGCGCGCTCGGCGATGCCGCGGCGTGGCCGATCCAGGGCCTGATCCGCCACTTCCGTCCCGAGCTCGAGCGCCGCATGGCGGCTTACAAACAGGCGGCGGAGTAAGCGATGCGGAACCTTGGGCCTATCGTCAGCCCCTCACTGTCATGGCCCGGCTTGTCCGGGCCATCCATGAGCCTGTCGAGCAAGGCGTCGCCTGGGTGGCCCGCATTCGCGGGCCAAGACAAGTTTTGGTTCGGGGACAACTGATGCCCTCACGCAAGCTCATCGTCGACGGCAAGGAGATCGAGGCGGATGACGGCCTCACCCTGCTGCAGGCCTGCGAGATGGCGGGCGCGGAGATCCCGCGCTTCTGCTATCACGAGCGCCTGTCGGTCGCCGGCAACTGCCGCATGTGCCTGGTCGAATGGGTCGGCGCGCCGAAGCCGCAGGCGTCCTGCGCGCTGCAGGTGCGCGACATCTTCCCCAACAAGGACGGCACGCCGGCCAAGATCAACACCAAGGGCCAATACGTGCGCAAGGCGCGCGAAGGCGTGATGGAGTTCCTGCTGATCAACCATCCGCTCGATTGCCCGATCTGCGACCAGGGCGGCGAGTGCGACCTGCAGGACCAGGCGATGGGCTATGGCCGCGCCGCGTTCCACCGCTTCAACGAGAACAAGCGCGCGGTCGAAGACAAATACATGGGCCCGCTGGTCAAGACGATCATGACCCGCTGCATCCAATGCACCCGCTGCGTGCGCTTCGCGACCGAGGTCGCGGGCGTACCCGACCTGGGCGCGACCGGACGCGGCGAGGACATGGAGATCACGACCTATCTCGAGAAGGCTTTCGCCTCCGAGCTGTCGGGCAACGTGGTCGATCTCTGCCCGGTGGGCGCGCTGACCTCCAAGCCCTACGCGTTCAACGCGCGGCCCTGGGAGCTGCGCAAGACCGAGTCCGTCGACGTGATGGACGCGCAGGGCTGCAACATCCGCGTCGATGCGCGCGGGCCGGCGGTCTTGCGCGTGCTGCCGCGCCTGAACGAAGAAATCAACGAGGAATGGATCAGCGACAAGGCGCGGCATGCCTGCGACGGGCTGATGCGCCAGCGCCTCGACCGTCCCTATGTGCGCAAGAGCGGCAAGCTCCAGCCCGCGACCTGGGCCGAGGCTTTCGCGGTCATCGCCGCGCGCGTGGCCGAGACCGCGCCGGAGCGCATGGCGGCCGTCGTCGGCGACCTTGCCGCGGCGGAGGATATCAAGGCGCTGAAGGACCTGATGGCGGCGCTGGGAGCCGCGCATCTCGACTGCCGGCAGGACGGCTCGAAGCTCGTGCCCGGCGCGCGCCCGTCCTATCTGTTCAACTCGACCATCGCCGGCGTCGAGGCGGCAGATGCGATCCTGCTCGTGGGCTGCAACCCGCGCTGGGAAGCGCCGGTGCTCAACGCGCGCATCCGCAAGGCCTGGTTGGGCGGCAATCTCAAGATCGCCAATATCGGCCCGGCGGTCGAGCTGACCTATCCGGTCGAGCAGCTCGGCGACGCGCTCGAGAGCCTGGCGAACGGCAGTCATGCCTTCGCGAAAGTGTTGAAGGACGCCAAGCGCCCGATGCTGGTCCTGGGTCCGGCGGCGCTGTCGCGCCATGACGGCGCTCAGGTGTTGCGCCTGGCGGCGAAGATCGCGGCCGATACCGGCATGATCGGGCCTGCCGGTTCGGCGGAAGAGGGCGGCTGGAACGGCTTCAATGTCCTGCACACCGCGGCGTCGCGTGTCGCTGCGCTCGACCTCGGTTTCGTCAAGGGGCGCGACGTGGCGGGCATCGTCGACGGCGCCCAGAAGGGCGAGATCGACTTCGTCTATCTGCTCGGCGCCGACGAGTTCGACGTCGGCCATCTCGGCCGCGCCTTCGTCGTCTATCAGGGCAGCCACGGCGATGCCGGCGCGCACAACGCCGACGTCGTGCTGCCGGGTGCGGCCTATACCGAGAAGGACGGCCTCTACGCGAACTTCGAAGGCCGGGTGCAGCGCGGCCGCCGCGCCACCTTCCCGCCGGGCGAGGCGAAGGAGGACTGGGCGATCCTGCGCGCGCTCTCCGACGTGCTGGGCAAGCGCCTGCCGTACGACACGCTCGAGCAGCTTCGCGCGGCGCTGATTGCCGAGGCTCCACATTTCGCGCGCCTGGGCGAGGTGCCCAGGCACGAAGGCGCCGACGCGGCGATGTGGGCCAGTGTCGGCAGTGAAGGCGCGCTCGAGCCGGGCGCCGCCTTCGGCCATGCCATCGGCGACTATTATCTCACCAACCCGATCGCGCGGGCGAGCGTGACCATGGCGGAGTGCAGCAGGGTGTTCGTCGCGGGCGCGCAGAAGATGGCGGCGGAGTAGAGCATGATCTTCACGCACTACTTCCAGACGCTGGGCATGTCCTTTCCCTGGGCTTGGGCGCTCAGCCAGATCGCCTCCATGCTGGTCTTCCTGGTCTGCCTGCTCGTGATGGTCGCGTTCATCCTGCTCTACGACCGCAAGATCTTCGCCGCCGTGCAGATGCGGCGCGGCCCCAACGTCGTCGGCATCTTCGGCCTGCTGCAGAGCTTCGCCGATCTCGGCAAGTACCTGATCAAGGAAGTGATCATCCCGGCCGGCGCCAACAAGGTGATCTTCCTGCTGGCGCCCTTGGTCAGCGCCACGCTCGCCTTCGCCGCCTGGGCGGTGATCCCGATGGACCAGGGCTGGGTGTTCGCCGACATCAACGTCGGCATCCTCTACCTCTTCGCGGTGTCGTCGCTCGGCGTCTACGGCATCATCATGGCAGGCTGGGCCTCGAACTCGAAATACGCGTTCCTGTCCGCCTGCCGCGCCGCGGCACAGATGGTCTCTTACGAGGTCTCGATCGGCTTCGTGCTGGTGACGGTGCTGCTGTTTGCGGGCTCGCTCAACCTCTCCGACATCGTGCGCGCGCAGACGGCGCCCGGCGTGCTCGCCTTCCTGCACTGGAACTGGTGCTCGATCCTGTTCCCGATGCTGCCGATCTTCTTCGTCTCGGCCATCGCCGAGACCAACCGCCCGCCTTTCGACCTGGTGGAAGCCGAGAGCGAGCTGGTCGCCGGCTATTTCGTCGAATATTCCTCGACGCCGTTCCTGCTGTTCTATCTGGCCGAGTTCCTGAACATCTGCCTGATGAGCGCGATGCTGGCGATCCTGTTCTTCGGCGGCTGGCAGTCGCCGCTCGATCTCTGGCCGCTGAACGCGATCCCCGGCGTGATCTGGCTGGTGATCAAGATCTGGTTCTTCTTCTTCCTGTTCGCGATGGTGCGCGCCTTCGTGCCGCGCTACCGCTACGACCAGCTCATGCGGCTGGGCTGGAAGGTGTTCCTGCCGACGACCTTGGTGTGGGTGCTCGTCACCGCGGCCTGGGTCGTCTATGTCCGCCACGGAGGTGCGTGATGGCATTCCTCGACCGCACCGCACGCTCGATCTTCTTCTGGGAATTCCTGAAGAGCTTCGTGCTCTCCATGCGCTACTTCGTCGGCAAGAAGTCGACCTTGAACTATCCCTTCGAGAAGGGCCCGATCTCGCCCCGCTTCCGCGGCGAGCATGCGCTGCGCCGCTATCCCAACGGCGAAGAGCGCTGCATCGCCTGCAAGCTGTGCGAGGCGGTGTGCCCGGCCCAGGCCATCACCATCGAGGCCGAGCCGCGCGAGGACGGATCGCGCCGCACGACGCGCTACGACATCGACATGGTGAAGTGCATCTATTGCGGGCTGTGCCAGGAGGCTTGTCCGGTGGATGCCATCGTCGAGGGCCCGAACTTCGAATATTCGACCGAAACCCGCGAGGAGCTCTACTACAACAAGGACAAGCTGCTCGCGAACGGCGACCGCTGGGAACGCGAGATCGCCAAGAACCTCGAGCTGGACGCGCCCTACCGATGAGCATCGCCGACATCCAGGCACGCGCGCTGTCGAAGCAGGGCCGCACCGCACAAGGCGCCCGCAGCGCTTACTTTGCCGCCGCCGACAAGGCGCGGCGCGAGGCCGACCTCAAGGCCGAGGGCTTCGTGATCCCGTTCAGCGAATGGCTGGGCCACAACAACGGGCCCGACTGGCTCGATGGCGTGCGCTACATCGCCTATTGCTGGCGCAAGGCGCATGAGAAGGTGTGGGCGGCGCCGAGCCAGGAGATCGGCGTGCGCCGCGCGCGCAAGGCCGCGGCGCTCGGCATGAGCTACCGCGACTATGTGCTCGAGATCATCGAGCGCGGCCGCTACCCGCAGGGAAGCGCGTCATGATCTTCCAGACCATCGCCTTCTACGTCTTCTCTGTGGTGATGCTGCTGTCCGCCTTCATGGTGATCGCGGCGCGCAACCCGGTGCATTCGGTGCTGTTCCTGATCCTCGCCTTCTTCAACGCCGCGGGCCTGTTCGTGCTCACCGGCGCCGAGTTCCTGGCGATGATCCTGGTCGTGGTCTATGTCGGCGCCGTGGCCGTGCTGTTCCTGTTCGTGGTCATGATGCTCGATATCGACTTCGCCGAGCTGAAACGCGGGGCGCTGGAATATCTGCCGATCGGCGGGCTGCTCGGGCTGGTGCTTCTCGGCGAGCTTGCGGTCGTGGGCCTGGGCTGGAAGCTGGCGCCGAGCTCGACCCTGGCGCTTGCCGATGCGACGCCGAAGGGCATGAGCAACACCGTGGCGCTCGGGCACATCCTCTACACGGACTACGTCTATTACTTCCAGATCGCAGGGCTCGTGCTGCTGGTGGCGATGATCGGCGCGATCGTGCTGACGCTGCGCCACCGCCCGGGCGTGCGCCGCCAGTCGATCTCGGCGCAGAACGCGCGCCAACCCGACGAGGCGATGGCATTGGCCGATCCGAGGCCGGGGGAGGGTGCGTGATGGCAGTCGGGCTGGAGCAATACCTGTTCGTCGCGGCCGTGCTGTTCACCATCGGCGTGTTCGGCATCTTCCTGAACCGCAAGAACGTCATCGTCATCCTGATGTCGATCGAGCTGATCCTGCTCGGCGTGAACATCAACTTCGTGGCGTTCTCGGCCTATCTCCACGATCTGGCGGGGCAGGTGATGGCGATGTTCGTGCTGACCGTCGCCGCCGCCGAGGCCGCGATCGGCCTGGCCATTCTGGTCGTGTACTTCCGCAACCGCGGCTCCATCGCGGTCGAAGACGTTAACGTGATGAAGGGCTGAGATGTATCAAGCGATAGTCTTCCTTCCCATCATCGCATCGGCCATCGCCGGCCTGTTCGGCCGGATGCTTGGTCCGCGCCCCTCCGAGCTGATCACCACCGGCGCGCTGTTCGTCTCGGCGGCGCTGTCGGTCATGGCCTTTATCGACGTCTGCCTTGGCGGTCACAGCTATATCATCCAGGTCGCGCCCTGGATCCATTCCGGCAGCTTCGCCGCCGACTGGACGATCCGCGTCGACAGCCTGACCGCCGTCATGCTGGTCGTGGTGACGGGCGTCTCGTCGCTCGTGCACCTCTACTCCATCGGCTACATGGCCGAGGACGACAGCCGGCCGCGGTTCTTCTCGTATCTCTCGCTCTTCACCTTCGCGATGCTGATGCTGGTGACGGCGAACAACTTCCTGCAGATGTTCTTCGGCTGGGAGGGCGTGGGTCTCGCCTCCTATCTGCTCATCGGCTTCTGGTTCAAGAAGCCCGAGGCCAATGCCGCGGCGATGAAGGCCTTCATCGTCAATCGCGTCGGCGACTTCGGCTTCGCGCTGGGCATCTTTGGGGTCTGGTACATCTTCGGCACCTTGGATTTCGACGCGGTGTTCAAGGCCGCGCCCGCCCAGGTCGGCCACAGCTTCATCTTCGCCGGCCACAGCGTCGACGTGATGACGACGCTCTGCCTGCTGCTCTTCGTGGGCGCGATGGGCAAGTCGGCGCAGCTGGGCCTGCATACCTGGCTGCCCGACGCGATGGAGGGCCCGACCCCGGTCTCGGCCCTCATCCATGCCGCGACCATGGTGACGGCGGGCGTGTTCCTGGTCTGCCGCTGCTCGCCGATGTACGAGCTCAGCGCCACGGCGCGCGAGTTCGTCACCTTCATCGGTGCCACCACGGCGTTCTTTGCGGCCTCGGTCGGCCTGTTCCAGAACGACATCAAGCGCGTGATCGCCTATTCGACCTGCTCGCAGCTCGGCTATATGTTCGTGGCGGCAGGCGTGTCGGCCTATGGCGGCGCGATGTTCCACCTGTTCACCCACGCCTTCTTCAAGGCGCTGCTGTTCTTGAGCGCAGGCTCGGTCATCCATGCGATGCATCACGAGCAGGACATGCGCCGCATGGGCGGCCTCTACAAGCAGATCCCCTTCACCTGGGCGATGATGCTGATCGGCAACCTGGCGTTGACCGGCGTCGGCCTGCCGGTGATCGGCATCGGCCTGGCCGGATTCTACTCCAAGGACGCGATCATCAACGCGGCCTATGGCGGCGCTGGCGGCATGGCGAGCTATGCCTTCCTGCTCACCCTGGTCGCGGCGATGATGACCTCGTTCTATTCCTGGCGTCAGTTCCTGATGACCTTCCACGGGCGCTATCGCGGCCAGGACGAGGCGCTCGACGTCGCGCATTCCGACGCGCATACGCATGACGAGCCGCTCGAGCACGACGATCACGCTCACGCGCATGACGACCATGGCCATCACGCCCCGAAGCTCGAAGAGGTGCACGAGGCGCCGCTGACCATGCTGGTGCCGCTGGGCGTGCTGGCGGTCGGCGCGGCCTTCGCCGGCATGGCTTTCGCGCACAACTTCATCGGGCCGGACGCGCAGGGCTTCTGGCACGATACGCTGGGCGCCGTTTGGGAAGAGAAGGACGTGCCGCTCTCCGTCGAGCTTGCGCCTTTCGTGCTGACGATCCTGGGCTTTGCGATCGCGTGGTTCTACTACATCCGCCACCCGGAGCTGCCGGCCCGAATGGCGGCGAAGAAAGGCATGCTCTACACCTTCCTGTACCGCAAATGGTATTTCGACGAGCTCTATGACCTGATCTTCGTGCGGCCCGCGCAGTGGCTCGGCCGCAAGCTGTGGAAGATCGGCGACGGGTTCCTGATCGACGGGCTCGGGCCCGACGGCATCTCGGCCCGCGTGCTCGACGTGACGCGCGGCACGGTCAAGCTGCAATCGGGCTACGTCTATCATTACGCGTTTGCGATGCTGATCGGGGTGCTGGCGCTCGCCACCTGGTTCATCGCCACGGGAGGCACGCTGTGAGCCACCTCCTTTCCATCATCACCTTCCTGCCGCTGGTCGGCGCCGTCGCGATCCTGGCTCTGGGTCGGCTGGGCAACCAGAGCACCATCGCCAACAACGCGCGCTGGATCGCGCTGATCTTCACGATCGCGGACTTCCTGTTGACGGTCGTGCTGTGGGCCAAGTTCGACGGCTCGACGGCGAGCTTCCAATTCGTCGAGTATCTCAACTGGCGCGTGGCGAGCGGCATCTCGTACCACATGGGCGTCGACGGCATCTCGATGCTGTTCGTGGTCCTGACCGGCCTTCTGATGCCGTTCTGCATCCTGGCCAGCTGGAAATCGATAGAGAACCGCGTCGCCGAATACATGGTCGCGTTCCTCGCGCTCGAGGCGCTGATGATGGGCGTGTTCACCGCGCTCGACCTGTTCCTCTTCTACCTGTTCTTCGAGGGCGGGCTGATCCCGATGTTCCTGATCATCGGCATCTGGGGCGGCAAGCGGCGCGTCTATGCCAGCTACAAGTTCTTCCTCTACACCCTGCTGGGCTCGGTCTTGATGCTGCTCGCGATCCTGGCGATGTACCTGCAGACCGGCACGACCGACATCGAGACCATCATCAACACGGCGCATTTCTCGCCGCAGATGCAGATCTGGCTGTGGCTCGCCTTCTTCGCCAGCTTCGCGGTCAAGATGCCGATGTGGCCGGTGCATACCTGGCTGCCCGACGCGCATGTCGAGGCGCCGACGGCGGGCTCGGTCATCCTGGCCGGCATCCTCTTGAAGATGGGCGGCTACGGCTTCCTGCGCTTCTCGCTGCCGATGTTCGCGAGCGCCTCGGATTATTTCGGGCCGCTGGTCTTCGTGCTCTCGGTGGTCGCGATCATCTACACCTCGCTGGTCGCGCTGGCGCAGGAGGACATGAAGAAGCTCATCGCCTATTCGTCGGTCGCCCATATGGGCTTCGTGACGATGGGCATCTTCACGCTCACGCACCAGGGCATCGAAGGCGGCATCTTCCAGATGCTCAGCCACGGCATCGTCTCGGGCGCGCTGTTCCTCTGCGTCGGCGTCGTCTACGACCGCATGCATACGCGCGAGATCGCGGCCTATGGCGGGTTGGTCAACCGCATGCCGATGTACGCCGCGTGCTTCATGGTGTTCACGCTGGCCAATGTCGGCCTGCCGGGCACCGGCGGCTTCGTGGGCGAGTTCCTGACCATGCTGGGCGCCTTCATCCACAACACCTGGATCGCGATCTTCGCCGCCACCGGCGTGATCCTCTCGGCGGCCTATGCGCTCTTCCTCTATCGCCGCATCGTCTTCGGCGAGCTGGTCAAGCCGGCGTTGCAGACCATCCAGGACCTGTCGATGCGCGAGGTGGCGCTGCTCGCCCCGCTCGTCGTCATCACCATCCTCATGGGCGTGTATCCAAAGCCCATCTTCGACGTGACCTCGGCCTCGGTCGCCAATCTCGTGCAGCAGCACAAGACGGCCGTCGCCTATGACCACGCTCCGCCCAAGGTCGCCGCCAAGGACGCCCAAGGAACCCAGCGATGAACATCCAGGCCGATCTCTACGTCCTCTCGCCGGAGCTGATCCTGGCCGTCGGCGCCCTGGTGCTGCTGCTCGTGGGCGCCATGCGCGGCGACCGGAGCACGGGGCTCTTGTGCTGGCTTTCCATCGCGCTGATCGTGGCTTCCGCCTATATGTCGCTGGTCGTCGGCGACGAGAGCGCCTTTCGCGGCGCCTTCGTGATGGACGGCTTCGCGCGCTTCACCAAGGCGGTGATCCTGTGGTCCTCGGTCGGCTGCGTGCTGATGGCCGAGCACTATTTCCGCGTCGAGAAGAGCACGCGCTTCGAGCTGCCGATCCTGATCCTGCTCGCCACGCTCGGCATGTCGCTGATGGTGTCGTCGGCCAACTTCATCGCGCTCTATATGGGGCTCGAGCTGCAGAGCCTGGCGCTCTACGTGCTCGCCGCCTTCAAGCGCGACAGCGTGCGCTCGTCGGAAGCGGGCCTGAAATACTTCGTCCTGGGCTCGCTGTCCTCGGGCATGATGCTATACGGCATCTCGCTGATCTACGGCTTCGCCGGCACGATGGACTTCGTCGGCGTCGCCAAGGCGGTCGCGGCCAGCGGCGTGGGCGTCGGCATCATCTTCGGCATCGTGTTCCTGATCGCAGGGCTCGCCTTCAAGATCTCCGCCGTGCCGTTCCATATGTGGACGCCCGACGTCTACGAGGGCGCGCCGACGCCGGTCACCGCCTATCTCGCCACCGCGTCCAAGGTCGCGAGCTTCGCGCTGGTGCTGCGCGCGCTCTTGGTGCCGTTCCCGACCGCGGTGCATCAGTGGCAGCAGATCATCATCTTCATCTCGGTGCTGTCGATGGGCTTGGGCGCCTTCGCGGCGATCGGTCAGACCAACATCAAGCGGCTGATGGCCTACAGCTCCATCGGCCACATGGGCTATGCGCTGCTCGGCCTCGCGGCCGGGACCCAGCTCGGCGTGCGCGGCATGCTGTTCTACATGGCGTTCTATGCGCTGACGAACCTGGGCGTCTTCGCCTGCATCCAGGCGATGCGCCGGGGCGGCCAGGCGGTCGAGAATATCGACGATCTCGCGGGTCTCGCGCGCACCCGCCCGCGCCACGCCTTCGCCCTGGCCACCATGATGCTGTCGCTGTCGGGCCTGCCGCCGCTCGCAGGCATCCTCGCCAAGTCGTTCGTGTTCCTGGCCGCGATCGAGGCGCATCTCTACCTGCTGGCGGCGTTCGGCGTGCTGACCAGCGTCGTCGGCGCCTATTACTACCTGCGCATCGTCAAGACGATGTATTTCGACGAGCCGGCGCCCGCCTTCGACACCGACATGGGCTGGGGCCTGACCGCCATCGCCACCATCGGCACGGTGTTCTCGATCTTCTTCGTGATCAATGCGGGCGGTCTCTTGGAAGCGGCGAACATCGCGGCGCAGGCGCTCATCAAGTGAGCTGGCCAGCCGGTTACGGCCTGAAGGAATTCGCCGAGATCGATTCCACCAACGAAGAGGCGCGCCGCATGGCCGCTTCGGGCGCGACGGGGCCGGTATGGATCGTGGCCGACCGCCAGACCGCGGGGCGCGGGCGCCGCGGCCGGCCTTGGGTCGCCCCGCCCGGCAACCTGTCGTCGACCCTGCTGCTGTCGCCCGGCAAGCCCGCGGCCGAGATCGCGCAGCTCTCTTTCGTGGCTGCTTTGGCTGCCGCCGACATGATCGCGAGCCTGGGCGCCGAGCCCAAGGTCAAATGGCCCAACGACGTCCTGGTCGACGGCCAGAAGATCGCCGGCATCCTGCTCGAATCCTCGAGCCAGGGTGGCGCAGATCCCGCCTGGCTCGCCATCGGCATCGGCGTCAACCTGCGCGCCTATCCGCCCGATACCGAGTTCCCAGCAACCTCGCTCCTGAACCTGGGCCTGCCGGCGCCAAAGCCGCGCGAGGCGCTGGCCCGCCTCGCTGCCGCCTTCGCGAAATGGTATGAATTGTGGCGTGCGGAGGGCTTCGCGCCCATCCGCGACGCGTGGCTCGCGCGCGCGGCAGGGCTCGGCACCCGCATCCGGGCGCGGCTCACGAACGGGGAGACGATCGGCGTGTTCGAAGGCATCGACGCGAACGGCGCGCTCCTCCTGCGCGAGGGCCAGGACCGCTTGCGCACCATCGCCGCGGGAGAGGTGTTCTTCTAGATGCTGCTCGCCATCGACGCCGGCAACACCAACATCGTCTTCGCCGTGCATGACGGCGGGAAGTTCCGTGCCGAGTGGCGCGCGGTCACCAAGACCGCGCGGACCTCCGACGAGTATGCGGTATGGCTGAGCCAGCTGCTCGCGCTCGAGGGCCTGGCCTTCGCCGACCTCACCGGCGCGATCATCGCCACGGTCGTGCCGGCGGCGCTCTTCGACCTGCGCGCGCTGTGCCGTACCTATCTCAAGTGCGAGCCGGTGATCGTCGACAGCTCCATCGTCGGCATCGGGATCAACGCCGACAGGCCGACGGCGGTGGGCGTGGACCGGCTGTGCAACGCGGTCGCGGCGCACGAGCGCTACAAGGGTGCCGTGATCGTCGTCGATTTCGGCACCACGACCAACTTCGACATCGTCGCCGAGAACGGCGATTTCGACGGCAGCGTGCTGGCGCCCGGCGCGAACCTGTCAATCGAGGCGCTGCACCAGGCCGCCGCGATGCTGCCGCGCGTCGCCATCCACCGCATGCAGAAGGTGATCGGCCGCGACACCGTGCCGGCGATGCAGTCGGGCATCTATTGGGGCTATGTCGGCCTTATCGGCGGCCTCATCGAGCGCATCAAGAAGGAGTATGGCAAGCCGATGACGGTCGTGGCGACGGGAGGCCTTGCGCATCTCTTCCAGCCCGACATTCCGGCGATCGACCATATCGACGCCGATCTCACCATCCGCGGGCTCGTGCAGATCTACTACCGCAACGCCGCAGGCTGATGGCGACGCGCGACGACGAGCTGGTGCTCTTGCCCCTGGGCGGCGCGGGCGAGATAGGCATGAACTTCAATGCCTACGGCTTCGGTCCGCCCGATGCCCGCCGATGGATCGTGGTCGATTGCGGCGTGCTGTTCGGCCGCGAGACGACCTCGCCGGGCGTCGACGTCATCATGCCCGACATCCGCTATCTCGCCGAGCGCCGCGAAGACGTGCTCGCCATCGTGCTCACCCATGCGCATGAGGACCACATCGGCGCGATCGGGCACCTGTGGCCCATGCTGCGCTGTCCGCTCTATGCGACGCCGTTCACCGCCAGGCTGATTGAAGGCAAGCTGGAAGAGGCGGGGCTTTCCGACCGCGTGCGGGTCAAGCGCGTGAAGCTGGGAGGGCATGTCGACATCGGGCCCTTCGCCATCGATTTCGTCTCCATCACCCATTCGATCCCCGAGCCCAACGCGCTGGCGATCAAGACGCCGCTCGGAACGGTGGTGCATACCGGCGACTGGAAGATCGACCCCGATCCGCTGCTGGGCGAGACCACCGACCAGAACGCGCTGGTGAAGCTGGGCGACGAGGGCGTGCTGGCGACGGTCTGCGATTCCACCAACGCGCTCACCCAGGGCCATTCGGGCTCGGAGGCACGGGTACGCCAGGCGCTTTCGGCACTGATCGGCTCGCTCCACGGGCGCATCGCGGTGACGGCCTTCGCGTCGAACGTGGCGCGGCTGGACTCCGTCGCCAAGGCGGCGCGCGAGCATGGCCGCGAGATCGCGCTGGTCGGCCGCGCCATGCACAAGATGGTCGAGGCGGCGCGCGAGACCGGCTATCTCGGCGACTTCCCGAAGACCATCGACGAGCATGAAGCCGCCCAGCTTCCGCCGCGCCGCGTGCTCTATCTCATGACCGGCAGCCAGGGCGAGCCGCGCGCAGCCCTGCCGCGCATCGCCGCGGGCGAGCATCCGTCCGTGTCGCTGGGCAAGGGCGACGCGGTGATCTTTTCCTCGCGCATCATCCCGGGCAACGAGCTTGCCATCTTCGAGCTGCACAACAAGCTCGCGGGCCTCGGCGTCGAGGTGCTGACCGAGCAGGACCACTTCGTCCATGTCAGCGGCCATCCCTGCCGCGACGAGCTGGCCGAGATGTACCGCTGGACGCGGCCGCGCATTGCCGTGCCGGTGCATGGCGAGCTGCGCCATATGAGCGAGCACGCGCGCCTGGCCAAGGCGCTTCAGGTGCCGGAGGCCGTGGTCATCGAGAACGGGCAGATGCTGCGCCTTGCGCCCGGCAAAGCGGCGATCGTCGACGAGGTGCCGTCGGGCCGCGTGCATCTCGACGGCAAGGTTCTGATCGACGAGGGCGCGAACCTCGCCCGCGGGCGCCGCGCGCTGGGCTATGCGGGCTTCATCGCGATCACCTTGGTGCTCGATGCCAAAGGCCGCATGGCGACCGATCCCGCGATTATCATCGACGGCATCCCGGAGCCGGTGCATGCGGCGGTGCGCGACGCGGTCGCGGAGGCGCTCAAGCGCTACAAAAAGGGCGACGAGGAAGCGCTGAAGGAGAACGTTCGCCGCGCTGCGCGCCGCGCGGCCTCCGATGCCTGGGGCAAGAAGCCGGTGACACGGGTGGAAGCGGTTTGGGTTTGAGGGAGGAATCTCATGGCAGACGAAGCAGTCCCGCAGCTGAAAATCGAGCTGGTCAACAGGTCCGGCCTTTCGGACGACAGGGTGTTCTTCGGCTTCGTCGGCGGCGCCGGCAGCGAGCTTCAGGCCGTGAACCTGGGCGACAGCAAACCGGTGCCCTTCAGCACTTTCGAGAGCCCGAACTGGTACACCTTCGGCGCGCTGAAATCCGGCATCGGCGTGACGCGTTTCATCGGCGGCCGCATCTATGTCTGCTACGACGCGCCGTGGACCTTCGTCAGGCCGAACTACGAGCCCAGTCCCGTCAACCCGAGCGATCCGAACTATCTCAAGCGCTACGACAAGATGGAGCTGACTACCAGGGCAGCCAATACGACGTCGCCGACACGACCTCGATCGATTATTTCAGCATCCCGATGGAGCTTTACGTTTCCAAGAGCGGCAGCCCGGTCGGCTCGGTCACGGCGTCGCCCACCGACAAGGTCCTGGCCGCGCTCGGCGCCATCACCTCTCCCGTCCGCGGCGCGGTGATCAGCGGCCGCAACGGCGACTTCGTTCGGGTGATCGGTCCCGGCGTCTATCCGCCTCCGCCCGGACTTCCGGCTTCGCCTTACGACGATTTCCAGTCCTATCTGCGCTATCTGCAAGGCGAATACGCCCCGGCGCGCGGCGGCATCGTCGCCACGATCAAAGGCCGCTTCGGCGGCGTGGGCAAGAACCCGACGACGCCCGAGACCAAACCGCAGGACTACGATTTCAAGGCCACCATCGATGCCGCTCTGAACATCACGCTCAGAGGTGCCACGACGCTGCTCGGCGAGCGGACGCTGGTGCTGACCAGGGCCAACCTGGTCGGGCCCAGCGGCATCTATGGCGCCAATCCGGACTTCACCATCGACGGGAAGTCGACCTATCCCCTGAACGACGTCTATGGCTGGATGATCGGCGACCTGCTGTCGGGGCTCAACATCGGCGCCGTCGGCAGCACCGCGACGCCCGCGGGCGCAGCCAAGCCCGTCGGCGAGATGGACAGCCAGCAATGGTTCAAGCTCAAGGATTATTTCGGCGCGCTGCAGCCGGGCAGCAGCGGCAACTACAACCAATGGGCCGCGGCCATGGCGCCGCTCTCCCAGGCCTATAACTTCGCCTATTCCGACCGTTTCGCCCATGTGGTCGCGACGCTCAACCCGGCGGTCGTCGACACGCTTCAGATCGTCGTCATGGGCGACAAATAGCGGCTTGCCGCACCGCCGGGCAGCCGCCATTGTCGTGGCCGGACTGAGACTTCGAGCTTGCGAGGACACATGATCGGCCGCCTGAACCACGTCGCCATCGCCACCAGCGACATCAAGAAGGCGGCGCAGATCTATCGCGACACTTTGGGCGCGAAAGTGTCCGAAGCGGTGCCGCAGCCCGACCATGGCGTCGTCACCGTCTTCGTCGACCTCGGCAATACCAAGATCGAGCTGCTCGAGCCCCTGGGCGAGAACTCGCCGATCGCGAACTTCCTGAAGAAGAACCCGTCGGGCGGCGTGCATCACGTCTGCTACGAGGTCGAGGACATCGTCGCCGCGCGTGATCAAATGCGCGCCGCGGGCGCGACCATCACCGGCACCGGCGAGCCGCGCATCGGTGCGCACGGCAAGCCCGTGATCTTCCTGCATCCCAAGGATTTCGTCGGCACGCTGGTCGAGCTCGAGCAGGCGTGACGGTCGGCGGCAAGGACAGCCAGGCGTGACGCCCGCCTTCCACGAAAGCCAGTCGCTGCTCGGCGCCGTGCATTTCACGGTGCTGCTCAGCGCCTTCGCGATCTTCTGGTTCCTGGCGTTCTTCTGCCTGCTGCCCATCGGCCTGGGCGAGGTCGACCCCGAGAGCGGCGCGCCGGTGAGCCCCAGGCTGCTGCTCAAGGCCGGCATCGCGTCCGTGGTCGCGCTGGTGCTGTTCGCGCTGTTCTACGTCCTGATCGGGATGGGGTGGGTGGATCTGTAGCGGCCGCCGGCGGCGGCGCGGCGGCCCAGGGTTGACAGCCGTCCCGGAAAGTGAGTGAATGTTCACTCAATCGGGGACCGCATGAGCAAGCTCTCGGCCATCGAGCGCCTCAAGGAGGCGGCCCTTCGCCTGGTCGTCGAGCGCGGCGTCGGCGCCACGACGATCCGCGACCTGGCCCAGATGGCGGACGTCGCCGAAGGGGCGCTCTACCGCCACTATGCCACCAAGGAAGACCTGATCCGCGAGCTGTTCCGCGAGCGCTATGCCGCCTTCGCGCGGCGTCTCGAGCTCGTCCAGGCGGGCAAGCGCGGGCTCAAGGCCAAGCTGCAGGCCATCGTCCGGGACACCTGCCGGCTGTTCGACGAGGACCAGGTGTCCTACCGCTTCCTGCTGCTTGCCCAGCACGAGGCGATGCGCCTGTTCCCGCCCGGGCCCGACAGCCCCGTGCCGGTGCTGCGCACGATGATCGCAAGCGCGATCCGCGCCGGCGAGATCAAGTTCAAGAATGCCGACCTGGGCGCGGCCCTGGTCCTGGGGCTGATGGTCCAGCCGGCCGTATCGGTCGTGAACGGCACGCTGTCCGGCCCGCTCGCCCGCCACGCCGACGAGATCGCCGGCGCCTGCGAGCGCGCGCTTTTCAAATAGAGCAGAGGAGGATCGTCATGACGGATCGTTCGCCGGCTTTCGTACCCCATGATGTGAGTGAATGTTCACTCGCGAGAACCGCCGCCGCGGCGCCGCACATCCGCTTTGCCCATCGCGACACCAACGGCTTCCGCCGGGCGCTCAACGCCCGCGTCGACGCCTATTTCGCCGCGACCGGCAAGAGCCGCTTCGCCAACCGCGGGTTCTGGATCGAAGCGGTGCTGCTGACCGCGGTCATGCTCGGCGCTTATGCGGCGCTGCTCTCCAACGCCTGCGGCGCCTGGGGATCGCTTGCGCTGGCGTTGGTCTATGGGGCCGCGCTGCTGGTGCTCGCGATGAGCGTCGCACACGACGCCGCCCATGCGGCGGTCACCGGCAACGGACGCATCGACGACGCCATCCAGCGCGCGGTGATGGGCCTGCTTGGCGTCGACGGCTATCTCTGGCGCCTGCGCCACAACGGCTCGCATCACGCCTTTCCCAACGTCAACGGCAGCGATATCGACATCGACGAGAACCCGGTGCTCAGGCTGTCGCCCAACCATCCCTGGAAGCCGCACTACCGCTATCAGCACCTCTACGCGCCCTTCGCCTATATGCTGACCTTGTGGGATTCGATCTTCGTCAACGACCTGAAATACCTGTTCAAGCGCGACCTTGCCAACATGCGCGGCATCGCCCATCCGCGCCGCGAGCACGCGAAGTTCTGGCTGTTCAAGCTGCTCTATCTGACGGTCAACCTGGTTCTGCCGCTCGCTTTCGTGGCATTGCCGTGGTGGCAGATCCTGCTGGGCTACGCGATCGTGAACGCGGCGGTCTCGCTGATGTTCGTCGTGCTGCTGGTCGGCACGCATTTCTCGCTCGAGGTCGATTTCCCCGCGCCCGACGCGGCGGGCCGGCTCGACACCAGCTGGGCCGCGCATGCGCTCGACACCGCGCTCAACTGGTCGACGAAGAGCCGCATCGCCTTTCACCTGACCGGCGGCGTCAATTGCCACGCCGCGCATCACCTCTATCCGCGCGTCAACCACGTCCACTATTGGGCGCTGTCGTGCCTCGTCGAGGACACGGCGCGCGAGCATGGCCTGGCGCTTTCCAGCACATTGGGATCCTAAGCTTAGAATTCCACGTGGACAAGTTGTCGCG
>JADMIO011409283.1_pt1 | contig 65583 bp, 59 predicted proteins | sample 8958161 | NCBI WGS metagenome assembly JADMIO01 (sample SAMN16585339, study PRJNA669376) | soil metagenome | isolation source: Crop rotation soil | place: USA: Cullars Rotation, Alabama | collected 2011
GCCGCGACTTCAAGTCACGTGAATTCCAAGCTTCGGATCCCACTGTGCTGGAAAGTCTCGCTAAATCCAGCGACGACCGAGACATTCTTCGCGCTCGGTGCCGGCCGTCGACTGATTGGGCGAACTCAATTCGATCTGTGGCCTGATTCCGCGCGACTGGTTCCCGACCTCGGCAATGGAATCAACCCAAACGTCGAAGCAATCCTTGGTGCGCGTCCGGATCTGGTCGTGCTCTATGCGAGTCAGGATAATCGGACAGCGGCAGCGCGTCTCATCGCCAGCGGCGTCAATACAGTCTCGCTCAAGAACGATCACATCGCAGACTTCGCACGAACGACGATGTTGCTCGGCGAGATTCTCCACGACACAGCGCGGGCAGTTATCGTGCGCGATTCTGTCGAGCGTACGCTGCGGGGAGTCGAGTCAAAGACGCACCACGTCGCCAGGCCTACCGTGTTCTGGCACATCTGGGATGCGCCGCTCATCACAGTTGGCAGCGGCAGCTTCATGGACGAGCTCGTAAACATCGCCGGTGCCACCAACGCTTACCGCGACATTCACGGACCGTCGGGTGAGATCACGCTGGAGGATGTGGCGAAGCGAGATCCCGATTTCATCCTGGCCGGGCCGATTGGTGCACACGCGATCGAGTCTGACCCGCGCTGGAAAATCGTACGCGCCGCCCGCGACGGCAAGATTCTCGTCGTCGATACGATTCTGGTAGCGCGACCGGCCGTTCGGTTGGGCGAAGCCGCGGTGTCACTCGCGAAACTGATTCATCCGGAAGTAATGAAGTGACGAGCTTCCGCGCTTCGTACTGGCTCTTACTCGCGCTTGTTTTGATCGCGGTCTCGATGATCGCGATCGCCAACGGACCGGTGTCCGTGCCCATTTTGTCAGTGCTGGACGCGCTGCGTGGTCAGGGTGATCCAACTGCTATCGCCATCGTCCGAGATCTTCGACTGCCTCGCGTCATCCTTGGCTCACTCGTCGGAGCCGGACTCGGAGCGAGTGGGGCGATGTTGCAGGGCACGCTCCGCAATCCGCTGGCCGAGCCCTATCTGCTGGGCGTCTCCGGCGGTGCTGCAGTGGGAGCTGTGATGGCGTTTGCACTCGGCGCTACCGGCGAAGCCGCAATTACTCTGGCTGCGTTCGCAGGCAGCGTGATCGCGGTCTTTGTCACACTCGCAGTCGGACGCACGGGCGGGCGGGCGACACGCGGGGACCTCAGGACGCTGTTGATCGCTGGCGTCATCGTTGGTGCATTTGCGAACGCAATCATCATGGTTGCGCTTGCGAGCGCTGAGCCCAATCGGATCCGCGGCGCGCTGTGGTGGATGATGGGATCTGCTACGGACGCGACGTGGTCCCGCGTCGCCTGGCTGGCGGCCAGTGTGGTGATCGTTGGCGGCGGGGTTGTGTACTGGGCTCGGGAAATCGACGTGCTCGCTCTTGGTGAGGACACCGCGGTTTCACTAGGCGTGAATGCCGATCGCGCTGGGCGGAGAGCCTTCATTCTTGCTGCCATTCTTGCCGCTGCCACGGTTGCCGCGGCCGGCCTCGTCGGGTTCGTGGGATTGGTGGTGCCGCACATTGCACGCGCGATGGGACTTCGAGCCCACCGGCCGCTCATTCTGGCCGCGGGATTGATTGGCGGCACACTCGTCGTCGCCGCCGATCTCGCAGCCCGCTCCCTCGCATCACCGATCGAGCTGCCTCTTGGAGCAATTACAGCTCTCCTCGGCGTTCCGTTTTTCCTCGTTCAACTGCGCAGGGCGGCATGATCGCTGTCGAGAATCTTGTGGTCGCCTATCCTGGCGCTCGAGCGAATGCTGTCGATGGCGTCAGCTTCGACGCGCCCGCTGGTCGCATCACCGCTCTCGCTGGGCCGAATGGGTCGGGGAAGAGCACCATTGTCCGCGCACTGCTTGGACGCGTGGATCTCAAGAGCGGCCGTGCGACTGTAAGTGGCAGCGATGCGCGCACGCTTGCACCTAATGCTCTCGCGCTCCAGATGGCGGTGGTTCCGCAGCGTGAAGAAACAGCGTTCCCGATGCGGGTGCGGGATTACGTCGCAATTGGTCGCTACCCGCACCTCGGACTCTGGCGGTCCGCTGACTCTGCAGACAACCAGGCCGTCGACGACGCTCTGACTCAATCGGGCGTCGACGATCTCGCTGATAGGACCACGGACGCGCTGTCGGGTGGAGAATGGCAACGCGTGCGGATTGCGCGAGCGTTGGCTCAGCGTGCACCGTCGCTGGTATTGGACGAGCCGACGACGTTCCTCGATGTCGCCCACGAGATGGCGATTTTCGAGCTACTCGCATCGCTTGCGCGCAGCGGGCTGGCGGTGCTGCTGGTCAGTCATCAGCTCAATCTTCTGGCTCGCTTCGCCGATACGATCGTACTGCTGGATCACGGAAAAGTCGCCGTGAGCGGGCCCCCCAACGAAGTGATGAAAGCAGAGCGCCTCGAATCGATCTATGGATGGCCGGTTGTGATCACGCGCGACCCGGCTGTCGGCGCACCGGCACTGGTTCCACTGCGTCGCCCTTTACGAACCTGAACAGTTTACCAGAGAGATAAAACGATGAATAGAAAGATCGTCGGCGTAGTTGGCGCTTTGCTTTCACTCGCTGCGAGCAGCGTCAGTGCTCAAACCCCCGACACCACAACTCTCGAACCCGTAGTCGTGTCAGCATCGACGCAGCCGAGAAGAGCGGACGCGCTTTCCCAGGCCGTGACGGTCTTGTCGGGCGAGGATCTACGTGCGCGCGGAGTTGCGAGAGTGGTCGACGCGTTACGCGAGGTGCCCGGCGCTCAGCTCGTGCAGAGCGGCTCGGTCGGCTCACTGACGTCGCTATTTCTCCGTGGCGGCGAAAGCCGATACACCAAAGTCCTGATCGATGGTGTGCCGGTGAACTCTGCGGGTGGTGCGTTCGACTTCAGTCATCTCACGACCGACAACATCGATCGCATCGAGATCGTGCGCGGGCCGGCGAGTGTCTTGTACGGCGCCGACGCCGTCACTGGCGTAGTTCAGATCTTTACCCGGCGCGGTACCGCCAGACCATCAGCCTCGTTATCCGCGCGCGGTGGTACTTATGGCACCGTGGACGTCGACGGTAGCGCGCAGGGCTCCGCCGGGCTCGCCAACTATTCGCTCGGGGCCGGTCACCATTCGACCGACGGAGTGCTGCAGTTCAATAACGAGTATCGCAACGGGACGCTCAGCAGCTCCGTTGGCCTCGGTAGCGGCGAAGTTGGCGAGGCGCGCGTATCCGCGCGCTACACAACCGCCGAGTTTCATTATCCGACTGATTTCACCGGGCAGCCGGTCGACACCAACTCCTATCGCGTTCAGCATCGGCTGACGGTTGGTCTCGATGCGCGTCGTAACCTTGGCGCGCGCGCACAGGCGCGATTGCTCGCCGGTACCAATGACGTTTACGATCTAACTGAAGACATAGCCGTACCGTTTGGCTCGCCGGCGCCCCAGCACTCCGCTTTCCGCTCGCGCGGCTATCGCCGGAACGTAGAGGGCCGTCTTGCCTTTTTTCTTCCGAGCAACAGCGCTTTGACTGTCGGCGGAGTGCTCGAGCAGGAACACGAAAACTCTGCCAGCGGGTCGGGTGCGGTGGGAGCGCCAACTACTCAGACGGATGCCTTCGACGCCAGCCGTCACAACGTCGCATACTACGCAGAGCTGCTCGGTAGTCCCGTTGATCGATTGTCATATACGCTGAGCGGGCGAGTTGACGACAATTCCGACTACGCACGCTATGCGACGTATCGATTGGGTGGGAATTTCGGAATAGTCAGCGGGCTGCGGCTGAGGGGCTCGCTCAGCAGCGCCTTCAATGCGCCCGCATTCAACGAGCTGCGCCCGACGCTGTACACGATCGGCAGCCCCAATCTCAGACCCGAGAAAACTCATGCTGCTGAAGTCGGCGTGCTCGCATTCCTTCCCGGAGATGCCGTTCGGGTCAGCGCCAGTTATTTCACGCAGCGCTTCGCGGACCTGATCCAGTACGTCAACGGTGGGCCACCCGATTTCAAGGGAAGCTACGCGAACCTCAACGCCGCCGTGTCGAACGGATATGAGGCGGAGATCCAGGCGTTGCTCGGCGGCGCCTGGCGCGGCAACGCCAGCTACACCGTAGTGAATCCCCGCGTGGACGAGGTCGACGCAAACTATCAGGGTGGGGACCGCGCGGGCGACGCACTGCTGCGACGTCCCAGTCACTCGGGAACGCTGGGCATGTCCTACCTCGCGCGAGGATTCAACCTCGGCACGACAGTGCTGTACGTTGGGCAGCGTCCCGATCTCGACTTCTCGCAGTTTCCATCGCCGAGGGTCGCCCTGCCGGCATACACACGAGTCGACGTTTCCGGAGAGCTGCCACTAGTCAAACAGTTCACCCGGCTGACGCTGACGGGGCGCGTCGAGAACTTGTTCGACCGACATTATGAGGATGTTCTGCACTTTGCGGCGCCAGGCAGAACGATTCTGATCGGTGGCAGGGCAGAGGCTATTTTCTGACGTGCGAGCGGTTTGTCCCGCGTTTACATTCTTGGAATGTCGCTGCTGGTTACCGACGCGATCGTCCTTCACGCGTTCGACTATCTCGAAAGCTCACGCATTATCCGGCTGCTGACACGCGAGGCCGGTGTGCAGTCCGTCCTCGCGCGCGGAGCCCGCAAGTCACGCGGTCGATATGGGTCGGCGCTGGATCTTTTCGCCGAGGGGACGGCCCAGCTGTACATCAAACCGAACCGCGAGCTGCACAATCTCTCTTCGTTCGAGCTGTCCCGCACTCGCAACGAGCTCGCGTTCGACATCGGTCGTTTTACAGCGGCGTCGGCAATCGCCGAGCTGGCCCTCCGTTTTGGCGGGGAGGAACCGAATCCTCTTCTGTATGAGACCGTTGCCGAAAGCCTCGATACTCTCACACGGTCGTCGCCTGCCGCGACGGTCGAAGATGGACTGGCCGGCTGCTGGCGAATCATCTCGGTGCTGGGATTTACACCAGAGTTGTCGAGCTGCTCGCTCTGCCACGCACCGCTCCGCGATGCTGACGATGCGACCTTCTCCCACGCTGCCGGTGGAATCGTGTGTCCGTCATGCAGCCGGCTCGCCCCCATCGGCCGGCGCATCCCATCGAGTGCGCGGAGTGTAATTCGCGGCTGGCTCCAGGAGGCGATCCCCGCCGTTGCGGTCGTCGCCGCGGATACGACACCACAGCTAGGTGAGAACGAAGGTCGTTCGCACCAGCGTCTGCTCCGCGAGTTCATCGGTGCGCATGTCGGGGACGATCGTCCGTTGCGCGCGTTCGCAGTTTGGGAACACGACCGCTGGAGCGCCGCGTGATCATCGGAACTGCCGGTCACATCGATCACGGGAAGACCGCTCTCGTCAAAGCACTCACGGGGATCGACACAGATCGCCTGCCTGAAGAAAAGCGGCGCGGCATCACGATTGACCTTGGGTTCGCCGCTCTCTCACTCGAGGGCGTCGGAACCGTCGGAGTAATCGATGTGCCGGGTCATGAAGATTTCATTCGTAGCATGGTGGTGGGCGCCAGCGGGATCGACCTTGGTCTCCTCGTCGTCGCTGCTGACGAAGGTGTGATGCCGCAAACGGTCGAACACCTCTCGATACTCCAGTTGCTCGCCATTCCGCAGATTGCGGTTGCGATCACGAAGTCCGATCTCGTCGACCCCGACTGGATCGCAATGGTGGAGCAGGATGTCCTGAGACTTTTCACCCAGAAACAGCTCCCCGAACCTGGGATCGTCGCCTGCTCGGCGCGGACCGGTGCCGGCATCGACGCACTTCGGGCCAGTCTCGCAAGCGTTCTCACCAAAGTCGCTAGCCGTCGCACGGGCGATGTGTTTCGGCTGCCGATCGACCGCTCGTTTACGATCAAGGGTACGGGCACGGTGGTTACGGGCACCGTCTGGAGCGGAGAGCTCGACGCAGACTCGCCGGTTTTAATCCTGCCGTCGAAGCGCTCCGCGCGCGTGCGTCGCCTGGAGCAGCACGGCAGATTGTCGTCGCGGATCGTGGCTGGATCGCGAGCCGCGGTCGCGCTCGCAGGTGTAGAGGTGAACGAAGCACCGCGCGGATCCGTCATCGTGCGCGACGAAGGCTGGATGCCGACCTCGTTGTTCGAGGCGGTTGTGAGAATCGACCGCGCATCGGTTCATGCATTGACGCCGAGAACGCAGCTGCGACTGCACGCCGGCGCGACAGAAGTTCGCGCGCAGCTGACCCGCGGAGGCGTGCAGCGAAGCACCGGAGATGCGCTTGCGCGCATCGTCACCGATTCACCCATCGTGCTGCGTGGCGGTGATCGATTTGTGCTGCGACTCCCGGCGCCGCTGCGAACGATTGGAGGTGGCGTCGTTGTCGATCCATACGCACGTCGGCGGCGACTCCCGGCGTGGGGCGACCGACTTGCTGCGCTGTCGAGCGATCCCCTGGCACGCCTCCGCTACGTTCTCGAAGCGCAGACAACTCAGGGCTTACCGAAGAACGAGGTACCGATTCGGATCGGGTGTAGCCCCGCTGAGGTTGAAAAGATCGCGACGGTGAGCGGCGCATACGTCGCCACCCACAACCTTTTTCTCTCTGCGGCTGTCGAACAAGTAATGGCAAGCGTAAGAAGAATCGTCGCGGAATTCGAGATCAAATCTCCATTGGCGGTCGGCATTCCCGCGCGAACCGTGCGTGAGAGCTTGCACGTCAACGAGGAGCTCGCCGACGTCGCAATCTCCGGATTGCAGCAGTCAGGCGAGATCGAATCGACGGGCCCGCTGCTGCGGCGCGTTGGCTGGACGCCATCGCCGACGGCTCGCGACGTCGAAGCCACTAACCATCTGGCGCATGATATTTGCGCTGCCGTACAGGAGCCGCCAAGCGTTGGAGAGTTAGTCTCCCGTTATGGTAGCTCGGTGCCTGCTTTGCTTCGGATGCTGGAGCGGCAGGGGCGAATCGTTCAGGTGGAGCGAGATCGCTATTACGACCGGATTGCACTCGATGCGATGATCGCGCAGCTCAAGGAATCACTGAAGCCGGGTGAGGTTTATGTCCCCGCTCAGCTTCGGGATGTGTTGGGATCGTCACGAAAGTTTCTGATTCCTTTCCTGGAGTTCTGCGATCGGCGCGGCGTTACTGAACGGCGTGGTGATGGGAGGGTATTAAAGGAAATCCCCGAGGTTTTGCTTGACACCTCAACAACGCGTTCGTAAGTTCGCGCCAGAGAACACATGTCCACCTTGGTAGGAGTTAGCGTCTAAAGACCCTTTTTCGTCAGTTGGAGACAACACATGAAGCAGCTGTGTCGGGCGCTGTTCCTGGTGCTCGTAATCGGCGCGTTCATGCCAAGTCGTTCGGCGGCGCAGGGTATTCAGACCCAAAACCCCGGAGGACAAGGCGCCGGGTTGCAGTTGAAGCAGAATTACCCAAACCCGGTAACTCAAGACACCCATATCGAGTTCGTAGTAGGCGATGCGCAAGGATGCTCGGATCCGGGTCGTCAACACCGCGTTACGCTGAAGGTGTACAACCTGCTGGCTCAGCAGATCGCTGTGCCGGTTTTGCAAGGCGGTGTGGGGAATGCGGCTGGTGGAGAGGCGTTGGAGAACCAGCTTTTGACTTGCGGTTCATACCTCGCATACTGGGACGGGAAGTACTCGCAGACTGGAGATGACGTTGCTTCCGGGATCTATCTCTTCCGACTCGAAGTCGACGGAAAGGTCCTCGTGAAGAAGATGATCGTGAGAAAACAGTAGTCGGCCATTTTCACATGCGCGCTCTGGCAGAAATGCCAGAGCGCGTTTCTTTTTGGGGCGTGATCTGCGCCAACTTGGCGGGTTTTATGCGGCACCTCGGTTGCACTTTTTCGAGGCTCCTGCGCCCAACTGTGCCTGATAAACGATGATCAATCCAGATCGACTTACCGTAAAAGCAACCGAAGCGCTTAATGAGGCCGTGGATCTCGCACGGCGCACCGGCAACCCGCTCGTCTACGACCTCCACCTCCTCCTGGCACTTCTCGATCAGGACGAGGGAATCGTCGTCCCAGTCCTACAGAAGCTTGGCGTCAGCGTTGCCCAACTTCGCGAGGCCGTCGGTCGCGAGATGGCGCGCTATCCAAAGCAGTCGAACGCACAGCCAACTCTGTCTCGCGAGATCAACCAGGTCTTCGACAAAGCCGAGGCCGACGCGCGGAAGCTCGGTGACGACTTCGTTTCAACCGAGCATTTCCTTCTGGCGCTCTCCGATGTAAAGGGGACTGAAAGCCGAACACTACTCAATGGCGTCGGCGCCGGACACGATGAGTTGCTCGAGGCGCTCGAACAGGTGCGTGGCTCCCATCGCGTCACGGACCAGACGCCGGAGAATCAGTATCAGGCGCTGCAACGATACACGCGCGATCTCACTGAGGCAGCTCGCAAAGGAAAGCTCGATCCGGTCATCGGACGCGACGAGGAAATCCGTCGCGTAGTACAGGTTCTGTCCCGCCGTACGAAGAACAATCCGGTGCTCATTGGTGAACCAGGCGTCGGCAAGACCGCCATCGCTGAAGGGCTCGCTCAGCGCATTGCCAACGGCGATGTGCCAGAAGGTCTTCGCAACAAGCGCCTGGTCTCTCTCGACCTCGGTGCGTTGATCGCCGGTGCGAAATTCCGCGGCGAGTTCGAGGAGCGGCTGAAGGCAGTACTCAAAGAAATCACCGAAGGTGAGGGCAAGTTCATCGTGTTCATCGACGAGCTGCACACAATCGTCGGCGCGGGGAAGGCCGAGGGCTCGATGGATGCTGGCAACATGCTGAAGCCGATGTTGGCGCGCGGCGAATTGCGCGTTGTCGGGGCCACGACTCTCGATGAGTATCGCAAGAACATCGAAAAGGACGCGGCGCTCGAGAGGCGCTTCCAGCCGGTGTATGTCGGCGAGCCCACCGTCGAAAACACGATCGCGATTTTGCGCGGCCTCAAGGAGCGCTACGAGTCTCATCACGGGGTTCGAATCACCGACGGAGCAATCGTCGCCGCGGCTACGCTTTCCAACAGATACATCGGCGATCGCTTCCTGCCCGACAAGGCGATCGATTTGATCGATGAAGCGGCGTCGCGCCTCAGAATCGAGATCGATTCGATGCCGCAGGAGATCGACGAAGTCGAGCGGCGCATCACCCAGCTCGAGATCGAGCGCCAGGCGCTGCAGAAGGAAAAAGACAAGGCATCACGCGAGCGATTGACCGCGCTCGAGCGTGATCTCGCCGAGCTGCGCGAAAAGTCAGCGGGGATGAAGGCTCAGTGGCAGCAGGAAAAAGAGACGCTTGGCGCGGTGGGCAAGATCACCCAGCAAATTGAGCAGGCGCGTATCGAAGCCGAGCGGGTGACTCGTGCCGGTGATCTGCAGAAAGCCGCGGAGATTACCTACGGTCAGATTCCGCAGCTCGAACGGCAGATGAAGGAAGCCGAGCAAAAGCTCGCCAGCAGACAGGGCGGGGGATCGCGCTTCCTCAAGGAGGAAGTGACTGCCGAAGACGTGGCCGAGATCGTTTCGAAATGGACCGGCATCCCAGTCGCCAAGATGATGGAAGGCGAGCGCGAGCGACTCACCAAGCTGGAGAATGAGCTGGCGCAACGCGTAATCGGTCAGGAAGAGGCAGTGGGCGCAGTTGCCAATGCTGTCCGTCGTTCGCGCGCCGGGTTACAGGATCCCAACCGGCCGATTGGCTCGTTCATCTTCCTCGGCCCTACGGGGGTCGGCAAAACCGAAACTGCGCGGGCGCTCGCGGAATTCCTGTTCGACAATGAGCACGCCATGGTGCGCATCGACATGTCCGAGTACATGGAGAAGCACGCCGTCGCGCGGTTGATCGGAGCGCCGCCGGGCTATGTCGGTTTCGAGGAAGGCGGCCAGCTGACGGAAGCAATTCGTCGCCGGCCGTATTCCGTCGTGCTGTTCGACGAAATCGAGAAAGCGCACCCCGACGTCTTCAACATCCTGCTGCAGATTCTCGATGATGGGCGGCTCACCGACTCACAGGGGCGGACCGTCGATTTCAGAAATACAGTCATCATCATGACATCGAACATCGGCAGCACGTACATCCTGGAGCACACCGGCGACGATCGCGCTGTGGTCGAAGCGCAGGTGTTGAGCGCATTGCGTCAACATTTCCGCCCCGAGTTTCTCAATCGCGTCGATGACATCATCATCTTCCGTCCACTCGGCAAGGAGCAGATCGAGCACATCATCGACCTGCAGCTCAAGCGGCTCGAGCAGCTGCTTGCCGAGCGCAAGCTGACGTTTGAGCTAACCCCCGGCGCCAGGGAAGTGCTGGCGACGGAGGGTTATGATCCAGCGTTCGGCGCTCGCCCGCTCAAGCGCGCTATCCAGCGCTTGCTGCAGAACCCGTTGGCGCTGGCGGTGCTCGAGGGGCGCTTCTCCGAAGGAGATCACATCATCGTCGATCGCGATCCGAAAGGCGAGCTCACGTTCCGCAAGACCAGCGAGCCTGCGCTTGCAGGCAGATAGCGCGCGCAGCGAATCATCCTTCGGCACCTCGTCACTTGCGAGCGACGAGCAGTATATCCGTAACGCGCTCGACGTCGCTCGCGAAGCCGCGCGGAGGAATGAAGTGCCGATCGGGGCGGTGATCGTACGCGACGGATCGATCATCGCCGCGGCGTCGAATCGCACGCTGCGCGATCAGGATCCCACCGCCCACGCCGAAGTGCTGACAATTCGGGAAGCGTCATCGAAGCTGGATCGGTGGCGACTCGACGACTGCACGCTGTTCGTAACCGTTGAACCATGCGCCATGTGCGCCGGGGCGATTGTGCTTGCGCGCATCAAGCGTGTTGTCTTTGGCGCGTGGGATGAAAAGGCCGGCATGGGCGGATCCGTCGGCGACCTGCTCAGGCATCCGCGGTTGAATCACAACCCCGAGGTACGTGCCGGAGTGCTGGCCGACGAATGCGCGCGGCTGATCGAGGAATTCTTCAGAAGTCAGCGCACCTCTGGTTAACGCTCCAGGCGCGCAAACTTTTTCCATCGCGTCGGTTGAAGAACTCGTTTTTCCCCGATAACTTCGGAGGCTCCAGGACAGGTGGCCGAGTGGTTGAAGGCACCGGTCTCGAAAACCGGCATACCGGTGAACCCGGTATCGAGAGTTCGAATCTCTCCCTGTCCGTTCTTCCTCCCGAAAAATCTGTCAGGACGGGTGGCCGAGTGGTTTAAGGCGCACGCCTGGAAAGTGTGTGTACGTTAAAAGCGTACCGTGGGTTCGAATCCCACCCCGTCCGTAGGAACATCCGATCGTCAGTTTGACTATCACAGCGGTCCGCGCTTCGGTCTTTGTTGGCGTGACGGCCGCGCATTTGCACGCGTCAGTGATGTAACGGAAGTGCACGTTTGCGTTAAGAGCACTCCGCGAAAAGAGACTCAAAGCAGGCAACGCTGCCCAGAGTAAAGCCGTCGAAAGACGGTGACACAGAGCTACGGGGCTGTAGCGGAATCATCCGCCATGCCAGCCGAGCCGCCAGCGAATCCGACAACCTCGGTGTCGCGGCGGCTTTTTTATTGGTCGTCAGGCGCCGCAAGAATTCGATCTCGAAGAATTTCGAGCGAGGTTTAGACTATATGCGGAAATTATTCGCAGGTATTTCTTTGATGGCCCGTCGATTCGGCTGGATTTCAGCCATACCACTACTCGCGGTCTGCTCAGCGGATCATTCGACGACAATCGTCGCCGGCCCGCCCGCCGCCGTGACCAACCTTGCCGTGCAGTCGACGACGGACAACGCTGCTACGTTGTCGTTCACCGAAGTCGACAACGGGATGGGCCAGCCTGCGAAGTATGACGTTCGATACGCAGTGGCTCCGATCTCATGGGGTTCTGCGACTGCTGTTGCAAACGGAACTTGCGCTACACCGCTGGCGGGAAGCGCAATCGGCGCGGCGATCTCGTGCACCGTCCAGGGCCTTTCTCCCGCCACCGACTACAACTTCCAGGTCGTAGCCTATCGCGGGACGCTGAACTCGCAGGCAGTCCTGGGTCAGACGTCAAACGTCGCCGACGGAACGACCACTGGTGGCAGCAACCCTCCACCGCCCCCACCGCCTCCTGTCCCCGTTGTCACCACGGTTTCGGTCTCACCTACATCGGCATCGGTACAGGTCGGGGCGACGACACCATTGAGCGCGACGGTGAAAGACCAGAACGGCAACCCGATGACCGGACAGACGGTCTCGTGGTCGAGCGACAAGACCGGCATTGCAACCGTAAACTCGTCGGGAGTCGTGTCAGGAGTCGCTGCCGGTTCCGCGACGATCACTGCAACGAGCTCAGGCAAGTCAGGCACTGCCACCATCACCGTTACCGCGGCGCCACCACCGGTTCCAGTAGTGACGACCGTCACAGTCTCACCTGGTACAGTCTCCGTTCAGGTTGGATCTACGTCTAACCTGACCGCCACGGTGAAGGACCAAAACGGCAATACTATGTCCGGCCAGACTGTCACCTGGTCCTCGGACAACACCAACATCGCGACTGTGAACTCGAGCGGCGTAGTTACCGGAGTAGCTGCCGGATCGGCGACCATCACCGCGACCAGCTCGGGCAAATCAGGTACGTCGGCTGCGACTGTTACCGCGCCACCGCCGCCCGGAGGTGGAACGCTGCTGTTCTCGGAAAACTTCGAGGACTCCAACATCGGCTCGCGCGGATGGTATGACAATCCGAGCGCGACGCTGAGCACGACCGAGCACATCGCTGGAAGCACCGCTTCCGCTCAATATCACTGGCTGAAGGGGGCGACCAGCCCGCAGGGCAACGGGGCTCAGCGTCACTTGTTCGCCGCCAGCAACTCGGTCTATCTCAGCTACTACGTGAAGTACAGCGCGAACTACGTCGGATCGGGCCAGGACTACCACCCGCACGAGTTCTATATCCTCAGCTCACTCGACGACCAGTACGACGGCCTATCGGAAGATTTCATGACCGTCTATGTCGAGCAGAATTACCTGAACGGTGGCCGCCCGGTGATCGCGATGCAGGACAACAAGTCGATCAACTACAGCTCGGGTGCGCTTCCTAACAACCTCATCGCGGTGACGGAGAACCGGTCTACCGCAGGGTGCAACGGCACGGTGGAAAGCAACATGTACCACGAGTGCTTCGCTGCCGACGCCGGCAAGTACTACAACTCCAAGAACGTGACCGGACCGGTCGTATTTCAGCCCTCCGCGGGCGCTGGTTACAAGAACTCCTGGAACTTCGTGGAAGCCTACGTTCAGTTGAATACGATCACGAACGGTAAGGGCAATGCCGATGGCGTGATGCAATATTGGTTCAACGGTCAGCTGATCATCGACCGTCACGACATCCAGTTCCGTACGGGACAGAACCCGACGTTGAAGCTGAATCAGCTGGTCATTGCACCGTACATTGGTGACGGGTCGCCGGCTGACCAGTACATGTGGGTCGACAACCTCCGAGTCGCCACAGGCAGGATCCCTTAAGCCAAGATTTCAACAGTCTTTACGTCCCGCTTCCACGAACCTGTGGAAGCGGGACTTTTTTCGTGACTTAGCTCAGCCGTTTCCCGTCTACATGGATGATGGCCGAGACCCCGCTAACAATCGCAAAAGCCCGCACCGCGTGGCTTAAACACACCGCGAAGCTGATTGCTGTCACCGCATCGTCGGGGGCGGCGCTCGTTTCCATCTTTACGGCTCTGTATTCATACGGGGTAATTGGCCAATCGGAGTCCCATCAATCCATCGGCAATCTCGGCGCTGCATGGGTTGGGCTACGCCCGGCAATTGATACCGCGACAGCACTGGGCGACACCGTCCACTACGCAGCTACGGTTACCGACAAAAACGGTAGCATCCTGGTCGGGGCGCGACCCACCTGGACGACAGGGGACTCGAGTGTTGCGACCGTGTTGCAGGACGGGTCGGTGATTGCGCGTGGCCCTGGGCGCACCATGGTCAGCGTTGTCGTTGGCTCGCTGGTGACCCATTCGACCGTGGTAGTTCGGCAGCGCGTGGCAACGGTCGAAGTCGGTCGTGCGACCAGTGACAGTGTGATTGTCCTCGCCGAGGGGTCTGACCTCCAGTTGCGCGCTCGGCCGCTCGACTCACGAGATCATCCCATCAAAGGACTCGAAACGACTTGGCACATCGAGGATAACAGCGTCGCGAGCCTCGACAGCACGGGGCTATTAAGCGGCAAGACAGCGGGTCGGTCGACGATTGTCGCGAAGGTGGAGGGCGTGATCGGGAAGGCGGGAGTTTCGGTGGTGACGCCGGCTTCAGCGATCGCGCTGGTGGCGGGGACAAATCAGCGGACGCTGGCGGGTCGGCAATTGCCGCAAGCGATCGTTGTCAGAGCGACGAATCGGCGTGGTGGTCCGGCATCAGGAAAGCGGGTGACCTTCAAGGTCGGTGAAGGCGAGGGATCGGTGGATCCGGCTAATGCGGTCACCGACGCCGACGGTAGAGCGCGGGCTTCATGGACCCTGGGAAATGACCCAGGCCGGCAGACGCTCTTTGCCTCGGTCGAAAACGTCGATAGCGCACTGCCGATCGTAGCGGAAGCCGACCCTATCGCGGCCAACACCCGCGTTCTGCCGCTGGTCGAGCGCCTAAGCGCGAAGGCGGGAGAGCAGCTTCCGGATTCGGTGGCAATCCGCGTTACCGACTCGACTGGCAGGGTCCTTCCCGACGTCCCAGTTCGCTGGACCGTGGGCGACGGTGGAATCGTGAGCGACGCGTCGACTCGCACTGACTCTTTGGGTGTGGCGACGGTCCGATGGACCCTCGCCAAGACGACCGGAACTCAGCATCTGCGTGCTCAGATTGGCCTCGGCCCTGGACTCGGCATCCCGCCCGTAACCATCAACGCCGCGGCCTTGGCGGGCGCTCCGACCGCAGTGGTGGCGGTGTCGGGGGATAACCAGAAAGCAGCGGCCGGCGCCAAGCTGGCGAAGCCGCTCGTATTCCGGGTCGCGGACGTCAACGGCAGCGGAGTAAGTGGAGCTGCCCTGAGCCTGTCCGTATCGGGCGGCGAGGTCGCCGATACCGCGCTTACGACTGACTCAACCGGTGTTGCCAGAACGACTTGGACGCTTGGCCATTCAGCGGGGGACTACTCGCTTGCTGTCCACGTCGAAGGGATCAAGAAGTTGTTGAAAGTGACTGCCAAAGCGATGCCGGCTGCTGCCGCCAACCTGGCGTTCGACGACGTACCCGCCGACAAGAAGCCGCGAGACGGGAAGGTGAAGAAGCTTTTTGCTCTGGTCACCGACGTCTATGGAAACCCTGTTCCCGATGCTCGAGTCAACTTCTCGGTCAAATCCGGCGTGGTCACCCCGACCCGAGCCGTCAGCGATGCCAAAGGTCGTGCAGCACTGACCTGGAAGCTCGGTGCGAAGACTGGCGAGCAGGCATTGAGGGGAGCCGTGCATGGGACCGACGTTACGGGCGAGTACCTCGTCCAGATCGGAGTACCCCGCGAGCCTTTGGCAAAGACCGCCTCGAACCACGCCGCGAACAACAAGTAGGTCGCTGTACATCAGTTTTTCGTGGGTGGGAGCGGCCGAAGAAAGCCCGTCGCGCGCAACCGCGCCACATTTCTCCAAGATTCGTTCTATACTTGAAGCGCAGTATGGTATCTGCCGAAACCATCGAGAGTTAAGTGCTGCCGTATCGAGCAGAGCATGAGCGGGAATTAACCTCAACAGTTACATAATCCGCTCCCCAACAGTCATTTTATTGTTCGCGCCCAGCTGAGCTTGCGGGCGCCTCCGAAAACCGGCAAAACCGCTGAAAAGCGGCGACGCAAAGCCCCGAGACTACCGCGACTGGAACCAGTCGTCACGTCAGTCGAGCTACCGAAGAGGAGCCAGTTTAGTGAATTCAGTTTCGAGCAGAATCAGCTTTGCCCTTGCGATCCTCGCCGTTCTTTTTGGGATCGCCACCCCTCTCCCGGCTCGCGCCCAGATCTTCACGCGGGCAAACCGGGCCAGCTCGAATGCTGTCGCCACTCACGCTGATTCCCTGATTAATCCCCCCGTCGCCAACGGAAGCGTTGCGACCGATAGCCTCTCCCCCGCGGCCGACAAGAAGTCCTTGATGTCGCCGGCCGGCGAACGAGGCACCGGCCTCAGTGGAAAGGTCTTCGCCCGCTTCGTGATGCCAGAGGATTGGATATCGATGGGCACGACGCCCCCGGCTTCCGTAGCCTCGGCATCGATGACGGTGGCCCCAACTGCCTCGGCCGAAACGGTGTTCACAATGCGCTCGTTTGGCCAAAAGGTTCGCGCCTGGCTAAACGGCTACCGACTCGGCTATTGGCCGCAGGAAAAGGGCAGACTTAGATCTGAAGCGTATCGGAACCCTGAAGGTTTTATCGAAGTGACTCCGGAGAACGAGGATACCCGCGTCTCCGAACATTTCCGGCTCCGCGATTTTGTCTCCCACGACCAGAAAGACGTCTGGCCGAAGTACCTTGTGCTTCGCGAGCCGCTTCTAGATAAGCTCGAGTTGGTGATCGAGGACCTCAACGAACACGGCGTCGACGCCGAGGGCATGAGGGTCCGCTCAGGGTTCCGTACGCCAGCCCATAATTTCGCCGTCCGCGGCGAGGGAAGTGCCCGGGATAGCCGTCACCAGTTCGGCGACGCCGCTGACGTCTTCATCGATCAGCAGGGCAATGGCAAGATGTCCGATCTCAACGGCGACGGAAAAGTTAATTTCGCCGACGTGAAGATGATCCTCGACGCCGTCGATCGCGTAGAGGCTCGCTATCCGGAGCTGGTCGGGGGCACCGGACTCTACGCCTACTCGGGCCGCAGTGGTCCATTCGCCCACATCGATGTTCGTGGAACCAAGGCGCTCTGGGTCCGCGGTGTCTACAAAGGTCGCTCGCGCCGGTCGGTCAGATCGCGCAAGTCAACTTCCAAGGTGCCGGCGAAGACCGCTTCGCTATCAGGTTCGAGAGCCGCGACGCCCGAATAGATGCTCCAGATACAAGAAACCAGACGGCCAGCCGATCAGGCTAGCCGTTCTTTTAGCTCAGAGCCGCAGGCCGAAAGCCGCACGCCGCTGGCTGGTAGTCTTCAGTTGTATCTATCGACCAATCCAGTACGTCCCCTTGATCTGGAAGATATTGGTCGGCCGATCGCGGAATAGCGCCGAACGATCTCTGCTGAAATTGAAGTTGCCGAACTGATCGAACCCGCTCCGCTCCTGAGTCCAGACGAAGTACAGCGTAGAGCCCGGTCGGTATTCCCAGCGCAGGACGCCAGTACCGCGGAGCGATCTCAGATTGAAATTCGGATCATCGAACGTGAACGGCGCTGCGGTTCCCGGGCCGTCGGGGTCGACGGTGTAGGTAACGGCGCCCGACTGTGGATCCGCAGCGCTGGCGATAGTGCTGCCATTGTCGCGGCCGTAGAAGATCATGTCACGCGTCTTGGCCGCCGAGAATTCCTTGAAACTCGTGTACTTGCCGCTGGCGAGGAACGGCTGTGCGAACATCTCCAGGGTCAGATTAGGCGTAAAGGTCATGTTGAACCGGGTGTCCATGGATAACGTCTTCTGTTGCAGACGTCCGAACACGTACCGGTTACCCGCGAAAGCCGTCGGGGCAGTGGGGTCCGTCACACTCGTCACGTATTGCTGCGAGGTATTGTCGAGGTCGAGCGACGGCGAGAGGCTGATAAGAATGTTCGACGATGGCTTGACCGTCACTCCCGGCGCGTAGTACCAGCGCCCGCCCTCGGTGTTATCACGCGGTGTACTCCGCTGTACCGTGAAATTTCCAACGACCCGCTTGCGGGAATCAGTGCTGAAATCCGTCGAATAGAGGTTGTAGCCGTAGTGAATGACGGTCGGACCACCGCGGGTAAGGCGTTCATCGTAATAGCTCGGGTGTGACATGACAAAGCCATCCCACACCATGTAGTTCTTGAAGTTCACCTGGGCCCACGCGTGATAGTCGACGTCGTTTCGATCGCCGTCGAAGTTGTACTGCTGCTGTGCGCCCCAGATGGTGAAAAGCGATCGGTACCACGGTCCCGGTGTCGTCCACTGCCTGAAGACGTTGAACAACATGAACTTGTAGTCGGCGCGATTGAGCACGCCCAGGTCATTCGCTTCAAAGCCGGGACTTCGCCAGTTCTGGGTCGCCTCCCATAGCCAATTGCCCGTCTCTTTTGCCAAGCGAGTATAGAAGCCGTAGCCGTAGAGATTGCGACGTGTTGGATCGAGCTCGGTGGAGAAAAGTCCGTCGCTCGTGTTAGTGCGGCCCGGCCGCTGGTAGTAGCGGGCGCTGGCAAACTGGGCACGACGAATCGCGGCCGTGTCGCCGCCGATATGACTGAGCGCCGTCTGGACATTGAAGGAGTACATCCGGTTGGCCCAGTGATGATCCAGGTCCAACCCGCCGGCCTGCGCGTTCGAGCGGAGACGGGCGACCTCGTCGGGATTGGTCAGTGAGCGATTGACCATCGTCGTGATCGTTCCGATGCGCGTATTGCCGCCATTGAAATCCTGGCGCAGCCGCCCAACGAAATAATTCGTCAGCGGCTCAACTTCCTGTGTCGCGTCAGTCAGAGTCCCCACCGGACGGAACCTCGCATCTTCCTTTGCCGTCAGAGCGTCCATCACGCCGACGCTCAGCCCGCCTGCGGTGCGACCCGTCACCTTGCCGGCGCCGAGAATTGTGGTCGCGTCAGCCGCGTCCATGAAATCGGAATTATCTGCGACGAGGCCGGATAACTGTGGCGACCGGCCGATCCTTCTCGTGTAGACCAGGGACAAACTGGAGACGTTGCTGCAGAAGTAGCAGCTGAATCCGCCGGTGGAGAAATAGCCGGAATTGGACACGAAAAACGGCCGCTTTTCGCTGAAGGTCGTTTCGAACACCGACAGGTTGACGACCGCGGGGTCCACCTCTACCTGGCCGAAGTCGGGATTGACCGTTCCGTCCAGCGTAAGGTTAGAGGTGAGATTGAGCTTTACATCGCCGCCGGCTCGGTAAAGCATTTCGTTCGTCGAGTGATAAGGGTCGCCAGGCTGCGCGCGCTCGAGTTTGCTCCGCGTCGTCGCGTAAGGCACGATCTCTACCTGCCGAGGCTGCGAGACGACCTTGATTCCTTCAAGGGTGCCAAAGTACGCCGGACCACCGTACTCGTTGCTGCGCCAGAACGCCCACATGTCCTGCTCGGCGCGGCGATTGATTTCGCGCCAGATCTGCATTCCCCAGACCTGGTCCGCAGCGCGAGAAAACTTGAGCTGTGAGAAGGGGATTCTGAATTCTGCGGTCCAGCCCAGTGAATCAATCTTGGCAGCGCCATCCCAGACTGGATCGAACGAGGCGTCGCCGTTCTGATGGTCGCCCTTCACCCCGTCCGGATTGAGCTCGAACCACGTGCGGCTATTCTTATCGCGGAAAGTGTCGAAGACGAACGCGATTCGGTCGGAGGTGAGATTGTTACCACCGTTCATGACCTGGTCGCGGCGGGCGAGGGCGGACCGAACCCCTTTCGCGCCCTCGGAATCGTACATGCGGGCAGCGATGTAGAGCGCGCTCGCATCGTATAGTATGCGAATCTCGGTTCGCTGGGTCGGCGCCTTACCCTCGTCAGGCGTCGATTGGGACAGCTCAGTGATCGGTTTTGCCGCCGCCCAGGCCGCTTCGTCGATATGGCCGTCGATGGTGATCCCACCCTGCCGAAGTGCTGCCTGAGCTACAGGGCGCGGATCCTTCTGAGAGCGAGTGGTGACCTGACCGATTGCCGGGGATGCAATCACGAGCGCGAGCAACGCTGCTGCGATGCCGGTGACGGACGGACGAACGGGCATAACGGCTCCTGCGGGTGAAGGCGCTTGGCCAGCGGCAGCACAGCGGCCGGCATTCGATCCTTAGACCGTTGCGACGGCAAAATGGTTGGAAGTACTTAGTTCGTGCTATTTTCTGCGCTCATCATATCTCGCGCGAAAAACCCGGGTGTCTCCCGTTTGTATAGAAAATGTTTAGAAGCGTAAAAATCCTTCCTATCGCGCTTGCACTGGCCGCGTCGTCGGGAGCCCAGACCGTCCGCCATCCGATTTCCAGGCAGCCGGAGTCGGGCGAGACCCACCTCCGCAACATCAAACAGCTCACCGATGGTGGCGAAAACGCGGAAGCTTACTTCAGCCACGATGGAAGGCGAATGATTTTCCAAAGCACCCGCGACGGTCGGACCTGCGATCAGCAGTACGTGATGGGTGTCGATGGATCTCACGTTCGGCGGGTCTCGAGCGGACTCGGCAAAACGACCTGCGGCTATTTCATGAACGGCGACCGGCGGATTTTCTTCGCCTCGAGTGAGGCTTTGGAAAAAACCTGCCCGCCGCGGCCGGATCCATCGAAGGGTTATGTGTGGCGGCTCGATCCGTTCGACATTTACACTGCCAACGCTGACGGCTCGCGACCGCGCAGACTAACCAACTTCGGGGTGTATACCGCCGAGGGAGTGTTGTCGCCCGATGGAAGGGAGATCGTGTTCACGTCGCTGAAGGGCGGCGACCTGGACATCTACGTCATGAACGTCGATGGAACCGATGTCCGGCAGCTAACGCACCAACTGGGTTACGATGGTGGGCCCTGGTGGTCGCCCGACGGCAAGCGAATCGTCTACCGCGCAAATCATCCGCAGACGGCCGAGGCAATCGCAACCTATAAGGAACTTCTCGGCCAGAGGCTGGTCCGGCCGAACAAGATGGATCTCTGGATCATGAACGCCGACGGCAGCGACCAGCATCAGATCACCAATCTCGGCGCCGCCAGCTTCGGGCCGTCGTGGACTGCTGATGGCAGGAAAATCATCTTCTCATCGAACCATCACACCGATCCGAAGCTGGGGAACTTCGACCTTTTCCTGATCAATCCAGACGGCTCCGGGATCGAGCAAATCACTACTGCGTCGACGTTTGACGGCTTCCCAATGTTCAGTCCGGATGGGAAGAAGCTCGTTTGGGCGTCAAACCGGCACGACGCGAATCCTCACGAGACAAACATCTTCATCGCCGCCTGGGTGAATTAGTCGGGGAAAATCTGAGTGAGATGATGTTTGAGATGCTCGACATAGTCGTTCATGAAATAATCGAGCGTCGCCGGTTCATTCGCCGGCACCGGTCGCCAGGCGAGTTTATCGAGATTGTGCGTCGCGCGCGGTGATTTTCTCACCGAATCCGGAGAGTTTTCCATAATTCGCGCGATCTGAATGTTGAAAGATTTCCAGAGTGTGACGAGCTCATCCCAATGCGCGTCCCCGTAGGCTTGAAATAAAACCCAAGCGTCCTGATCGTATCCCGGAAAGACCAGATCATTCTGAAATTGCGCGCGCACGAATCGCTGATGGTTGTTGGAAGCAGAGTCAATTAAGTGGCCGATGATTTCGGCGGGGGACCATTTCCCCGGTTGCGGATGTCGCTTCGCATCCGCATCGCTCAACGCCATCAGCCTTGGTATCGCCTCGTCGACGACCCGGCGGAGCTCTTCCGCGTACGAGGGAGTGCTTTTGTCCCCGGATTGACCCATAATCAGTCTGGCGCGATCCTTTCAGTGGTTGTGGGGTAATTCCCGGTCAGCGCGCGTCTTTGAACTTACTTATTTACTAAAAATGAGACGGATTGCTCTTTTATTTATTTTGGTGATGGGACTCGCTGCGGCATCGGCTGCTCGGTCACAGCAACCTGCCGCCAGCAACCACGCGAATCCGGTGACGCCGAAAGATTCGGTGGTATTCAAGCCGTCACCCGAGCTACAGAAGTCGCTCGATCAATTGGCGGCTTCGATTCAGGCGCTCGCTCAGCGCATTGCCTCGGATCCGGAGATCAAGACTGCGGCCATGAATGTGGCATCCGGTTTCGTGACCACCGCGCAGCAGGTCATCACTGAGCAGTCGGGAGTGCTTGAAGAGGCGCTCAAGAAGGCGGCGCAGCAGATCAACGCGAAAAAGGACCAGATAGGGTCTTCCAGGAAGTAGATCGCCAAGCCGGCCACGATTGGCCGGCTTAAATTTTCGCCGTGCTGGACGGCGCCCGATACAACACAGTTGCGCGACAGGTAGCGGCCGGAGTGATTCTTGGCGTCCTGTGCGCCGTTGCCGCATACCTCCTCGGCGTCCAGCAACTCACACGAAAACCTGAAATAAGCTTTTTCCTGCCCGCGGCGTTGATCGGCGGGGCGGTGGGGGCAACGCGAGTTCGCGGCCTTCTCTGGATCGGCGCAGGGTTACTCGCCGTCTTGTGTGTTCTTATAGCCTACACGCCACTGGTTCGCGTCGCGGCAAGGCCTTTGGTGCGAACCGATCCCATACCGCAGCACCTCGATGCGATAGCAGCACTCTCCGCCGGTGTTACGCCTGATGGCCTCACGCGCAGCGAATCGCTCGACCGCTTAATGAGTGCGATCGAGCTGGAGCGCCAGGGTGTCGCACAAACGCTAATGGTGTCCCGCGAGCGCGCTCCCTTGGGCAAGGGTACCGTCACCGACTCTGCAGATCTCGCAAGGATTGCGTCGCTGACTGGTACCACGCCGTCGATTCTGTTTGTCGACTCTATTTTCACCACTCGAACTGAAGCGCTGCGGATGAAAAAGATCGCCGACGACAGAGGTTGGCGACGCATCGCGGTGGTCACCTCGCCCATGCATAGCCGGCGGGCGTGTGCTACTTTCGAGGCGGTCGGCTTCCAGGTCGTTTGCGCACCCGCTGCACTGCGCGGATCGGGGATGGATCCGCACAGCACCCCGGAGGATCGGTTCCGGGGTTTCCGTTCCTGGCTCTACGAAACGTTCGCCACTGATTCCTACAGACGCCGAGGCTGGATACGCTGAGGCCGAGGGAGAAGGAGCACTCACGATGACATCCGGAGTTAGATCGGCGTCGGTTGTCGCAGGCAGCGACCGCGCGGAAATACGCGGCATTTGGAAGGTGATTACCGCGTCGTCCGTCGGGACAATGATCGAGTGGTACGACTTCTATATCTTCGGCAGCCTCGCCGCGATCATCTCCACCGAGTTCTTTCCTGGTAGCAATCCGACCGCGGCCTTTCTCAAGACTCTGGCGACATTTGCCGTCGGCTTCGCCGTGCGACCGTTCGGGGCGCTGGTGTTCGGCCGAATCGGCGATCTGATCGGAAGGAAATTCGCGTTTCTTGCGACTTTGTTGATAATGGGAGGGTCGACGGCGGCGATCGGCTTCCTGCCTGGATACGCCACGATTGGGATCGCTGCTCCCATCATCCTGGTTTTGCTCCGATTGCTACAGGGACTCGCCCTCGGCGGCGAGTACGGCGGTGCAGCGGTCTATGTTGCGGAGCACGCCCCCGACGGGAAGCGCGGTTACTACACCAGCTACATCCAGACGACCGCTACGCTGGGATTATTCGTGTCGCTGGCCGTGATCCTGATTGTGCGAGCCATCGTTGGTGAAGAGGCGTTCAAGGCCTGGGGCTGGAGAGTGCCTTTCATCCTCTCGATCCTGCTGCTGGCAATTTCGTACTACATTCGCGTGCGCCTGCGCGAGTCACCGCTGTTTGCGGCGCTCAAGGAATCCGGCCGAACTTCGCGCGCTCCAATTCAGGAAAGCTTTGGCACCTGGTCGCGCTGGAAGATTTTCTTTGCGGTTCTGTTTGGAGCTACCGCCGGACAGGCTGTCGTTTGGTACACCGGCCAGTTTTACGCGCTACTCTTTCTGCAGACCGTACTCAAGGTGCCGCTTGTCACGTCCTATGTCTGCGTGGCAATTGCCCTGGCGCTCGGCGCACCGCTGTTCGTTTTCTTTGGCAGCCTCTCCGATCGGATTGGGCGCAAGAAGATAATGATGGCTGGGAACCTTCTTGCTGCGATTCTTTATGTCCCGATCTATCACGCGATGAAGGCGTATTCGAGCCCGGTCAACGGCGTGATGCTCACGTTGCTGGTGTTCGTGCAGGTTGTATTCGTGACGATGGTGTACGGGCCGATCGCTGCGTTTCTCGTCGAGGCGTTCCCGGCCAAGATTCGGTACACGTCACTGTCACTGCCTTACCATTTCGGCAACGGCTGGTTTGGCGGGTTCCTACCCATTATCGCGACAGCCCTCGTGGCAAGGACCGGAAACATTTACGCCGGGCTGGCGTTCCCAATCGTCGTTGCAGTCATCACGTTTATCGTTGGCTCGTTGGTACTGGATGACCGACACAACGAGAGCATTTGGGCAGAAGTTGCGCCGGGTGCGACGCCGGTGACGAGTCCATCATAACAGCGAACCCGCGCGGATGATGTTCCCAGTGGTCGCAGCGTTGCTCGTTTTCGCACAGGGCAACGATTCGCTGCTTCAACAAATCCAACACCGGGTCGCTGCTGATTCCGGTGCTTACGTCGGCCTCGCGTACGTCGACCTGGGCTCTTCAGACACGTTGTTCCTGGACGCCGATTCGAGTTTTCACGCCGCCAGCACCATGAAGGTGCCGGTGATGATCGAGCTCTTTCGGCGCGCTCGTAGCGGCTCCTTCCGCATGAATCAGGGCCTGCTGGTGGTGAACCAGTTTGCGTCCCTGGTAGACGGCTCTCCGTTCAGCCTCGATGCGGGGTCGGACAGCGATTCAAGCCTGTACCAAAAGGTGGGGGAGCGCGTACGGGTGGATTCGCTGCTGTGGCGGATGATCACCCGGTCAAGCAACCTCGCCACCAACACTCTGATTACACTCGTCGGCGCCGACGCAGTCACTCAAGAGATGCGTCAACTCGGAGCGAATCGAATTCAGGTTTTGCGCGGCGTCGAAGACGGGAAAGCGTTCGATCGCGGCCTGAACAACACAACGACAGCGAGGGATTTGGCGATCATACTGCGCGCGATTCAAGACGGGACGGCTGCGCCACCGGACGAGACGCGCGCAATGCTCTCCATACTGCTCGCGCAGGAATTCAACGATCGCATTCCGGCAGGCTTACCACCCGGGACGCGCGTGGCGCACAAAACCGGAGACATCACTGCGGTCGCCCACGACGCTGCAATCGTTTATCCACCGTCGCGACCGCCATATGTACTCGTCGTACTGACTCGCGGCATCAGAGACGAAGCGAAATCAAGCAAGTTGATCGCCGACATCTCGGCGATGGTCTACGCTCACAACACGGCGTTTCACACACGCACCCTCGGGCAGACATCAACGCAATGAAAATTGCTTTTCTCGGTCTTGGCGACATCGGTGCGCCAATCGCGTCACACCTTGCCCGAGAGCCCTTCGATCTCGTGGTTTGGAACCGCACGTCGTCCAAGTCGGAAGAGTTCGCGCGGAACTACAAAGTGCGCGCTGCCAGAACTCCCGCCGAAGCAGTAAGTGGTGTCGACGTCGTCATCACTTGCCTTCCGTCCTCCGCCGAGGTCGAGGCAGTCGTTCACGGGGAGAATGGGATACTCGGTGCGATGCGCAAAGGAGCGGTGCTGGTCGACTGCACGTCTGGAGATCCGCCGACCTCGCGCTCGATTGCGGCGGAGCTGGGTGGGAGAGGCGTAGAGTTCATCGACGCACCAGTGAGCGGAGGAACTTCAGGCGCGAAGGCCGGAACGCTGACGGTGATGTGGGGCGGGGAAGAGACAGTGTTTCAACGCGTGAAGCCGGTGATCGAAGCCTTCGGCAAGAAGATCGTTCACGCCGGGCCGGTTGGCAGCGGTGACGCGCTCAAGGCAGTGAACAACGCTCTGCTGGCAGTCCACATCCTGTCGACGGCAGAGGGATTGGCAATCCTGGCGAAAGCGGGTGTTGATCCAAGAGTTGCACTCGATGTCATCAATGCGTCTAGCGGACGCTCGAATACCTCGGAGAACCTGATTCCCCAGCGCGTGCTAACCCGGGAATTTCCACGCACGTTCAGGCTCGCGCTGCTCGACAAGGACATCGGAATTGCTTCAGTGCTGGCCGAAGATCTGTCGGTCAGCACGCCGCTGATCACGTTGACCGCAGACCGCTTCCATGAAGCGCGAAAAAAGCTTGGCGATCAGGTAGACCACGTCGAAGCGGTCAAGATTGTCGAAGAGGAGAATCGGCTCGAACTGAAATAGTTCGAGACGCGGGTCGTCGCTCAGGGTTGCCTTTGCAGTGCGGCTCGGTCGACAGCGGCGATTCTCTCGGCGGCTAGCTCAGGATCAATAACCGGCGCCACTTCTTCATCGGCGAGCTCGATGGTTTGTTGCGCGCGCTCTATGACTCTCGCACCACCGGGTACCACTGCCCCGAACTCCAGCTCGGCGCGCCGGCAAAATCGTTCCTGGCGCGCGCGATCCGCCATTTCGAGTGGAAAGCCGAGATTGTCGAGGCGGGCGTGCATGGCTTCGTGGAGCATGGTCGCCGCGACCTCGGCGTCGGAGAAGGCTGGATTGACGCAGAAGGTCAGCTCGATGAGGCAAGCCCGTTCGTTGTGAAAGTACGCCCCCCGACAGGCGAATCTCCTGGAGACGATGTAGCTGAAGTCACGCTGCAAGTGCCGGAAGTGATGGGGAACGTACTGCCGGATTAACTCCAGGCAGCGCTCGATACGACCGAAAACTTCATCAGTTCGGATGTCGGGACGCGTGTTCTCCACCAACACTGGAATGCCGAGCACAGTCGCTTGGCGGATCTCGCCCGCCGCGCTTGACTGACCCAGCCACCTCAGAATGCGATCGAGCATAGACGAATATTAGCGACGCAATTGGCTCGAATCTCTTCAATTAAACGGCTCATCTCGCCATATTTGTGCACCAATGGCTACGAAAAACGCGACGGTCCTCGATGCCCGGGCTGTCGAGAGAACGTTGAAGAGAATGGCAGTCGAGATCGTCGAGCTTAACAAGGGTACGGACGATCTGATCATCGTTGGAATTCAGCGCCGTGGAGTTCAGCTCGCTGACCGGCTTGTGAAGATGATCGAAGGCGGCGAAGGAGTGACAGTGCCGCAAGGCTCTCTCGACATCACGCTTTACCGCGACGACCTGCAGACAGTTGGACCGCGGCCGGTCGTCGGGCCGACGTATTTGCCCTGGGAGCTCGACGGCAAACATGTCGTCATCATCGATGACGTCCTGTACACCGGGCGGACTGTGCGCGCGGCACTCGATGAGCTCGCTGACTTCGGAAGACCGGCCAATATCTCGCTGGCGGTCCTGATCGATCGGGGTGGTCGCGAGCTGCCGATTCAACCTGACGTCGTCGGCAAGAAGGTGGAGGTTGGCGAAGATGAGAGAGTTGATGTGATGGTCGCGGAGCTCGATGAACGCACCGAGGTGGTAATCGTGCCCAAATCGGCGGCGTGACGGAGACGATCGGGAAAGACCTTCTCGACCTCGAGTCGCTGACCGGCGACCAGATTCGACTCATTCTCGACACCGCCGAGCCGTTCAAGGAGATCAGTGAACGGGCGATAAAGAAGGTGCCCGCGCTGCGCGGCTCGACGATCGTCAACCTTTTCTTCGAAAACTCTACACGCACGCGGATTTCCTTCGAATTCGCGGAAAAGCGACTCTCGGCGGATACGGTCAACGTTTCGGCCTCCGGCTCGAGCGTGTCGAAAGGTGAGACATTGGTCGACACGGCGCGAAATCTCGAGGCGATGCGCATCGACATGGTGGTGATCCGTCACTCGGCATCGGGCGCCGCCAAGTTTCTCGCCGACCGCATTCAGTCCAACGTCATCAACGCCGGCGATGGAACTCACGAGCATCCGACACAGGGCCTGCTCGACATTCTGACTTTGCGCGATCGCTTCGGCGATTTGAAAGGCCGTCGGGTGTGCATCTGCGGCGACATTCTCCACTCGCGTGTGGCTCGCTCAAATATTTGGGGCCTGACCAAACTCGGCGCCGAAGTGGCGGTGTGCGGTCCGAGATCATTGCTGCCGAATGCGATTGACGAGTTCGGTGTTCGGATATTCGATCGAATCGAAGAAGCAATCGAATGGGCCGAGGCGCTCAATGTGCTGCGACTTCAGTTCGAGCGAATGACGGCGGGATACATACCTTCGGCGCGCGAGTACAATCGGGTTTTTGGAATCTCACGCGAGCGGCTGGAACGCGCGAAGCGGGACATCCTGATTCTTCATCCGGGCCCGATGAATCGCGGCGTCGAGATTGACTCGGACGTTGCTGACGGGGCGCAGAGCGTGATCCTCGATCAGGTCACCAACGGAGTCGCGGTACGCATGGCAGTCCTTTACCTCCTGGCGGGCGGAAAGCCTGAGCTGGCTGAAGCCGCGAAGGGCGGAAGCGCGCGGGGCCGCGAGGATCGCGAATGAAGCCGCTATTGCTTCGTGGCGGAACGCTGATCGATCCGTCTCAAAATCTCGATGAGCGCGGAGATCTGCTCATCACGGGCGGCGACATCGCCGCGGTCGGTGGCAAGATCACCGGTCCCGAAGAAGCAGAGGTCGTAGACTGCGAGGGATTGATCGTCGCGCCCGGATTTATCGATGTGCATTGTCACCTCCGTGAGCCCGGTCGCGAAGATGTAGAGACTATCGCGACCGGTGCGCGTGCCGCAGCAGCAGGTGGATTTACCGCGGTGTGTGCGATGCCCAACACCGATCCCGTTACAGACAATCAGGCAGCCGTTGGATTCATAGTGCGCCAGGCGTCGCGAGCCGGAGCAGCGCGCGTCTACCCGATCGGTGCGATTTCAGTCGGGCAGGAAGGGAAGGTGCTCGCCGAATTCGGCGAGATGGTGGGCGCAGGCGCGATCGCGGTAAGCGATGACGGCAAACCAGTCGCCAGCGCGCAATTGATGCGCACCGCGCTGGAGTATGCGCGTACCTTCCGAATTCCGGTGATCGATCATTGCGAGGAGCCGACGCTGTCGGCCGGCGGATCGATGAATGAAGGGTTCGTGAGTGCGCAGCTCGGTCTGAAAGGCATTCCAGCGGAAGCCGAAGAAATCATGGTGATCCGCGATATCCTGCTGGCGCGACTGACCGGCGGTCACGTGCATCTAGCGCACATGAGCACCAAAGGTTCGGTGGAATTGATTCGCTGGGGCAAGGATCGCGGCATCCGGGTGACGGCAGAGGCATGTCCGCATCATCTATCGCTGACCGAAGAAAGCGTTCGCGGTTACGACACCAATGCCAAGATGAATCCGCCGCTACGCACCGCGAAGGATGTCGAAGCAGTGCGTGACGCGGTAAAGGATGGAACGATCGATCTCATCGCGACGGATCACGCACCGCACCACTACGATGAGAAGGAGCGTGAGTTCGCTGACGCGCCGAACGGAATCGTCGGTCTCGAGACGGCGCTGGCAGTGATCGTTACCAATCTGGTCGAGTCGGGAAAGCTCACTTTTTCCGATCTCGTCAACCGCATGTCGTGCACGCCTGCGCGACTTTTCAATCTGCCCGGTGGAAGCTTGAAACGCGGCGCCACCGCAGACATCACAGTGTTCGATCCAAAGCGGCGCTGGAAGGTGGATCCGACGACGTTCCTCTCCAAAGGAAGGAACACACCGTACGTTGGAATGACGCTCGTTGGGCGCGCGGCTTGTACTATTGTAGCGGGCTCGGTCGTCTATCAGACAACCCTCCCTGTCCACGGGCGGGAGCCGATGAATCGAGTCAGGGGATAGCTACAATGGCTGACAGAGAGCCGGTTTCGCTGGACGCGCTCAATGGACTGCTAAAGGAAAGGCAGCGTTACGAAGAATGGTTGACTGCGCTCGAGCAAAAGCGCGGTGCCACTTCTGACGCCGTTTATCAGCGCGTCCAGGCCGACTATCAGACACGCTTGCGCGAAGTCTCGAGCAAGCTCGCCGAACGTGCTGGCGAGCTGCGCGAGAGCATCGACACGCTTGCCACCAGACTTGAAGAGATTTCGCGCCAGGAGCAGCAGCAGCGGGATGCCCGCCAGGAAGCCGAGCTGCGTGCGGCGGTCGGCGAGTACACCGACAAGCAGTGGAAGGAAATCAGCGGTGCGTGGGATAAGGAGCTGACGCGACTCGTCAAGGAAAAGACCGCGATCGACACCCAGCTCACCGAGCTGAAGCGAATTTTCGCGTTGAGCGTGAAGGAGCGGCAGGCGGAGGCGATCGCGATGGGTCGTGTACCGTCCGACGGCGATATGCGCGGCAACGCGGGGACTCCGATCTCGCCGGTCGTTCCGCGTCCCGCAGTCCCCGAACCTCCGACTCTCAATCCGCCGTCGCGCGTCGACCAGCCTGGCGCTCGGCAGCAGACTCCGGCTCCGACTCCGGGCAGATCGCCATTCGATGAATTCCCGGTGTTGCGTCCCGGCTCAGGGGCTGTGTCGCCGCCGTCTACCGCTGCGGTCGCGACACCGCCGTCTGTGCCGAAAAGCGGGGGCGCAAACGATCCGCGTTCCGAGCAACACAAAACGCTTAAGTGCCCCGAGTGCGGAGCGGCGAACTATCCCACCGAGTGGTACTGCGAGCGATGTGGTGGCGAGCTGGCCACGATGTGAAAAGGGCGCCGAACTCGGCGCCCTTTCATTTCTAGCGACTGCGTAGCTCGACTACTTTGCTGCGCGTGCGAGCTGGCTCTTGTGACGAGCTGCCGCGTTCTTATGGATCAATCCCTTGCGGGCGGCGCGATCGAGCAGCTTTACCGCCTCGAGGCGCTCAGCCGCCGAACCGGAAGAGGCGCGCTTAAGAGCGGTACGCAATGCGGATTTCTGGGCGCGATTGCGGATAGCCGCGGCCCGTGATTTCCGCATGTTCTTTTTCGCTGAAGCGAGATTGGGCAAAACGAAAACTCCAAAAAACGGTGTGAGATAGCCACGAAATCTGGCTCGGTTTAGTGGCTAAATCAAGGTAACTGCAACTGAAGACCGCCTCCAAGTGTTACGCGGACTGCAGAAGTGCTAACTTCCCCGCACTCAATCTCGCCCGAATTTGGACAAATCCTTTGAACAATTCATCCTCGTCGCGCCTGTATTGCTGTTCTCCATGGTCGCGCACGAGTACGCGCACGGATATGCCGCTCTCAAACAGGGCGATACTACCGCCTATTCGCTGGGAAGGCTGACCTGGAATCCGCTGCCGCACATTGATCTGTTCATGACGATCCTGTTGCCTTTGATCACCTATTTCACGACGGGAATCGCATTCGGCGGCGCCAAGCCGGTCCCCGTAGTACCGCGCAATTATCGCAACTTCAAACGCGGCGACATCGTTGTCTCACTCGCCGGCGTGACCACCAATTTCATCATCGCGATTTGCTGCGTTCCGCTCATCATCCTCGTTGGATTGCTGGGGCGGACAGCCCCGATCCTCAGTGACACCGCAGCGATCCTGCAGGCGATGCTGCTCTACGGCATTCTCATAAATCTCGCCCTCGCTGCCTTCAACCTGATTCCGATTCCGCCGCTCGACGGATCGCACGTCTTCAAGTACATCCTCCCGCCTGCCTGGGCTCTCAACTATCAGCGCCTCGGCGCACAGGGATTGCTGATACTTTTCCTGCTGATAAGCTTCGGGTCGCCGATTCTGAATATCTGGTTCAAGCCGGTGTTCCTGCTGTCGAAGCTCGCTACTCGCGCCGTATTCCCCTATATCCTGCCCAGCCCATGGACGATGTAGAGGTCATGCAGGCTCCGCCGATGCCGCAAAACGAAATCGCGGCGTCCGAAGTGTTCGTCGTCGAGCTCGCCGAATTTTCCGGTCCGCTCGATTTGTTGCTGACGCTGATTCGGGATGAGCAGATCGACATCTACGACATCCCGATCGCGCGCATCGCCGAGCAATTCCTTGCTCGCATCTCGTCGCTGAAGCTCGACGAGGCCGCGGACTATCTCGAGATGGCCGCCCGCCTCTTGCGCATCAAGGCGCAAATGCTGTTGCCACGGCGCGAAGGCGAGGATGTGTGGGAAGACCCGCGCGCCGAGCTGGTTCGCAGACTGCTCGAGTATCAGCAGGTTCGCGAAGTGGTCGATGTGCTCGAGCGGCGCAGCGAGGGCAGGCGTTCGCGTTTCGCGAGAGCGTACACTCAGACCAACGTCGCCATTCCGGTCGCCGGGCCGCTCAAAATCTCGCTGCCCGAGCTATTGTCGGCAGTGGATCGTGTGCTGCGGCTTGCTAGACGTCCACACGTTCACGACGTCGTGCCACGTGCCCTCGACGTCGACGGCGCGATCGGTATCGTTCGCGCGCTGATGACTATTCGCGCAATCGCTCAATGGAAAGACGTGGTACCAAAGAAAGCAGAACCCTGGGAGATTCTGTCGGTGCTTCTGGCATTACTGGAGCTCGCCAAGCGCGGTGAGCTCAGACTAAGTCAACCGCGTGCGTTTGCCGCCTTCGAGATCCGACGTGAGTCCGCTGGCGAAGCTGCTTGAGGCCGCGCTCTTCGCGAGCGCTATCCCGGTTCCGGTCGATTCACTGCGGTTGATGGCTTCGCACGTCGACGACAGTGAAAGCACTCTCGACGAAGCGCTCGAGGAGCTGTGCGCTCACTACGATTCCGACGGTCATGGCGTAGAGCTGGTCGAAGTTGCAGGAGGCTGGCAGATCCTGACGCGTCCCGAATACACCGAGGCAATCGAACGCGCGCAGCTCGCCGCGCGGCCGCAGAGACTGTCCGCCGCCGCATTGGAGACACTGGCGATTATCGCCTACCGCCAACCAATCGGCCGAGCGGAGATTGAGGAGATCCGTGGTGTCGGTGCGGGCGCGATCCTCAAGTCACTGAACGAGCGCGGATTGGTCGACATTGTTGGGCGAGGGGAAGGACTCGGCCGGCCACTCCTGTACGGAACTACTCCGTCTTTCCTCGAGCAGTTCGCGTTGCGACACCTCGAGGAGCTGCCTCGCGCGGACGAGCTCGCAATCGCTCTGCGCGCGCCGCGTCAGGCCACGCCAACGGGAGCCGCGCCGGCCGTCACCGAGAACGGAGAGGCGCCCCCTCGGGCAGATTGATGCCCGAATCAATGCGCATTCAGCGCGCACTGGCGCGCGCGGGTGTCGCTTCTCGTCGCGCGGCTGAAGACCTTGTCGCAGCCGGCAGAGTACGGATCAACGGACAAGTAGCTTCCACCGGCCAGAGCGTCGATCCGACAACAGATAACATCACGGTTGACGGCAGGGCAGTTGCTGCTCCCGCCACGCTCACCTGGTTGGTACTAAACAAGCCTACCGGAGTGATGACGACCCGTGCTGATCCTCGCGGGCGCCGCACCGTGTTCGACCTCGTTGAGGACACCCCCGGGCTGACATATGTCGGACGCCTGGATTTTATGACCGAAGGTGTCCTACTGCTGACAACCGACGGCGACGCGGCGCACAAATTGACTCACCCGAGCAGCGAAGTCGAACGAACGTATGTAGCTACCGTGCGTGGCAATGCCGGGCTGGCGGCACGCGAAGCTACAAGAGGGGTAGAGCTGGAAGATGGTCTGGTCATGCCACGCGATGTGGTGGCGCGACGTATCGATCGAGGGCTGTGGGAGCTGGAGCTCACGATCGCCGAAGGACGAAAGCGGGAGGTTAGAAGGTTGTGCAAGGCATTGGGGCTCGTCGTAGAGCGCCTGGTGCGAACGAGGTTTGGGCCGGTGAAGCTGGGATCGCTCCCATCCGGGAAGACGCGGCCACTGACTGCGCGCGAGGGTGAGATCATCACCGCGCTCACGAAGACTGGCAGCACGAGAAAGAACATCACCAGAGGAACGAGACGTGAGCGCACAAACGGATATCGCCGCTGATGCATCGATAGTTAACGAAGTCGTTCATCAAGTCGGTCGTCGTATCGTCGGTCAGGAGTATATGGTCGAGCGGCTGCTGATAAGCCTGCTCACCGGCGGCCACGTACTGCTCGAGGGTGTCCCTGGGCTCGCGAAGACACTCACGGTGCGCACGCTGGCTGAGACGATCAATACGTCATTCAGCCGCATACAGTTCACGCCCGATCTGCTCCCTGCCGACGTCGTCGGTACCCAGATCTACGATCAATCGAACGGGCGCTTCTCTGTGAAGAAGGGACCGATCTTCGCCAACATCATTCTCGCCGACGAAATCAATCGCGCACCCGCCAAGGTTCAGGCGGCGTTGCTCGAAGCAATGCAGGAAAAACAGGTAACGATCGGCGGCACCACCCACATCCTGGAAGAGCCATTCCTTGTACTGGCGACCCAGAACCCGATCGAGCAGGAGGGAACTTATCCGCTGCCCGAGGCGCAGGTAGATCGGTTCATGCTAAAACTGCACGTCGGTTATCCATCCCGCGATGAGGAGAAGGAAGTGCTGCGTCGGATGGCGAGTGGCGAGCCAATCCCGGTCGAGCGAGTCGCGTCACCGAAGCAGATCCTCGACATGCGCCGGCACATCGCCGAGTTGTACATCGACGAGCGGGTGGTGGATTACATCGTCGAGATCGTCCACGCGACGCGCAATCCGGACCAGGCCGGCCTCGCCGAGCTCAAGCCTCTGATCGAGTTCGGTGCCAGCCCGCGCGCAACGTTGTCACTCGCTCAGGGCTCACGCGCGCACGCATTCCTGCGCGGTCGCGCTTTCGTTACGCCCGATGATGTCAAGGCGATCGCACCCGATGTGCTGCGTCACCGTGTCCTTCGCACCTACGAAGCCGAAGCCGAAGAAGTCACCAGCGACGAGATCGTCGGCAGAATCCTGGAGGCGATTCCGGTTCCGTGATCGGGATCTTCAAGCGGCGGCGCAAGCGCAAGGAGGCTCCGAAGCGCACTCCCGAAAAACCAATGGGGGTGCCGCCGGAGATATTGCGGCAGGTCAAGCTGATCGAGCTGCGCACGCGCGGTCTGGTGAACTCGGTTTTCACCGGGGAATACCGGTCCGTGTTCAAGGGGCAGGGTATGGAATTCTCCGAGGTGCGCGAGTATCAGCCGGGCGACGAGGTGCGCTCCATCGACTGGAATGTCACCGCGCGCATGCGAAGGCCGTTCGTGAAGCGTTACATCGAAGAGCGCGAGCTGACGGTGATGCTCGTGGTCGACCTCTCCGGCTCCGAACGCTTCGGGACAGTGAATCGATTCAAGAGCGAGCTGGCGAGCGAGCTCGCGGCGGTGCTGGCAATGTCAGCCGTGCGCAACAACGACCGCGTCGGCGTGCTGCTGTTCACGGACCGCATCGAGCACGTGATCCCACCACGCAAAGGACGTCGTCACGTGCTGCGTATCATCCGCGACATTCTGGCATTCGAGCCGGTCGGCAAAGGCACCGACATGGTGCGCGCCATCGATTATGTGGCGCGAATGCTGAACGAGCACGCGATCGTGTTCATCGTATCCGATTTTCTCGAGGAAGACATTTCCCACCCGCTGAAGCTGCTCGCGCAGAGACACGATGTAGTCGCGGTGACCGTAGACGACCCCAGCGAGCGCAATCTTCCCGACATCGGCATCGCACGCCTGCTGGATCCGGAGACCGGTGAAACGGTCGAGGTCGACACCAGCAGCAAGACGGTGCGCGAGATCTATTCGCAGCGCGTCGCCGCCGAGCGCGACGAGCGGAAGCATCTGCTGCGTCGCCTGGCGATCGATGAAGTCGCGGTTCACACCGAGGGCGGAGTTGTCGAACCCTTGCTCCGGTTCTTCCGCCAACGGGAAACAAGGTTGCGGCGGTGAATTTGATCGCGCTTGCGCTGCTATTGCAGCAGGCAGTCACCAGCATCCCGCCCTCGGCAAGCCTGAATCAGCTGCCGGTACAGATGGGGTATCGGGTCAAGCCAGATACGGTCCTCATCGCACAACCATTCGACTTGTTCATCAAGGTTCTCGCGCCGAAGGGAGTGCGGTTCGAGTTTCCCCTCGGCCCGGATACCGCTTCGCAGAACGGTGTGCGACCGATCGAGCTGCGTGGCGAGAAACTGGTCTCGATGCTCGGCGACACCGCGGTAGCACTGTACCATCTCGTAGCCTGGGACATCGGGACGCAGTCGTTGAGATTCCCCGACGTACGCGTGACGTACGCTGGACAGGAGCGGCTGGTGCCGCTGGCCGATGCAACCGTCTTCGTGAAATCTGTACTGCCCGCCGACACCTCACTGCGCGTTCCGAAGCCGGCGCGGCCGCTGATCATCCTGCCGGTGTTCAACTGGCTGCTGTGGGCCTCGCTTCTCGCAGCGGCGATCGCACTAGTGCTGCTCTGGTGGGCGTGGCGCAGGTGGCGAAATCGTCCACGTCCGCCGATCGACCCCTACGTTCGAGCGCAGCAGGAATTCGGTCGCATTGAAGCAAGGAAGCTTTTGGATAAGGAGGAGGCTGAGGACTACGTCGCGGCGATGGTCGATGTCGTCCGCGAATATCTGGCAGCCAGAGTTCCAGGAGTGCGTCGGTCCAACACATCCACTGAGCTTCTGCACGCGATGCGACCGGGCGATGGGATTGAGGCGCAGCTACCCGCGATTCTCGACCAGTCTGACATGGTGAAGTTTGCCCGCGCTACTGTGAATCGGGATGAAGCTGCGCGGACGGGAACGCTCGCCAAGGAGATCGTCGACCACGTCGAGGCTCGTTTGAATCCCGAGTCAGAGCCGGCGAAGCGTTTGAACGCGAAGAAGGAGAAGGCGGCGTGAGCGTCTTCGGCCTCTTCGAGTTCTTTACACCCGAGGCGCTGTGGCTGCTTTTGCTGCTGCCGGCATGGTGGTTGTGGCGGCGCTTTCGTCGCAGAGACGCGATTGTGTTCTCGAGAACGTCGGTGCTCGCGTCCGGGCCCCACACTGGCGGCTGGGTGCCGCGCGCGATCTTCCTCCTAAGAAATCTCGCCTTGTTCTTCCTCATCGTTGCGCTTGCCCGCCCGCGTTCTGGCGCGCACACCGAAACCCAGACGAGCGAAGGCATCAACATTGTGCTGGCAATCGATCTTTCCAGCTCGATGCTGGCGCTCGACTTTCGCCCGAACAATCGCATCGAAGTCGCAAAGGCGAAGGTGAAGCAATTCATCAACCGGCGAACTTCAGACCGTATTGGCGTGGTCGCTTTTGCGGGAGAAGCGCTCACGCAGGTGCCACTCACGACTGACTACCCGGTCGTGCTGCAGGCGGTATCGAATCTTCAGGCTGGCCAGCTCGAGGACGGGACCGCCATTGGAAACGCGATCGCGACGGCGGCCAACCGCTTGCGCGACGCACCTGGCAAATCGCGCGTTCTGATTCTGCTCACCGATGGTGTAAACAATCGCGGATCGATCGAGCCGCTAGTCGCGGCAAAGGCTGCGGAGGCCTACGGCATCAAGGTCTACGGAATTGGCGTTGGAAGCGTCGGCATGGCGCCCGTTCCGGTAGGTCGGAACGCCAACGGCGGGTTGCGCTACGAGTACCAGCCGGTAGAGATCGACGAGACGCTCCTCAGCAACATCGCCCGCATGACCGGCGGCCGTTATTTCCGCGCTCGGGACGCAGCTACGTTGCAGAGCATTTATTCGTACATCGATCAGATGGAGCGCGCACCGGTGCATACAACGACAACGGTGCGCTATAGAGAGCTTTATCGGTGGCCGCTCACGATCGGACTGCTGTTGTTGTTCGGTGAGCTTGCGCTGGTCGCGTGGAAGGCGCCGCTGCCGTGAACTTCATTTACTACCTGCGCTATGTGCAGTGGCCATGGGCGTTGCCGCTTATCATCGTGCTGCCAATTGTTACTGCCTGGCTGGTGCGCTGGGGAATTCGCGCGCGCCGCGAGCGGCTTGCCCGGCTTGGGACCCCATCGATGATTGCACGCCTGGCGCCTTCGGTTGCGCAGCAAAGCACATCGTCCGCGATCCTTCGCGCGGGCCTCGCGATGCTTTTGATCGCCGCGGCGATTGCCGGACCTCGATGGGGTGTCGAGCAGACAGTAGTTAAGCAGCAGGGAGTGGATGTCGTACTGGCGCTCGATGCATCACTGTCGATGCTGGCGACCGACGAGCGGCCAAGCCGGCTCCAGGCGATGAAGCAGGAAATCAACCGACTGCGCGATCTCTCGCCCGGAGATCGATTCGCCCTGCTTGCGTTCGCTGGTCGCAGCTACATCCTCACGCCGCTCACCGTCGATCAAAGCGCGCTCGACCTGTATCTCCAGAATCTCGATCCATCGATTGTCGGACAGGGCGGCAGCTCGCTCGCCAGTGCACTACGCCAGGCAACGAATCTGCTCGCGCTCAACAAATCGCAGGGTGACAAAGCGATCATCCTGATGAGCGACGGCGAGGGCTTCGACAATCCTGACGAAGTGCTCAACGAAGCGCAGCGCGCCCGACAAATGGGGTTCACTGTGGTCACCGTTGGGTTTGGAACGCAACAAGGGTCGACCATCCCCGTCATCGAAAACCGCGTCGTAACGCAGAAGCGTGATGAGAATGGCAATGTCGTGGTGTCGCACTACGATCCAACTCTCCTTAGGGAGATCGCAGCTCAGGCAGGTGGAGTTTTCATAGATGCTGCCGCGCCCGACAAGGCGGGAAGAATTCGCCTTGCGCTCAACAACCTTCACGCCAACCCGCGTTCGGTCGTTTCGGGCGAGAACCTCGGCATCCAGTATCAATGGTTTCTGCTGGCTGCTCTCATCCTGCTGGCGCTCGACACTTTCATGCAGACCAAGCGTCGTCGCCGCCGTGCAATTGCCGCAGCGGCAGCGACTGCAACTATGCTGATGCTTACGATTTCTTGTCGCGGCGTTCCGCGCGACAAGGCAGCGATCGCCTTGTACAATACGGGAACCCAACTAGTGCAACGCGACTCACTGCAGCAGGCGATTCCGCCGCTTGCCAAGGCCGTCGACACGAAAGACGTCGAGGCGAGGCACCACTCGCGTTTCAACCTCGGCCTCGACTATCTGGTGCAAGGCAGGCGCTCGAAAGATTCGGCGGACGCGAAGCTCGATAGTGCGCTCTTCCGGTATAAGCAAATCCTCGAGGTCGCCGTCGCTGACTCGGATGCGCGCTGGAATTATGAGCTGGCACTTCGTCAGAAGAAGGGCGGCGGTGGAGGTGGGGGTGGCGGGGGCGGCGGAGGCGGAGGCGGAGGAGGCAAGAGCCAGAGTCCAAATCCTGCGCCGAGTCCGATCCAATCACAAGCTCCGAAACCCGTGCCCGGCATGACACCACAACAGGCGGAAGCGGTGCTCAACGCTGCCGAGGACAAGGAGACGGACGTGCAGGGCCAGCACCAGAAAAAAAATGTCCCCGCTCCGCCGAGGGGCAAGGATTGGTAGCTTCGCTGTTGCGATGCCCGTAATCTCGATTCTTCCCAGTTCGGTCGCCGACCAGATCGCGGCCGGCGAAGTCGTTGAGCGCCCCTCTTCGGTGGTGAAGGAGCTCGTCGAAAACGCCATCGACGCCGGCGCGACGATCATCGACATCGCGCTCGAAGACGGAGGGCGCAAGACTATTCGCGTCAGCGATGACGGCAGTGGAATCAGCGCAGAGGATTTGCCGCTTGCTCTGGCGCGGCACGGCACTTCGAAGATACGTGCTGCCGCAGATCTGGTCGGCGTTGCCACCTTCGGCTTTCGTGGGGAAGCCCTGCCGGCAATCGCGTCCGTCTCGCACCTCGATGTCGAAACCGCGACTCAGGATGGAGAGGGCACGCGAATGCGTGTCAGCGGCGGTCGCGCATCGCCGGCGGAGCGTATTGCTCGCCAGCGCGGGACGACCGTTGTCGTCAGTCAGCTGTTCTACAACGTGCCCGCGCGCCTCAAATTTCTGCGCAGCGCCCGCTCGGAGTGGAGAAGTGCAGTCGAAGCTCTCACAGCGCTGGCGCTGACTCAACCATCTCTGCGAATTCAACTCACTCACGATGGACGCACCGCGTTGACGCTACCTCCAGTGAGTAGTGTGCGCTCGCGTCTTGGCGCGATCTGGGGTGGGCGATACGCGGAAGATCTCGTCGATGTGGACGATGTCGCCGGGCCAGTTCACACCAGCGGACTCGTGCAGCGCCCCGCTGATGTCGGCACCTCAACGCGCCGCGTCTTCCTCTCGATCAACGGACGCGCAGTTCGGGACGCCGGCATCGGCCGCGCCGTTGAAGCTGCATACCGATCGACGATTGTGGCTGGCGTGCGTCCGTCTTTTTTCCTCAACGTGACACTGCCGGCTGACGCAGTTGACGTGAATGTGCACCCCGCGAAAGCCGAGGTTCGCTTCAGGGATCGGTGGACGGTCGAGCGCGCGGTGGAAACTGCGGTCCGTCGTGCGTTGGGCACTCTCGACAGCGCACAATCGTTCGGATGGCGCGGTGCCAACTTCGGTTTTACTCCGGCGCCCGCTTACCAAGGTCCCGGCAACGAGGTCCTGCGCCCCAGTACGCTCGATGACGCGCCGCTCTTTACACCCGGAACGGAGCTCGCCGATAGTGAAGCCAAAGAGGCAGTCGCCGAGCTCGAGGCGAGCGCGCCCCCGCAACTGATTCCGCCGTTGTTTCAGCTGCGTCGCACTTACATCGCGTTCGAGCATGAACAGGGTCTGGTCCTCATCGATCAGCATTCTGCGCACGAGCGTGTACTGTACGAGCAATTCATGCGGACGCTCGAAACTGGGTCCTCATCGGCGCAGCGACTGCTGCTTCCGCTCACTCTTCACCTCGGCCCCGCCGAAGCTGACGCGTTCGAGTCGAATCGCGAATACCTCGAGCGCATCGGATTTGAGATCGAAGGTTTTGGCGGACACACGCTGATCGTCAATACCGTGCCGATGCCGCATCCTCGGTTCGACGCCGAGCGATGCTTGCGCGAATCGCTCGACAGTCTCACCGGAGATCGAATCGCCGGAACTGCGGCTCGTCACGAGAGGCTCGCGGCGACCGTCGCGTGCAAGGCCGCGATCAAGGGCGGTGACGAGCTGTCTCAGGGCGAGATGCGATCGCTGTTCGCCGCACTGCGCGATACGACGCTGCCCGCGCATGACGTGCATGGTCGCTCGACGATCGTGCACCTCACATGGGACGAAGTGGAGCGTCGCTTTGGGCGCCGGTAAACTTCGTATCATCTGCGGTCCGACCGGGGCGGGGAAATCGGCCGTCGCGATGATGCTGGCCGATGAATTCGGGGCAGCGATCGTGAGCGCTGACTCGCGCCAGATTTATTGTTACTTCGACATTGGTACCGCAAAGCCGACGCGCGAAGAATGCGCACGTCTGACTCACTACGGCGTCGACGTCGCAGAGCCGGGCGAGCGGTATTCAGCGGCGCGATGGGCTGGTGAGGCTCTCGAGTGGATCGAATGCGCGGGCGAGCTCGACAAAATCGCCGTCGTCGTCGGCGGCACCGGACTCTATATCAGGGCGCTCGCGCAGCCACTTTTTGATGCACCGGCGATGGATCCAATGGCGCGGTCGCAGTTGGAATCACAGCTGGCTGAAAAATCCATCGCTGAGCTACGACGCTGGTGCGAGGAACTCGATGCTTCCCGGGCACACCTCGGCCGCACGCAGCTGATGCGTGCGATCGAAACAGCGTTGCTCGCCGGTGCTCGAATCAGTGAGCTTCACAAAGCTCAAGGCAACACAACTGTGGCCGCTGAGATTCAACCCAGTTACCTGGTAGTCGATCCCGGAGATGCGCTCGCGTCGCAGATCGAGAATCGGGTCGACCACATGCTGGATCGCGGTTGGACCGAAGAAGTGGAGCGATTGATGGCACGCATTCCATCTGATGCACCAGCCTGGAAAGCGTCCGGCTATGCGGCGATTCGAGACCACGTCGAGGGTAAAACCGGTTTGTCAACGACGCGCGAGCGAATCATTATTGAGACGCGCCAGTACGCCAAGCGACAGCGCACCTGGTTCAGACATCAGTTGCCGGCAGAAGCGGTCACGAAATTAAATCCACTCGACTCTCGAGCGACCGCGATTGCCCGAGAGTGGTGGGAGAGAGCTGAGTGAAGATTGGCATCACGTGTTATCCGACTTACGGCGGATCCGGCGCAGTTGCTACTGAGCTGGGTATGGCGCTCGCGGAGCGCGGCAACGAAGTCCATTTCATCACCTATCGGCAGCCGTTTCGACTGCCGTCGTTCCTGCCGCGGATTTTCTTTCACGAAGTCGACGTCGGCCGCTACCCACTGTTCGAGTTCCCGCCCTACGATCTGGCGCTTGCCGTTCGCATGCACGAAGTGGTGATGACGCATGGTCTCGAGCTTCTTCATTGTCATTACGCGATCCCACACGCTGCCAGCGCGTGGATTGCGCGCGAGATGCTGCGGGAGACAAACCGTGATGTGACCCTGGTGACGACCCTTCACGGGACGGACATCACGATCGTGGGACAGGATCCGTCTTTCTATCCAATCACCAAATTCTCGATCGAGAAATCGGATCGTATCACTTCGGTCTCGCAGTATTTGCGTGAAGAGACCTGCCGGGCTTTCGGCTGCGAAGGTCCGGCCATCGAAGTGATCCACAACTTCATCGACCCCTCGATCTACAGTCGTGACCTGTACCCGCCGCTTCTGAAGAAGGAGTTCGGGTCTTCCAGGCCAATCTTGATGCACGTCTCCAACTTCCGTGCGGTTAAGCGTGTTCGCGATGTCGTGCGGATTTATGCCGAAGTGAATCGCGAGCTGCCAAGCGTGCTGGTCATGATTGGTGATGGACCCGACCGACCGGCAGCTGAAGAAGAGGCGCGGCTCCTTGGCGTCGAAGAGTCGGTTTCGTTCCTCGGGAAGCTCGATCAGATAGCTCCATTGCTCGCCGCGGCCGATCTCTTTTTGCTGCCGAGTCAGAGCGAATCATTCGGGCTCAGCGCCCTCGAAGCGCTGGCCTCGGGCGTTCCTGTTGTCGGAAGCGACGCGGGTGGACTACCTGAGGTCGTGCGAGATGGCGAAACCGGAATCCTTTGCGAAGTTGGCGACATTCCGGGTATGGCAGCGGCGTCACTCTCGATTCTGACCGATCGAAAAAAGTGGGCGGAGATGAGTCGGCGCGCCGCCGCGGATGCACGTGCGCGGTTTTCCAGAGATGCAATCGTCGAGAAGTACGAATCGCTGTACCGTCAATCACTCTCACCAGTCACGTCATGACACCACTACAGGCAGCGGTACTCGGCATCATCCAGGGATTGTCGGAGTTTCTGCCAATCAGTAGCAGTGCACACCTGACGCTTGCTCCATGGCTTTTCGGGTGGGAGGATCCGGGTTTGGCTTTCGACGTGGCTCTTCATTTCGGGACGCTGCTCGCCGTGCTGTGGTACTTCCGGATGGAGTGGATCGCGCTGATCAAAGCGGCATTCGGAATTCTCCGCACCGGCCGAATCGAGACTCCGGAGAAGCGCCGCGTCATTTATCTGATCCTGGCAACGATTCCGGGCGCGATCGGCGGATTCCTGCTGCAGTCGCGTGCCGAGTCAGCATTTCGTTCTCCCCAGGTCATTGCGATTGCCTTGATTGTGATGGGCATCATTCTCTGGATCGTCGACAAAGCCGTCGATCAGGCACGAATACTCGGTGAGATGAGGTGGATCGACGCGCTGCTGGTCGGCCTGTCGCAGGTCATTGCGCTGATTCCTGGTGTTTCGCGTTCAGGTACGACGATCACCAGCGCGCGCGGACTTCGGTTCGATCGCGAGAGCTCGGCGGAGTTCAGTTTTCTGATGAGCATGCCGATCATCGCGGCCGCAGTGGTGCTCGAAGGCCCAAAGGCTTTGCACGAAGGTGGACTTACCAACGAGCTAATGGCCGGGATCGTGGCATCGGCAGTTTCAGGGTGGCTGGCGATTTCGATTCTGATGCGGTATGTCAGCCGCCACAGCTATGGAATATTCGCCTTCTATCGTGTCGCACTGGGCCTCGGAGTCCTGGCGGTGATTTACGCTCGTGGGTAGTGAGGTACTCTTCGATGGCGCAAGGCGTGACGACATCGAGCGGATGCTTGGGTTGCCGCGCGTCGAGATTTTCGCATCGACTACGTCGACGCTCGATGTTGCGCATCGGCTTGCAGGCGAGGGCGCACCTGCTGGGACTCTGATTATCGCGGATGAACAAACCGCCGGACGCGGAAGAGGCGGGAAGACCTGGGCTTCCGCGCCAGGTGCTGGTCTTTGGCTGACGTTGATCGAGCGGCCGGGCGACACTTCCGGGCTCGACGTGTTGTCACTGCGTATTGGGCTCGCCGCGGCTCGCGCGCTGGACAGATTTGCAGCGGAGCCGATTCGGCTGAAATGGCCGAACGACTTGTTCATCGATCACGGGAAGTTGGCTGGTATTCTTGTCGAAGCCCGCTGGCGGGAGAGCTCGCTCGAGTGGGTCGCGATCGGTCTCGGTGTGAATGTGCGCGCACCGGAAGGCGTGCAGGGAAGCGCATGGCTGGAGCCGGACACCAGTCGGATCGATGTCCTTGCGGAGCTCGTGCCCGGCGTGCGGGCCGCTGTTGCTGAAACAGGACCTTTGGGTAAGGACGAGATGGAAGAGTTCGCGGCGAGGGACATGGCCCGCGGCAGGAAATGCGTCACCCCTGCACTTGGGCGAGTGGCTGGCATCAGCGAGACAGGCGAGCTGCTGGTGACACTTGCCGACGCCGTCGTCCGATTTCGCTCCGGCTCGCTCGTGTTGGAGAGAGAATAGTGATTCTCGCGTTTGACATCGGTAACTCCGAGATCACAGTCGGTCTGTTCGACGACAGCAAGCTTGCTTCGCACTGGCGGCTGACTACGGCCGCGCCGCGTACCGCCGACGAATACGCATTGCTGATTCGCTCGATACTTGGCGGCGATTTCAGCACACCTGGTCGTGTGCAGGGCTCGGCGATTTGCTCGGTGGTACCATCGGTTACGCCGATGCTGGCGACAGCTTGTGAGATTTCTTTTGGACACAAGCCGGTGATGATCGACGGGCGGGCGAAACTGCCCATCAAGCTCGATGTCGAGGAGCCGTTCACGGTCGGGGCTGACCGAATCGCCAACACCCTCGCGGCAAGTCGGCTACACAAGCGGGATGCAATCGTCGTCGACATGGGAACAGCGACGACATACGACTGCATCACTGCTGACGGGACGTTTCTCGGCGGCGTGATCCAGCCGGGAATCATGATTTCAGCGGACACTCTATTCCGGCGCACGGCGCAATTGCCGGCGACCGACATCGTCCCGCCCAAAAGAGTCATTGCCCGCCGCACCGATGAGTGCATTCGTGCCGGGGTGCTTTACGGAGCCGTCGACTCGATCGACGGTATCGTTCGCCGCATCAAGCGGGAATGGCCAACCAAAAATCCGCCCCTGGTGATCGCGACCGGCGGAATGGCTGAGACGGTACGGCCCTACACCTCAGAGTTGGAGTTGGTCGACCCCTTTCTGACCCTTAAGGGCATTCAGATTGGGTATAGCCTCCTGACTGACTAGCCGCTCCGCAGCGATTCGGTCACAGCGGAAAGCCGCGGGTTGACTGCAGGCGCCGGAATTCGTTAACTTGGACGCTTAGCACTCACCACGGTTGAGTGCTAACAGCCGTTTAACCACCGAGTCACTTTAACCCCGCAGAAGGGCAGCTAACTATGGCCACCAAGACACAAACCAGCACCAAAGTCGCTCCCCTCGCCGATCGCGTCGTCGTCAGGGCGCTCGAGGACACGGAGCAGATGCGCGGCGGGCTGTTCATTCCCGATACCGCCAAAGAGAAGCCGCAACAGGGCGAAATCATCGCCGTCGGACCCGGCCGCTTCGAAAAGGACGTGCGCGTCCCGATGGAGCTCAAGGTCGGCGACAAGGTTCTCTACGGGAAGTACAGCGGCACCGAAGTCACCATCGATCACGAGCAGCTTCTGATCCTTCGCGAGTCCGATGTGCTCGCGGTCGTTAACTAAACCACCAGCTAAAGAGCGAACATATGGCAGCCAAGGAACTCCACTTCAACACTGACGCGCGCGCGGCACTCAAGCGCGGCGTCGATCAGCTCGCCGAAGCAGTCAAGGTGACCCTCGGTCCCAAGGGCCGGAACGTCGTCATCGACAAGAAGTTCGGCGCGCCGACCGTCACCAAGGACGGTGTCACCGTCGCCAAGGAGATCGAGCTTTCCGATCCGCTCGAGAACATGGGCGCCCAGATGGTCAAGGAAGTTGCCACCAAGACGAGCGATCTCGCTGGTGACGGCACGACCACAGCGACAGTTCTCGCGCAGGCGATTTTCCGCGAAGGCCTCAAGAACGTCACCGCCGGCGTCAATCCGATGGCGCTCAAGCGTGGCATCGATGCGGGCGTCAACTCGGTCGTCGAAGAGCTCAAGAAGATGAGCGTCCCGACCAAGGGCAAGAAGGAAATCGCGCAGGTCGGTGCAATCTCGGCGAATAACGACAAGGAAATCGGTGATCTGATCGCCGAGGCGATGGAGAAAGTCGGCAAGGACGGCGTCATCACCGTTGAAGAGGCCAAGGGCCTCGAGACGACTCTCGAAACCGTGGAAGGCATGCAGTTCGATCGCGGCTATCTCTCGCCGTACTTCGTCACCGATCCCGAGAAGATGGAAGCGGTGCTCGAGGACGCGCTGATCCTGATCCACGACAAGAAGGTCTCGTCGATGAAGGATCTCCTGCCGATTCTCGAGAAGGTTGCGCAGATGGGCAAGCCTTTGCTCATCATCGCCGAGGATGTCGAGGGTGAGGCGTTGGCGACGCTGGTCGTCAACAAGCTTCGCGGCACGCTACGCGTTTGCGCCGTTAAAGCGCCTGGCTTCGGCGATCGTCGCAAGGCGATGCTCGAGGACATTGCGAATCTGACCGGCGGTCAGGTGATCTCCGAGGAAGTCGGATTCAAGCTCGAGAACGCGGTCGTTACCGATCTCGGCCGTGCGAAGCGTATCGTCGTCGACAAGGAAAACACGACCATCATCGATGGACAGGGCGACGAGGAGAAGATCAAGGGTCGCATCAAGGAGATCAAAGCAGCGATCGACAAGACCACTTCCGACTACGATCGTGAGAAGCTCCAGGAGCGTCTGGCCAAGCTCGCCGGCGGTGTTGCGGTGATCAACGTTGGCGCTGCGACCGAGAGCGAGATGAAGGAGAAGAAGGCTCGCGTCGAAGACGCGCTTCACGCAACGCGCGCCGCGGTCGAAGAGGGAATCGTTCCCGGCGGCGGTGTGGCGCTGGTTCGCGCACAGAAGGCGCTCAAGGCGGTGAAGCTGGCCGACAGCGATGAGCAGATCGGTGTCGAGATCGTTCGTCGCGCCGTGGAAGAGCCGATGCGCATGATCGTTCAGAACGCCGGTGGCGAAGGCTCGATCGTGGTCGAGAAGATCCGCACCTCGAAGGAGAACAACTTCGGCTACAACGCTCTGACCGACGAGTACGAGGATCTGGTTACGGCGGGCGTCATCGACCCGACCAAGGTCACTCGCACCGCGCTGCAGAACGCAGCGTCGATCGCTGGCCTGTTGCTCACGACCGAAGCGCTGGTCGTCGAGAAGAAGGAGCCTGCTCCGGCAGCTGCGGCAGGTGGGCCGCCGGGCGGCATGGGCGGGATGTACTAGCCCTTTGGGAAAAGGAAGAAGGGACGCGCGAAGGCGCGTCCCTTTTTTGTTTATGTAACTAAAGTTGGGAGTTTGCAGAGAGCGCAGACTGGAGTTCGCAGTTGTCCCACACGTGTCTACGGCGCGATGCGCTTCGCATGCGTGTAGAAGAACTGCGGACTGCTGACGGTTGACTGCGAACTGCCGACTTTAGTTTTCGAGATTTTCCGGCCGAGCTTGACGGTCGGAACTGGTGCACATATAATCCCGAAACAATCGATGCACCCTGTGGTGATTTGCCGCGTATTGCAGCCACGTTAAATAAATGCTAAAAAGCGAGGAACGCCCGCGGCTACACTGTCACGGGCGTTCTGCTTTATGCGCGGAGTCTTTTATTCGAGGATCGGGCAATGACTCCGAAGCGTGATGTACGGTTGGCTCTGGCAGGATGTGGTGTGGTAGGAGGAGGGCTGGTGCGGCTCCTCCATGATGCGCGCGACGAGATCGCGTCGCGGTTCGACGTGAACTTCTCCGTCGCCAGCGTATTGGTGAAGAATCCGGGGAGAGAGCGCAACGTTCCGGTTCCCGATTCGCTCTTCACCAGCGATCTCGAGGCTTTTCTTCAAACCGACGCTGACGTCGTCGTAGAAGCCATCGGGGGTGAAGAGCCGGCGGAGACGATAGCAGCAGCCGCACTGCGCGGCGGCCGCAAATTCATCACCGCCAACAAGGAGCTGATCGCCGGCGCCGGTGATCGACTCTGTCACCTGGCGCGAGAGACCGGCACGTCTCTCGACTTCGGCGCCGCGGTTGGAGCGAGTGCCCCCGTCATCTCGACGCTGCGCGATCTGCTCGGCGCCTCGCCGCCGCGATCCATTCGGGGGATTCTCAACGGCACGTCGAACTTCGTCATCACCGAGCTCGAGCGCGGCGTCACACTCGAGCGTGCACTGGCCGTTGCTCGTGAGCGCGGCCTCGCCGAAGCTGATTGCTCCCGTGATCTCGATGGTCGGGACGCAGCGGCAAAGCTGGCGATATCGGCGTGGATCGCGTTTGGAATCGCGCCGTCAACACTTCGCATTCGTCGCACGAGTCTGTTGCCCGGCTTGCCAGACCTGGTGCGTGCTGCAGTCGGACTCGGCGGCCGCCTCCGGCTCGTCGCCGAGTGCGCTCAGGTCGACGACAACCGAGTCGTAGCCAGCGTCGAGCCTACGGTCGTGACCGCTGGCAGCGGATTCGCTCGTACGCTCGGGGAAGAGAATCGAATTGAGATCGACCAGGGATGGACAGCGCCCCTCACGGTTTCAGGTCCCGGCGCTGGTGCCGCGCCGACCGCGACTGCGCTGCTCAGTGATTTGTTGAGAACATCGCCGCCGCCAAATGCGCGCGGCGCTGAAGCCAGGGTCTTTCTGCCTGCGATTGATGGTCGGGTCAACCGCTGGCTGCTGCTCACAGGTCACGGAAGTGCGCTTGTTCAACGGGCAGTCGCGCGCGGTGTCACGATCGAAAGGAGCTGGTCCGATACGATCGGTGTCGGTGCGCTCACCAGTAAGGTGGCATGGAATCGCATCGAGGATCTGGCTGACTCACTCCGTGCATCGAACGAAAGTGTCGCGATCGCTCGCGTCGAGCTGTCCGATGCGCAGGTGCTGGTCCAATGACGAATCTCGCTTTCGTCGCCGAGCCGGCGGCCAGGATCGATGCGCAACGAAACAAGACGAGCGATGGAGTCGCGTATGAGCTGGTCGGTCCGATTGGAGCACCGGTCGTCGCGGTGCTGGGCGGAATCTCTGCCACCCGTCACGTCACATCGAACGCCCTCGACCCGCAGCGCGGATGGTGGGAAGATGCAGTGGGAGCGGGGAATGCGATCGATACCACGCGCTTCCTCGTCATCAGCGTCGACTACGTCTCGACGTTCCGTGGATCGTCTACGGTCACGACTCGCGATCAGGCCGACGCATTGGCCAGCGCCCTCGATCACGCGCGAATCAGATCACTCCATGCCATCGTTGGCGCATCCTACGGAGGCATGGTCGCCCTGGCCTTCGGCGCTTCGTATCCGACCCGTTGTAGCCGGCTCATCGTCATCAGTGCGGCACACGAGAGCGATCCACTCGCAACGGCGCTGCGACATCTGCAGCGACGGGTGATCGAGCTGGGAGCCAACATCGGTCGGGAGCGTGATGCTCTGACGATTGCGCGCGGGATTGCAATAACGAGTTATCTAACCCCGCACTACTTCAAGGAGCGGTTCATCGATTGCGAGCCAGTCGACTCGCGCACCATTGAGGATCGGATCGGCAACTATCTGCGGAAGAAAGGCGAGGACTTCGCTGACCGCTGGACTTCCGAGAAGTACAACACACTCTCGCTCTCGCTCGATCTGCATCGGGTCAGGCCGGAGGACATCACCGTCCCCACGACAGTGATTGGCGTGAGCAGTGACCGTCTCGTTCCGATCGAGCAGTCACGGCAGCTGGTAAATCGCCTCAGTGGTCCGGCGCAGCTCATCGAGATCGATTCCGCGTTCGGACACGACGCTTTTCTAGGCGATGCCGACCGCGTCACGCCTTTCATCGAGGAACTGCTCAACGTCGAGTCGAGGGTGAGCGCATGAGCGAGCCGCGCGATCGAGCCCAGCGTGCGAGGCAGGCCGTCACACGCGCCGTGCGAGCCGGGATCGCAACCGACTTGCACCATGGCGCGGTGGTGCCGCCCATCCACCTCTCTTCGACGTTTGCGTTCGCCGGGTTCGGAAGGAAGCGAACGTACGACTATACGCGAACGGGTAACCCAACACGCGACTACCTGGCGCAGGCGCTCGCGGAGCTCGAGTGCGGAACACGAGGCGTTGTTACGAGTACCGGCATGTCGGCTGTGAATCTGGCGCTGCAACTGGTTCGTCCAGGTGACCTCGTTGTCGCAGCTCATGATTGTTATGGTGGAACGCACCGTCTTCTGCGCTCGCTAGCCGCGCGCGGTCACTTCGAAATTTTGTTCACCGACCTTACCTCCGAGGGTGCTCCTGATCTCGTTCGCTTTGAGCGGCCGCGGCTGCTTTGGATCGAGACTCCGAGCAATCCGTTGTTGCGTATCACCGATCTCGAACGCGTCATTGCCGCAGGCCATGATAGCGGAGCGATCGTCGCGGTCGACAATACTTTTCTCTCGCCCGTGTTGCAGCGTCCGCTGGAGCTGGGCGCCGATCTGGTTGTGCACTCAACCACGAAGTATCTCAACGGTCACAGCGACGTCGTCGGCGGAGCGGTGGTCACAGCCGATGGATCATTGGGCGAGGAATTGGCCTGGTGGGCCAACTGTCTTGGTATCACGGGAGCGCCGTTCGACAGTTTTCTCACGCTGCGTGGGCTGAGAACTTTGCACGCACGGATCGACGCTCACCAGCGCAACGCAGAGGCTGTCGTTGCAGTGCTGCAGAATCACCCGGCCGTTCGCCGGATTTACTACCCGGGACTGAGCGCGCATCCTGGACACGCCATCGCGTGCAAACAGCAAGACGGATTTGGGGCGATGGTCAGTGTCGAGATCGAGGGAGGTGTGCCCGGTGTCGAGGCGTTCGTCGGCGCGCTCAGCTGCTTCACCCTGGCCGAGTCGCTGGGTGGGGTGGAAAGTCTGGTCGCGCACCCGGCGACCATGACTCACGCGTCGATGGATGAAGCGGCCCGCCGCAACGCCGGGATAGACGATTGTCTGGTGCGCTTGTCCATCGGAATCGAGCACCCGGATGACCTAGTGGTTGATGTCCGGGGCGCTCTGGAGGCCGTTATTGATGCTGCGGATGAAAAGGTGGGGGAGGCGACAGCGAGGGTAGAAGTGACGGTCTGAGCGTTGCGTCCCGATTGCACTCGCTGCACTATCAGGTGCTCACGTCAGCGCATCCTCGTTTTCAGGTGCTCTTATGTCACTCCGAATCGCAGCAGTAACGCTCTTCGCCGTTCCCCTCATCGCGCAGGCTCAAGCCCCAACCTACATCGTCACCCGGCTTGGCAACGATACTGTCGCGGTCGAGCGCTATACTCGAAATGCGCACACGCTGGAAGGCGATCTGGTCCTTCGGTATCCACGAGTGCGCACGATTCACTACGTCGGCGACCTTGCCCCGAATGGGACGTTCAAGTCACTGACCGCAAGCGTTCGTCGGGCTTCCGGGCCGGCCGGTGCGCCTCCGGTCATGCAGATTGTCGGCAACTTCGGCGACACCGTCGCAGTAATCGAGACGACGCGTGGCGGTCAGCGTGATTCAACGGCGAGCGGCAAACGATACTATCACGGGGTTCCATCGCCGTTCATCGGAACTGAACCAGCGGCATACGGCATTTATGAGCAGCTTCTCGCTGCCTCGAAGCTCGGACGCGACAGCGTCTCGTATGTGTTGGTCGCGCCGGGCTCCGATCCGTCCCCGTCGATCATTCTTCGCCGGCGTGGGGCCGACTCGGTCGCCTTCCAAAGCACCTTCTTCCCCGGCTGGATCGAGGTGGCACGCGTCGACTCCCGGGGAAGAATCCTCGGAGTGGATGCTACGCCAACGACAATCAAAACCGTTGCCCAGAGTGTGCCGAGCCTCGATGTCGATGCGCTGGTCAAGAATTGGGCGGCGGTCGAAGCATCTCGCGGCGGAGCAATGGGGCAGATGTCGCCGCCGGACACCGTGCGCGGTGCAGTCGGTGGCGCCAACGTCTCGGTTGCCTACAGCCGCCCGCTCAAGCGCGGTCGCGTGATCTTCGGCAACGTTGTTCCGTGGAATCAGGTGTGGCGCACGGGCGCGAACGCCGCGACCGTCTTCACCACCGACAAGGATCTTTCGTTTGGCTCGACTGTCATTCCAGCCGGCAAGTACACCCTGTGGACGGTGCCGACGCCGAACGGCGCTCAGCTGATCTTCAACAGCGAGACTGGTCAATGGGGCACGGACTACCACGCCGACAAGGATTTTGCGCGGGTGAATCTCACCCAGGCCAGCGCGAATCCACCGGTCGATCAATTCGTGATCGGAGTGCAGCCGCAGGGGACTGGCGGCGTTCTCAGTTTCGCGTGGGACGACCGTCGCTGGACTGCGCCTTTCACGGTTAAATAATTGAGCTCGCCCGCCGCCCCGACAGGCCGTAACCGATGGCTAGCCGCCCTCGGCTACGGTTTGCTCGCCGAAGTCTGCACGATCGTTACGATCATTTTCATTTCGCTGATCTACAAGTTCGGCGTCGCACGCGGCCTTTCGGACGCCGCGTACGAGGCGTTCAATCAGAAAATGGGCGGGTTCGTCGGAATCGTCGCCGGTACGCTGTTCACTTACCTGTTCGCGCGAATGGTCGTGCGACGTGTAAGCACAAACTTCATCGCGCACGGTCTCTTGGTGGCCCTCACCGCCATCGTCGTCTCAGTCAGCGGTTCGATTGCGGGCCATCAGGGCGTTCCTTCCGGCTATATCCTCGCGTCGATTCTCAAGCTCGTCGCGGGATGGTTCGCCGGCTTCCAGGGGCGGAAGCCGGCCACCGTTTAGTCGGTGATTGTTATCGAGACCGGGCTGTCGAGGTAAACCTCTTTGGTCTCGCGGCGCGAATGGATGATTCGCCAGAACCAGTTTTCTTCGCGCGGCTGCCCGCCTTCCGTCATCACGAGCTTCGCCAGATCCGCGACATCGTCGGGATCCATGCGCAGGCATCCATGTGACGCCGCCGAGCCCAGGCTCTCCACGTCGCCAGTCCCGTGGATGTAGTAGTCGGGATCCTTGAAGAAAATCTTGACGACCTTCATCGGATTCGCTGGATCACCAGGACCCTTCGGGGTCTTGCCCTTGGCCCATTTCGCGTCCGGTGGCGGATGCCAGCTTGGGTTCCAGACGATACGCCGGATGTCGAACGTTCCGATCGGCGTCGGATAGCGATCCTGACCAACCGCGACCTGATAGGTCTTGATGGTTTCGTCGCCGCGCTTCACCGCTATCATCCGCGAACTGAGATCGGCGTGAAGCGAGATCGGCGCGAAGTGGGTGGTGGTGTCGCGACCCGCGGTTGGCGCTGATTCGGGGACTCCGACCTGTGCGCCAGCCGTCCCGCCAACCAGGGCAGAAGCGATCAGGGTTATTACCGCTAAATTCTTACGAGATACGATCATTTTGAGCTTCATCTCACCTTGTTTGTCGATGTGTTTCGCTACGGATGATTATACAAATGCCGTTCCACCACGACGGAGATTCCATAAAGCTCAGCCGGGAACAATTTTCGCCGACGTGAAGGACTCCCAGTGGAATGTCGGTGGCTGTGAGAGACCGGCCTCTCCATTTTTTTCGCCGAGCAAACCGGAGCTATAACTGACTCGACCCGTCCTGATCTGCCTCGCCGCCGCATCTGCGATCGCGTTATCCAGCGAAAATACATTCGCTCAGAGTCTCGATCCTTCACTGTACTCGAATCTCGAGTGGCGAATGATTGGCCCGTTTCGCGCCGGCCGCACGGTCGGCGCGACTGGAGTGCGTCAACAACCGAATGTCTTTTATATCGGCGTAAACGACGGCGGTGTGTGGAAGACCAACGACTACGGGCGGGTGTGGACGCCAATCTTCGATGGTCAGCCCACCGGCTCCATCGGCGACCTCGCAGTTGCTCCGTCGAATCCGAACGTGATTTACGTCGGGTCGGGCGAGGGGCTGCAGCGACCTGATCTCTCCACCGGCGACGGGATTTACAAGTCGATCGATGCCGGCAAGACCTGGCGTCACCTCGGCCTTCGTGACGGACAACAGGTCGGCAGCATCATCGTAGACCCGCGCGATGAAAATCGAGTCTTCGTTGCAGTGCTCGGCCATCCGTACGGCCCAAACCCGGAGCGAGGGGTCTATCGCTCGACCAACGGCGGCGAAACCTTCGAGAAGGTTCTCTACAAAGACGAGAACACCGGTGCGATTCAGGTCGGATTCGATCCGAGAAACCCAGACATCGTGTACGCTGCGCTATGGGCAGGGCGGCAGGGGCCGTGGGAGAATTCGTTCTGGAATGGACCGCTCAGCGGGCTGTTCAAGTCTCTCGACGGCGGCACAACGTGGCGTCAGATCGGCAAAGGATTTCCGACCACGGCGCAGGGTCTTGGCAGAATTGGATTCACCATTGCCCCGAGCGATCCGAATCGGATGTACGCCACCATCGATGCGCCGACGTTGGGTGGGATTTATCGATCGGATGATGCCGGCGAGAACTGGCGTAAAACCAACGACGAAGTTCGTGTCTGGGGGCGAGCAAGTGACTTCGCTGAGCTGAAGGTCGATCCTCGAAACGCCGATGTCGTTTATTCGGCGAATACTTCGACTTATCGATCGACCGATGGTGGAAAAACTTTCAGGGCGATCAAGGGCGCGCCAGGCGGCGACGACTATCATCGCATTTGGATCAATCCAGATAACCCTGACATCATCATCATCGCCGCCGACCAGGGCGCGATCGTCACGGTGAATGGCGGTCAAACCTGGAGCTCCTGGTACAACCAACCAACCGCGCAATTCTATCACGTCATTACCGACAACCAGATCCCCTACTGGGTGTACGGCGGGCAGCAGGAAAGCGGCTCGGTGGGAACGACAAGCCGCGGCGACTATGGGGCAATCACGTTCCGGGAATGGAATCCGGTCGGAGCGGAGGAGTACGGCTACATCGCGCCTGACCCTCTCGATCACAACATCATTTACGGCGGCAAGATCAGTCGGTTCGATCAGCGATCGCGTGAAGTGCAGAACGTCAGTCCCGAGGCTGTCCGCTCTGGCAAGTACAGATTTCTGCGCACGGCGCCGATCGTGTTTTCGGCGGTCGACCCTCACGTTCTATACTTTGCCGGTAACGTGCTGTTCAAGACGACGACCGGCGGCCACAGCTGGGATGTGATCAGCCCGGACCTCACGCGGCGCGAGTACGCCGTTCCGGCGAGCTACGGAATGTTCACCGAGGGCGACCTGTCGCGCGCGAAGAACCGCGGCGTGATCTATACGATCGCGCCGTCATTCAGAAGCTTGAACGTCATCTGGACTGGCTCCGATGACGGCGCAATCAACGTCACTCGGGATGGCGGAAAGACCTGGACTAACGTCACGCCGGCTGCGCTGACGCCGTGGTCGAAGGTCTCGCTGATGGAAGCCTCGCACTTCGACGATCAATCCGCGTACGCGGCGATCAATCGCATCAAGCTGGACGATCTACATCCTCACATCTACCGCACGCATGACGGCGGAAACACGTGGAAGGAGATCGTCGACGGCATTCCGCCGAACGAAGTTGTCAATGCGGTGCGGGAAGATCCGGTGCGCCGTGGCCTGCTGTTCGCGGGTACCGAGCGCGCCGCCTACTTCTCGCTCGATGATGGCGATCACTGGCATCCGCTGCGTCTCAACATGCCCTCGACATCGATTCGCGATCTGGTGATCCACGATGACGACATTGTCGTTGGAACCCACGGGCGGTCGTTCTGGATACTGGACGACATGACGCCTCTTCGTCAGCTCGATGCCCGCGCGCCGACGCAGGATTATTTGTTCAAGCCCAAGCTCACCTACCGGTTCCGGCGCGATAAGAACACCGATACACCGTTGCCGCCTGACGAGCCGGCGGGGAAGAACCCACCTGATGGCGCGATCATCAACTATCGACTGGCTCGCGATGCCAGCACGCCCGTCGTTATCGAGATCGCAGACGCCGCCGGTGCCATCGTCCGCACCTTTGCCAGCACCGATTCGATCGAGCCGATCGAAACCGACCTCAACGTCCCGACTTACTGGGTGCGGCCTCGCCAACGTGTGGCAGCTTCGCGTGGGACCCATCGCTTCGTGTGGGATCTGCACTATCCGCCGCCGAAAGTTTTCGGACACGACTACCCTATCTCAGCGATCTACGGCGATACTCCGCGCGGTCCGCTGGGGCCCGCTGTCCTGCCGGCCGAATACACCATTCGACTGCGTGTGAACGGACAGACCTTTTCTCAGCCGCTCACGATCAAAATGGATCCGCGTGCTCCGATTAGTGCCGCCGGCTTGAGGCTGCAGCACGACATCGGTGTTCGCATGAACGCTGCGATCGATCGCGACTTTGCTGCGCTCAGCGAGCTTCGCGCGCGCCGCGGTGTTTTGCGCACCCAACGCGACGGGGCAAAGGCAAAGGAAGTCGCGGACTCTCTCGTAGCCCTCGACTCGGCGCTCGCACGTTTAGATATCGGTACCGGCGCAGCGGGTGTTGGCCTGGCACGGCTCAACGAGCAACTTGCAACCGTGCTCGATATCGTGGAAAGCGCGGATATGGATCCGACCACTCAGACGATCGCCGCCGCTGCCGAATTGGAGAAGGCGCTCGACCGGGCTCTGGCGCAGTGGGCCGATATCAAACGAACCCGATTCCCTTCATCCAGCAGGTAGCATTCGACCGGAGGCATCAGCAACATGACGACCAGTAAAGAAACCGAGTGGATGAATCATCCGCGCCTGCGCAAGCTCGTGACGTCGATCAACGAGCTAACGCTCGCCGAGCGGATCACTCTGGTAAAGGGACTCGTTCCAGCGATTGCCGACGAGCTCTCCGACACCGAGTACGAGAAGTTCGTCGACGCCATTCGGCTCAAGGGGGAACGGTTCCACGAGGCCCAGGCGCATCCCGGCGAGGGTAGGGCCGAGCGAAAGATTCCCGGCGAGCGCGACGTGGAAGGTCGCTGACGATGAACTTCTATCTGTTGTTCGGGATTATCATCGTGGCCGCGCTCGTATTCGCGTTCGTCGCGGGCAACCGACGCCCAAAGCCTTAGTTCAGATGCCCAGCGCGAGCTGAAGCGGTATCGCGGAAGCGGAGCTCGCGCCCACAGAAATTGGACCGACCACTTTATCCTGTGATGCGGCGGTCAGTCGGCCCTTGAACCGACCGCGGCGAAGCGAATCTCCGACCGTCGTCATCGCCACTCGCGGCGTATTGTTCTCCTGGCTGAGATGTGCGAGCACGATGTTGTTGAGCCCGGAGTGAATGCATTGCAGCGCCGTCTGTGCGGCAGCTGAATTACTCAAGTGTCCGAACTTGCTTCTGATTCGCGCCTGCAGCGACGGCGGATATCGTCCGGTTCGTAGCATCCCTTCGTCGTGATTCGCCTCGATCACCAGCATATCCAGCTTGTCGAGCGCGCGGTAGATCGTCTCGGTGACGTGACCAAGGTCATAAATGATTCCAGCGCGAGATCCTTCGCCCAGCGAAGTCACGATCACTCCGATCGGCTCGCTCGCGTCGTGCGAAACCGGCACCGTCTCCAGCCTGAAGTCACCGACGGTGACTTCGCTCTTACGCGGAGTCAGAATGGTGCGCACCTCCGTCCAGTCAGGGCACATCATACGCGTGCCCGCCGTCGAAACGATGGTCCAACCCCATTTGCGAGCGGCGGCGGCCGCGCCCTTCACGTGGTCGGTGTGCTCGTGGGTTACAACGAGCGCATCGATCGACTCCGGCGCGAAGCCCGCGACGCCGAGCCTTTTCTTGAGCTCGCGCGGCGAAAATCCCGCGTCCACCAGAATGCGTGAACGCTCTGTCTCGACCAGCACTGCATTTCCGTTGCTGCCACTACCCAGAACCCACAACCTCATCAAACGCTCCACCTACGTTTGTGCGCTTCTGCCAGTTGCTTGCGCGCCTTGTCGCCAAGCTCGACGTGACGACGCTCCATTACGCGCTCGGCCACGGCAAGAAATTTAGCGACGTCATAGGTGTCGTAAGGCTCAACACTGCCCCACGCGAAGGGAGGAACGACTTTCGGCGGCATTTCCGTCTCGAACAGGTTGGCACCCGCGCCGACAACGGTGCCTGTGCTCAGCATTGTACCGATGCCCGTCTTGGCGTGATCGCCGAACAACGTACCAAGAAACTGGAGCCCGGTGCTTCGCATTCCGGACGGCGTCCATAGCTGAACGGGTCCGTATGTGTTCTTCAGGTTACTCGTAGTCGTCATCGCTCCGATGTTGACCCAGCGGCCCAAGTAGGAATGACCGATGAACCCGGCGTGGCCTTTGTTCGCGTGGCCGAGCATCACGCTCGCGCTGAACTCACCGCGAACTTTGCAGTGATCGCCAATCGATGAGCCAGAGATGCGATCGCCCGTAACCTGGGTCTCACGACCGATGTACATCGGCCCGATGAGATTGGTGAAAGCCGCGACAGTAGCGCCCTTTCTGATCATGATCGGACCACTCCTGGCGTCGAGCACGACGTAGGGCTGGATCTCCGCTCCCTCCTCGACAAAAACCGGGTGATCGCCGAGTACGGTCGCGCTCACGTTCGCGGCGGCCTCAAGGGATTTGCCGCGCAGAGGAATGTCTTCCAACAGCTGCTGATCGAGCGTACCGATGAGGTCCCAGATTTCATTGATCCATCGGCCACCGATCTTCCTGCCGCCAAGGCTTGTCTGAATTGAGCCGATGTCGACTTTCCCCTCGGCGAACTGCGAAACGGGCATCGCACGCGCGAGTCGCACGGCGCAGGCAACGCCATCGCACATTAACAAATCGAAGTGGTCGATCTTGAGATCGAGCGGAATGACGCAGCGCGAGTTGACCAGAATCGAGCCCGCGGGAATCTCCGACAGGGGCGCCGCGGCGGGCGGAGCATCTGCTTCTTCGAAATCCGCCAGATGGCCGCTACTTATGAAGCCGGCGCTGCGCATCGAAGTCGCACGCTCCCAACGGCGGCGGATGAGAGATGTACCCGCGCGAAGCTCGGACACTGGACGCGTCAGCGCGAACGGCTCGAACTGCCGCGCGCGGGCGTCATCATAGAAGAACAATACGCTCACGCTTGCATGCCGGTTTGCGACGGAAGGGACTCGACCAGTCGCTTGAGGTCAGCGGCTCTCTCGCGCGTGGTGACGAGGGTGAGGCCGTTGTGGACAACGACAACAAGATTCTCGACGCCATACATCACCACTTTGCCTCCATCAGCGTGGACGACGTTGTCGGTGGAGTCGAGCAGGTGAGCATCGCCGGTGGTAACGTTGCCGAATTCATCTTTGTCACGCACTCGTGCCAGCGCACTCCACGTGCCGACGTCATCCCAGCCGAAATCTCCACGCAGAACCGCGACGTCTTTGCTGCGTTCGAGCACCGCATTGTCGACTGAGACGGGCTTCGCCACGCTGGAAAAAAATTCGCCGGCTTCCGCGTCTGCATCGAGCGCCATTGCATTCCGAAGCTCGACGGCGTGCTGGCGCACCTGCGCGAGGAAGTCGCCGACGGTCCAGATAAAGATCCCGGAATTCCAGAGGTAACCTGCCGCGCAGAGCTTTTCCGCGGTCTTGAGATCAGGCTTTTCGACGAATCTTTTTACAGCCGATGCCGCTTTGCGTGGATTCTCCGGCTGGATGTATCCGAAGCCGATATCCGGTCGCGTCGGAACGACCCCCACGGTTACCAGGGCGTGGGTGTCCTGCGCATGCGCCTCGCCTGCCTCGAGCACTTCGCGGAAGCGCTCGTCGTTTCCGATTGCCCAGTCAGCGTGCACAGAGATCATGGTCGCGTCCGCGCCGTCGCGAGTCTCGATGGTTCGAGCAGCCCACGTCAGTGCGGCGGCGGTTCCGGCGGGCTTTGGCTCGGCGATGATGTTCTCCCGCGGCAATGTCGGCAGCAGTTTGCGGATCGGCTTCACCAGCTCGGCGTTGGTAAGCACCAACATGTGCTTCGAATCGACCATTGGAGAAAGTCGATCGAATGCGTCCTGTAACAGAGGCTTTTTCGTGACGAGCGGCAGGAGTTGTTTCGGACGCTCCGGCGTGCTCAGCGGCCAGAACCGCGAGCCTACCCCGCCCGCGAGAACGACTATCCAGCGGCTCACTCGCCGCTGATTCCGGCTTCGTCCGGCGCGCCGGTGAGACGCGCGACCAACGCGTACAATTTCTTGGGGCTAAATGGCTTGGTCAGAAACTGTGTGGCGCCGAGGGCCAGTGCATCCCGCTCATGTTTCGCATCCCCACCCGCGGTGAGAATGATGCACGGAAGGGTCTTGAATCGCTCCTGCTCACGTACCTGCCGAAGAACATCGAGTCCGCTCAGCTTGGGCATCATGAGATCGAGCAGCACGAGGTCGACGGGATCACCGTTATTGATGAATGCGAGTGCTTCCTCTCCGTCATAGGCGATACTCACGCGAAAAGGCCCCTGCTCGAGCTTCATCTTGATGATGCGTCCGATATGGGGCTCGTCGTCCGCGACGAGGATGTGCGAGGTCTGGTTTTCTGTCACGTCAGATTAAGGATGCGATGTTGCCACGGTACCGACGCACGTCAAATAACAGTCCACCGAGATCGGCTGAGGGACGCAACAGGATGAGAAGGAGGGTGTCATCAGCAAGCGCGGCTACGATCGCGTATCCTTTTTGATGCTCGAGTATTGCTGTGTTGAGGGCTCCTTGCACCGTCGCTTTGCCCAGCGCTTCTGCTTCGGCGACGAGCGCAGGGACGCGAGCTGCCAGATCTTCGTTGTTCAGACCTGGGGCCGCAAAACCTTCAATCAGCAGTCCGTCGCGACCGAGCACCAGAACAGCATCGACTCCCGGACGCTGACGGAGGGCGCTGGTGAAATCTCGGATGTTAGGCATTGGTGGTGAAGAAAGTGCGAAGCTAGGAATCACGACTGGTGAAGTCAAGCTGCCAATCGCTTGAACTGTCACAAGTTACGGGGTATTATCGAAAGCAACCCCGCCTCCATCTCTTCTGTCAAATCCAACGCATGAAAGCGCGTATTGCAGTTATTGCGGTCGGTCTCACCACCGCGTTCATCAGTGCCTGCGGCGACCCGACCGCCTTGAAAGCGTCGTTGTTGAATTCAACCGACACGCTTTCCGTGTTCGCGCTGTCGGGCACTCCGCCGAACTATCCGAGCGGGGTTGCCTTCCTTTCGCGGCAACCGGTTCACGTCGACGGCTTCGCGCTCTTCGACGTCGCGTTTGACATCAATGCGGATGGCAACGCCGTTGTCTTGCCCGTCAAGATGGTCGTCGCGTCAGGCTCATCGCGCCCCGTCGGGATGCAGAAGCTCGCGCAGCCTTTCGACGCCGTCACCGAAGCGCCCAAAACCAACTATCAATCGGATTCGGCGCTGGTAGCAACGATCGGTGAAACCATCGTGGTTCAGTCGGCGCACAACGCGTCGGCAGATCTCTGCCAGTTCGCGCTCAATCCGAACATCTACGCCAAGCTCGCCGTCGACAGCGTAAACCTGGCCTCACGCACCATCTATTTCCGAATGGGACTCGATCCAAACTGCGGGTTCCGGTCGTTCGCCGAAGGCTTACCAACCTTCTAATCCGTGCACGATTTGCGGATGGTGCGCGAGAATGTCGACGCACTTCGCGCCGGCATGGGCCGACGCGGGGCGCTCGACACCCTCGGCCCCGCGATCGATCGTGCAGTCGCACTCGATAAGGTTCGCCGAGACACCATTCAAGCGGTCGAAGAGCGCAAAGCCGCCCGCAACGCGGTAAGCCAGCAGGTCGGTCAGCGGAAACGAGCCGGTCAGTCAGCCGACGATCTGCAGCAGCAGTCGCGCGCGCTCGGCGATGAGATAGCGCGACTGGACAGCGAGCTCGCTCAAACCGAGCAAGAGCTGAATTCGATTCTGCTCGAGATTCCGAATGTCACGCTCGACCAGGTTCCCGCCGGCGGGGAGGCTAACAACGCGATCGTGAGATCGTGGGGTACGCCGCGCGAGGGCGCCAAGGTTCTCCCACACTGGGAGATCGGCGTCAAGTTGGGACTGATCGACTTCGAGCGCGGCGCCAAGATAAGTGGCTCCGGGTTCATCGTGTTTCGCGCCGCAGGCGCGCGACTCGTCCGCGCCCTGATGAATTTCATGCTCGACTGTCATACTCGGGAGCACGGCTACGAGGAAGAATGGATTCCTGTCGTCGTCAATCGCGAGAGTATGACAGGGACGGGTCAGCTGCCGAAGTTTGCGGAGGACATGTACACGCTTCGCGGAGACGAGGGCTATCTGATTCCGACGGCGGAAGTCCCTTTAACGAATCTTTTCCGTGAGGAGATTCTTGCAGAGTCGGATTTGCCCAAGGCGATCACCGCCTATTCGCCGTGTTTCAGACGCGAGGCGGGCGCCGCCGGAAAGGACACCCGCGGGTTGCTGCGAGTCCACGAGTTTGACAAAGTGGAGCTGGTTCGCTTCGTCCGACCGGAAACCTCGAGCGATGAGCTCGAGCTGCTGACCGGCCACGCTGAAAAAATTCTCCAGCTTCTCGAGCTGCCGTATCGCGTGGTTCGTCTGGCGTCGGGCGATACGGGATTCGCGAGCGCGCACACCTACGATCTCGAGACGTTCGCGCCCGGAGTGGGAAAGTGGCTCGAGGTCTCGTCGTGCAGCAACTTCACCGACTTCCAGGCTCGGCGCGCCAACATTCGCTACAAGCCCGCCGAGGGGGGAAAGCCGCGTTTCGTGCACACCCTGAACGGGTCGGGTCTTGCCTTTCCACGCGTCATCGCCTCTATCCTTGAGCATCATCAACAGGAGGATGGAAGCGTGCGCGTACCCGCTGCGCTCGCAAAATATCTTGGCGCTGAGCGCCTGAGCTGAGCATGCGCCGGCTGGCACCGGTAACGCTCATCTCGATTGGCGTGCTCGCACTGCTCGTGTGGTACGTCATCTACACGCGCACTGTCGTCCGGGAGCTTCGACAGGAAGCATCGCGCGTCGGACTCATGTACGCACGCGTATACAACGGCCTAAGCGATCCGAACCCAGACGCAGCGAATGCGGCGCTGCTCGATCTCTCGCGACACATCAGGGAGTCAGGCGTGCCGATGATTCTCGCCGACCCGAACGGCGTGCCGACCGATACTGCCAATATCCCGTTCACGGCTCCACTTCGCTCTCGTGAGATGAGGAGCTACATCACGGAGCTCGATCGCCAGAACGTGGCGATTGTCGAACCGGGCATCGGTACGGTTCACTTCGGTAACACTCCGCTGGTGCGCGGCCTGATTTTGATCCCCGTGCTGCAGTCGATCATGATCGGATTGGTTCTGATCGCCGGCGCTTACGCGCTGCGGACTCGCGGCCGTGCCGATCGCGAACAGATCTGGGCGGGGATGGCGCGCGAGTCTGCGCACCAGCTTGGCACCCCCCTCTCCAGCATCAGCGGCTGGATCGAGCTCCTTCGCGAGACCGATCCGGAACCTTCGACGGCCGCCGCCCTCGATCACATGGAAGCAGATCTCGAGCGCCTGAAGCGGGTCGCGCATCGGTTCGAGCGGATCGGACGGCCTCCACATCAGGAGTCAGTCGATCTCGGTGACCTGGTTGATCGCGTCGCAATTTATTTTCGTGCACGAGTTCCAACTCTCGCGCAGCGGGTAACAGTGTCAGCGACGCATCAAGGCGATCTAACGGTGCAGGGAGATCCAGTGTTGCTGGAGTGGGCGCTGGAGTCGCTGACCAAGAACGCAATCGATGCCCTCGCCGGTCGCGACGGCAGGGTCGAGATCTCCGCCGAGCCGCTCCCGGAGGGACGGGTGCGAGTGCGGGTCTCGGACGATGGCCCCGGAGTCCCACGTGAGATTCGGCATCAGATCTTCGATCCTGGCTTCTCGACGAAGGAAAAGGGTTGGGGCATCGGATTATCGTTGGCGCGACGGATCGTGCGTGATAGTCATCACGGCGAGTTGGTTTTGGTGCCGTCGGACCGAGGGGCGACGTTCGATATGGTGCTCGGATAACCGCTAACCGAAAAGACCAGGCTCGGCGCCGCCAGCGGAAGGCCGCAAGCCGCAAGCTGGTAATTTTCCCTTAGCTGTTACGGTTCAAGCGCCTCCTTTCCCCTGATATTTTCATTTGATGTCCGAAGAAACCAACATCGCGACCGCAACCGAAGCCGAGCCTCTCGCTGGGCTGAACCCCGCCCAGCGCGAGGCCGTCCTGCATTTCGAGGGTCCGATGCTGGTGCTCGCGGGGGCGGGGTCGGGGAAGACGCGCGTTCTCACGACGCGAATCGCGCGGCTCATCGAGCATCATGGTGTCGATCCATCGCGGATCCTTGCGGTCACCTTCACCAACAAGGCCGCCGGCGAAATGCGCGAGCGCATCGGGCGGCTGCTCGGCGAAGAGCCGAAGGGGATGTGGAGCGGGACGTTTCACGCCATCGGTGCCCGGATCCTTCGCGCCGCCGCCCCGCTGGTTGGTCGCACGTCAAGCTTTACGATCTATGATGAGGATGACACCCTCAGCCTCATCAAGCGGCTGATGGATCAGGAGGGCATCTCGCCGAAGCAATGGAGCCCGAAGGTCATCTCCTCGCTCATCTCCGACGCCAAGAACGCGCTCGTCTCGGCGCAGGAGTACGAAAAGCTGGCGATGGATCCCGTCTCACGGTCCGCGGCGAAAGTCTATGGCAAACTGGAAGCAGCGTTGCGGAGCGCCAATTCGGTGAGCTTCGACGATCTGCTCGTGCTGCCGGTCGAAATCTTCAAGAAGGACGAACGCACACTCGCGCGTTACAGGGATCGTTTTCAGTTCATTCTCGTCGACGAATATCAGGACACCAATCGCGCACAGTTCCAGTTCATCAAACTGCTAGGCAGCAATCACGGCAACGTCGTCGTTGTTGGTGACGATGATCAGTCCATCTACGGCTGGCGCGGGGCAGACATTCGGAACATCCTCGATTTCGAGAAGGAGTATCCGGCTGCGCATGTGGTTCGACTCGAGGAGAACTACCGCTCCACGCCCGACATTCTCGAAGTCGCAAACGCTGCGATTACACCGAATCAGGGTCGCAAGGGAAAAACTCTGCGGCCGACTCGTCCGGCGGGGGAAGCCGTAACACTCGTCGCGGCGTTGGATGAGCGCGACGAAGCAGACTTCGTCCTCGAGGAAGTGAAGACTCGCCAGAACCAGGAAGGCCGCGGTCTCGCCGATTTTGCCGTTTTGTATCGCACCAACGCCCAGAGCCGCGCTTTCGAAGACGCACTGAGGCGTGAGGTGATCCCGTATCGTCTCGTCGGGTCAGTTCGATTCTACGATCGCCGGGAGATCCGCGATCTGATGGCCTATCTCAAACTCATCGCCAACCCGGCCGACGAAGAGGCGTTTCTTTCCAGCACATTGGGATCCTAAGCTTAGAATTCCACGTGGACAAGTTGTCGCG
>JADMIO011826982.1_pt1 | contig 65566 bp, 42 predicted proteins | sample 8958161 | NCBI WGS metagenome assembly JADMIO01 (sample SAMN16585339, study PRJNA669376) | soil metagenome | isolation source: Crop rotation soil | place: USA: Cullars Rotation, Alabama | collected 2011
GGCCGCGACTTCAAGTCACGTGAATTCCAAGCTTCGGATCCCACTGTGCTGGAAAGCAGGCTCACCGCCAACGGGCGATCCGCAGCGCTGCTGGAGAAGTCCGGCACCACCAGATCGTTAGCGATCAGCGAGACCCGGTCGTCGCGGATATTCACCTTGGCGCTGACCAGCACCACCGCGTCGTCGGACACCTCGGCGCCGAACGCCGAGTAGGTCTGAGGGAAGAACATCACCTCAATGCCGCCGGTAAGGTCCTCCAATTGCGCTGAGGCCCAGGGAAGTCCGTTCTTGTTCACCCGGCGATTCACCGAAGCAAGAATTCCGCCTACCCGCACCTGGGTATCGGCGGCGATGTCACCCTCCAGAATCGCCGGAATCTGGGTATCGACCTGAGCGGCCAGCAGATGCGCGATGCCGTTGAGCGGATGCCCGGAAACATAGAGTCCGAGCATCTCTCGTTCCAGGGCCAGCTTGTGTTTGTCGGCCCACTCTTCGTCGGGCACCTTGATGCCGAAGACGGCATCGACGCCCGCCCCCTCGCCCTCCCCGCCGCCGAAGAGGTCGAACTGTCCTATCGCCTCGGCCTTCTTGGTGCCCAACACCGAATCGACCGCGTCGGTGTGCACCAGGAACAGTCCCTTGCGCGGGTGCCCCAGCGAGTCGAAGGCACCGGCTTTGATCAACGATTCGGTGACCTTCTTGTTGCAGGCCGCTACGTCGATCTTGTTGAGGTAGTCGGAGAAGTCGGTGAACCGACCCTTGTGTGTCCGGGTGGCTATCAGGGAGCCCACAACATTGGCGCCGACGTTGCGCACCGCGCCCAGCCCGTAGCGGATGTCTTCGCCCACCGAGGCGAAGTTCAGCTCGGACTCGTTGACGTCCGGAGGCAGCACCGTGATCCCCAGCCGACGGCAGTCAGCCAGGTACACCGCGGCCTTGTCCTTGTCGTCACCGACCGATGTCAACAGACCCGCCATGTATTCGGCCGGATAGTTCGCCTTCAGGTAGGCCGTCCAGTACGACACCAGTCCATAGGCGGCCGCGTGCGACTTGTTGAATGCGTACCCGGCGAACGGAAGGATGGTGTCCCACAACGCTTTCACGGCCTTCTCGGAGAACCCGTTGGCCGTCATCCCCTCATAGAAGCCCTTGTATTCGGCTTCCAGCACTTCAAGCTTCTTCTTGCCCATGGCTTTACGCAGCGCATCGGCCTTACCCATCGTGTACGAGGCGACCTTCTGAGCGATGAACATGATCTGCTCTTGGTAGACGATCAAGCCGTAGGTCTCCGAGAGGATGCTGCGCAGTGGCTCTTCAAGCTCGGGGTGGATGGGTTTGATGACCTGCCGGTCGTTCTTGCGGTCGGCGTAGTCGTTGTGGGCGTTCATGCCCATCGGGCCGGGCCGGTACAGCGCCAGCACCGCGACGATGTCGTTGAACTCGGTGGGCTGCATGCGGCGCAGCAGATCACGCATCGGGCCGCCGTCGAGCTGGAACACCCCCAGGGTGTCACCGCGGCCCAGCAATTCGTACGTGGCGGGATCATCGAACGCCACGGCGTCCAGATCCAGGTCGATGCCCCGGTTGCTTTTGATGTTCGCCAGACAGTCGCCGATGATCGTCAGGTTGCGCAGGCCCAGGAAGTCCATCTTCAGCAGGCCGATTTCTTCACACGACGGGTAATCCCAGCCGGTGATGATGGCGCCGTCCTGCGGTCGCTTCCACAGTGGGATGGCATCGATGAGCGGTTCGGAGCTCATGATCACCGCGCAGGCGTGCACGCCTGCGTTGCGTACCAGGCCCTCGAGACCACGTGCCGTCTCGTAAATGGTGCGCACGTCGGGATCGGTGTCGATCAACGCCCGAACCTCGGCGGCCTCCTTGTACCGCTCGTGGTTCGGATCGGTGATGCCGGAGAGCGGGATGTCTTTGGCCATGATCGGCGGCGGCAGCGCCTTGGTGATCCGATCGGCGATCGCATAGCCCGGTTGACCGTAGTTGACGCGAGCCGAATCTTTCAGTGCCGCTTTGGTTTTAATCGTACCGAAGGTGATCACCTGAGCGACTCGGTCGCTACCCCACCGCTCGGCGGCGTAGCGCACCATTTCGCCGCGACGGCGGTCGTCGAAGTCGATGTCGATATCGGGGGCCGACGGCCGTTCCGGGTTGAGGAAACGCTCGAACAGCAGCCCGTGCGGAATCGGGTCGATATTGGTGATGCCCAGCGAATACGCCACCAGTGACCCCGCGGCCGAACCTCGGCCCGGGCCCACCCAGATGTTGATCGAGCGGGCGTAGTGGATCAGGTCTGCGACGATCAGGAAGTAGGACGGGAATCCCTTCCCGCAGATGACGTCGATCTCGTACGACGCTCGATCGGTGTACTCCTGCGGCACACCGGCCGGAAAGCGCCGTTCCAGCCCAGCCTGGACCTCGTGGCGCAGCCAGGACCCTTGGTCGTGCCCCTCGGGCACCGGAAACACCGGCATCCGGTCTCGCGCCGCCCACACGTCGGCATAGGACTGCACGCGCTCGGCGATCAGCAACGTCGAATCGCAGGCGTCCGGCACCTGGTCGTCCCAGAGCGCGCGCATCTCGGCAGCCGACTTCAGGTAGTAGCCGTCCCCGTCGAACTTGAACCGGGTGGGATCCGACAGCGTTTTGCCGGTCTGCACGCACAGCAGGGCCTCGTGGTTCTGGGAGGCGTCGCGAGTGACGTAGTGGCAGTCGTTGGTGGCCAGCGCGGGAATACCCAGTTTGCGGCCCACTTCCAGCAGGCCTTCGCGTACCCGGCGTTCGATGGACAGCCCGTGATCCATCACTTCCAGGAAATAATTCTCTGCGCCGAAGATCTCCCGCCACTTGGCGGCCGATTCCAGCGCCTCGCGTTCGTGGCCCAGACGCAGCCGGGTCTGCACCTCCCCCGACGGGCAGCCGGTGGTGGCGATGATGCCTTCGGCATGCTCCGCGATGATCTCGGCGTCCATCCGAGGCCACTTGCCGAGCTGACCCTCGAATGAGGCCCGCGAGGACAGCTTGAACAGATTGCGCAGGCCGGTCGCGTTCTCGGCGACCATGGTCATGTGGGTGTAGGAACCGCTGCCGGAGACGTCGTCGCTCTTCTGGCCCGGATCGCCCCAGTGGATCCGGCGCGTGTCAAAGCGCGAGGCGGGGGCGATGTAGGCCTCTACCCCGATGATCGGCTTGATGCCCACCTTGGTTGCCGCGTTGTAGAACTCGCTGGCGCCGAACATGTTTCCGTGGTCGGTCATCCCGATGGCGGGCATTCCGAGGCGCTGCGCCTCGGCCAACATCGGGGCGATCTTCGCCGCTCCGTCGAGCATCGAGTACTCGGTGTGGTTATGCAGGTGCACGAAGGACCGCGAAGAGGAACTGTCCATAGGACCGCCAGTCTATGACCCGGTACCGACACGCCTCGGCGTGTCGTCGGGTGTGTCTTTCGCGCTGCTGTTTCCCGGGACAGCAGCCGACGCTGTGGACTACGTTGAGGTTCGGCCGAAGCGGAGGAGAGACATACATGAGTGTGTACCGGGTCATCGACATCATCGGGACCAGCCCGTCGTCGTGGGAGAACGCCGCGGCCGAGGCGGTGCATCGGGCCAAGCAGACCATCGACGACATCCGGGTGGCTCAAGTCGTCGAGCAAGACCTCACTCTCGACGACCAGGGCGGCATCATCTACCGCACCAAGCTGCGCATCTCGTTCAAGATCCGTCCGCCCAAGTCCGCGCCGGCCGAAGAAAACTCCTAGGAGCTAGCGGCGTCTGCAGTGCGAGCGAGCCTCGCACTGCAGGCAGCGTCACCGACGGAGAACATCCAACGCGTGTTGGAGATCGTCAGGGTATTGGCTGGTGATCTCGATACGCCGACCGTCCCCAGGATGGGCGAAGGCCAGTGAGCGAGCGTGCAACCACTGACGTTCCAATCCGAGTTTGCGGGCCAGGGTGGGGTCCGCGCCGTAGGTGAGGTCGCCGCAGCAGGGATGCCGCAGCGCCGAGAAATGCACTCGGATCTGGTGGGTGCGGCCCGTCTCCAAGTGCACGTCGAGCAGGCTGGCGGCGACAAAGGCCTCCACCGTGTCGTAATGGGTGATGCTGTGGCGACCATCGGCGGTCACCGCGAACTTCCAATCCGGTCCGTGATGGCGGCCTATGGGCGCGTCGATCGTGCCGCTGGACGGGTCGGGATGGCCCTGAACCAGAGCGTGATAGCGCTTGTCTACCGTGCGGGCTTTGAAAGCACGCTTGAGCGCGGTGTAGGCGCGTTCGGAGATCGCGACCACCATCACGCCCGACGTGCCGACGTCCAAGCGGTGCACGATGCCCTGGCGTTCGGGAACGCCGGAGGTGGTGATCCGGTAGCCGGCCGCAGCCAGACCCCCCAGCACGGTGGGCCCGCTCCAACCCACTGATGCGTGGGCGGCGACTCCGGCAGGTTTGTCGACGGCGACGATATCGGCGTCGGAGTACAAGATCGCCATGCCCTCGACCTCGGTCGGGGTGTTCTCCGGCGGCGGCGGCGCCTGTGGCAGCCGGACATGCAGCCAAGCGCCCGAAACCAGACGATCCGACTTGCCGACAGCCACGCCGTCGAGTTCGACGTCGCCGTTTTCGGCCATCGATGCGACAGCGGTCCGCGACAGGCCCAGCAGACGGGCCAGCCCAGCATCAACACGCAGGCCTGCCAGTCCCTCCGGGACCGGCATGGATCGTTCCGTCACAGCCGCATCAGCGGTGTTTGTCGGGTCCCCATCACTGTCATGCCTCCGGCCCTGCGTCATCGCCGGGTTGCGCGGCGTCGCCGGCGAGACCCAGCGGCCGGCGCCCCACCGTGTCGAAGTCGAAGCCGAAAACCGAGAGCACGACCAGCAGAATGGCTCCGCCCACCACGGCGGGGTCGGCGACGTTGAACACCGGCCACCACCCCACCGACAGGAAATCGACCACGTGACCCTGCAGATGTCCGGGTGCCCGGAAGAATCGGTCCACCAGGTTGCCCAGCGCGCCACCGAGGATCATCCCCAGTCCCACCGCCCACCAGGGCGACACCAACCGACGTGACATCCAGATGATCCCGAGCACCACCGAGCTGGCGATCAACGTCAGCAGCCAGGTGTAGCTGGTTGCCATCGAGAACGCGGCACCGGAGTTACGTACCAAGGTCCAGGTGACCGTGTCGCCGATGATCGAAACCGGTTGGCCCGGTGTCAGCAGCTTCACCGCAAGCACCTTTGTGACGACATCGGCCAGCAGCACCACCGAAGCCACCGACAGCAGCAGGCCCAGCCGCCGGGGTGGGGCCGCCGTTTCCCCGGCCGGGTCCACCTCCGGCTCGGTCGAGTGTGTTGTCTTGTCAGTCACGCCCCCATCATCCCCCAACCCGCATACGGCATGATCGCGGCATGGTGTCCAAGCGCCTCACGGTCATCACCACCGGCGGAACCATCGCGACCAGCACCGACGAGGACGGGGTGCGGCGACCGACCCAACACGGCGCGGACCTGGTCGCCGACGCCGGAGCCGTGGACGTCACCGTGCTGGACCTGATGGCGCGGGACAGCTCCGAACTGGGCCCGGCCGACTGGGAACACATCCTGTCCGCCGTACGCGATGTGGTGGCCGCCGGCGCCGACGGAGTGGTGGTGACGCACGGCACCGATACCTGCGAAGAGACGGCACTGTGGCTCGAACTCGGTTACCGCGGAGACGCACCGGTAGTGCTGACCGGAGCTCAACGCAGCGCCGATGCTCCCGACGCCGACGGACCGGGAAATCTCCGCGATGCGTTGGCCCTGGCCGGCGAGCCCACCGCACGGCACCTGGGAGTGCTGATGTGCTTCGCCGGGCAGATCCTGGCTCCGTTGGGGCTACAGAAGAGGAGCCTCACCGATCTGGCCGGCTTCACCGGGCCACAACTGGGCTCGGTGACTCACGGGAACGCGCACCTGGCCGGCGAGAAGACCCGCCCGCAGCTCAGCGCACTGGGCACACCGCGCGTCGACATCATCGCGCTCTACGCCGGAGCGGACGCAACCGCCTTGGATGCCTGCGTAGCCGCCGGTGCGAAAGGTCTGGTGCTGGAGGGGCTGGGTTCGGGCAACGCTGGTCCCGCGGTGATCGAGGCGGTCCGGCGGCTCTGCCGAACCGGCGTCGCGATCGCGGTATCAAGCCGCGTGCCGACGGGCCGGGTCGACGCGGACTATGGTCCGGGACGGGATCTGGTGGCGGCAGGCGCCGTGATGGTGCCACGACTGCGGCCGCCACAGGCACGGGTTCTGGTGATGGCGGCGCTGGCCGCGGGCGCACCGGTCGGTGAGGTCATCCGTCGTTGGGGTTGATCGGCGACTCATGGTCGTGCTCGCGCACCGATCGCCGGTAGTCCGGCCAATCCAGGCTGTCGATGGGGTCGGCGCGGCTGATCCCGGCCGTGTCGATGGGAACGGTTCGGACCGGGCCTGGACCTGAGCTGCGGGTTTCGAATCGCACGGTCATCACGCCGTGACCGGCGCCCTGCACCCAGCCATGCCCCAGATCACTATGGGTGACGTCGTCGCCCACGCGCCACAACGGATCGGCTGCTGCGGTAAATCTTTCCGGCGCAGCCATTTCCGGTATCTGCGATGTCCCGTCAGGCAATTCCAGATCGGGAAAGAGTGACTCCTGGCGGCTGTCGGTCAGGCCGGAGAACCCGACGCCGAGCAGCCGAATCGGCCCGATCTCCTGGGGATCGATCAGCAGACGGCCGGCAGCCGACATCAACGCGGCAGCGTCGGTGGTGGCATACGGCAGCGTGGCCGAGCGTGTCAGCACGCCCATGTCTGCCTTTTTGAGCTTCACCGTGACGGTGCGCGCGCCCCGCCCATCGCGGAGCAGCCTGCGGTGGGCGTGTTCGCCGATCGAGACGATCTCAGCCCGCAGCTGTTCCAGAGTGGTCACATCCACCGCGAAGGTCGATTCGGCGCTGATCTGTTTCGACTCAGCGCGTTCGGCAACCGGGCGGTCATCGATTCCCCGGGCCAATCGGTGCAGCGCCGGGCCGATGGTGGCGCCCAGGATGTCGGCCACCTCGGTATCGGTCAACGCGGCGAGTTGTCCCACGGTCCCGATACCCAACCGGTGCAGCTTCTCCTCGGCGACCGGACCGATCCCCCACAGCCGCCGAACCGGAAGCCCATCCAATAGCAGGCGCTCCTCGGTCGGGCCAACGACCCGGATACCGTCGGGTTTGGCCAAACCCGAAGCGATCTTGGCGATTTGCTTTCCCGATCCGGCACCCACCGAGGCCACCAGGCCGGTCTCTTCGAAGACCCGGCGACGAAGCCCTTCACAAAACCGCGCGACTTCATCGGCTACCGCCCCGACCAGTTCAATAGGTTCACCGAAGGCCTCGTCGAAGGACAATTGTTCAACGACCGGGATCTGTGCTCGCACAGTCTCAAAGACCCGCCGACTCGCCAGCCCGTATACCCCGCCGCGCGGCGGCAACACCACCGCCGGTGCCCCAACCAGCCGACGGGCCTGGTGCATCGGCATCGCCGAACGGGCTCCGAAGACCCGGGCCTCGTAGCTGGCTCCGGCCACCACACCACGCCCGCCCAGGCCACCGACCAGCACCGGCCGTCCCCGCAATGTCGGGCGCGTCAACTGCTCGACCGAAGCGAAGAACGCGTCCATGTCCAGGTGCAGGACCCAGCGTGTCATGCACTGATCCGATCAGACGACGACAGGGAGTTCACAATGGCCACCAGTCACGACGATAACGCCCCCCATGATGTGACGGCGCGGCAATCCGCGACCGGCGACTGCGATCTGATGGCGCAGGTGCCGTTGCCGAACGATGGTGGCAACCTGCCCGCCATGAACCCCACTCCGTCGCAATCCCACAGCTACCAGCCCAGCACGTTCGAAGCACTGATCGGAGGCTGGGAAGACCAGCCACGGTGCGAGATGCCGACGTATAGCGGCCCCCAATGCCGTCGGCCAGCACGTTGGCGGATCAGCCTGCACGGTTGCGAGCACGTCATCATGTGCGGGCAGCACCGTCGAACGTGGGTCCATGGAACCCTTGCCCGCCTATCGACCGGCCTCCTGCCGCGCTGCGAGCACTGCGGCACGATCTTCGCGACCCTCGCTGACGCGTGCACTGTGAGCGCGCTGTGACCGCCCCAGCCGTCCACGTGGTGGGCCTCGATGACTGGGAGATCTGGATGTCCGCGCAACGCCTGTCCCCGACTACCATCAGCGACCGGCTCCGCGTCCTGCGCATGTTCTACGTGCAGACCCAGATTCAACCAACGATGGCACAGCCACTGGATATCTCCCGGTGGATTGCCAGCCATGACGAGTGGTCTGATGCCACCGTGGCCGTGTACACCACCTGCCTGTCCACGTGGTTCAAATGGCTCGTGCTGGTCGACCGGCGCGTCGACAACCCCATGCTCAAGGTCGGACGCGTAAGGGTGCCTGAGCGGGTACCACGCCCTATCGCTGACACCGACGTACCAAGGCTGCTCTCAACCCGCATGCGGTCCACAACCCGCGTGATGATCCTGCTCGCCCTGCTGGCCGGCCTCCGCGTGCACGAGATCGCCAAAGTACGCGGTGAGGACTTCGATCTGGGCACCCAAGTCCTGTGGGTGAAGGGCAAGGGCCGGCGGCTGAAGTCGATCCCCCTGCATCCGCTGCTCGTCGAGGTCGCATCCGGGATGCCCGAACGCGGCTGGTGGTTCCCGATGCGCGGACACGAGGGCGAGCACGTGCTCTCGAAGTCGGTCACCGACATCATCAGCCGCACCATGCGCCGGGCCGGTGTGCCCGGGTCGGCGCACTGCCTGCGCCACTGGTATGCCACATCCTTGTTCGATGACGGTGCCGATATTCGGGTGGTTCAGGAGCTGATGCGGCACAAGTCGCTGGCCACGACCCAGATCTACACGAAGGTGACGACTGACCGCCAGCGTGAGGCCATTGGGACGCTCAGCCTGTCTCGATACATGCGGGACGCGGGCCCGCACCGTCGAGCCGTGTTGAAAACCCGGTAATCAAGTGTTTGTTCCGAACCGCTGATACGCGGCCTGCCGGCTCACACCCAACGCCACACCAATCGCATCCCAAGTGTCGCCGGCTGCTCGAGCAGCAGCCACCGCGGCCACAAGCTCACCCTGCGCGACCTCGACGGCCTCGCTGGCCGCGATGATCCGGCGGATATGCGACGCGTCCCGGGCGTCTGCCGGGTCCGGGTCGATCTGGCCGAGGAAGTCCTCGGGTCGATGGATCTCACCCATGGCGACGACCATAGCGCCATGGTCCGACAAGCGACTTTCCATGCGTTTGCATGAAAAGGGGGGTGCCCCGCAGTCTTGTCGAAGTAGTCATCGCCCTGACCTTGCGTGTTGCTGGAGCGCGTGGTTTTGGAGGGCGACTTCGTGGGCAAGTTTGTCGTCTTCCATGTTGCGGCCCTCGACGGTGATGTTGGTGTTGGTGGTGTTCGTAGTGGCGCCGGCATCGCCACCCTTACCGGCCTGCTTGCGCGCATCCTCGGGATTCGGCAGCGTGCTTTGGCCCGCCATGTTCTGGCCCGCCGGTCGCGCACCCGCAAACCCAGACGCCAGGCGGCCCACCCACGAATTGCCCATATCGCCAAGCGCAGAACCGCGCGGCGAAACCGCATTCATCAGACCGGACACACCAATACCGACGAGCTGTCCGCCATAACCGACAGCCCGGTTGATCAGCTGAATGCCCTTCTGGGCGGCGATACTCGCCCCCGGCGCGAGCATGTCCAGTGCCGAGGTGGCGGTCATCAGGGCGTCCATTGGTAGGCCGTCCATGCCTTGGAATCCCTCACCGCCGGCACCAGTCGACGGCGCCACCGCGGTCGGAGCCAACCCCGAGTCCCGCGGCCCACCACCGCCCGCGACACCCACGATCCCCGGAGTCGGCACACCACCAGGGCCCGCAGCAATCCCCGCCGGCGCCAAGCCCTGCCCACCACCAGGCACCAGACCAGGCAGCGACGCCCCATCACCACCAAGCGCCGCACCGATCGGCAACTGCGGACCGCCGGCGATCACCGACGCTGCAGACGGTCCGTAGCCGTAGCCACCAGCACCAGGCAGGGGGATGGCTTCACTCTGCCGGGTGTGGACGTGATCGCGGTGACCGCCGTAGTCGCCCGAGTAGTAGCCCGAAGACGAGACATCCTGACCGCCTGCGATGCCCGTCCGCTGTCCCGTAGCCGGATTCTGATAGATCACCTGCTCCATGCCGGGAACCGATTTGAGGTAGTCGGCGAATGCCTGCATGTTCTCCGACGGCCCAGACCAGTCGATACCGCGGTTGAGCCCCTGCGGGTTCGGCGCGAACCCCGCCTCGCCGCGCGAGGACTCCTGGTGACCGCCGTACGTGCTCGCCTTCAGGCCGAAGGCGTTCGCCACCTGATACACCCAGTCAGGGAAGCCCTTCTCGCCATAACCGATGCTCGTCCCGGCAGGAAGCCCATAGACGCCACCCGGCCGCGGCCCGGGGCTGCCAAGAGATGAGCCCAGACCGGCGGCCGGGTAGCCGTATCCGGCGATTGCCGCCGGCGCCGCGCCCTGCTGCATGCCCCCGCCCGTGCCGGCGATGACCGACAACGCGCCCAGCGCCGGCGCCACCGCAATATTGGCAATGAACTTGGTGATGTTCTCCGCTATGCCCGGCAATCCCTTAGAGATCCCGAAGTCCTGATCTATCGCGGCACCAAACTCGGCCAACGCGCCCGCATGTTTCTTCAAGGTGCCCTGCTGCGCCTCAAGTACTTTCATCTGCGCCGACTGCAACGCCCGCTCAGCTTCCAACACGTTGTTCCTCGCCGACAACAACGCCGACTGAGACACGTTCTCCTTCTGCCCCAACTCCAAAACTCGGATGCGGGACTCTTCAACCCGGTTGCGGGCATTGATCATCGCCGTCTCCGCGTCGAACACCCGTTGCGGATCAACCTGATAAGCACCCCGTGCCGCAGTGCCGAGCAAGCCGCCCAGGCCGAGGCCCGGCATACCCGCGATCACCTCAGCCAAGCTCCCGCCAGGACCACCACCCGCGATCTGCGCCGGAGCCGACAACGGCAGGCCGACACCAGCAACCGGAATCGAATCCAACCCCCACTGCGACCGATCGAACTGCGGAGGCGCCTTATCGCCGCTATCTCCAGACAATCCCGGGGCGTCCAGAATCGGTGCGCCAGCAGGCGCGGTCCCTGTCGCTGCCGTCGTACCGTCGGTGATCGACGGGTACCAGTCCTTGTAGAAGTTCGGCGACGACGGCGCAGGAGTAAGGCCAGGCCCCAGCACCGGAGCCAGCGGCGGCGCCGAGGCCGGATCGCCCTTACCGAGCCCAAACCAATCCGCAGCATCACCCAGCAGAACGTGAGGCCAGTCGCCCCTCTTGACTTGATCCTTGATGTTGCGGGAGTCGTTCGGGTTTAACCGGTCCCGCCAGTCGACCGCCTCCAGCGAGGCCAGTAGCGCCGCCACAGGCCCCAACGCGCTAGTCATCTTCGCGGCACCACTGGCCGCACTGTCCGGCAACGTCTTCGACAACAGCGTGTCAACCGCACCCAACCCCTTGGTCAACGCGGTGACACCCTCGATCGCCTTCCACGTCACGAACGCAGCAGCCAAACCGCCAGCCGCCACCCCGACCATCTGAATGTGATCGCCGACGAAACCAACCGCTCCAGCGAGCGACTGAGCCACCGAGATGCCGTCCTCAAAGAAGCCCCGAATGTCGTCCTGGTGGCCATCAACCCACCTGCCAAGCTCATCGATCCTCCCGGTCAGGGCAGTGACCGCGTCCTTCAGCGTGTTCGCATCGTCGGTAGGCTGCCCAAACAGGGCCCCCAGAGCCTTCGCGCCCGTACGGGCCACCGCGGTCTGCATATTCGAGATCGACCCCTCAAGGGAGTCTCCGGCGGACTTGGCGAACCCAGACGCGTTGGTCTCCACCGCCATCATCAGGTCATTGAGGCCAACCTTGTTGTTGTGAATCAGCTTCTGCAACTCAGCCCCAGTCACCCCGAGCTGGCGCTGCAACCACGGCAGAATCGGCAGATTCCGCAACTGGTTGCTGATCTGCTCCATGGACACCTTGCCGGTGTTGGCAACCTGCAAGAACGCGTCACCGATGTTGTCGATACCATCGCCGGTGAAGCCCGCCGCGTCGGTCACGACGGTCATAAACCGTTTCAGGTCACCGGTATTCGACGACAACGCCCGAGTCGACAGCGAGAACGCCGAGTCCAGGGAAAACGGCGTGCCCTGCACGACGTCATTGACGGTGTCCATAACCGCCTTGACATCGAGCTGCGCCTTGCCGGTCGCGGCCAGAGTCTTATTCAGATTGTCCAGGCGGTGCTTCGCCGAGTCGATCGCCTCATACCGCTCAAAGCCCTTAGTCAGCGTGTAGCCAATACCGCCGATAGCCGCAGCGACACCGCCCGTCGCGACAGCCAGCCCGGCAGTGATGCCAGCACCCATCGCCCGGCCAGCCAGCACCCCCGCCACCGACCCCGACGACTGCGCCTCAGCCTTCAGATCCGAGAAGTACCCACCCACCCGAGACCGCGAAAACCCGCTACTAAAACCAGACCCGAACGCCGAATCCGCCCGCCGGGCCTGCTCCTCGTAGTCCCGAAGGTCATTGATCGACTGCCGGATCGCCTGCGACTCCTTACGCCGCGCCGCCTCCAACCGCTCGGTCTCACGCACGATCCGAACCGTGTTGCCCGACCCCTGCGCCGCGTTCAGCTGCTCCTGGACCGTCTTCGTCTTGCCGATCGAATCCGCGACCTTGTCATAGGAATTGGCCATCTTGTGGGCCGAGCTACGCACCTTAGACTCGCTCGCGCTCAGCCCCTCAGCGATGCTGCTGCCAAGGTCGTTGCCGATCTTGCCTCCAAGCTCCGTAAAGACCTTGTCGACCTTCTCGGCGACGTTCTTCCACGACGCCTCATCGGCTTTCGCGCCAATAGGGATAGCGATAGACACAGCTCGCAACTTTCGTCGAAGTCAGCCGACCGTCAGTAGACCCAGTCGTCCCCAGACTGGCGTTCGCCATGGATGCCATCGACGCCATGGCCGATCTCGGTGACCGGCATGGTGTTATCCGGTACCGCGTTGAGCACCTCGGCCATAGCAGGATCCGCGGTGATGAGGTTCACCCAATGCTCCCTGCGGGCTGGACCGATCTTGCCCTTGCTGACCGCATTGGTGACGGTGTCTTCAATCCTCTGTCGCGCTACGGCGTCCCTGATCCGACGCCCCTCCTCGGCGTCGGCGCGCAAGGCCGTCGCGGTGTCAGCGTCGAGTACTTCGAAGCCGGCACTCTTGGCCGCAGCGGCGATGGCCGATGGTTGCAGGTTCGTCGGCGCAGCTGCGACCGCGTCCTTGGCCGTCGCCAGGGCAAGCGGGATATCGGTGGTATCCGCCGGCAGGCCGAGGGTGTTGAGCAGCTCCGCGGCCTGGGCGTCGTCGAATGTCAGTGCCATGATCTGATACCTCTCTACGGTCAGCCGGCTAAGCCGGTCAGTTTCTTGGCGGCGAACGGCCGATCCACGCCGAATGCCGGAACCACGTAGGCCTGCACCCACCACGAACGGGTGGCCTTGTCCTCCCAGGCGTCGACCGTCAGCGGGAATTCGAAGCCGACGGTGCCGACTTTGCCCTTCTCGATCGCCCAGCCCGTGCCTGCGGCCACGCGCGGGTTGGCGAACATGCCCACGCCAGCCGAGTCGAGCATGGCCTGCAGCTTGGCGCCGTAAGCCACCCGCAGGTTGTGCGCCTCGTTCGGATGTACTACCAGCAGGTCGTGCTTGACACCGAGTTCCTGCAAATCGCTGGCCAGCTGCGCTGCTGACAGGTCCGCGGTGGGCAGGTCCGCGCTGGCCGTGATCTCGTCGAGTGGCCCGATGGTGACCAAGCCAGACCAGTCGTGACCGGGGACCACGTTGGCGCCGGTGACCGCGGAGGTCAGCTCGGCCATTGCCCGGACGTCGAGCTTGCGAGCGATGGTGTTGGCGAGCTGGGTGGTCTGCTGGTCGAGGTAGTTGACGTCGTTGCGGGTGATTTCTTCCACGCCGACCTGGAATTTGCCGCCCCAGTCCTCGACAAGGGCAAGTTTGGGCTCAGGGTCGACGCCTTCAACGACCTTGTACTCCGATCGAGCGCTGCGCTTTTCGATGTCGCTGGTGAAAAAGTCAGACGCCTGGATGACGGAGTACAGCATGCCGCCGCCCTCGATCTTGGCGCCCAACGTCCGGAAGAACTTCGGTAGCAAGATCTGACTATCAGCAAGCTTGGCGACCTGCGTGCGGATCGTGGTGGGCTGCTTGAGTGCGAAGTCGACGGTGATCCGGCGGCCGGATAATTCGGGAATCAGTGCGTTGACCATGGTATGAGTCCTTTTCAGTAGAGGCTGATCTCGGCGATAGCGCCCGAGCTGGCTCCGGTGATGGCGTAGCCGACGGCAACACCACTGGCTTTGGTGACCGCCTTGGCGGCGCTGCCGACCTCGACCTCGGCTCCTGCGGCGATGTTGCCGCCGGCGATGACCTTGACGACGCGCGAGTTTCCACGCACCAGGGTTACCAGCCCGCCGTTATCGGCGTCGTTGCCTGCCACACCGCAGATTCGGCCGGCCGCGGTCGCCGGTGTGACCGCGATATTGCCGCCGGCGGTGCGGTTGCCGCTGATCGCGAGGAACGTCCGGGCAGTCACGGCCGCGGTTGCTTCGGCGGTGATATCAGCCCCGGGAGCGTAGACGCTGGGATTGGTGAGTGTGGTGGACATGTTCAGCCTTTCGATACGGAAGTCAGTCGATGGTTGCGGCGTCGGCGAGCCGCGGCGACCTGGACAGCGAGGTCGGCAGGGCCGGCGGGACCGGGCGCTGCCCGCCGGCCCGGAAACCGGAACTGTGAGCGGTCGAAGTCCAGCGATGCCGCAGCGTGGGTGGTGTTGTCGATACGGTCGGCCAGGCCGGCGGCCACGGCCTCGGCAGCGGTGTACCAGGTTTCGGCGCGCATAGCCTCACGCCAGGTGTTGACATCGCCCCGGCGCGACCGGTCGGCGTAGACGCGGGCGATGGTGTCGCTGTTGCGGTCCATGCGGCGCGCGGCCTCGGTGAGCTCGGCGGCATTACCGGTCACCCCGATCATCGCGTCGTGAATCATCAGCTCGCTATAGCGGCCCATCACGCGCTCGTCGCCGGATTGGAAGATGTAGGACGCCGCACTGGCAGCGAGCGCATCCACGACGGTGATCACGTGGGCCGGGTGCCGCTTGATCGCCTCGTAGATCGCTATGCCTTCGCTGACGTAGCCGCCCGGGCTGTTGATCCGGACAACCAGCCGCGCAGCATCCAGAGACCCGATGTCCTTGACGAGCTGGTCGGCGCGCACTGCCCGACCGATTTCGCCATAGATGCGGACCTCTACCGAGCTAGGCATTCTCAGCTCCGCTTCGCCCCCCGCCGCGCCGCGAGCTGTTCAACGGAGCGCGCCGGATAGACCCACCGCCCGCCAGCGCGATGCCGCGGTAAGCGCCCACGGCGCGCGAGATCACGGACATTGGCCGGCGTGCAGCCAAGAATACGGGCCGCTTCGTTGGAGTCCACGAGGTCATACGCCGCAGTGTGCGCCGAATCCCACTGCGCACCAACTTTACTGACGTCTACGGAAGTGTCTTTGCTTGCATCACTTGCGTTGGCGCAAGCTTTGGCCAATTTCACCCGCATTGCCGAGAGCTGCTCCGAAGGCCTGAGGCCATGCTCGGCCAACGCATCGCTCAGACGACCCAACGCCTCGGCTAGATAGCTCGCGTCACTGCTGTCGAGAACCACCACACCACGCATGCCGGTGATCATCACGGAACCTTTGCTTCCAGAAAAAAAACTCCTGACGCGCCCCGGGGGTCAGGACGGGGGCCCCCTTCGATATTTTCGGGGGCGGGCCTCTGAGCTGCGGTTATGCTGCTGATTGGCGTTGGATCGTGCCTGATCAGGGTGTTTTGGGTGCTGATCACCATGCCATGGCCGTTCCACGTGTTTGCCGGCCGTCGGCTGGGGTTTGCTGTGAGCCCCCAAGGGGGTAGGTCTGGCCTACCCCCCTTTCAGGGGTGTCCAGAGTGTGGACGCCCTTGAGGGGTCGCGTTTGAGGCGTAGCCCCCTTGGTTGCGAACAACTCCCAAACACTCGCAACGCGTTTCCCCGCGACCGGTGTCTGCGCTGGTGAGACCGTGCGGGCGGGCCGGGCGGCGGGGTGGGTACTGCACCACGGCACTGCACCCAGGTTTCGGGATACCCCCATGGGTGTCATCTGGCCTGCTCCAATTCCCAGGGGCTGAAGGGCTTGTGGTCGCATCGAACTGGCCGGTCCTTGTCGGTGCCGTCGGCGTTGCGGCGCAGCCCGCTCGAGTCACAGCAGTTGCAGGCATCGACTGCCTGGCGGTGGGCGTCGAGTTCTTCGCGGTTGCGCTTCATGTGGTTGGCCTTCCAGGTGTTGTGGATCGTGCGGGCGTCGCCGCAGGCGGGGCAGTTCTCGCTAGTGCCGGCGGGGTGTCGAGGGCAGTAGCGCGGCGGCTCTTCATCGAGTGGATTGGGGGCCGGGGGGCCAATCCCCTCTTCTAATCCCCTATTCAATCCCCTTATGGGGGTAGCGTTTTCGCTGGTAGATGAGTTGGTCATGTCCGGTACTTTCGGACATGATGTCCGGTAGGTAGCGGACAAGGTGTCCGCTTGGGTAGCGGACATGGCGTCCGGTACTTCGGGGTAGGCAATCCGGTACTGACGACTACTGCCCGAGGCTCCCCGCCGACGTTCAGTGACTATCTGGAGGTAGCCCTTGCCGATGGCTGAGGCGTATGCGCGGCGGGTCTGGCGCTCACTGACCGCGCAGCGTTCCGCAACGGTCGCCAGTCGGACGCTGAACGTGTCCTCACCACGCCGCAGGTAGCGCAACACCGGGTAGGCAAGAACTTTCGCTTCAACCGGGCTCACCTTCGGATCGCCGAACACGGTGTAGATCCAGTCGTACTTGTCGAGGGCGCCGGTAGACTTGCGGGTGGGTGTGGTGGCGGTCCTGGCGAGAGCTGGGGCCGCTTCCTTTTCGGCCGGGTCGCCCCTTGGGTGGTGCACACCGCATCACCCCAACCCGGATGATCCGCGAGCCTTGTGGGCCGCGTCGATGAGCTGGTGCGCGAGTTCTTCGGCCCGTTCGGGGGTGATGTTGTAGCTGGGCATGCCGGTGCCGATGGAGAACTGCACGCGGTTGGGCCAGCTGGCATTCGGGCCGACGATGAATTGCGGCTCATCGGGCGGCGGGATCATCCGGCACGCGATTCGATCGTGGCTCACGCTGCACCACCGCCAGCCAGCATCAACTCGGCAATGCGGTTGAGTCGTTTATCGGCGAGCTGCGGTGCGGCGGCGACTACCCGGCGCACATGTTCGTCGATGGGCGGCGTCGGTTGGTACTCGGCGGTTCGGTCGTGGCTCACGCTGCACCGCCGAACGGCTTCATGGCGGCGTCGACCTCATTGAGGTCCACGCGGACCAGGCGCCGGCCGTTGCGGTATCCAGTCAGCCGACCGTCGGCAATCATCGCCCGAATGGTGCGGTCTGTGACGCCGAGATAGTCGGCAGCATCTGCCATAGTCGCGTAGCGACGGGCTGCGGGGGTAGTAGCCATTCTTTCTCCGTTTGGGGTCCCGAAAGACACCCACCGACGGAGCGGGCTAACAGTGCAGCATTCGGCAAACGTTCACCCCGGTTCGACGGTCTGCACACCTCGAACGCCGGGAGCCACGTCGAAACGCGACATTCGGAATGTTAGCGCAGCAATACGGCTAGTCGCGGAACGACACGTCAAATGGGCGTCTAAACAGCCGCTTGCGGCGCCGCCCCCAATCGGAGTGCCGGCGTGCCTCATCGAGGTTCGCGGCGAGCATGGCGGCGGCAATCTGCCTGAGCGCCAACGTGTTATATCGAGGATGACGGCCACACCGTGGACATCTGTCGTCAAGGCGTGGCGCCGATTGGCTACTGCCGGATTCGACTCCCCGCGACCGGATGAAGATGTTCGCGGGTCCCGCCTCTTCGACGTCATCGTCTTCAGACCAGGTGACCCATCCAAATTGAACCGGCGCATGGCTACCTCGGTCGGTGCACACGAAGTCGACCGAGACCTGGCCGATCGGCCCTGTATCGTCCATCATTAGCCGTTCGCCGCGAGCTTCGACAGCAGCGCGGCAATCTCACAGCGCAAGTTCATGCCTTCCAATCGATGCGGACATACTCGGGGTGGAAACCCTTGGTACCGCGGGGCGATGGCAGCACCGTGACCGTCATCAGCTCGTCGATCACCTTCCCCTTGAGGTCGGGCGTCATTGCGCCCCAACGATCAGTGATCGCATCCGGTGCACCGACCAGATCCACCACCGGCGACGTCCGCGCCAAACTGGCCAGCATCGAATCCACATCGGCCAGCTGGTCTCGCAACTCAGTGGTGCCGCGGCGCAGCTGGCTCGCGTCAACCTCCCCCGCCGCGAACATGCCGGCCAGGTCATCGAGGCGGGCCTGCAAGCCCGCTCGCTTGGTATGGAGCGCCGACACGTCGACCCGTCCCCCGTTCGCGATCAGTGCGGTCAGCCGTTGCCGAGTTTCCGGCGATCCAAGATAGGCCAGCACCACCGATTCCACGTACGCATCGAGCGGTTCGCGTTGGCGCACAACGTGACTGTGGTCCCGGCAGACATAGGCGCGCTGACGATTGGCGGCAGGCTGCGCGGCCTTCATCGGGCCACCGCACCGACCGCACCGGTACACGCCGGTCCCGACGTGTTTGCGTTCAAACCCGGTCGTGACGGTGCGGGCCGGGTCGGTGAGAAATGCAACGACTCCGCGGTGGGTGTCCGTGTCGATGAGCGGTGTCCAGTCACCCGGGCCGACTACCTGGCCGCGGTGTACCTTCAGTGCGGCGTAGCGCGGGTTTATGAGCGTGGCGCGAATCTGGCGGCTGTTCCACCGGTTCCCCATTGTGGTCGTCACGCCGCTAGCGTTCCATTCCCTCGCCACCGCCTGTAGCGACTTGCCTGCCAGCACGTCGGCCACCGCAGCCTGAATTACCGCCGCTTCAGACTCGCGGACCTGGCCGTCCACCTCGTAGCCAAACGGGCGGTTTGCCGTCTGCCATCGACCCGATTCCGCTTTCTGATCGTTCGCCCGACGCTGCCTCTCGGCTTTGTGCTCCGACTCCTGCCGGGCCACGCTGCCCAGGATGCGCGCGAGCATCCGGCCGGCGGATGTGGACAGGTCCAAGTCGCCGCCGTTGACGGTGCGGATCTGCACTCCGCGTTGCTCGGCAATGTCGATCAGTCTTTCCAGGTCTTTCATGCTGCGGTACAGGCGATCGGTGTGCCAGCAGATCAGCGCATCAGCGTTGCCGCGCTCGATGACCGCCAGCAACGCCTCGAATCCGGGCCGTCGTTTCCCGTTGAATGCCGATAGGTCGTTGTCGTCGAACTTGTCGACAACAGTCCAGCCCAGGCGCTCAGCCAGCGCTAGGCAGTCGTCCGACTGACGTTGCACTCCGAGCGCTTCCCCGGTGCTGTCCTGGCTGATGCGCGTGTAGACGAGTGCTCTCACGGTGTCTACGCTATCAGTGCATGATATGAAATATCAGGTGCAGGACCCATCGGGCGTCCACGCGCTTGAGCCTATTGTGCGCACCACCGACCGGGGGAATCCGGCTAGTCTCGGGGTTGATGGCGATGAATCTGGTGCACCGGGTGTGCTGCAGTTCCCAGTTCTGGGCACGCAGCGTGCAGCGGCAACTGCTGCCGTGGGCCCTGGCCGACGTGGACCTGGGCGCCAGCACCTTGGAGATCGGCCCGGGCTACGGCGCCAACATGCGCTGCCTGGTGGATATGACACCCCAGTTGACCGCCGTCGAGATCGACCCACCGATGACACAACGCCTGCAGGCGAAGTACGGCTCCCAGGCCCGGATCATCAACGGCGACGGAACCGATACCGGCTTGCCTGCTGACGAATTCAGTTCGGTGGTGTGTTTCACCATGCTGCATCATGTGCCTACACCGCAGTTGCAGGATTGCTTGTTCGCCGAAGCCTTTCGGGTGCTCAAGCCCGGCGCCATCTTCGCCGGCAGCGACGGTGTGCACTCGGCGATCTTTCAGTTGATGCATTTCCGGGACACCTATAATCCGGTTTCCCCCGACACGCTGTCCGATCGCCTGTCCAGCAAGGGATTCCGCGACATCCATGTGGACATCAAAGCCGGCCAGCAACGCTGGCGCGCGGTCAAGCCCTGACGCCGGCGCTACTTCCCGGCTCCACCGCCGCCTTTGCTGAGTTGTTGCGGGCAATAGGTTTTCGCCGCTATCGCGGCGAACCGTGCCGCGTCGGGGACGCTGAGCGCCGGATTGGCATCGGTGATATCGGTCAGCAGTTCCAGACCTGCTTCACCATTGGCCGCCAGCCCGCAGAGCACTTGGGCCGCCTCTACGGCTTGATCCGGGTCGGCAAACGAGATCCCGACCTGATGCAGCGACGCGACGAACTCCGCGTTGTCGACCTGATTCGCCTCGACGGTGCCGGGATAGGCCTGCCCGAGCGGGGCGAGTGCGATCGCCGCAGCGATGACGACGGGAATGACCGAGAGCTTCATTGGAGTCTCCTGGGGCGAGTACGTAGGAGTCGGATCGGCAGCGGGTCAACCGAGCGCGGAGTTCGAGCTGGCCAGTTCACTGACCTCGTCTTCGAGGACGTGCACTGCGTGGATGCCGGGCTTCAGGGACAGCTTGGCGACCAGCTCGTCGAGACCGGCCTGGTCGACGTTCCAGTGCTGTACGACTTCCGGTGTCTGCTGCAGCTGGGCAATCACCTGGTCCAGTGGCACCGGAGCCTCGCGGTCCTTGATGTTCGTCGACACCACGCGCGCTACCGGCGCCACCGTACGGGTGCGGGCGGCCGGTGCACCCAACGCACCGCCCGCCGCGCTACCCAGAGCCGCCGGGGTGAGCATTCCCGGCACCGAACCCGCGGCGGGCGCAGCGGCCAGGGCGGTCTCGGGCAGCGAGGTGGACGCAAGCTGGATGGCCGAGGTGGCGCTGGCCCAGTTCGGCGGAACCGACAGCGCCCCCACCCGCATGGCGCTGGCCGTGCTGGCTCCCGCAGCCGCGTGCAGACCCGCGCCCGCAGTCAGTCCAGTACTGGTCAGTCCGCTACCGAGTCCGGCCTTCGGAACCGCTGGGAGCACCGCTTTGTAGCTGCCGCGGAACTGGGTTATGCCCATGTTGGTACTGGCGTTGACCACATTGACCCAGGCAGTTTGGCTTACTGTACTGCTGACCGCACTCAGATGGATCTCCCAAAAGTCTGAGGTTTCATCGGTGCCGGTGATGAAGTCGAGGAAGCTCCGCCATGCGTTGTTATACCCAGATGCCAGCCCGTTGATCTCTTTGAGGATGGCTTGCAAGATGTCGTGCGGCGTAGTAGCCGCAGCTGCCGACGGGACACTCCCGGCATCACCTTGGGTGGTCTGCGGCGGCTCGGCGAAGGCAGTCAGGTTCGCGGCCGCTGCCGACGCTCCGGCGTAGCCGAGCATGGCCGCGACGTCCTGGGACCACATCCGACCGTATTCGGCTTCTACCGCGGCAATCTCGGTGCTGTTCTGCCCAAGGAGGTTGCTCGCCACCAGCGAAGCCAACAGACTGCGATTGGCGGCGATCGCGGGCGGCGGCACGACCCCGGCAAACGCGGATTCATAGGCGCTAGCGGCGGATCTGGCTGCAACCGAGGTCGCCTCGGCCTGGGCTGCCGTAGTTGACATCCATGTCACATAGGGAGCCGCGGCAGCCGCCATGGCAGCTGCGGAAGGGCCCTGCCAGCCACCGCTCAGACCCGACAGTGCCGCCGCGTACGACGAGGCCGCCGCGTGCATTTCAGTCGCCAATCCCGTCCACGCCGCCGCAGCGGCAAACAGCGGGTCGGCGCCCGGACCGGAATACATCTGTCCCGAGATGACCTCGGGAGGCTGCGCCGCGAAACTCTGAAAGACCATGACCGCGTCCTGCTTTCGTTATTTGGCGATCGGAGGGATGACGATGACGGTGGCGGTGGTGGCGATGTCCGGACCCGTCTGGGTATTGGTGACGTGGCTGATCGAGCTGATCGCCCGGGTGGCGCCGGCTCCGGCGGCCTGACGCACCGGGGTACCCACGGCACGCCCGGCCAGACTCGACAGCGCCATCTGGCCCGCCATCAGGCTCTCGCCGTTGGCCGCCAGCGCCGGAGCCGCCTCCAACACGCTCGCCTGCAGTGCCACCGTGGCGGTCTTGACCGTCGGAACAGCGGTTGCCCAGCTGGCTGGAACCGACATCGACCCGATCAGGCCGGCGCGGCCGACCGCTCCCGATACCGCGGACGGGATGCTGTGCGAACCGGTCAGCATCGAGCTGGACATCAGCGGAGCCAGGGCGCCGACGATCGGCTTGGGACTGAGCGTGCTGCTGAGATTACCGAGCGCGTTGGCCACCGCGGGGATACTGACAGCCATCTGATAGACGCTGCGTGCCGAATTGAGGGATCCTAAGCCGTACGGCCCATTGATGGTGCCGATAACCGTCGAAAACGTCTTCACGATGTCTTCGTAGTCATGGAGGATCTGGGCAGCCCACGCGGGCAGTGCAAGGGGATTGGTAGACATGCCCTGCAGGGCGTTGGGAATCTGGGCCAGGAAGTCCGACAGGGTCGACTCGGCACTGGAAGCTGCCGCCGACTGCGCCAAGCTGGTGGCGGCCGACTGACCGGCCTGGGCACCGGCATTAGTGGTCTCCGGCGGGGTACTGAACGGGTTCAGTTGGGCCGCAACGGCTGAGGAACCGGAGTAGGCATACATCGCCGCCGCATCCTGCGCCCACATCTCGCCGTACTGCGCTTCGGTGGCCGCGATCGCGGGCGCGTTCTGACCCAGGAAGTTGGTGGCCACCAGTGTGGCGAGCACGGCGCGGTTGGCTGCGATCACCGGAGGCGGCACGGTGGCGGCAAAGGCAGCCTCATAGGAGGCGGCGGCCGAACTTGCCTTCAGCGCGGTCTCTTCGGCACTGACCGCAGTGGCCTTCATCCACGCCGCGTACGGCAGAACGGCCGCCACCATGGAGGTTGCCGAAGGACCCTGCCAGGATGCCTCGGCGAGTTCGGCGATCACCGCGGCATACGACGTCGCGGTGTAGTCCAGCTCGGCAGCCATCGCCGCCCAGTTCGCAGCGGCGGCCAGCAGCGGTCCCGAACCCGGGCCGGAATACATTCTCGCGGAGTTGACCTCCGGCGGGAGCGCCCCGAAATCCATGAATTCCCCTTAGCCCTGTAAAGACCGACCCACCCGAGTCGCTTGCCGCGACAACTGCCGATTTCTGGCAATTCGGGTGGGTCAGAACCAGCTGAACACTGCTGTTCCTATGAGTTGGAGATTAATCCGGCCGCTGCGGACCTGACGGCGTGCTCCGAAGGGCTTCGACCGCGACAGCACCGGACCAAACCCGGACCAAATACACAGGAAACTGACAGTTCAGACGGTATAACGGCCCCAAACTGCGCAGATGTCGTGATCCGACATTTCCGCCAGTGGGGTGCGGGCTCGTCGGCAGGGGCAACCGACATAAGAATCTCGCCGAAAGAAACTCCGCCCAGATAGGAAACCACTTTTGGGAAAGTGGATTTCCTCACGCCTTGACGAGAGAAACCCGCACACCGTCGCCGATTTCCACGGCGTGAGCTGGATCACCGAATTCAAAACTCGTCGCCAGGATTTCCCCGGCGATCAACCCGGCATGGGTCACTGCCCATTCCCGTCGCGCATCGGGCACAGCCATCACCACGGCGATCCGGTCGGAGACCTCGAGGCCGCTGCTCTTGCGAAGCTCCTGCAACTCTCGGACCCGGTCCTTGGCCCAGCCCTCGGCTTCCAGTTCGGGAGTCACCGCGCTGTCGAGCACCACCAGTCCGGCGCCCTCAGGCAGCGCCACCGTGAACTCGGGGTCCGCGGCCACCAGTTTGGCGGAGTATTCGCTCTCGAGCAGAACCACCGGTCCCGCGCGCAGCGTGCCGTCGGGGTTCACCACTCCCTCGCCGGCCTTGACGGCTTTGATCGCCGCCTGCACATCCTTGCCCAGGCGAGGCCCCGCGACTTTGGCGTTGACCGTCAGGTCAAACCTGCCGAACGCGGCGATGTCGTCGGTCAGCTCCACGGCCTTGACGTTGAGCTCGTCAGCGATCAGGTCGGCGAACGGCGCCAAGCGCTGGGGATCGTCGACGGCCACGGTGAGTTTGGGCAGCGGCAACCGAACCCGCAGCTGATGCGCCTTGCGCACCGAGGAGGCCGCGGAACACACTTCACGCACCTGGTCCATCGCCGCGACCAAGGCAGCATCGGCGGGAAGCTCGGACTCCTTTGGCCAGTCGGTCAGGTGAACGGAGCGTTCGCCGGTGACGCCACGCCAGATCACCTCGGTGGTCAAGGGCAACAGCGGGGCAGCCAGCCGCGAGGTGACCTCCAGCACGGTGTGCAAGGTGTCGATCGCGTCGGCATCTTCGTCCCAGAACCGCTGACGTGAGCGCCGCACGTACCAGTTGGTCAGCGCTTCGGTGAATTGGCGCAGTTGTTCGCAGGCTCCGGAGATATCACAGCCATCCAGTGCTGCGGTAAGGCCATCGCGCAGCGAGGCCAGTTTGGCCAGGATGTAGCGGTCTAGCACGTTGGCCGAATCGGTACGCCAGACACCGGGTTTCGGCGCGTAGAGCGTCAGGAAGCTGTAGGCGTTGGACAACGGCAACATCACCTGACGCACCCCCTCGCGGATACCCGCTTCGGTGACGATCAGGTTCCCGCCGCGCAGGATCGGTGATGCCATCAGGAACCAGCGCATGGCATCGGAGCCGTCGCGGTCGAAGACCTCGCTCACATCGGGGTAGTTGCGCAGCGACTTGCTCATCTTCTGCCCGTCGCTGCCCAGCACGATGCCATGTGCCACACAGGTTTTGAATGCCGGGCGATCGAACAATGCGGTGGCCAGCACATGCATCATGTAGAACCAGCCGCGGGTCTGCCCGATGTATTCGACGATGAAGTCACCCGGATAGTGGGCGGCGACGCGCTTGCCCGGATCCGCGGAATCGGCGCCGTCGAACCATTCGGAGTTCTCAAACGGATAGTGCACCTGGGCGTAGGGCATCGACCCGGAATCGAACCAGACGTCCAGGACATCGGGGATACGACGCATGGTCGAACGACCGCTCGGGTCGTCGGGGTTAGGCCGGGTCAACTCGTCGATATAGGGCCGATGCAGGTTGTCCGGGCGTACGCCGAAGTCGCGTTCCAGCTCATCGAGGCTGCCATAGACATCGATACGCGGGTAAGCGGGGTCGTCGGAACGCCAGACCGGAATCGGTGTGCCCCAGTAACGGTTCCGCGAGATCGACCAGTCACGCGCACCGCGCAGCCAGTTGCCGAAGATGCCGTCTTTGATGTGCTCGGGGTACCAGGTGATCTCTTCATTGAGTTCGACCATCCGGTCCCGGAACTCGGTAACCCGAACAAACCACGACGACACCGCCTTGTAGATCAGCGGATTGCGGCACCGCCAGCAGTGCGGGTAAGGGTGCTCGTAGGTCTCGTGGCGCACCAGCACCGCCCCATTGGCCGCAGCTGGTCCGGTGCCGTTCTTGAGATCGGCGATGATCGCCTTGTTGGCATCGAAGACGTGTTGCCCGACATAATCGGGCACCGTCGCGTCGAAGCGGCCCTTGGCATCCACCGGAGTCACCGGAACAATCCCGACCGCATCTGTGGTGTTCTTGTCATCTTCACCGTAAGCAGGCGCCAGGTGCACAATGCCGGTGCCGTCGTCGGTAGAGACGAAGTCGGCAGCCAGCACCTGGAATGCGCCTTCGGAATCGATGAAGTACGGGAACGGCGGCAAGTAGCGCAACCCCAGCAGTTCGGCACCACTGAAGCTGCCCAGCACCTCAGGTGTTTCGCCCTCGCCAACACCCAGTTCTCGCGCGTAGGCACCCAGCCGTGCCTGCGCCATCAGGTAGCGCCGCTCCCCCACGGCTACCTGCACATAAGTCACATCCGGGTTGACGGCGACGGCTTGGTTGGAGGGCAACGTCCACGGCGTGGTGGTCCACACCAGCAGATGAGTTCCGGCCAACGCGTTGTCCGGGCCGCCGGATGTGATCGTGAATCCCACCGTCAACGCCGGGTCTTGACGACTCTTGTAGACGTCGTCATCCATCCGTAGTTCATGGTTGGACAGGGGTGTTTCATCGCGCCAGCAGTACGGCAGCACCCGATAGCCCTCATAGGCCAGGCCCTTGTCCCACAACTGCTTGAACGCCCACAGGACCGACTCCATGAATGGCAGATCGAGGGTCTTGTAGTCGTTGTCGAAATCCACCCAACGCGCTTGCCGGGTCACATAGGCCTGCCACTCGGAGGTATAGCGCAGCACCGAATCACGGCATGCCTCGTTGAATGCGGCGATGCCCATGGCATCGATCTGCGATTTGTCGGTGATCCCGAGCTGACGCTCCACTTCCAACTCGGCAGGCAGCCCATGGGTATCCCAGCCGAAGCGACGCTCCACCTTGTATCCGCGCATGGTGCGGTAGCGCGGCACGATGTCTTTGACGTAACCGGTCAGCAGGTGCCCGTAGTGCGGCAATCCGTTGGCGAACGGAGGGCCGTCGTAGAACACATATTCCTGGCCACCCTCTCGGCGCTCAATGCTGGCGCGGAAGGTGTCGTCGGCGGCCCAGTAGTCCAGGACCTCGGCTTCGGCGCCTGGAAAGTCCGGGGCGCCGGCGACCGGCTTCGGATAACTGCGTTCGCTCACGATGTGTCGTCTCCCCACGGGCCCGGCCCGGGGACGACGCCGCGCGGTCGCGCGAGCACCGCGGTACCACCCCGCTTGCCGCTCCCGCCTCGGGAAGCGACCGCTCGATACAGGCTGTGACGGGCCGTCCCGTTCGGTTCTAGTGGGCTGGTCCGCGAGCGGTCCAGCTGTTCTTCCGAAGGCTCCCCGGTGATGGCCGGTTCATTGCCGCTTCCGGAAAGTCTAAAGCCACCGGTTCACCCGGCCGGTGGCAGGGCCACCAGTTCAGCGGTCTTTCTCGTCGTCCGGCGGGGGGAAGGCGGCAAGCACTTCGGTAGGCGGGCCGTCAACTGAATCGGTCGGACGCGCCGACAACTCCGGGAACGCGGTGGCCACCATCGCCTCAAACGTCCGGTCGTGCGCACCGGCTCCCCCGGGCGCGCTGACCGGAACACTCTGCCGTGGCGCGCGCGCCGGGTGTTCGCGCACGTTCAGTGGCCACCAGAACCACCGGCCCAGCAGCGCCGCCGTCGACGGCATCATGAACGACCGCACCACCAGTGTGTCGAACAGCAGGCCGAGTCCGATCGTGGTTCCCACCTGGCCCACCACGCGAAGATCGCTGACCAACATCGACGCCATGGTGAAGGCGAAGACCAAGCCGGCGGCGGTCACCACTTTGCCGGTGCCGCCCATGGCCCGGATGATGCCGGTTTTGAGACCTGCCCCCATCTCCTCTTTGAAACGGGCGACCAGCAGCAGGTTGTAGTCGCAGCCCACCGCCAGCAGGATGATCACCGACATCACCATCACCAGCCAGTGCAGGTGCACGCCGAAGATGTACTGCCACAGCAATACCGACAGGCCGAACGATGCTCCCAGCGATGCCAACACTGTTCCCACGATTACCACCGACGCAACGAAGCTACGGGTGATCAACAACATGATGATGAAAATGATTGCCAGGGAAGAGATTCCGGCTATCAGCAAGTCATAGTCGGCGCTGCCCTGCAAATCGTTGAACAGCGCGGCGGTGCCGGCCACATAGACCTTTGCACCAGACAGCGGCGTTCCCTTCAGCGACTCGGCGGCGGCCTTCTTGATGAGGTTGACGCGCGCCATGCCTTCCGGGGTGGCGGGGTACCCGTCATGGGTGATGAAGAAGCGTGCTGCGTGTCCGTCCGGTGAGAGGAACAGTTGTATGACGCGCTTGAAGTCCGGATTGGTGAAGGCTTCCCGCGGCAAGTAGAACGAGTCGTCGCTCTTGGCCGAGTCGAAGTCCTGACCCATGGCCGCTGAGTCGCCGCCGACCTCCTCGATCTGAGCCATGATTCCCGACATCGTGCTGTGCAGGGTCAGCATCATCGTCTGCAGGCTGCGTAGCGCGGCAATCTGCGCGGGCATCATCTCCAGCAGCTGAGGTGTCACCACGTCGATGTTGCTCATGTCGGGCGCCAGCTCGTTGATCTTGTCGGTCAGCAAAGTGGTGCCATCCATGGATGCATACGCCGCCCGCAACGACATGCAGGTGGGGTCGTTGCGGCAATTCTGCTGCTTGTCCACGGATTCGCGTAGCGACTTTGAGTTCTCATTCAGATCCGAGATATCGCCTCGCACTTGCTGAGCCAGCTCCATCGCTTCTTGCGAGACACCGGTGGCGTGATGGGTGCTGGCGCCCAGCTGTTGCATCAGCGCATACATCCGTTGCAGGGAGGCGATAGTGCCTTCGAGATCGTCGGCTTGGGTGCGCATGTCGGCGACTCGGCTCTTGACGAAGTCCATGTTCTGCATCTGCCCGGCACTTTGAACACTGAGCAGGAACGGGATGGACGTGTGGCCCAGCGGGGTGCCTTCGGGGCGGGTGACTCCTTGCACCATGGCGACGCCTTCTACGGCGAAGACGCTTTTGGCCAGCTTGTTGAGCACCAGGAAGTCTGCCGAGTTTCGCAGATCGCGGTCCGCCTCGATCAGGAGCACCTCCGGCAGCAGCCGCGCCTCGGGGAAGTGCCGCGACGCGGCCGCCCAGCCAAGATTGGCCGGAGTGTCCTGGGGAATGAACGAGGGATCCTTGTAGCTCACCTTGTAGCCGGGCAGCGCGAGCAGACCGATCAAAGCGACTGCACACGACGCCACGAAGATCGGTCCGGGCCAGCGCACGATCGCCGTGCCGATCTTGCGCCAGCCACGATCGGACATCTTGCGACGGGGCTCAAGCATGCCGTGCCTGGTGGCGACGGCCAGCACGGCCGGAACCAACGTCAGGGAGATCGCCACCGCCGCCAACATTCCGACCGCGCACGGGACACCCATGGTCTGAAACACCGGCAGTCGAGTCAGACTCAGACAGAACGTTGCACCGGCGATAGTCATGCCTGAGGCCGCCACCACGTGAGCGACTCCGCGATAGGTGGTGAAGTAGGCCGTCTCGGGATCTTCGCCGGCGTGGCGCGCCTCGTGGTAGCGCCCGATGAAGAAGATGCCGTAATCGGTACCGGCCGCAATCGCCAAAGTCACCAGAATGTTGATCGCGAAGGTCGACAGTCCGATCAAGCCGTAGTGGCCCAGCAGCGCAACGATGCCGCGTGCCGCCGCCAACTCGATCCCCACCACACCCAGTAGCAACGCAACGGTGCCGATCGATCGATAGAGCAGCAGCAGCATCAGCGAGATAACCGAGACCGTGGCCACCAGGATCTTGAGCACTGCCCGGTCGCCGCTGTTGTTCATATCGGTGACCATCGGGGCCGGGCCGGTCACATAGGCCCGCACACCCGGCGGCGCCGGTGTGCGTTGCACGACGTCGCGGACTGCCTCGACCGAGTCGTTGGCCAACGCTTCGCCCTGGTTTCCGGCGAGATTGAGCTGAACCAATGCTGCTTTGCCGTCCGGACTCTGGGCACCGCCGGCGGTCAGCGGGTCGCCCCAGAAGTCTTGGATGTGTTGGACGTGCTTGGTGTCGGCGTTGAGCTGCGCGATCAGCTCGTTGTAGTAGTGGTGTGCGGCGTCGCCCAGCGGTTCATCGCCTTCGATGACGATCATCGCCGCACTGTCGGTGTCCGACTCGGCGAAATCGTGCCCCAGCCGGGCCATCGCCTGGATCGACGGAGAATCCTTGGCGCTCAACGACACCGGGTGTTCTTTGGCGACTTGCTCCAAGGGCGGGACAGCGATGCTGACCAGCGCCGTGATTGCCACCCAGCCGATGATGATCGGCCACGCGAAACGGCGTACGAACGCGGCCGCGAACGGCCGGTCATGGCGTAGATCCTGTCTGCTCATCGGCCCCACGCCCGACGATCTGACTCAACGATCACTGTAACCCCCCTGTTCAGGACCGCAGCTGACAGCTATCCGATGTGATAGTCCGACAGCGGGAAACGATCCTGCTCTTTTACCGCGCTACGCACCGAGGTCGGCCGGAAGAGCGGGGCCTCGCCGGTGTTCTGGTTGAACCAATAGGAGTTCGACGTCGCGCAGTTGCCACGGTGGAAGACCGAACTGTCCAGCAAGTGCGTCATCCGTTCGTAGAACCGGGTGTTGGCCTCCTCGGTGACCTCGAACGTCTGCGCATTGCGCCGCTGCATCTCGGTGAACAACCGCTTCATGTGCCGGGTCTGGTATTCCACGGTGTTGAACCAGGACAGCCCAACCCACGAGAACGGGCTGGCCATGTTGATGAAGTTCGGGAACTGCGGAGCCGTCATGCCCTGGTAGGCCTGGAAACGGGTCTCGCGCCACCACTTGCCCAGGTTGCGGCCGCCACGACCGATCACTTCGATGGCCGGCAGATTGCCTTCCCATACGTCGTATCCGGTTGCCAGCACCAAGGTGTCGATCTCGCGCTTGGTGCCGTCCCGTGCCACGATGCCGTCGGGTTCGATTCGCTCGATTCCCTCGGTGACAAGATGCACGTTGGGCTTGGCGAATGTCGGGTAATAGTCGTTGGAGATCGACGGGCGTTTGCAGCCGAAGTCAAAATCGGGCCGCATCTTCTCGGCGAGCTCCCGGTCCCGGACCGCCCGGCGCCGATGCCGCGCGGATTGGGCGGCCATTGCCTTGTTGAGGAATTTGAAGCGGCGGTAGCGCCACATCGTCAGGACCATCATGAAGTCCGTGCTGTTGTCGGTCAGCCACCGAATAATGCGCTGGGTGAAGGGTGCCCGCGCGAACATCCGTTGGGCGACAGGGGGGAACACCACGTCGGACTTGGGCGTCACCAGAATCGGCGTGCGTTGGTACACCGTCAGGTCGGCGACCTCTTTGGCCAACTCGGGGATCACCTGAATGCCGGTGGAACCGGTTCCGATGACTGCCGCACGGCGCCCCGCCATCGAGTAGTCGTGATCCCACTGTGCGGTATGCACGACGTGCCCGGCGAAGGTCTCAATCCCCGGAATGTCCGGAATCTTGGGCTGACACAGGAAGCCGGTGGCCACGATGAGGAACTGCGATGTCAGCGTCTCGCCTCCGGACACCGCGATCCGCCACAGCTTCGCCTCTTCGTCCCACCGCGCGCCATCGATCGTGGTGTTGAAGCGCATGTGGCGCTGCACGTCGTACTTCGCGGCGACGTGCTCGGCATAGGCCTGCACCTCGTTGCCGGGGGCGAAGAGGCGCGACCAGGTGGGGTTGGGCTCAAACCAATAGGAGTAGGTGGTCGACGGCTGGTCGACTGACAGACCCGGATAGTGATTGACCCGCCACGTTCCCCCGAGCCCGTCCAAGCGGTCGACGATCACGATGTTGTCGTAGCCCAGCTGCTTGAGCTGGATCGCCGTGCCGATGCCGCCGAAGCCCGCGCCCACGATGACGGCGTCGTACTGCTGGGTCTCCATAAGGACAACACGCTACCGCAACGCCCGTTAGCTCGCCTTTTGCCGAGTCCAGCCCCGCTGCCGCGACGCCAGGCGGCAGGCCTCTGGGCCGTGACCCTGCAGTCCCGCCCGCGCATATACCCCCGTGATCAGACCGTGAAGGAAATGAGATATTTTACGGGCGCGTCAATTCAGAGTATTGACACTCATGTCAAATAGTTTGCTCAGTAAGTGCTGCTAAAAGAGTCTCTATGAGAACTTCCGGTATGCAACAGCTCCGTGTTCATACCTTTTGGATCACATAGGAGGTCTGCGCGTGGTTGGTGTGGCGGTTGGCGTGTCGCTAATCGTGCTGCTTACCTTCAGCTGCGCGATCGGGTTCGCGTTGTTCTTGACGTTGAGGACCAACCGCCGCCACCTGCTCAGCACAGCCACTGACCTCGACTACATCGCTACCCTAACCAACCTTTCCGAGAGTTCCCAGCGACGTCGCTTCGACCCCTTCGCCGATGTCAACTGGGACGACGCCGAGCACGCGATTACCACCGACGATCCTCGATGGGTTGTGACAGACGGCCCGCTCGCGCAGGCCAGTTGGTATCGCCGCCAGCCGCTCGACAAACAGATCGCGATGGGGATGTGGCTCCAGGCCAACATCGCCAAGATCGCCATGCAGTTCGAGAGCATGTTGATCCGCGGATTCGTGCAGTACGCGTCTGCAGTGCCCAATGGCTCTGCCGAACACCGCTACTGCATGCACGAGACCATCGAGGAATGCAACCACGTCCTGATGTTCCAGGAGCTGGTGAACCGCATCGGTTTCGACGTTCCAGGAATGCCACGCTGGATGCGATCGATCGCACCCATCATGCCGCTGTATGCCGGCCCCTTCCCCAATACTTTTTTCTTCGGCGTCCTGGCGGGCGAGATTCCCATCGACGTGATCCAGACCGAAGCGCTGCGCAACGCAGGTGCTACACACCCGCTGGTCGAGCGGATCATGGCCATCCACGTCGCCGAAGAAGCACGTCATATCTCGTTCGCCGACGCTTACCTGCGCAGGCGCGTCCCGGATGTTCGGTGGATCAACCGACTGTGGATGTCGCTGTACGTACCAATCGTGATGCGCGTCTTTCTCCAACCGATCATCGTTCCGCCACGGCGCTTCTTCCGCGAGTTCCAGGTACCCCGGTCGGTGCGAAAGCAGTTGCACGCCGGCTCTCCGCAGTCCCGCCAGGCAGTTCGCGATACCTTCGCCGACGTCCGGATGCTGTGCACCGATATGGGGCTGATGAACCGCATCGGGCGGCCGATGTGGCGGCTGTGCCGCATCGACGGCCCACCGTCGCGTTACCGCGGCGAGCCGCAACGGGCGCAGCTGCCCGCCCAATTCACCGGAGTCTAGGACCCCCGCTGAGCTATGCCATACTTTCGGTATGGTGCTATCCCCATCTGAGACCTTCGAGAAAGTCAGCTCCGAGCTGATTTACCGCATCTCCGCGATGCCGCTGTACAAGAAGGCCTTCAAGTACTGGTACCCGTTCATGACCAAGCGAATGGGACACGACGACGTCGTCTTCCTCAACTGGGGTTATGAGCAGGACCCGCCCCTCGGACTCCAGCTGGACGCGGCCGACGAGCCCAACCGGTACTCCATCCAGCTCTACCACCAGACCGCCACGCAGATCGACCTGGCCGGCAAGAACGTGCTCGAGGTCAGCTCTGGCCACGGCGGCGGCGCATCCTTCCTGGCCCGCACACTCAAGCCGGCGTCCTACACCGGGCTGGACTTCAACCCCGACGGTGTTGCCTTCTGTCAGAAGCGCCACCAGGTGGAGGGACTGGACTTCGTGCAGGGCGACGCGCTCAACCTGCCGTTCCCGGACAACTCGTTCGACGCCGTCGTCAACGTCGAGGCCTCGCACATCTACCCGGACTTCGCCCAGTTCGTCCGCGAAGTGGGACGGGTTCTGCGCCCCGGTGGGCACTTCCTGCACACCGACTTCCGCGCCAAGAACGAAATCGAATCCTGGCAGAAGACGCTGGCCACCCCGCCGCTGCGTTTGATCAACGAGCGCGACATCAGCGGCGAGGTGGTACGAGGTCTGGCCGCGAACTCGCCGCGCTCCAACGAGCTGATCGACGAGCGCATGCCGTTCTTCCTGCGCCACTTCGCCCGGGAGTTCGCGGTGGTCGAAGGATCGTTGTTCTACCGCGACCTGGACCGCGGCGAGATCACCTACCGCATTTTCGACCTCGTCAAGGACTGAGGCCAGGCCCTAAAGAGCGCCGGAGCGACCGGGACTGACGTTCCGAACGCTCCGGCGCTTCTTTGATGACCGGCGTCGCTTCAGACGCGGAGCAGGCCGGGTTAGGGTGGCGGCTAGGCCCACATCGCCGGCCAATCGCGCTCTGAACCCGAACGATCGTGACGAGGGGCTATCGCAGATGGACCAGACAGAACTGATGCGTCGACTTCGTTTCCGCGCCAGCCTGCTCAAGATCGGTACCGACGGGATGATCGGCGTGGTCCGGGACCGCGCAACCGCCTACCGCTACGTGTTGACCGGGCGCAAGACCGCCCCCCTGACCGATTTCGACCCATTCGCCCCGGCGACCATGCACGATCCCTACCCGGGATATCGCACGCTGCTCAACGGTCCCAAGGTCTGGTACAGCCGCAAGCGAGGCATCTGGATCATTCCGGGCTACGACGAGGTCCGCCAAGCCCTGCGCGACGACGAGGCGCTGTCCTCGGCGGAGAGCCAAGCCCGTTTCCGGGTCCACCTGCAGACGATGAACGCCACCGATCCGCCGGTACACACCCGGTTGCGCCGGTCGGTGTCGCGCGCCTTCACCCCGCGCGCCATGAAGTCGTGGGAGATCAACATCAACCGGGCGGCCGATGAGCTTGTCGCCGCCATGGTCGCCCGCGGCCACGCCGAGATCGTGGCCGACTTGGCGAAGCCGCTGCCGAATCGCCTGATCACCATGATGCTGGCGATCCCCCAGGAAGACCGCCACCAATTCCTCGAGTGGGCGGACACCATCAACGAGGCCGCGTTCGCGCCGATGTCGCTGCGCGGGATGTCGATGAACATGCGATCGAGCCAAGCGGTGATCGCGATGCACCGCAGCCTCTACCCGATGATCCAGGAGCGTCGCACCTCCCCCGGCGACGACTTGATCTCGATGCTGGCCGCCCCCAGCGGCGAGGACACCCTCTCCGACGACGAGGTGTTCTGGACCGCATCGATGCTGGTAGGCGCCGGCAGCGAGACCACAACCAACCTGATCTCCGGCCTGTTCCTGACGCTGGCTCAGCGCCCGGACGTCTACGCGCGGCTGCGCGAGCATCCCGAGCTGATACCGGCCGCGATCGAAGAGCAGCTTCGGCTGGTCTCACCGGTTCAGGGCTTTTACCGGACCGCGACTCGCGACTACCGGGTAGGCGATGAGACCATTCCGGCCGGCGCTCGGGTACTGGTGCTGTATGCCTCGGCGAACCGCGATCCGCAGCACTACCCGGATCCCGACAATTTCGATCTGGACCGCAACCCCACTGATCACCTCGCCTTCGGTGGCGGCGCACACTTCTGCCTGGGCACGCATTTGACCCGCATCGAAGTGAGCCGGGTACTGACCCAGCTGACCCCGCACGTCAAAGAGATCCGGCTGGCCGGAGAACACCGGTATCTGGTCAACGCGACGATGCGCGGCCTGGAGCACCTTCCCGTCGAGTTCGTGCCGGCGCAGGCCGGTGCGGACACCTCACCCGCCCACTCCGGGAACACCGGGACCCGATGACGGCCCTGCCGGTAGCGCTGGTCACCGGAGCAACAAGTGGAATCGGAGCGGCGACGGCCGAGCTGCTCCACGATGCCGGGTACCGCGTTTTCGCGGTGGGGCGCAATCCCGAAGCGCTGCAACGCCTCGAGTCACGTGGTTTGACAGCGCGCGCCCTCGACATCACCGACACCGACGCCGTCGACCGACTGATCGCTGAGATCAAGGCGCAATACGGCGGGGTGGACGTCCTGGTCAATAGCGCCGGATTCCCATTGACCTGTCCGCTGGAGCAGCTGCCCCTGGATGACTTACGACGCCTTTTCGAGACCAATGTTGTAGCCACCCTGCATCTTTCGCAAGCGGTCCTACCGCAGATGCGAGACCGGAGAGCCGGCATCATCGTCAATATCGGCAGCACCGGGGGGCGCTTCGCCAGCCCCGGCGCCGGCGGCTACCACGTGATCAAGTACGGCATGGAAGCGCTGTCCCTGTCGCTGCGTGCCGAAGTGGCGCCGTTCGGCGTGCGGGTGGTGCTGCTCGATCCGACCGTGGTGGCAACGCCGTTCGTCACCTCGCAACAACAGGCGCGTCCGTCCTATGCCGATGACGATCCGTATCGCAGCTTCAAACTGCGCTACGCCGACAACACCCGAGAGCTGTCCAACAAGAGCGGTGTGATGATCGGACCCGAAGTGGTGGCCCGCGCCGTCCTGCGTGTGGTCAGGGCAAAAAACCCCAAGCCACGCTATATCGTCGGGCTCTCCGGGAAGGCCACGGTGCTCGCGCGGGCACTGGTCACCGACCGCATGTGGGACCGCATCCTGATGCGCGGGCTGCGCGACTGAGACCGCCGCAGGCCGCGACCCACTCGCCCGCGTAGCGCGCTGTTCGTGACATAATTTCGTGATGTCCACGATGAACCGCCTGCTATTCAATCCGGTTTCCCATCGCGTATTGACGAACCCCTTCGTTTACCACTTGGTGTTCACCTCGTTCGTGAACAAGCGGTTCTCGACCCAGACCCGGATGCTCAGCGGGGACGACTGGCTGTTCCTCAACTACGGGTACGAAGAGGACCCGCCGATGGCGGTGCCGCTGGAGGCTTCCGACGAGTCCAACCGATTCTTCATCCAGCAGTACCACCGCACCGCGGCACAGGTGGACCTGGCCGGCAAGAAGGTGCTCGAGGTGAGCTGCGGCCACGGCGGCGGCGCCTCCTACGTCGCTCGGACGTTCAAGCCCGCGTCCTACACCGGCCTGGACCTCAACGAGACGGCCATCGAGTTCTGCCGCACGCGCCACCAACTGCCCGGAATGGACTTCGTCCAGGGCGACGCAGAGAACCTGCCGTTCGAAGACGGCTCCTTCGACGTGGTGCTGCACGTCGAGGCATCGCACCTGTACCCGCACCCGGCGCGGTTCTTCGACGGCGCGGCACGTGTGCTCGCACCCGGCGGACACTTCCTCTACACCGACTTCCGGCGCCGCAGTGAGCTGGACCAATGGGACGCCGAACTGGCCAACACCGGACTGCGCCTGGTGACGCAGGAAGACATCAGCATGGACGTGCTGCGCGGCAATGAGAAGAACCTCGACCGCAAGCAGGACATGATCGCCCACCACGGCGGACTGGCCCGTTTCGCCAGCGCCGCCACCGACTGGACTTTCAACGGCGCCCTGCGCAACGGCGAGTTCGTCTACCGCCTGTACTGCTTCACCAAGGACTGAGCTGGCGAAACGCTAAAGGCCGCGGCTGCCGAGCCAGCCGTGGATGCGCTCGGCAACTGCTCGCCAGCCCGGCTCCAGCATCATGTTGTGGCCCATGCCGGCGAAGATCTCCGCCTCGGTGTTGTAGGCACGAGCGGTAGCCCGCACCTCTTTGCACGTATGGGCGCCGTCCTGTTCGGCGCCCAGCACCAGCAGCGGCGCCGTGACCCGCTTGGGCCGGGGCAACCTGAGCACCAAGCAATCCACACTGATCCGGGGACTGTCCTCCTGCAACCGCGCCGCGCACCCGTCGACGATGTCCTGCGGGGTGGTCGGTGAGAAGAAGTGCTGACGCGCCATCTCCGGTGTGGTGATGTAGGGCAAGGCTTTGCCGGTCACCGCCATCTTGATCGCGCTCCACGGGCGATGACGCATCCAGCGCAAGCTGGAACCGTAATTGCCCTGCGGGGGGATGGAGGCCATCAGAACCGCGGCCGGCGCAGGCCGGTTCTCCAGGTACTTCTGCACGATCAACCCACCCATGGAGTGGCCTATCAGGACTGGGGGGACCGGCAGACCGCCCGCCACCGACGCGATATCGGCGACATAATCGTCCACTCCACAGGCGCGCAGTGGCTTGTCACTCGAGCTGCCGCCGTGTCCCCGAAAACTGACCGCCAACGCGTGATAACCCAGATCGGCGAAGTATCCGAGGAAATTATCGTCCCAGCACCAAGAGGCGTGCCAGGCGCCGTGCACGAACAACAACGGGGCAGGGTGCTCCGAAGTCGGGCTGCCCTTCTCGATCACCTCAAGCACAGCACCGCTCTCCCTGTCCAGCGACCAGTCCCCTACCCCTCGGGTAGCACCCCCACACTGTCCCCGCGTGGGACGGACACAGCGATAGCGGACGCGCCAGCAACGTTAGCAAGCGGACGTGGCCCCGGGGGCACGGCCGAAGTGGACCTGCATCGGGTCGCTCACGACGGACGAAGCGGTTGCTACTCCGGGGTGATGTTGAAGATGGCGTCCCACAGACCCTGGATGTCGAAGGGGCCGATGATGCCGACGTTGTCGAAGATGTTGTACCAGTACTCGCCGAAGAACGCCTCAAGCTGCTCAGGAGTGGGCAGGAAGCCCGTGGTGTCGATGACCGGGTCCGGCGGCAGCGGGTTCTTGATGTCGAGCAAGACCGTGCCCAGGCGCCACAGCCAAGCCTGGGTCTCGATCATCTCCGGGTTTGAGACGTTGGCGGTGCCGTTGTCCCAGGCGTCCATCCATTCATCGATGACGGGGTTGCCCGGCCACAGGTCGTCCATGATCTTGACCAGCCAGTAGTAGCTGGGGGTGTTCCAGTCTTCGGGGTTGAAGATGTTGCCGCCAGGCTCGGGCAACAGGCACGGCCCGGGGCAGACCGGGCTGCCGGGGATGAACGGGTTGAAAGCCAGCAGCGACGAGGTGAAGAGCGACTGCACCGCGCGGAAGAACTCGATCGGGTCCGGCAGGATGAACTTGTCGACGTCGAACGGCTGCATCAGGCTGTTGAAGAAGTTGATGAACGGGGTGTCGAAGTCCATCGCGTAGTAGCTGCCCGCCCAGGGCTGCAGCGGGGCATCCGGGTCGATGTTGGGGTAGTCCTCCGGGTTCAACCCCAACTCTGCGAGGGTCTTGGTGCCCTCCCAGTAGTACCCGTCATAGGCAACCCCGATGTTGACCATGCCCGGCCCATTGGGGTCGAAGTAGAACTGGTTGCCGTTCATCATGTCCGAGAACGGAATCTGGAACCAGTTCTGGATCAGCGGGAAGCTCTGCAGACCGGTGGCGATCAGCAGACTCCACAGCGTCTGGTCGATCCAGGTGAATCCGGTGATGGGGCTGGTCGGCATGGCCGGCAGACAGTCCAGGCCGGCACAGCTCAGATCGATCGGAATCTGAACGTTGGCCAGCATCGACAGCTGTTGACCGAGACCAGGGAAGGAATGGTCCCCTTCGTGGCCGGCACCGGAGATCTCCGGGAACGGGAACATCATCTGAAGGATGCCCTCGAAGTGGCCCATGTCGCCGGGGTCCTCACCCCAGGCGTTGGTGGGGCTACCGGCGAACCACGGGCCGCTGTAGAACAGCGACTTGGCCAGCGTGTCCATGGCGTGGATTTCCCACGCCGGAACGTTGACCAGAGCCTGGAACAGGTTCAGCGGCACATTCCACAACGACTCATTGGCGAGCTGGGTCTCCAGGGCCACCGTGGGAATCGTCGGAAGCTGCGGCGCCGGAGGTGAAACGGCGATAAGACCGGCAGTCGTGACGGCCAGCCCGGCAGTGAAGTATGAACGCAAGGCTGTAACCATCCTGGCTTCCTCCCCAAAACAATAAGTAAATACATGTGATCACAACGGGCATAGCCCAAAGCGGTCCCCGCAATGTACCAAAGAGTTTCCTGAGCGCAAATCGAAACGCATGGCGTTGACAAGGACGTATCCGGGTGTCGTACGGCCGATCTCGATATCAGGCGAGACACCAGAGAACCCTCAGAAATCGCTGCTAGCCCGGCCCCGTATGGGGCCGGGCTAATGCGAAAATGGGCCTAGAAAGTGAACCAGCTCGTGAGGTCACTCCACAGCAGGTCCAGATCCGTGACAAGTCCGCCACTGGGGTCCATGACACGCAGGAAATCGTCCCAGAGCAGCAGGTTGTTCGGGCCACCGTATTCGCCGACCACTTGCTCATCCAGCGGCAGGCTCGGGTCGTAACCCGGCGGATGGTAAGACCCCGCTGCGTCTTGCGGCCAGGGCCCTAAGAAACCGGGGTCGGTCAGCAGACCGGAGTTGACCGCGAGGTTGGGCAGGTAGGGGTTGATCTCGGCCATGTAGTCGAGGATCGCGCGGTGGGTGTCTTCGTCGAAGGTGAACATTCCGGTCTGCAGCGCAGCAATACCGGCGTATGCCTGCTCGTCGGTCGTTCCGTTGGCGTTGCCGACGGCATTTGCCGCTTCTTGCTCACTCAGGTCGATCCACTGCTGGATCGAGGGGTTGGGGTCGCCGATGGACTGGATCGACTTGACCATATCCAAGGTGCTCACACCCCACGGTGGAGAAAACGGCTCCATATTGCACAGTCCCGCGCAGAACGGACTGCCCGTGACGAACGGGTTGAAGTCGATGACCAGTCCGGCCATCAGGGCCTTCAACGTCTGGGCCGCGTCGGCCACATCGGGGATGTGGAAGCCGACCAGCGGGTCATCGCCGTTGACACTCCAGTCGACCGGATCCATCAGGCTGTTGAACCACAGTTCGAACGGCTTGAACGGATTGAACGTGAAGAGCAGACCCGCCCACGGCTGCAGGTTGATCTGATCGCCGTTGGCGTCCAGAACGAGGTTGCCGTCGGCGTCGGTGAGCGGGTGCGTTCCCGGGTAGCCGAATCCGGGGCCGGGCACTCCGGTTCCCGGTATCGAATCTATGGGCGAGCCCGGCACCGCTCCGCCTTCACCGATCCCGTCAACGGGGTTGGCGATGCCGCCGGCGGTCGGGTTGTCCGTCTCGAACGGGCTGCCCGGGAATCGATAGCCGTCGAACAGATCCTGCAGCGGCACTTTGAGCCAGTGACTGAACAGCGGCAGCTGGTTGTCGTCATTGGGGAAGTTGGTGAAGACGTTGAAGAAGTTGATCGTCCGGTCCAACCCGGTCAGCCCGGTGATCGGCGCTACGGGTGACAACGGATAGCACTGGATCGAGTCGCACGACGAGCTGACCGGCAACATCGCCGCGGCGAACATCGCCATCTGCTGCCCCAGCCCCGCCGAGCCGTCAGCCAGCGCGTCGGGGTCGATCGCCGGTTGGTACAGGCCGGAGGCCTGCGGCGCGAAGGGAAGTAGAAAGTCGGCAACCGCCATGAAATGACCCGGATCGCCCGGATCCTCGCCCCAGATGTTGGTAGCACTGGGCGTGAACCAGTTGCCGGTGAAGAACAGTGAGTCGTTCAGGACGTTGGTCGCCTGCACCAAACTGTGCGGAACATTGATGAAATCCTGAATAAGGTTGAACGGGACGTTGAGCAGGGAAGCCTCCGCGGCGAGGCGGAACGCCCGCTCGGCTGCCGTCAGACCGGTGTCCCACGGGACCACCGGCGCGACCGGGGCCGTCACCAACGCGGTCGCCGCTGCGGCCGCAGCCCCTGCCGTCATATAACGCCGCTGACTCATATCGCGGTGCAGACCAGCGCGTGCGGGCCTGCGCTGCGGTATCGCGCGATGGGCTCCACCGGTGGCAGTTCGGCCTTGACGGACAGCACTATTAATCACAAATCCCCCCAAAATGGTTCACCCCCATGAACCGGGCCAGCATATAGCCAGCAAGGGTGTGTGTCTAAGCGACGCAGATCAATTCGTGCTTTCCGTAGACATTGATCCACTTATCGACACAAGAGATTTACAGCGTTCGCTTAAGCGCACTCAGCCTTCAACCCAAGGGCGATTGCCAAAACCGTTGAGATGAGCAACCTCTGCGACCGGCTTGCGCGTAGTGGGCCCGTAGCGACCGCGCGGCCAGCCCAACGGGACGATGCAGCACGGCGTGACCCCGTTTGGCAGGCCCAACGTGCGTCGCGCCGCCCGCTGATTCCAGAGCGGAAGGGTGATCAACGAAGCACCCAATCCCATTGCCCGAGCTGCGAGAAGGAGATTCTGCACACTCGGATAGATCGAGCCCCAGTAGGCGGACTCGGCGATGTGCGGCATCCGCACCACCGGCAACCGGCCCTCTTTGGCCCCCAACCGCAAGCAGGCCACCACCAGCACCGGAATCTCGGCGAAGTGGTCGATCTGCCACTGCATGGCCCGGGCAATCCCCGCGATCGACTCGTCGGTCTTGATCTTGCGACGCAACACCACGTCGCGCTGAATCTTCCACGCCTGTCGGTACCGCTTGGCCAATTCTTCCTTGACGGACCGGTCCTTGACCACGATGAATTCCCAGTTCTGACCGTCGTTGCCCGTCGGGGCCCGCAGCGCCAGTTCGATGCACTTGAGTACGATGGCGTCATCGACCGGGTCGGAGTACACCCGCCGGATCGCACGCTGGGTCATCATCGCCTCCCCCAGTCCCATGTCCAGACGGGCCAACGCCTCAGCCGTGGTGGGAACGTGCGTGGGGAGGAAGGCAGATCGCGATTGCGCGTCAGACATTTTCACTCAGCCAGGCCGTCGTGAACCGGTAGATATCCGGGATGCCTGTTTCGAACTCGCGGGCCAGATACGTTTCGATAGCGCCACCGACCAGCGGTACTTTGAATCGGACGCTGCCGTTGAGCTGCATCTTCGACCCGGCGCCAGCTCGTTGGAGTACCGCAGTACCCGCGCACGACCCGGGCGCGCCGGTCACATCGACGTTGATCGTGCCGTGGACCTGGCCGTCGCCGACCGGTTCCCACACCTCGGTCGTGACGATGTTGAGGTCTCCGCGGTAGACCTTGGCCAGAATTCCAGGCAAGGCGCCGTGTCGCAGATCTTCGGCCACAACAATCCGAGCCCGGCCATTCTCGGCCACATCCAGCGTTTCCAGAGTCGAGTTTCCGCCGAAGTTCTTGATCCGATCGAGCCAATACGTGCGTTCGCCGAACGCACGGTGTACCTGCTCGACGGTTGCCGACGATTCGAAATTCACCTTAAAGGAACGGGGCATGATCGATACCTCTCATTTGCCGAACAGCCGACTCACCAGGCCCGCGGCGAACGTGCGGACCCGGTCGAGCTGTTCGGGCTGGACATTGGTGGGTGGTAGCCGCAAGCCCAGGTAGCGTTCCCGATACCGCCCACTGCCCAGATAGCTGGTCAGCGACAACATCGAGCGAAGCGGGTCGCCGGCATAGGTCAGGTGCAGCTCATCCTGATAGCGGCCACCACAGGCATCGGCGAGACGGCAGACCTCGGCGTAGTTCTCCTGCCAGAACTCTCGGCACACGGTGAACACCACAAAAGGCTTGTCGGCGAGCAGATTTCGTGCCTCGTCGGTCTGCAGAAACGATCTGATCGGCATCGCCGGCGCTTTCCACCACGTCGGCGACCCGATGCAGATCAAGTCGTACTCGCCGTCACGTACCGCGTCGGGCGTCCGGATCTCCCCCGTCTCGCCTCGCTGCTGGGCCTTGAGCACGCTGAGCATGTCCGGCCACACCCGGCGCAGTGGGAACTGCGCGAACCGCGGCGCGTAATGCGGATCGGTGAACTCGATACCCGCCGTCACCACCTGGCAACCGCGCTCGGCGAACACCTCTCCGGCCGCCTCCAGAACCTTGCGCGACTGTCCGGAGAAGCTGTAGTACAGCAACAGAATCCGCGGTGCCCGATCACTGCGCTCACTGGTCTCAGCCGCCATCTTCGCCTCCTGGTTCATACTCCGGCCCCAGCTTCGGCTCTCCTGCGTCGAGCCTCGCTGAACCGCCCGGTTCGACCGTGCCGTGCGTCGAATGCCTGCTAAGCGTATTAGGCTCGCCGACGTGGCAGACAAGATCCCCGTCGACCTGCACGGAGCCGCGGCAACCATGCTGACGACGCTCTACCTCAAGGCCCTCGACGCCGATTTCGAGCACCCGGTGCTGGGCGATCGTTACGCCAAGGCAGCAGTCGAGCGCATCGACTTCGACTGGGAGTCGCTCAAGGCACCCGCCCGCTGGGCTCCCCTGGTGACGGTGCGAACAGCCCAGTACGACATCTGGGCGCGCCAGTTCCTGGCATCGCATCCGACGGCTACCGTCATCCACCTCGGCTGTGGGCTCGACGCCCGAGTCTTCCGGGTCGATCCTGGTCCCGAGGTGACCTGGTACGACGTTGACCAACCGCCGGTGATCGCCTTGCGCGAGCAGGTTTATCCCGACCGGCCCGGTTACCACTTGTTGGCGACCTCGGCTACCGACCCGTCGTGGCTGCAATCGATTCCCGCCGATCGCCCGGTCCTGTTGCTGGCCGAAGGCATCAGCATGTACCTGACCGAACCTGACGGTGTGGCGCTGCTGCAAAGTGTCGTCGACCGCTTCCCCTCCGGAGAGTTGCAGATCGACTTCTACAACTGGTTCGGGATCAAGACCCAGAAGACCCACCGCCTGCAGAGACAGTCCGGATCCACCCTGCACTGGGCGGTCAACGAACCGCGCGACATCCTGGAGAAGGTGAACGGCATCCGGTTGCTGGCAGCGGCAAATCTCTTCGAGGCGCAGACCTTCAGCCGGGTTCCGGCCGGATTCCGACGAACCAGCCGGGTGGCCCGGGTCGTGCGCCCACTGCGCGCCATGCTGCAGTACCACCGCTACGCCTTCGGTCCGGTCAGCTGACGCTGGCAGCGTGCTGTTCGGCGATGCCGCACAACAGCGCGCGAATCGCCTCGACCGAGCGTTCCGGTTGTGGTCCGTGCGAGTGGTATTCGATGTTGAGCTGCCCAGCGAATATCTGCGTGAAATAGATGTCGATTCCGGCGCTCACGGCAAAATACAACTCGCCGTGCGTGGTGGTCACTTCCACACCCGGTGGTGTCCGCACCGGTGGAACCAGGCCGTTGTTGCTCAACACGACGACGTCGGGCAGTCCCGGCGGATTCCCCACGTATTGCGGACTGAAGTGCAGCCGAGACTGCTGGATCACGCCTTCATCCAGGTCCTTCTGGAAGTTCGCGGCGATATCGCGCGCCATCGCAACCAGGTCGGTCTTGGCATCGACCTCTGCGAGATAGGTGGCCAAACCGATCGGGTTGGTGCATCCAGTAGCCGAAACTGGCGGCGACAGAAAATATCTCAAGTCGACCGTGTAGACGTAGGGCACCGGGATGCTCAGCTTGCCGCGCAGCTGCCATTCGGCGATCAGCACCGCTGCCGACAGTACGGCGTGCAAGCTCAGGTCGTGAGAACGACCGAACTCGACCACACTGTCGGTCTGAGCTTGAGTCAGCCGACTCGATGCCATCGGCACCAACACCGGAGACGACGGTGTTGCCGAGCCAACGGCCCGCCGAGTGGGCGGCAAGTCATAGGCGAACAGGGCGGGCATGAATCGCTCGATCCCCGAGCGCTGCTGCTTGGCGATCCCCCGGTCTGCCAACACCGCCTCGACGGACAGCGGCGCAGGTTCGATATTCATCGTCGCGATACGACCGGTCGTAACCAGATCGGTGTAGTAGGAGAGCATCTCTTCGATCAGCGCATACATGTGGTGACCGTCGGCGACGGCGTGATGCACATACAACGTGGGCTGTGCCTGCCCGTCGGCGATGACCACTCGCAGTGCCACCAGTGACTCGGTCTGATCGAAGTGCGGCGCCGGCGGCCGATCGTCGGGTCCATCGAGTTCGATGACCTCGATGCCGTCAGGCATCAGGTCGTCGGTGACGAACTGATGCCGCCCGTCGGGCAGTCGCTCCAGCCGCCCGGTCAGGATCGGATGCGCCTCTAAAAGCGCCTCGTACGCCTGCGACAACAGATCTATGTCGACCGGGCCGGTGACGTGAGCTGCTAGGCCGACGAAATTATGGGTCTCGGCAAGCATCTCCTCACTGATCGCCAGCTTCCGAATGACCGACGTGGCAAACACTTTCCGGTTCTCTCCTCAACTAAGACAGCTCGACCAGAGTCATTTCGTCGTCGGTGGACTCCGCATCGTGTTCGGCGACAGCCGCCCGGACCAATTCCATCACCGCGCTGGAGAACCCGTTGGCGAGCGTCCGCACCACCGACTCCCCCACCCGACGACTGTCAAACCACCAGTCCAGATGCAACACGCCGCCGCTGCGATAGGCCCGCAGTTCCAGCGCATGGCCTAGACCCGGAATCGCCTCGCGTACCGGCATGGCGGTGTCGGGGTCGAACTGCACGGGAGCGTCGCCCAGCGACGGCAGATCCGGGATGGCCCCGACGTAGGCGAAGTGGATGTCCGCCGGACCGACCGAACTGAACAGCCGTGCAGTGGGGGCGTAGAGGTACCGCAGCAGACCATAACCAACTCCGTAATGCGGAACGCCGCCGAGCTTTTCATGGACCGCGTCCAGTACTTGCCGAGCGGTGGTCTGGTTGTCGCGGGAACACTCCAGAGCAACCGGGTAGACGGTGGTGAACCAGCCCACGGTGCGCCGCAGGTCCACATCGGGTTTGAGAACGGAACGGCCCGCTCCCCCCATGTCGACGGCTATGGCGCCCTCGCCGATGGTCGATGCCACCGATCGGCTCAATCCGGCCAGCAGTATCTCGTTGATCGGTAGCCCGAGCCGACGGCGGGCGTCGTCGATCTCGCTGGTGTCGGCAGTGGGCAATGCGGTGGTGACCTTGGACAGATCGCTGACAGCCGGAGGTTCGGCGACGTCGGTGGCCAGTCGCAATGTCGCTGACTTCGTTGCCTGCAACCAGTATTCGCGACTTTCCAGCACCGCCGGATGGGTGGCCAAACCGGCGCACCGTTGCGACCACTGTGCCCAACCGACTCCGACGGGCTGCAGTTCGATGTCGTTTCCGGCCAGCTTCTGCCCGAACGCCGTGAAGATGTCGGTCAACAGGATGTCGCGGGAGGCCTCGTCGCCGACCGCAGCGTGCAGACTCAGCGCCAGATAACACAGGTCGCCCGCCGCACCACGGACGTAGAGGGCAGTCAGCGGCGGACTGGACAGATCCTGGTCGCGGACATGCTCGGCCAGCAACGTGCGCACCGCATCGTGCTCGGCGGTGAGCCCCTCCGGCAGCGAGTGCGTGCTGATCTCGCCGAACTCACCGGCTTCGACAATCTGTTGCTCCCACGTACCGGCCCGCTCGGTGATACGCAACCGCAACGCATCGTGGTGGTTGACCACCGCGGTCAGCACGGCACGGACGTCGTCGACCGAGACGTCCGGCCGCAGCCGCAGGATCACCGGGATGCGCCAGCGACCATGCTCACGGACGCCGTTCTCCAGGAAATAGGTGATGTTAGGCGGTACCGGCGGATGCTGGACTTCCCCGAGCGACGAACGCCCAAGGCCACCGGCGGTATAGCGGGCGGTCAGCGCTTTGGCCAGGCCGGCCACCGTCGGGTTGTCATAGAGGTCCTGCGGGGTCAGGTCCAGCCCCTCGTGGGAGGCGGCCATGGCAACACTGATCGCTACCAGCGAATCGCCGCCGATGTCGAAGAAGTTCGCGGTGCGGTCCACCGACCCGACGCCCAGACACACCGACCAGATGCGTTGCAGGGTTTCTTCCATGGAAGACCCAGTCGAACCGCTGGCGCCTTCACCATTACCGCTGCTCCCGGCCGAACTTGCACCGCCGGCACCGGACACCCAGGTTGCTCCGGCGTTGTGCTCGAGCCAATGCCGTTGACGCTCAAAGGGATAACCCGGAACGGTGACCCGCTTGGGTTGGTAGTCGCCGCGTAACGGTGACCAGTCCACCTCGACCCCGGCGGCCCAGAGCTGACCGAGCGCCAGCAGGAAGGCATCGCGGTCGTCGCGATTCTGGGCGTGATGACGCATCAGCCGGATTGCGCGGTGCCCGCTTGCGAACTTCGGATTGCGCGCCGCCGACGCAGTCAGCGTGGCGCCCGGCCCGACTTCTACGAGTACCCGGTTGGGATCAGCCAGCACAGTGTCGATTTCGTCGGCGAAGCGCACGGTGGCCCGCACCGAACGCGCCCACGTCGCCGGGTTGGTCGCCTCGCTGGGAGCCAGCCAGGTGCCGGTCAGGTTCGACAACAGCGGTATCTGCGGTTCACTGAGGTTCTGACGCGACAGGAACGCGGTGAACTCCGAGATCATCGAGTCCATCAGCCGGGAGTGGAACGCGTGCGAGGTCCGCACCCGGCGCGCAGTGATGCCGGCCTGCTTCAGCCGATCGGAGAAAGCGCGGATATCGGCTTCCGTCCCGGCGACCACGCAGCCGTCCGGGTCGTTCACGGCGGCAAGATCGACGTCGCCGGTCAGATACGCACCGACGGCGTCGGCACTGATCGGAACGGCCACCATCACACCGCGCGGCGCGGCATGCATCAGTCTGGCCCGCATCGCCACCACCTTGATCGCGGTGTCGAGGTCGAAGACGCCGGCAACAGTTGCCGCGGCGTACTCACCGATGCTGTGGCCGACCAGCGCACTCGGGCGCACCCCGTAACTCTCGACCAGCTTCGCCAGGGCGTACTCCACGGTGAACAGCGCCGGCTGCGTACGGTCGGTGCGTTCGAGATCGCGTGACGTGCCCTCGAAGATCATCGCGCGCAGGTCATAGCCCAGCTCGGCCTCGAATCCGGCTGCGCAGCGGTCGAAGTACTCGGCGAACACCGGTTCGGTGTCGTAGAGGCCGCGGGCCATCCCGATGTGCTGCGCACCCTGACCCGGGAAGAGGAACACCACTCGGTCGGTTGCCGACGCGTCGGTGCCCAGCTCCACGCCCTCGCCGATGAAGACGTTCTCGCTCTCTTCAGAGCCCAGTACCGCGGTCGCATCGGCACGATCAGCAACGACTGCGGCCAGCCGCAGGTTGTGCGGCTGACGGCCGGCCAACGTGTACGCCACGTCCGTCAGGCTGGGTGCCTGCGAATCCTGTCCGCCGGAGAGCTCGGCGGCCAGCTCGGCGCGGCCCTGCTTCAGTGCCTCGCCAGTGCGCGCCGACAGCAGCAGCACTTCGGGACCGGTCCGTGGTGTCGCCGGTTGACCGGCTTCCTCGGGCCATTCCTCGACGATGACGTGCGCATTGGTGCCACCGACACCGAACGAGCTGACTCCGGCGCGCCGGATGCCGTCGGACTCCCAGGGCCCGTATTCGCCACGGATGCGGAAGGGCCCGTCATCGAGGTGCAATTCGGGGTTCGGGCTGGTGTAGTGCAAGGTGCCCGGAATCGCCCGGTGCTTGAGGCACAGGATGGTCTTGATCAGGCTGGCGATACCGGCAGCCGACTCCAGGTGCCCGATGTTGGACTTGACCGAGCCCACATAACAGGGGCCAGAGCGCTGTTCCTCGGAGACTGAGAAAGCCTGTCGCAGCCCCTCGATTTCGATCGGGTCGCCCAGCGGGGTCGCGGTGCCGTGCGACTCGATATAGCTGATGGTGGAGGCGTCGACCTCGGCGACGGCGTGCGCCTCGGCGATCACGTCGGCCTGCCCCGCCGCGGTGGGCGCGGCGTAGGTCATCTTGGTGCCGCCGTCATTGTTCAGCGCCGAACCCCGGATCACCGCGTGGATCTGGTCACCGTCATCTACGGCCGCCTCCAGCGACTTGAGCACGACTACACCGACGCCGCTGGAGAAGATGGTTCCGTCGGCTCGCACGTCGAACGGCCGGCAGTGCCCGGACGCCGAGACCATGGAGCCCGGCTCGTGCCAGTAACCGACGTGGTGCGGCACCCGCAGCGACGCGCCGCCTGCCAACGCCATGTCGCATTCACCGTTGAGAATGCTCTGGCAGGCCAGGTGCAGCGCGACCAACGCCGAGGAGCACGCCGTCTGCACCGACAGCGCCGGACCGTGCAGGTTGAGTTGGTGGGCTACCCGGGTGGCCAGGTAGTCCTTGTCGTTCTGCAGCGACAGGTTGACCATCTCAAAACTGACACCCTGGCCGATGATGAGATTCGGGTCGTAGTGCGACATCAGGTTGTGCAGCAGATATCCGCTGGTGGTACTCGTCCCGTAGACGCCCACCGAACCCTCGATCTGGCCCGGCCGGTAGCCGGCGTCCTCCAGCGCGTGCCACGCGGTCTGCAGGAAAAGCCGATGCTGCGGGTCCATGGTGCGGGCCGCCAGCGGCGTAAAGCCGAAGAACCCGGCGTCGAACTCGTCGATACCGTCGAGCAGGGCGGCCCGTCGGACGTAATTGTGGTTCGCCAGGGCCGCGTCACTGACGCCGCTGGCACGAAGTTCGTCCTCGGAGAGCGTGACGATCGATTCGACACCGCCACGCAGGTTGTCCCAGAACCCGGTCAGGGTGCGGGAGCCCGGAAAACGGCCGGCCATGCCGACGACCGCGATCGCGTTGGGCGGGACTTCATTGTTGGTCACGAACGGTCTCCTACTTTTCGCCGCGCCGCCGCCCGCTGACGCGCCGCGGCACGCTGCTGAGCGCGACTCCGTACGTCGCTGGCACCGTCGGTCGCGCTCTGCTGTTCGGCCAGGCCGAGTTGGCGGGCCAGGTCGGCGGCCAGCTCGGTCAGCGAGGCGCCCTGCAACAACAGTGCCACCGGAGGCTCCGCGCCGAAGTCACCACGGACGGTGTTGCGGATACGCACAGCCATCAGCGAATCCATCCCGAGTTCAGTCAGCGGCCGAGCGGGATCGAGGACACTGCCCTTGGGGTAGCCCATGATCGCCATGATCCGCGAACCCAGCCGCGCGACAACCGCTTTGGCCGCCTCGGCGGCGTCAAGCTGCTTGAGCCCCTCCGGTCCCGGCCAGTCGTCGTCCTCGCTGTCGAGATCGAGTTCCGCGGCCAGCGTGGAGAAGTAGCCGAGTTGCTGCAGTTCGGGGAAGGCGGCGGCCACTCGATCCAGGCGCAGCCGCGCCACGCCGACCCGGGAAAGGTCGCCGCCGAGGATGGCGTCCAGCGCCTCCATACCCTCGTCCGGGTTGATCGGATCCAAGGCGCTGAACTTGAGTTCCTGGGCCACACCGACTCCGGACCACTGGCCCCAGTTGATCGTGATGGCCGGCAACCCAGCGGCCCGCCGCCACGCCACCAGGCCGTCCAGCCACGCACTGGCAGCGGCATACGACGCCTGTCCGGGGGCACCGAGCAGCGACGAGGTCGAGGAGAATCCGACCCACCAGTCCAGGTCTTTGCCGTCGGTCGCGGCATGCAGGCGCAACGCCGCGGCAGCCTTGGGAGCCCAGACCCGGCTCAGGGTCTCCTTGTCGATTCCGACCACGATCTGGTCATCGATGACCGCCGCACCGTGGATGACACCGCGCAACGTCAGCCCGGTCTGCTCAGCGGCCTGCACCAGGCTCTCGGCCACGCCCGGCTCGGCCAGGTCGCCTGAGACGACCGCGATCTGGGCCCGCTCCTCGAGCTCGGCCAGCACCTCGCGGTGCTCCTGCGAGGGCTGCGATCGGCTGTTCAGCACGACCCGCGCGGCACCGTGGTCGATCAACCACCGGGCGACGACCAATCCGATGCCGCCCAGTCCGCCGGTCAGCACGTAGGCACCGTCGGGCCGAACGGTGGGGGCGCCGGTGGGTTTCAAGTTCGCGCGCTTGAGCCGTTCGGCGTAACGGCTCTCGCCGCGCCAGGCGACCACATCGTCGGTGCTGGAGAGCCCCAGTTCGGTGATGAGTGCGGCCACCGGGTCAGCGCCCTCGCCCCCGTCCAGGTCCACCACACCGGTATGCAGGTCCGGGTGCTCGTAGGCAAGGACCCGCACCAGTCCCTTGAGGGCGCAGATCGACGGGTCGCCGCTTTCCTGCTCACCCACCGTCAGGCCGTTGCGACCGACCAGCCACAGCCGCGGCGAAGCGCCGTGCCAGCCGCCCACAATGGTGCGAACGGTGGATACCACCGACCAGGCCAAGTCGCGGCCGCGCGCCGGGGCATCGCCAGTCTGCGATCCGTCGAAGACACCGCGTGACGCCAGCACGATCACCCCGACCGGAGGACGGTCCGGGTCGTCGGCGGTCTGCGCGAACGCTTCTCGCACGGCGGGTTCGCTGGACAGGTCCGCGGTGATCACCCGGCGAGACTGCGAGCCGAATCGTGCGGCGAAATCAGCTGCCAGCGCTTCGCTTTCACCCGGCTCGGTCAACACCAGCCAGCTTCCGTCAGCAGCCGTCGGCGACTGCGCGGACGCGGATTCCTCAACCCATTCGGTGTCGAAGATCTTCTGGCTCAACGGCAAGGGAACGGTGCGACGCTGCACCCGCTGCAGATAGATGCCACTGAGCTCTGCGGTGGTGCGTCCGGTGTCATCGGTGAGGACCACCCGGCCCAGGATTCCGCCCTCGTCGTGGTTGGTCAGCTCCGCATAGCCGCGGGCCCGACGCCCGACCTCACCGAACACCCGAATGGACTCGATGGCGACCGGCAGGTACGTGGCGTCGTTGGCTCCGCTCAGCGATGCTTCGGGCAGGGCCGCGGCCAGGCACTGCAGCGCTGCGTCGAGCATCACCGGGTGAATCCGGTAGACGCGGTGCGCCGTGGCTTCGTCGGGCAGCACGATCTCGGCTTCCGAACCACCGCCGGGCTTGCGGACGATGCGGGTCAACGCGGCGAACGCCGGCCCGTGCTGCAGCCCGGTGTGGCGCAATGCCGTGTAGAGATCCGCCGGCGACAGCGTTGTTCCGCCGGCAGCGGCGGCAGGCCGTGGCGCCGCCGTGTCCGGTGCCGAGGCGGCGGCGACCGCCCGGGCAACGGCATGCCGCGACCAGGAGCCGCCGGCAGCACGGGAATGGATCTCGACCCGCCAGCCCGGCGAGCCCTCGCTGTCAGGTAGCAGTTGGGTGGTCACCTCGGTGCGCTCGTCGACGCGCAACATCTGCTCGACCTCGACCCGATCGACGGCGACGGCCGACGTAGGCAGGCCCAGGGCTTCGCTCGCCGCTGCCAATGCCATCTCGGCAAAGCCGGTGGCCGGCATGACGACCTGCCCGTGCACCTTGTGATCGGACATCCACGCGACCAGATCGGTGCCCACGTCCGACTGCCACACGTGGCCGTGCCCCGACGGCAGCTCGACGTGGATGCCCAGCAGCGGATGTGCGTCCGCCGTGTGTCGGTTTGCGGCAACCGGCGCTGCCCAGTACCGCACGTGTTGCCAGGGCCGGGGCGGCAGGTCGGCACGGCCGATTCCGCCGTCGGGTTGTTCGGACTCGGTCGACGGCGGCGCAGCGACGGCCACGCTGGTGTGGAAAGTCAGCGCCTCGGGCTGATCGCGCAGCAGGGTGCCGGTCACGACGCCGTCCCCGGCGGGCCGCGCAGATTCCAGCGTCCCATTGATGGCATGGCTGAGCAGCGGGTGCGGACTGACCTCGACGAACGTGGCGTGTGCCGCGGCGGCCGCGGTGACGGCCTGACTGAAGCGCACCGGGTTACGCAGGTTGTGCACCCAGTAGTCGGCATCGAAGGCAGGCGCTTGGCCGCCATCGGAACCGACCGTGCTGATCAAGGGGATCTTCGGCGCCGAGGGAGTCAAACCGGCCAGCTCGGTGCGCAGCTCACCCAGGATCGGGTCCACGGTGGGGTGATGCGATGCCACATCGACCTCGACCCGGCGGGCCAGCTTGCCCTGCGCGTCCACGATCGCGACCACCGCGTCGACCTGGTCGGGTGGGCCGGCGATCACGGTCTGCTGCGGCGCGGCATAGACCGCGATCGTGATGTCGGCATGCTCGGCAATGAGCTTCTCGGTCGCGTCAGCGTCGAGTTCCAGCAGTGCCATAGCGCCCTGACCGGACAGCCGGGCCATCAGGCGCGATCGCGTGGCGATCACCTTGAGGCCGTCCGCGGGGCTCAGTGCACCGGACACCACTGCCGCGGCCACCTCCCCCATCGAATGCCCGATCACGGCATCCGGCTCGACTCCATGCGATCGCCACAGTGCCGTCAATGCCAGCTGCATGCCGACCAGGACCGGCTGGATGCGGTCGATCCCGACTACCGGCTCCCCGGATTCCAGGACCTGGCGCAGTGAAAACCCTGCTTGAGCAACGAAATCGGGTTCCAGTTCGTCGACGGCTGCGGCGAAAGCCGGCTCATCGACCAGCAACTGACGGCCCATTCCGGCCCACTGGGATCCCTGACCCGAGTACAGAAAGACCGTGCCGCGTGTGCCTTGGGCGCCCTTGCCTGTTGGAGCGGTGCGAATGCCGACCACCCCGGTCACGGGGTATCCGCCGGCGACCGCCCGCAGTCCGGCCAGCGCCTGCTCGGTGTTTGCGGCGCACACCGTGGCGAACTTGGCGTACCGGCTGCGCCGGTGGTTGAGGGTGTGAGCGATGTCCGCGAGCGGGACACCGGCGCCGGGGCCGGCGATCCACTCGGCCAGCCTGGCTGCCCAATCAGCTACCCGCTGTTCGGTTTTTCCTGAGACCACCAGAGTGACAACCGGGTCGTTGGCGGCAGGTGCTGACGCAAGATCCGGCCCCTGCTCAAGCACCACGTGCGCGTTCGTGCCGCCTAGTCCGAATGAGGAGACCGCGGCCCGCCGCGGGCCCTGCGCCAACGGCCAAGGCGTCATCTCGGTGGGGACGAACAGCCGTGTCGGAGCGGGGTCGATCGCCGGGTTCCATTTGGAGAAGTGCAAGTTCGGTGGAATCTGGCCGTGTTGCACCGACAGCGCAGCCTTGATGAACCCCGCTATACCGGCGGCTGCCTCAAGGTGGCCGATATTGGTCTTGACCGCACCGAGTGCACACTTGTCCGCGCCGCGTCCGTACACGTCGGCGAGCGCCTCGAACTCGATGGGGTCACCCAAAGATGTTCCGGTGCCATGAGTTTCGATCAGGTTCACCGAATTTGCCGGTACGTCGGCGCTGCGCAACGCGCGGCTGATCGCATCGATCTGGGCGATGGTGTTGGGCGCGGTCAACCCATTGGACTTACCGTCCTGGTTGACCGCCGAACCGCGAACGACCGCAAGCACTCGATCACCGTCGCGGATGGCGTCAGTGAGGCGCTTGAGCACCACGATCCCCGCACCTTCGCCGCGGACGAACCCGTCCGCTCCGGCGTCGAAGGTGTGGCACCTGCCGCGCGGCGAGAGCATCCCCCACTTGGCCATGGCGATCTGGGTTTCCGGTCGCAGAATGAGGCTGACACCGCCCGCCAGCGCCAGGTCACTCTCCCGCATACGCAGGCTCTGGCAGGCCATGTGAATGGTGACCAGCGATGACGAACAGGCCGAGTCCATCGCAACCGCCGGCCCACGCAGCCCGAGCAGGTAGGCGATCCGGCCGACTGCGACGGCGTGCGCGTTACCGGTAGCCGAATAGCCGTCGATAGCGTCCGGATTTGCCGCTGAAATCCCTTGATATTCGGTGTAATACACACCCATCATGACTGCCGAACGGATACCCACCAAGGTTTCCGGCGACATCCCGGCGTGTTCGAGCGCTTCCCACGCCACCTCAAGCATCAGCCGCTGTTGCGGGTCCATGGCTTCGGCTTCGCGTGGAGAGATTCCGAAGAAGTCGGCGTCGAATCCGGCGACATCGGAGATGAAGCCGCCCCACTTGGACGACATCCGGCCGGCAGCCAGCGGGTCCGGGTCGTAATACTCGTCGGCGTCCCAGCGATCCGAAGGGATCTCGGTGATGGCGTCGCGCCCGTTCGCGAGCAGGTCCCAGTAGGCGTCCGGGCCCGAAGCGCCGCCCGGAAAGCGGCAGCCGATTCCCACGACCGCGATCGGTTCGGCGGCGGCGATCCGCGACGCCTTATCGAATTGCTCGGTCAGCGCCCCCCGCTTGTCGGCGCCCATCGCCGACATTCGGTTGAAGATCGTCGCCGTTGAGGGTCCCGTCATCAATAATTACCGCTCTCGCTACCGGTCGAAGCCGACTCGACCTGATCGAACAACTCGTCCAGCACACCGCCGGAGGAGCCGAACCCCAAATCATCGTCGTCTTGCCCTGCTGTGCTGTCCGGCTCGGCATAGCGCGACGCCAGCAGTCCCACCAGATGCGTCGCCAACGCTGAGATGCTGGGGTGATTCCACAGCATTGACGCCGACAAATCCACCCCCACCAACAGTTGTGTCTCTTTCAAAACCGTCATCGCGATCATGGAGTCCAGGCCCATCTCCGGGAATGGCTGATCCACGTCCACCGATGCCGCCGATGTCCGAAGTTCGCGGGCAAGGATAGCTTGCAGCCTGACCATCAGCTCGCCGCGCCGCTGGTCGGTGGGCATGCTCGACCAGTCCGGCGCACCTGCCGCAGCGGCATCGGCGCTTCCGTCCCCAGTCTGCTCACCTGTCGCAGCAGTCCCCAGCGTCGCATCCGCCTCGGCGACGAGGTCCTCGAAGAAGGTCAGGTCCCGGAACTCCGGCGACGTGGTGATTGCACGATCTATGCGCAGCCGTCCCACACCGACCCGGCCACCGAACCCTGCCTCGGCCCCGAGCACGGCATCCAAGGCCTCGATGCCCTCGTCGGGGCTGATCGGGTCCAGAACACTCAACGACATCGACCGTCCCAGTCCGACATCGGACCATTGGCCCCAATCGATTGCTGTCGCCGGCAGGCCGGAGGCATGACGCCAGGCCATCAGCGCGTCCAGCCACGCATTGGACGTGGAATAGCCGAGCTGTCCCGGCAGGCCCAGCAGCGCCGCCATCGACGAGAAGCCCACCCACCAGTCGAGCTGGGTCGCTGACGCGGCCTCCTGCAGCGCGGCGTGTAGCCGGGCAGCTCCGAGCGCCTTGGCCGACCACACACTCTCCAGGCTCTCGCGGGTCACGGCTGTCACCAGGCCGTCACCAAGCACCCCGGCGGCGTGCACCACGCCACGCAGTGACTTGCCGGTCTGCTGCGCGGCGGCCACCAGGCGCTGCGCTACCCCCGGTGAACTGATATCGCCGGCGACGAACACCACTTCAGCCCCGGCGGCCAATTCATCGAGGACCACACGCTGATCTTCGGAGGGCTCGCTGCGGCCGTTGAGGACCAGTCGCCCAGCCCCGCGTGCCACCAGCCAACGTGCCACCACGATGCCCAGCCCACCCAGACCGCCGGTGAGCACGTAGGCGCCGTCGGCACGGACCTCGGCGGCCCGGCTCCCGGCCTCGTCGAGGGTGGCACGCACAAGGCGTTCGGTGTGGCGTTGCCCGCCGCGCCAGGCAATGACGTCGTCACGCAGCGGCGCGCCCAGTTCCACCAGCACGGTGTCAACCGCGACAGCCGGTTCGGCCGTGGTGTCCAAGTCCACCAGCGTGGCCCCGAGGTCGGGTTCGTCGGCGAGCACCCGGGCAAGTTCACCGGGGAACCGCCAGGTCCGAACCAGGCCCTTCAGCGCACCGATCGCCGGGTCGCCGGGTTCATGTTCACCCCCGAATGCCAACCCACCGCGGCTGACCAACCACAGCCGCGGCTTGGTGGTACTTGCCGTGGTCGCCCAGCCGGCCACTGCCGCCCGCGCCACCGACGAAGCCGTCCAGACCAGCTCGCGAGCCCGCGCCTGTGCGCCGTCGGGGTCGGTGCCGTCGAAGCCCTGCTGGTCCAGGAGAACGACTATGCCCGCAGGCGGATGCCCGGGGTCGGCAGCAGCATTGGCCACCGCGCCGGCCAGAGCTGGCTCGTCGGCGAACGGACCGGTAAAGACCTTGCGATTCGGGGCGCTCAGACGCGCAGCCAACTGCTCCGCGAGTGCGCCGGCGCCCGGCTCCGAGAGCACCAGCCAGCTTCCGGGCGCCGCACCGGCGTCGTCCGCCAGGGCGCTCAACTCGGTCGGCTTCCACTCGGTGGCAAACAGCTTCTGCTCCAGCGGCACCCGCAGCGAACGCGGGTCGATCGGGCGCAGTTCAATGCCGGTGAGTTCGGCAAGGGGCACGCCCGAGTCGTCGCTCAGTACCACCCGCCCGATCGCGACGGAGTCTTCGTGACTGGTCAGCTCCGCGTGGCAACGCACCTGGCGGCCGGCAGGTGCGTATACCCGTACGGCTGCCACCGCGGTCGGCAGGTAGCCGACCTCACCGGCGTCTTGGCCGGACTCTGCCACCGGGATCCCCTCTGCCAGCTGCCGTAGCGCGGCATCGAGCAGGGCCGGGTGCAGGCGATACGCGGGGTGGGTCGCGACGTTCTCGGACAGCGCGAGCACGCGGTGCTCCGCGGACGGCTCCACCGGTTGCTCCGCCGAAGCCACAGCGATGTCGGCGATCGCATAACGGGACCAGCTTTCGCCGGCCGCACGGGCGTGAATCTCCACGTGCGTCTGACCGTCGACCTCGTTGAGCTGGGTGGTGACCTGCACGCCGCCATCGAGCACCATCGGTTGCTCGATGCGAAGACCCTTGACCACGATCGATTCAGCGGGCATGCCGAGGGCCTGGCTTCCTGCCGCCACCACCATCTCGATCAGTGCTGCCACGGGCACAAGGACCTGCCCCTGCGCCGGATTCTCGGCCAGCCACGACACCGCCCGGGGACCGAGGTCGTTCTGCCAGACGTGGTTGCCGCCGGTGAGCAGCTCCACGTGCGCGCCGAGCAGCGGGTGCACATCTGGCGCCTGGGAACCCCGCTCCGGCACACAGAGCCAGTGCCAGGTGTGCAGCCACGGGGTGGAGGGCAGCTCAGCGAACCCGCCGGCCTTGGCGGTACCGGTGCCGCCTGGGTAGCGGCCTAGCTCGGCGAGCTGGACGTGGAAGCTCAGTGTTTCGTCGTCGCCTCTGCGCAGCGTCGAGGCCACGGTCAACGGATCGGCGGTGACGGCTTCTGCCGTCTCGATGATCGAGTGGGTCAACAGTGGGTGCGGGCTGATCTCGATGAAGGTGTCATGGTCTGCCGCTGCCACACGCACGGCTTGGCTCACCAGAGCGGGTTGACGCACATTGGCCACCCAGTACTCGGCGTCCAACAGCGGGGTGGGCCCGGTGGGATCGACTGCCGTGGAATAGAACGGGATGGTCGGCGGGACCGGGACCAGATCAGCGAGCTGCTCGCGCAACTCATCAAGAATCGGATCCATAAACGCGGTGTGCGAGGCCACCTCCATATTCACCCGCCGCGCAAACCGCTCACCCGCAGCCACCGCAGCAATCACCGCATCCACATCCGCCGGCGCACCCGCCACCACCGTCTGCCGCGGCGACAAATACCCCGCCACCTCAACACCGGGATAACCCGCCAACAACTCCAACGCAGCAGCAGAATCCAACTCCAACAACGCCACCGCACCCTGACCGGCCTGACGCGACATCAACCGCGAACGCACCCCGATCACCGCCAAACCCTGCTCCGGCGTCAACGCCCCAGCCACCACCGCAGCCGAGACCTCCCCCATCGAATGCCCAATCACCGCATCGGGAACCACCCCATAGGAACGCCACAACGCAGCCAACGCCAACTGCAACCCCATAATCACCGGCTGCACCTGCGCATCACCGGAAATCTCCACCCCACCGGCAATCACATCACGCAACGAAAAACCCACCAGCCGGACAAAAACCGGCTCCAAATCATCAACAGCCGCAGCAAACACCGGCTCATCGGCCAACAACCGACGACCCATCCCCACCCAATGCGAACCCTGACCCGAAAACACGAACACGGGTCGAGACAGCGACGGCCGCGGCCGAGGCTCGGTGACGCCGGGTGCTGATTCACCCTCGGCAAGCGCACGAAGCCCGGCGATCGCAGCTGCGTGGTCCCGGGCCGACACACTGGCGGTGTATTTGAAACGGCTTCGGTTCTCCCGCAAGGTCTCTGCAATATCAGCGAGCGCGATCTCGGCGCCGTCGGTGGCCATCCACTGCGCCAACACCCCAGCAGTAGCCGCAATACGCGCCGGCGACTTACCCGAAACCACCAACGTACTGACCGGCACCGCCGGCACCACCGCAGCCGCACCACCCTCAACAACCGGCGCCTGCTCCACAATCACATGCGCATTAGTGCCCGACACCCCAAACGAGGACACCCCCGCACGACGCGGCCGCGACACCACCGGCCACGGCAACGCCTCCCCAGCAATCCGAAACTTCGACGCCCCCACACCCGCATTCGGCGTCAACTCCGAAAAATTCACATGCCGCGGAATAAACCCCTGCTGCACCGACAACACCGTCTTGATGAACCCAGCAACACCCGAAGCAGACTCCAAATGCCCCAAATTCGTCTTCACCGACCCCAACACCAACGGCGCCGACTCACCACGCTCACCAAACACCGCCGACAACGCATCCAACTCAATCGGATCACCCAACGCAGTCCCAGTGCCATGCCCCTCGACATAGTCGATATCGGCCGCAGACAACCGCGCCGCCGCCAACGCCGCCCGCACCACCTTCTGCTGCGCCGGACCCGACGGCACCGTCTGACCCGACGACGGCCCATCCTGATTCACCGCCGAACCACGCACCACCGCCAAAACCCGATCACCATCACGCTGCGCATCCGAAAGCCGCTTGAGCACCACCACCCCAGCACCCTCAGACCGCACATAACCATCAGCAGCAGCATCAAAGGTCTTGCACTGCCCATCAGGAGCCAACATCCCCCACCGCGACGTCGCAATGCTGTGCTGCGGCGTCAAAATCAAATTCACCCCAGCAGCCAACGCCTGATCAGACTCCCGACGCCGCAAACTCGCACACGCCAAATGAATCGACACCAACGACGACGAACACGCCGTATCCACCATCAACGCCGGACCATGCACACCCAAGAAATACGACAACCGCCCCGCCGCAAAATTCGGCGCACTACCAAACGAGAGGTAGGGGTCGTTGTCACGCGGGCCGATCTGTTCTGCCGCCGCCAGTGCGTAGTCATTCGTGGTCATACCGACGAAGACACCGGTCTGCGTACCCCGAATCGCCTCCTTAGTGATCCCGGCATGCTCCAACGCCTCCCAGGCCACCTCCATCAACAACCGCTGCTGAGGATCCATCGCATCAGCCTCACGCGGCGAAATACCAAAAAACTCCGCGTCAAACTCCGCCGGCTGCCACGACGTCAAAAACCCGCCCTCACGAGAACAAATCGTCCCCGGCACCGAATGATCCGACGAAAAAAACGCATCCGCATCCCAACGATCCGCCGGAACCCGAACAATCCCCGAACCCTCATCACACAACAACCGCCACAACGCAGCAGGACCATCCACCCCACCAGGCAGACGACACCCCACACCCACCACCGCGATCGGCTCAGAATCCCCCGCCTCAGCAACCGCCAACCGCGCCGTCAAATCATCAATCTTGCGCAGCGCCTCAGCAACAATCGCCCGACGATCCGGCCCCCCAGCCGACGCAGCACTCTTCTCGCTCAACTCAACCTCTCCGATAGCTGCGCGAGCAGCTCGTCATCACTCATGTCGTCATAGTCGTCGGAGCTGTCCTGCTCGGTTTCCACGATTTCGGGCAGCAGGGTGGCGAGGTACCCGGTCAACGCGTCGATGGTCGGGTAGTCGAAGACCACTGCGGCAGGCAGGCTTTCACCGAGGCTGTCCGACAGCGCTCGTTGCAAGGTGACGCTCATCAGCGAATCCATGCCGGACTGGAAGAATCCGGCCGTCGGATCCAACACGTGGCGCGATGCCAGGCCCATGGCGGCGACCACCTGTGTGACGACATGCTCGTGGAGCAATCCCAGTCGTTCATCGGCTTCCGCCTCGCCCAGCGCGCGCCGGAACTCGGTGGCAACGGATCCCGAACCGTCGGCCGGCGCGGTGACGACCAGCAGGTCATCAACAATGTGCAGCGCTGCCCGTGTCCGGTAGGCGGTCGCGAGCCTTGGCCAGTCAGCCGCCACGACGGTGTGGCGCACCGCGTTGTCCGCGGCGATGACCAGCGGCAGCGCACCGATGGCGACCTCATCGACCATCGGCTCAAGTCCGGATTCGACGGTCACTTGGCGTTCAGCGTCAGACTGGGTGTCGGTCAACGACTTCCACAGCCCCCAGTTGATCGCCGTAGCCGGCAGGCCAGCTGCACGGCGCGCGTAGGCGAAGGTGTCCAGGTAGGTGGTGGTCGCCGTGTAGTGGGCCAACCACCGTGATCCGGTAATGCCCGAAATCGAGGAAAAGAGGACGAAGTAGCGCACCGGATGCCCCAAGGACAGTTTGTGCAGTACCGCGACCACGTCGAGCTTCGGACGGAACATCGTGGTGACGTCGTCATCGGTCATGTCCCGCAGCGTCACCGGCCCACCGGCGAAGGCCGCCACATGGATACCGGCCAGCGGCGGCAGATCTGCTCCGAATCGGTCGAACAGGGCCGCCATCGCGGTCTCATCGGCGGCATCTGCCGCAACGCTGACCAAGGTCGTGCCGCTCGCCGACAGTTCCGCCGCCAACGCCTCAAGACGTGATCCCGGCTGCCGCGAGACAGCCACGATGGTCTTGGCCCCACTGGCTGCCAGTCGCCGAACCAGGTGCGGACCGATGTTTCCGGTCGCCCCGATGACCAGGTGACAACTGTCGGCGTCGAACGTGGCCGGTGCGCCACCAGTAGGACGCCCGCCGCGCAGCCGCGGCACACGCCGAATTCCGGCCCGATAGACGATCTGATCCTCGGTGTCCTGCGCATTGGCTTCGGCCAGCAGATAGCCAGCGACCAGCGCGGCGGGAACGGACTCGTCGACATCGATGACTCGGCCCCAGAGTTCGGGGTGTTCCAGGGCAAGGCTGCGGCCCAGGCCCCACAGCACCGCGTGCGCAGGGTTGGCTCTATCCCCGTCGCCGACCGGCTGCGCGTTGCGGGTCAACAGCATCAGTGTCGCGGGCTGAGCCGCTTCGGCGATGGTGGTGGTCAACCGTCGCGCCGCGTTGAACACCTCGTAGGCCGCAGCAGCACCCAGGTCGCTCGAAGCGGTGTGGGGCGCATACACGACGTGTGTTGCCGCGGCTACCGCCTGCGCTACAGCAGTGCGGTCGGCGTCCGCTGCCAGCGCCGACGCGTCCAGTACCGTGACCGCGCCACCGTGCTTGGCCGCAAGTTGCGCGCCCAGTTCGCGATCACCGATGACCAGCCAGTCGTGGGTGGCTTCCGCCGAAGTGCCGGCCCCAACTTCCAGCGCCGGCCACGCAAGCTCACACCACCACTCCTGCGGCACCGCTCCCGGATTGCCGGCCGACCGGATCTCGCCCGGACCAGCCGAGACACCGGTGCGCCGGACCGGAGGCTCGATCCAGTAACTACTGTGCTGCCACGGCGTGGCCGGCAGTACCGGGTGCGGCTCCGGCGGGTGCGGAGTTTGCGGAGGTTGAGTGGTGTGGGTGCGGTTGAGATTGGTGTGGAAGCTCACCGCGTCGTCGGCATCACGGGTCAGTGTTCCGACGCTGTGGTGATGTCCGCCAAGGGCTTCGACAGTATCGGCGATCGCGTGAGTCAGAATTGGATGGGCACTGATCTCCACGAAGGTGGTGTGCTCGGCAGCTGCCGCGGTGACTGCCTGAGTCAACAATGCGGGCTGGCGAACGTTGTTCACCCAGTAGTCGGCGTCCAACAGTGGCATTCCGCCGGCAGGCATCGCGGACTCGGTCACCGTGGAGAAGAACGGGATGGTCGCGACCTCTGGGGTCAGACCCGCCAGAACCTCACGCAGCTCGGGCAGGATCGGATCCATCAACGCGGTGTGCGAGGCCACTTCCATGTTGACCCGGCGAGCGAACTTGTTCTGCGCACTCACCGCGGCGATCACCGCATCGACGGGCTCTACCGGCCCGGCAATGACGGTTTGCTTGGGCGAGAGATAGCCCGCAACACTGACGTCCGAGTAGTCGGCGATGAATGACTCGGTGGCTTGCGCGTCCAGGTTCAGCAACGCCACTGCGCCCTGCCCGGCCTGACGCGACATCAGCCGGGAGCGCGCCGCGATCACCCGAAACCCATCGGCCGGGCTCAGCGCCCCGGCGACAACCGCTGCGGTGACCTCCCCCATGGAATGGCCGATGACCGCGTCGGGGTGTACCCCGTAAGAGCGCCACATCTCCGTCAACGCCAGCTGCAGTCCCATCAGGACCGGCTGAACCTGCGCGTCGCCATTGACCACTTCGCCCTGCGAGATCACCTGCCACAGGGAGAACCCGACATGCTCGACGAAGACCGGCTCCAACAGAGCCAGCGCCCGGGCGAATGCCGGCTCGTCGGTGAGCAGCGCACGGCCCATCCCCGCCCAGTGCGAACCCTGACCGGAGTACACGAATACCGTGCCGGGTCCGCACGGCCCGTCATGCGGACCGACTACACCGTGTCCACGACTGTCCGCCGAACTCCCGGCTGCCAGCTCGCGCAGGCCGAGAACTGCCTCGTCTCGGCCTCGGGCACAGACCGTGCCGAACTGAGCCTGGCGGGCCCGATGGTGGTTGAGGGTGTGTGCGACGTCGGCCAATTCCAGCTTTGCGCCGTCACCTTCGAGCCAATCAGCAAGATCACGGGCTGTTGCGGCGATGCGCTCCGAAGAACGGCCGGAAACCACCAGCGTCGTAACCGCCGGATCCGTTTCGCGGGCAAGAATTTTGGCAGGAGGCGCCTGCTCGACCACCACGTGCGCATTGGTGCCGCCAAAACCGAATGACGAGATTCCGGCTCGTCTCGGATGATCCGTCACCGGCCAATCTTGCGTTTCAGCAACGACTTTCAACCGCATCTGGTCGAAAGCGATGTGCGGATTCGGAACGTCGAAATGCAGATTCTTGGGAATTCTCCCCCGCTGCACGGCCAGCACCGTCTTGATGAAACCGACCATGCCCGCCGCGGCTTCGAGGTGCCCGAGATTCGACTTGGCCGCACCCAAAAGCAACGGCGCTTGCGGCGACCGGCCACGCCCCAGGACCGTGCCCAACGCCCTGGCCTCGATCGGGTCGCCGAGCAATGTCCCGGTTCCGTGGGTTTCGATGTAGTCGACTTCCTGCGGCGCAATTCCCGCGTCGGCGTATGCCGAGCGCAGAACCGCCATCTGAGCCGCCGGGTTGGGAGCCAGCAGGCCGTTGGAGTGACCGTCGGAGTTGATCGCCGATCCGCGCACGACCGCCAGCACCCGGTCACCGTCCCGTCGTGCGTCAGACAGGCGTTTGAGCACCACGACCCCGCAACCCTCGCCACGAACGAATCCGTCCGCAGCGGCGTCGAACGCGTGGCACGCGCCAGTGGCCGACAGCGCGCCGCTCTGGTCGAAGCCGCGGAAAACCGCCGGCGACATCAGCAGGTTCACCCCACCGGCGATCGCCGTCTCACACTCGCCGGTGCGCAGACTGCGGCACGCCAGGTGCAAGGCCACCAAGGAAGACGAGCACGCGGTGTCGACGGTCAGCGAGGGACCACGAAGGTCCAGGAAATAGGACAGTCGGTTCGCGATGATGCTCAGGGCACCTCCGGCGTTACTCCACGCGTCGACAGTGCCCAAGTCTGCGGACGCATGGCAGCCGTATTCGGTGATGCTCGCGCCGACATACACGCCGGTCTGTGAGCGTCGCAAGGACGTCGCGGGAATTCCGGCGTGCTCCAAGGCTTCCCACGCCACTTCCAGCAGCAGTCGCTGCTGGGGATCCATCTTGATGGCTTCGCGGCTGGAGATGTCGAAGAACTCCGCATCGAAAGATGCGATATCCCGCAAGAACGAGCCCCAGCTGGTGGTGCGCTCGATGGTGCTGGCAGTCTCTGCCGAACCGTCCTCGAACGGCTTTCCAGCACATTGGGATCCTAAGCTTAGAATTCCACGTGGACAAGTTGTCGCGG
>JADMIO011701090.1_pt1 | contig 65565 bp, 59 predicted proteins | sample 8958161 | NCBI WGS metagenome assembly JADMIO01 (sample SAMN16585339, study PRJNA669376) | soil metagenome | isolation source: Crop rotation soil | place: USA: Cullars Rotation, Alabama | collected 2011
CGACAACTTGTCCACGTGGAATTCTAAGCTTAGGATCCCAATGTGCTGGAAAGCGTCATGACGGTCGCGGTAGTCGCCGCGCAGACGCCGTCGTTCGACGTTGTCTCTATCCAGCGAAACACGAGCGGCTCGATTTTCTCAATGGTGTCGGAGGAACGACCGGACGGCGGTTTCCGCGTCGTCAATATCCCGGCGCAGAGGCTGGTCGCGCTGGCTTACCCGCAGGCGGTCCCCATTATCGGATCACCCGATTGGACGAGGACCGAAGGCTACGACGTGATCGCCACCGCTTCGTTAGCGAAGCCGACGCGTGAGGATCGCATCGCGATGCTCCGCACGATGCTCGCGGATCGATTCAAGCTCGCGGTCCACATTGAGAAGCGCGAGCGCGACGTGTATGACCTGGTGCTGGCGCGTAGTGACGGCAAACTCGGGTCCGGCCTCACTCCCATCGACGTGGACTGCGATGCGGTTCTCGCTGCGGCGGCAGACGCGCGTGCGAAGGGGGCGGCGCCGGTTCCTCTGCCGTCCAACAACACGTCGCTGTTGCCATGCACGACGCGCGTCCGGGGGGCGGACCAACGAGACCCCGGCCCCGGCGATCTGCTCGAAGGTGAAGCCACGATGGACACCCTCGCGAACGCCCTTCGGCTTGGCGCAGATCGGCCGATCATCAACAATACGGGTCTGAAAGGCAGCTACCGCGTGCGGATGTATTTCGACATGCGAGCTGGCCGTGGAGGATCCGCTGCGGCCGACACGCCCGCCAGCGGGGCGGCGTCGGTGTTCACGGCTGTGGAGCAAGACCTTGGACTGAAACTCGTGCCGGCCAAGGGGTCGTCCGACACTCTCGTTGTCGACCACATCGAGCGGCCGACGCCGGACTGACCCAAGGCGTTATTGCACGCGAGAGAGGTCCGCCATGCACATATCTGGGACTCAGCCGAGCGTCACGCCTATCGCGTGAATCAGAACACAATGGTTCGCTCTCCGGGCGACTAATCGCTGTCGACCACACACAAATCTGTAAGAAGACAATTCGATTGGCGGTGACGGCGCGGTATTCCCGTCACAGCCTCGTCTCCTCTCGACCGCACGGTCTTCGGCACGGTGCTTGAAACACGAAAAGGGCACCGGCGAAGTCAACCGCTCCTGCGGTCTGAATCCTATTCGCGTTCGCAAACGACTAACCCTGATCAGCCGACGCTGACCCTTTGCTCCAGGGAGGAGCCAATGAAGCACGTCTTCGTTCGATGCTTGGTGGCTATGCCTGTCGTTGCCGTCGCGTTCGCCTGCAGTGGCAACGGTGACAACGCGGTCAGTGGCCCCAGCAACAATATTCCCACCGTCGCGGGCAATTACTCGGGCAGCACAAACATCGTTGTGGGTGGCATTGGAAGCGGCACTTGTCCTACGACGACGTCCGTCACTCAATCTGGAAGCGCAGTCAGTATCGCGCCGCTGCAGCTTCGTGGTGCCGAGTGTGGAAACAGCAGCATTCCGATGGGCGATTTCGTTATCGACTCGACAGGCTCGTTGGGTCTGAAGCCTGCCACGGGCACCACCCCTTGTGGACCTTATAACATCACTGGTAGCGGGGGGTTTTTGGGCCGCGATCTTCGACTTTCGATATACGAGACGCCGATGTCTGGCATCTGTCCTACCGTGAGCTTCTCGATTACTCTGACAAAATCGTAACATCCCAACCTGACACCCGGAGGGGTGATGAAAGCATATCCACGAATCGCACTTCTCGCGATCATCTCCATAGCCGCAACTATCGCAGTAGTGACCATCGCCAATGACGCGATGGCCCAAGACAGCAACGCGGTGGCGACAGTATCAAAACCACTAACGAATGAGGACATCATCGACTTGGCCGGACTCGGCCTCAGCGACGATGTGATCCTCGCAAAGATCAAGGCTAGCCGGAGCATCAAGTTCGATACGACGGTCGAAGCGATGAAAACGCTGAAAGCGGCGCACGTCTCCGATGCCGTGTTGAAGGAGATGATTAGCGGCAACAATGCATCGGACGGTGCCATGCCATCCGGTGTCGCTATTAAAAACACGCAGTCGCCAGCCCGTTCGACGGATTCAACAAGGGCCATTGTCTATGTGTATCGCGTCGGAAAGTTCGTGGGCCGCTCTGTTTCACCGTCGGTGTTTGTCGACGAGAAAAAAGTGGCTGACATCGACAACGGCCGATTCTTCGCCCTTCGTCTGGCACCGGGAACACATGTAATTCGGGCGAATGACAAGGATTCCAGGATCGATCAGGAGTGGGAAGCCGGCAAGGTCTACTTCGCAAAAATCACCATCATTCCTGGCCTGGTTAAAGGCCACGGTCAAATCTCTACCATTGGCGACAGAGAGGCGCGAAGAGAGATGGAGAAGCTGAAACCACTCGACCGCGACAGTATTGAGGACGGCGCAACGAACATCGTCTTACTTGAGCCACTTCAGTAGGCGTGACCGCGTATTCCGTCTCGACACGGCCGTTGCTACCTACGTTCGCCATTGCCCGACGGTCACTCGCTGTTCCCAAAACAACCGTCTACTCAACAGCCACGGTACTTGATGGTGGACGCCGAATGTTCCAGCCTTTCGAGCCGGACGCGGAGTCTGCGGACCGGGTTTTTCGTAACAGCTGGCGCGGATGCACGACGGAGTACGACACGCCGAGCGTCTTTGCAGCGTCGCGGAGCGAGAGGTGGTCGACACGAAAGAATGATCGTCGCTGATGCCGTAGACGTGCACTGCGGCTCAGGAAGTTAGGCAACCTTCGAAGTGTCGACGATGGAAGGAGCATATATCCGCGTCTCATTGCCGACCGTTGTCTCAAAAGCAATTTCTAAGACGACCATGACTACTCGCCGTGGAGAAATGGATGACTGCTGACAACATTGCCGCGCTGATGAAAAGTCCATGGATCAAAGAGCCACGAAACGGCCGCCGTCGCCTAACACCCGCAGAGCGTAAGGAGATCTTCATGAAGACAGGTGGGTGCTGCCACGTGTGCGGTGGGCGCATTATCGGAAAGTGGCAAGCTGACCACGTGATTCCGTATGCCCATGGTGGTCTTCACGGTATCGAGAACTACCTGCCCGTCTGCGCGTGCTGCAACCGCATCCGCTGGTTCTATTCAGCGAAAGTCTTCCAGATGATCATGCAGATCGGCGTGTATGCGAAAGATGAAATTCGAGCAGAATCACTTCTCGGCCAGCAACTTGTAAAACTCGCTGCCAAACGGCTCGCGGACAATGCTTCACGAAGGAAACCGCCAAAGCGTTCGGGCGGAACAGTCTCCGTTTCGTCTAACAAGCCGCAGCAACGAGGCAGCCGAACGGACAACGGAAAGCCGTAGCGACCGCCCACGCATCTGAGCGCCGGCGACATTTCTGATAAACGCGGCGACGCTGCGCCAGCCGTCACGATGCTGAGCAGCAGCGGGCACGTATGTGCGCGATCAGGCGATTACAAATTGATCTTGGCGACGCGTCGCACGTTGCCGCCAGCGATTTTGTCGTTGGCTCTCTCCTTGGACGCGCTGCGCTGTCATCGGATAAAGCGTCGGATCCGGCGTTGGGATACGACCGTCCGGTCATATCCGGCTACGCCGCCTGCCGAAGTAGATTTCGGACATATTCAAACCGCCAGGCGTGCCGGCACGGGTGAGCCGGCCGCGTGCGTTGAGCGTGTCGGCGATGCCCCGCAGTGATGCGCCAGCGGCCCGCAGTGCGCGGATTGTCTCGACTGCCGACTGCTCGGCCGTTTCGTGCTCCAACGTCGTTCCGTCGCTCGCCAGCCGAAACCCGAACGGCATGATTCCAGACACCCGCTGACCCTTCCGCCGCTTGGCCGCGAGCGCGAGCCGCGTTCTCGACGCGATCAACGCTCGTTCGTATTCGGAAAACGAATCGATCAACCTCCGCATCAGAGCGCGGCGGGATCATCGCTGTCGGTGCCTTCGCCCGCCGCCGACACAACTCGCGCTCCCCGTCGCGCGATCAGCCCTTCGATCATCGCAACCGCGATCACGTCGCGACCGAGCCGATCCCGCGTGGCGACGATCAGCACATCGTCACGGCCCATAGAAGATGATTAAGAGTGATTGCAGCAAACTGCCGCACGATCTCGTCAGTGTCTTGCAGTGCGTCAGCGACGGCCGAAACGATCTGAACATCGAAGCTTGTTCGGGAGGATTTTTCCAGCGCTCGAACGGCGTCGCGCCGTTCGGCCACGGGTGCCTGAGGCTTCCCGGCGTTACGCTGGAGTAACAAGCCGCCCATCGCATTTGCTGCGACTAATGCAGCGCTCATCAGTATGTTCATATACAGCACCCTTGCGATACCTTCATGTCAGATGTTAGTCGATAGAGCCGAGCGAGCATGGGACATGGACGTCCTTCGTCAGCGACACCGCATGCTCGCGCGAGCCCGGCACTCGAGCGGTTTGCGCGAGACTTGGTCGCGAACGTGGCGCAAGTCGCCGGAGCGTGAGTCGCACGGATGATCGCGGCCGTCGCGGAGTGGAGATCACTCGAAAGGCGCCCACGGTCGCCAGTCCGGCTGTCCAGCGACGGCCGGCGTCCAAACGTGCGGAGGATCCGATGTCGAAGATCGCAACTGTCGTCGTGGTCACGGGCATGCTTGGCGCTTCGGTGCTTGGCGCACAAGCCCCGCTGACGTTCGATGTCGTCTCGATTCGGCAGAACACGAGCGGCCAGCGACCAAATTCGGGTCCAGAGGATCGTCCGGATGGCGGCTTTCGGATGACCAACCAACCGATCCGGCTGCTGATCGGTCTCGCATATCCGGCGATACAGGCAGTTGGCCTGCCCGATTGGGTGACCCGGACCCCTATGACGTCATCGCCACTGCGTCGCTCCCCAACCCCACTCGCGACGATCGAACCGCGATGTTTCGCGCTTTGGTGGCCGACCGGTTGAAATTCTCCGCTCACGTCGAGATGCGCGAGCGGCCAGTTTACGAACTCGCGCTGGCCCGCTAGGATGGGAAGCTCGGCCCCGGTCTCACGGCGTCAGATTCCAACTGCGACAAGATTCTTGCCGAGCGCGAAGCTGCAGGCACCCGAGTTACCGTCCCAGACCTGAAGGCACTGCCGCCGTGCTACGTGGTCAGTATTGGTGCAATGATCCGGGATCTGCGCCGCGACGGCCTTGGACGCATGGGGGATCTCATTCAAGGCGACGGGCCGATGAACCTACTGGCGCAGACACTCCGCTTCGGGACCGACCGCGACGTCGTCGACAAAACGGGACTCACCGCCTCGTATCACATCACGATGAACTTCGACATGATGGCGCTTCGTCGCGGACCCAATACGCCCGCGCCGCCGGACGCTGGTCCGTCCGTCTTCACCGCGCTCCAGGAGCAACTCGGCTTGAGGCTCGAACCGGCGAAGCGTGCCGTCGAAATGCTCGTCGTCGACAGAATCGAGCGGCCGACGCCGGACTGACGCGCGCAGGAGCGAAGCTGCGATGGTGCAGGCGTATCATCCGACCTTCGGCAACTCCAAAGTGAAAGGTCGTCGCCGATGTTGAACTCACGGGCAGTTGTCGTCGTTGCCGCTGCCGCGTTATTGCGTCCGATCGTCGCAGCGCAGACAGCTGACGCGCCGAGTTCTCCAGCCGCGCAGCATGCATCTGCCGCGTTCGAGGCTGCGTCGATTAAGGCCGCGCCGCCACCGGTAGGTTTCGAGCCACTCCGAACGTTGACACCGGGCCGGCTGCGAGGCCGCTCCAACCTGGAAAATGTGATCCGCCTTGCGTATCAAGTCGAAGGATACGAGACGGTCACCAGTGTGCCCGACATCGCACCGCTGTTGAAGAAAGAGTATGTAACGGACGCGGTGCTGCGCGCGGACCTCCCCCGAGAATTCACCTTGGTGCGGGCGGCGACTCGTCGCATGTTGGAAGATCGATTCGCGGTGCGTGTCCGATGGGAGAGTCAACTGGGCGACGTCTTGGTTCTTTGACAGAGCGCCAGGGGATTTCGCCTGCGGCCATTCGAGGGTGACTGCGAGCCGGAGTTGCTGGGGCAGCCGCTCACTCTTCTGAGTTGCAGGCTGTCCGTGGTCAACGGACACATGGTGGGGGTGGTGGACCTGAAAGAGTTCGCGCGATTTACTACGTCATTGACGGTGGACCGACATGATCGAGGCCATTGCGCGGGGTGCTTCCCTTGCATCGTTGGTCAGTCCCATCTACGACGAGACGGGCGTGCCGGGGCGGTTCGCCTTTGATCTGACCTTCGCGCGAGAGACGTTATGGCCGGCGAAAGCCGATAGCGTCAAACAGTCGGACGCTCCCGCGTTCGCGGATGCGATTCGCGATCAGTTGGGTCTCACGATGGAGAAGGCGCGGCGTCCCATCAGAATGTTGGTTGTCGAGCACGTCGGGCCGCTCGTCGAGGATTAACCGTAGAAGTCAAGACACCATGTGACAGTGGGTGTGACCCGCACGCTGCGCGCGCCGGACGCGGGCTGCGTGGCCCTCGAGCGGTCGGCTCGACGGCGAATCCAGATCGATCTCACATCCGGCCGCGCAGGCGCATGATCACCACACGCAACGCAGCTTGAAAACGGGTGCCGACCGGTGCTGACATCGCGTTCCTTGCTCGCCGTCATGTTCGCTGCATCCGTCTCGGCCGTCGTCGCCGCGCAGTCGGCGGACGCGCCGAAGTTCGAGGTTGCGTCGGTGAAGCAGAACACGTCGGGTCCGACGTCGCCGCAGCGAGCGGCATTGCCACCCGGCCAGCGCGTGACGATGATCAACATGATGCTGCTCACGTTGATTCAAACTGCCTACCCGGGCATGTGGTCCCAGATCGTCGCCGGGCCGAAGTGGATGGGCACGCCGGGGACGCCGAACTTCGACGCCGATCGGTTCGACGTAAACGCCAAAGTGGAAACCGCCGCGTCAACGGATCAACTCAGGCTGCTGCTCCAAGCATTGCTGGCAGAGCGGTTCAAGTTAGTCGTCCATACGGAGACGCGGCCTGTGGATGTCTACGCGCTGCGCTTGGCAAGAACAGATGGAAGGCTCGGTTCCAACCTTCACCCCGCCGCTGTCGACTGCCGAGCGCTCATAGCGGCCGAAACGAATCCCAATTCGGGCAAGCATCCCCGCGGCACGGTCGGCACCAACGCTCCACCTTGGCATGTGCGCGGTGTCCCCATTACGCAGTTGCAGATTTTCCGAGTCGACGTCGAACGTCCAATCATCGACAAAATAGGACTCACCGGGGCTTTTGATATCGACCTGAATTGGACACCCCGCTGGGCACTCGTCCCCTCGTTCGACCGCAGTCGCTTTCCGGATGTCGATCTCGCTGGTCCGGACATGTTCACCGCACTTCGAGAGCAGCTTGGGCTGAAGCTCGTAGCTGAGAAAGACGATCAGCCGGTGCTCGTCATCGACCACGTCGAACATCCGACCGAGGACTGACGCGACTCGAGCGCGCCAGCCAAGCTCGCCGCGCACTCGCGCTGTGGTGGACCGATTTTCTTGACGCACAGAGTCGCCGCACCAGGAAGGCCGAACCGCGTCGTGTGCGAAAACTCGGCCGATGGGTTTATGCGGCCGCGCGATAGTAGAACTTGAGCATGCCGCCGAGCCGCTTCCGGCATCGGACGGGGCCTCGTCCGAGTGCCGTTGTCTTGGGCGCGCTCAACGCATGGCTCAGACCCTGGTGGGGCCGTTCCTCATGATAATGGTCGACAAACGCGCGCACGGCGGCTCGCACGTGCGCTTCTCCGAGCGGTACCATGCGCGCCAAACACTCGGCCCGGGCCGAGCCAACAAATCGTTCCGCGAACGCATTCAAATTCGGACTCCGAGCGGGCAGGCGCACGAGGTTCACGCCACTGGCTTGCAGCAGATTCCGGAAGGCGGCAGTGTAGAGCGGGTCTCGGTCGAGGATTATGTGCTGCACGTCCCGAAGGAAGCCGTCGTGCGGGTCCGTGAGGTTCCGGGCCATCTGTGTCATCCACGGTTCGTGCGGGTGACTCGTGATGCCAGCGATCTCCACCGTGCCGGTCTTGAGCGTCATCACGAAGAAGACGACGTAGCGAACCAGTCCGCGCCAGGTGAGCACTTCGACGGTGAAAAAGTCCGCGGCCGCCAGGCCATCCCAATGAGCGGCCAGAAATGTCTTCCAGGACGTGTTCGTGCCGCGCTCTGGGCGGGCTCGATGCCGTGGTTCTTGAGGATGTCTTGATCGTGTTGCGAGCGAGATCGTGCCCGAGGTGCGGCAACGCGCCGCGGATGCGCGTATAGCCCCACGTCGGGTTCTCGTTCGCCAAGCGTGCGATGAGCGCGGCGAGGTCGGGCGCGGTGCTTGGCCGGCCCGGTCGGCGCTTATCCGAGCCATCGTATTTCTTGTCGACCAGCAGACGGTACCTGCGCAGAATCGTATCCGGCGTCGCGACGCCGGCGACGTCGGCGAGGCGCTGTCGGCCGAGGGCTTTGCCTTTCACGGCCAGACGGCGTCGCTGGTCGTCGGTCAGGCGAACACGGTGGGGCCCGTACGCCGCGCGGAGGATCGGTTCTCTTCGCGTAAGTAGTCAATGGCGGCCTGCTGCTGCCGATTGATCCAGCCTGAGAAGAGCAGGACGAAGAAGGCGATCGGGGGCGCCAGCGGATCCCTGGGCGGAAGCTTTACTCAGGTGCGCGTCGGTTCCAACTGTGCCCCTCGTAGAAATGAGTTGAGTGGAGGATTCACGAGGGGTTCCTTCGGCGATGTCGTAGACGACAATCGTCAGAAATCTGACTTGGGCCGGGCTTTTCGCACAGGACGGGCTCGTACGCCGTTGACCTTCGTCGGTCGACACGTAGCGCCGCCTGCCGATCTGACCCAGGTCCGCTGGGTTTCTCATTGCCGAAACCTCGTCCAGCTCCCCGTCGCCGCGTGAGAACGAATTCGCGACCCACAGGCCGCTCAGACGCGGATGCCGGCGCACGCGTCCGTTGCGTACTGGTGCAGCCGACGCGTCGATTAATCGTCCTGCAGACTTATGGTTTCGTCCGCGGTGATTGTGTTCCGCGAACTCGACGCTGCTACGTCGAAGATGCCGCTCGACGATCGGTACCACGCGGCCGGACGAACACCCGATTTCATTCGAGATCAGCAGTGACGCGCCGTCCACGACCACCCGCCTGCAGCGTGACTAAATTTCTTACTCTTCACGATCGCTTTAACTCACTCAGCTCGACGAGGACAGTTCCGCATCGAGCTCATCGATCAGATCGCGTCGCCCGATTTCCTGCCAACAGTTCGCCGCCAGCGCTCTATGTTCGCTGCGGACGGGCTCGGCGGACGCCTTCGCCATCTTGCGATGTATATTTCCGAGCCAGTACTTATCGTTGTATCGCTCGTAGACGGCCAACGCGCGGCGGTATTCATCGAGCGCCTTATAGCGGTTACCCTGACGAAGCGCGATATCTCCTGCAGACACCCACGTTCTGGCCTCTCCCGGCAGATCACCAAACCGGCGGTACAGCACCGCGGCCTCGGCGCACCAAGTGAGCGCTACGGCGAACGTGCCTTGCTCGAGTGAAATCTCAGCAAGGCGGAGAGCGCAGGTCGCTTCGTTTTTCACATTCCCAAGCGCACGAAACATCGTCAGCGCTTCTTCGAAGTGAGGACCCCCATCACCAGAGTTTTTCACGTGCTCCAGCTCGCCCAGCAAGAAGAGTCCATTCGCCACACCGAGTCGATGCCCCGCCTCGCGATGCAATGCGAGGGCCTTCTCGATACACGCCTGCGCTTCATCCAGTCGACGATGTGAGATGTTGATTTCAGCGAGGCTCAACCAGCAGTTGCCTTGCCCTAGGAGCTGTTCGGCACGGTTGTAGCGCTCGATCGCCTGGCCATACAACGCGCGCGCGGGGTCCGTGCGATTTTGCCCCCACTGGACATCGCCCAGCAACTCAATCGCGCTCGCAGCACCCGCGACGTCCTCGTGCGCCTCGCTCGTCGAGCGTGCCTGCTCGAACCACGTCTCAGCCTGAATGAAATCTGACGTGCGCAGCGCAATCCGGCCGAGGCTGCGATAACACGTCGACTCGGCTTTGTAGTTGTGTAGGTCGCGCAGAATGGGGATCACATCCTCATAGAGCTTGCGAGCATCGTCGTGTTGAAATCGGCTGAGCGCTATATCGGCGAGCAGTACCGAGCATTTAGATTCGAGATCTTTGTCTCCAGCACCTCGCGCGACCATGCGTGCGCGGTCAACGAGATTCACATCGCCCGTGGCGGTGTGGCGGATGAAATTGGCGAAACGCACGGCGACACGTGCTGCGGTGATGTCATTGTCCTCGAGGCCTGAGCGAATAAAGGCTTCGATGTTCCGCACGTCGGTGACGAGGCGGTTCGTCGCCTCGGCGCCGCCTGTTTTGCCAAGAAGCGGCGCGTCGCGCTCGACGAGGTGAAAAAAATAATCACGTGCTGCCATGCGGAGGCTGCTCGAAATTGGGTCGGGTCGTGACCCGGGAACGCTCGACGTCAGACGCAATCTCCCGTTCTCGTCCTCGACAAACCCTGTGCTTTGAGCCTCTGCGGCAACGCGCCGCCCATCGGGGAGCACATCAAGCAGTGCCGGCGAGGCGCCGTCAGGTAAGTGCATGAGCAACGATACGAACTCGCGTACCGCCGCCGTGCTGCCAATCAGTGCTTCAGACGCGGCGGCCGTTTGTGCCGCCTCGCCGGCGTTCGAATGACCGACGAGACGGACGAGACGCGTCCACGGAATACTGAACGCTCGCTGCCACGTCTGTGCCGTCGTCAGCAGCGCTACGGTCGGCAGTTCCATGAGATCCGCAGCGAGTTCATCGATCGCGATCAGGTCTCCGCTGCCACTAGTGTCGATACCGTCGATAACGAGCAATGTTGGTCTTTCACGCAGATATTCGAGTACGCCGCGGTAGAGCGAGCCGGTGATCGCAATATGAGGCGTCGCCGCGATGGCGGCCACGAGCTCACTTCGTGTCCTGGCAGTTGACGCGGGAACCCACAGTCGCCGCGCGCCGAAACGCTCCTCAATGGCTTCGTCAGAATAGGCGGCCTTGGCCAGCTCTGAGCGGATCGCCGCATATGCGTCCCACAGCAGCACGCTGCGCGGCAGCGGTCCGAGCAAGCTGTGGATGATTTCCGACAATTCCCCACTGCCGGCGGCGGTCGGATCATTCGACAAGACGGTTACCTTAGACTTCGGAGAAACTTCGGCAAATCACCGTGTGAGCTGCCGAAATCAATCGGTTCGATCCGCTGTGTTCTCGGATGCTGCTGGCGCACGTCCGAAAGCTCGGAAGTGAGGCACAACCGAAAATGAGGAAACTGCGAGTCTGCGAACACCTGACCGCTCCATCTGAGGAACGCGCCAAAGTTGAGATCGTTCAGGCCGGCGCCAAACCCGATATATAGGATCGTGCGGGTGAACCGAATCGCCTTCATAATGTCCTGCGCATGATCATTGGCGAGGATCGAGTCGTAGGAGCGAATGCCGAGCACAACCGAATCCGGTTGCTCCCAATGGCCGTGAAGGTGAAGGACGCCATGCGAGCGCCCGTGGAGCAGGCTCTCGGCCCGATTCTTCTCACGCCACGTGACAGGGCGCAACCCAGTGACTTGCTCGATGAGATCGTCGTAGTTGGTCGTGGCGATCGTGATTCCGAGGTCTGCGATCGCTGAAATGACCTCCGCGCTCTGGACTTGCAGCGCGCCCACGGTTTCCTCAAGCCAGCGGCTATAGTCGGGTCCCGGCGCGTCCAGCCGCTGCGAAATGTTCTCCGCCGCACACAGGAGATCGATCATGTCACCGTCGATCTGGGCACGTAGTCGATCGGCCGCCTCGGACGTGCAACGGCCCAATCCGACACAGCGCTGCACGCCATCGAGGAGCAGACCCTTCCACGACGCCACCGAGTTGTTACCGCTCGCTGCGACCGACACTCCAGCACCCAGAATCGCGAGCGTGCGTCCACGGGTCGCGATCTCCGATTTCAGCTGCTCCAGCAGCAGCACTGGCGGCATACGTCAGATCAGCCTTTGTGGATCGTTCCTGCGACGGCTACACCACACATGATATGCGAAGCCATCGTATCCGTCTCGAAGGCCGTGACTGCCGTGTACGGTGCAACAGAGCCGTCACGTGGCACGAACATGAACACGACCGCCACGGCGAGCACGCCGCAGAACTTGGCCCTCCGCGAACGAAATCATCAGGGTCAGAACGAATTGATTGACGGGCCGGCGGCACTGGTGTGTAAGGGACGTGAGCGCCGGCATCAGCGTCACGGCCGGCTGCTCAACTTCGACGCCCGGGCAGGGTGAACGTGCGATCGGCGGTGCTGGCTGGCGTACGGACACTACGGGGTCACCCACTCGCGAAGAATCCGGCGCAGGTGACGTTCACTCAAGGGAATCATCCAATCCAGGCACTCGCGACAATTGTCCCGATCAGGCGTTCGCAATACGCATTCTCCTGGGGCGACCGTACGGGTGTTTGGAGACCGTGAGGCCCATCGCCGCAACCGTCCGGTCGACACCGTCGGAGAAGATGTTGTCGTGATGGTGGATCAGGAACCGATGCGGCTGATCGCCTAGGATGATCATTCGAAACTGTTGCGCCGTCCACGCCGCCGTCGGATGCTCGGTCACGTTCCAGTGCACAAGGCGTCTGGTGCCGACGGCCAGCACGACGAAGACGTCGCAAGTCCGAAACGTCGCGGTGACAGCGACGAAGAAGTCGCAGGCCGGTACCGACTGCGCATGATTTCGGATGAACGTCCGCCACGCCTGAGATCCGCTGCCTCGGCGCGGCCCAACGCCCTGAGGCATGTAGCGGCGGACAGTTCGGGCGACAGCCGACTGCCCAGCTTCAGGAGCAATTCCGCCGCAATCCGTTCCTGGCCCCATGTTCGACTGGCTGCGGCCATCTCTCCCATCAACCGCTGCACCGTCGCCGGAACACGCGGTCGCCCTGGAGAGGCCGATCGGCGCCGCCACAACAGCGGTAACCCTGGCGATGCCATCGAATGAACGTGTCCGGCTTCGCGATCGTCAGCACACGACTCCAGTCAACGACCGACGACAAGGCGACCAGCGTCAGGCGGGTGGCATCACTGGCCCGCCGCGGCTTGACCTGTCGTTCGAGGTACAGTGCCAACTGCTTGCGGAGGAACAGGTTTTCCGCGGCGAGCCTCGCGTGCGACTGAAAGAGCCGCGTCAAGAGGCCGACAACGTCCTGGCCGACGGGAACGACCGTGCGGAAAATCGAGCAGCAGCGCGAATCGGCCATTGGCGAGGATCCTATGCCATTCGGCCTCGACCGGCGTCAACCGACGTCCAGACAGTCGGAAAGACCGGCCGGATGCGACCTCGACGTCGACGGATGCAATTCTTGCGGGCCACACCCAACCCGCTGACGACGACGATTTTTCCTTGAGCACGGCCAGCTGATGTCGGACAATCACGCCCTGCGTCATGTCCGGTTCACTAGTCGTCATGCTTTCGGCGGCTATGGTGCTCTTGCTGGCCGCGAGCGGCGCTCACGCGTACGCCACCGCACGCTGGCGGCTGTTCTTGGTCGAAGCAAGCAGCCTCGCCGGCCTGACTTGGTTTTTTTACTGGCTGTTTAAATTTCCGTTTCCAATCGGTGGCACGATTGCGAAGGGCGGTCAATCTGACGCTGCAGTCACGATCGTGCTGTTTGCGTGCACCATACTGGGGATGCTCGCTCAAGCTTTGTATCAACACTTCACACTACCCTTGGCCAAACGACATCGAACTAAAATCGACTGGGGACTCTTCTTCGCCCCCATCTGTGCATCTCCGATTGTCTTTATTCCCTTAATGGTCGCGCTCGAGAATGCCGACGTCGACCTGAAGGCGTTGACCGTTCCTCGGATGATGATCTTTTTCGTCGCATTTCAGAACGGCTTTTTCTGGAAAGAACACTTTGATCGGCAGCGACAGGATATAGCGGCAGGCAAATCATGATTAGATTGATTGCACTCCTGTGGCTCACCTTGTTTTCTGTCAGCCAACCCGTTTCCGCGGACGTCACCGTCACCAAGCTGCCAGATGGCGTGGTCAGATATGACAAATCCGACCAGTCGTCGACCATGTGGCAATACATCAAAGATAATTGGGGTTGGGTGTTTTCGTCCCAACCATGGCGGAGAAGCGTGGCGTTCCTCGTCGGCGTCGGAGACTACGCGTACCTGACACCCAAGCTCAATTACGTCGGCTCGGATTTGAAGGAACTGCGGGATTTCCTATTGAATGAGGCTGGGTTCGACACTGTTTATATCGTCCAGGACAGCGTCGCCTCGGCTGATCTCGTCGACAACTACATGCATGGGACCCTGCCTCATTTACTTACTTCAGAAGATCGTCTTCTGTTCTATTTCTCTGGCCACGGGGCTGATGTGGGTGGTCGCGGCTTCATGTTGTTCGCAAAGGCCAAGAACGATTTCGAAAGGAGCCAGTACCTCCCGGTCAAGAGCGCCGAAGAGTGGGGGGATATTATTCCAGCAAAGCACGTTCTGTTCATGATTGACGCCTGCAACTCCGGTCTTGGCTATGACACAAAGGCCGGCAACGCACTCAACCTCGACGAAGAACTGCTCGCTCAGTTCAGCGGAGACGGGAGCCGAAACGTTCTCACGGCCGGCACCGGTCGAGAAAAGGCTTATCAAGTGTCTGAGGGCAACCAGCAGGGATACAGCGTCTTCACAAGGGCATTCCTTGACGCCATCCGCCAAACGCCAAATAACAGTGGCTTTGTGACATTGACGGAAGTGCTCGCGGGCGTTGAACGACGCGTCAAAGAGTTTAGCCGTGGTAGCCCGGCCAGGGTCATGACGCCCAGAGTGTGGTCCATTCCGCGGCAAACAGGTAAAGATCGTGGCTCGTTCATTTTCATCAACCCGAGGGCAGTCAGGCCAGTAGTGCCCGACAGCATCAAGCGGTATGTCAGCGTCGACAGTAAAGGGACGGTCGACGCCCCCGCTCGGCCGACGGTCGTTGGCCGCGGCGTCAAAGAGACTATCGCCGCGTACCGTGATGCCTGGCAGGATATGAGTATCGCCAGGATTGTTGAGGTTTTCCCGTCATATGCGGCTCGCAATACGTTCGATGACCTGGCCTCCGTCGCGGTGGCAATCGGTCCGGCACAGATCAAATACGTGTCTGATACGAAGGCAATAGCGGTCTGCGATGACTACTCAGTAACGTTCACCCCGAAGGTCGGCAAGAAGAGCCAGACCAAGCCTCAACGAGTCGAATTCTCGCTGAGCAAGGTCGGCCCTGATTGGCATATCGACTCGGTGAAAGTCCACTAAGTTGGCCTGCATTCGGTTCGTGACCTGAGGTGTTATATGAAATCGATCTCCTTCTCGGGTGCGACGCTGGCGGCTGTGTTGCTGTTAATTTGTCAATCGGCGGCGGCAGAAGCACAGTTCTTGCCTGGAACACTGTTGGGAATGCTCGACGATTTTAGAGGCATCGAGACTTCTGGGCTGATTCCGACGCTCGATCGCGCCATAGCGACCCAAATCACTACGTTTCCGATAGGCTCTTCGTCGGGGGGCTTTACGTTTGGACACGATGTCGACCCGGTAACGTTGGGTCCTGCGAGAAGCTCTCAAGGGTTTGGCCCAGCGTTTGCCGAGCGCGCCTTGCCAATCGGGTTTGGAAGGGTCAGCGTTGGCTTCAATTACCAGCGTGTCAAATATGAGAAGTTTGAGAATCAAGATTTGACGAACCTGGTGTTGGGTCCGCAAAGCGCCATGGCGTTTGCGATTCAAACTAATACGCTTGCGCTTTTCGCTAACGTCGGCGTTCATGATCGGGTTGATGTGGGCGTGGCGGTTCCGTTTTCCACGATCGACGTGGACGCTCAATTTTATATCGTTGCACCGACAGGAAGGAGGCCGTTGGTTCACAGGCAGGGCACCGCAAACGGGCTCGGTGATATCCTCGTTCGTGCCAAGTACAACGTTCTTGAGAGCAACGGCGGCGGTTTCGCGATTGCCAGCGATCTGCGCCTTCCTTCCGGTGATGCGGACAATTTTCTCGGTACCGGGCGTGCACAGCTAAAACTATTCGCTGTTGCATCTGGAGAGATGGGACGAGTCGCACCACATGTCAACGTCGGCTACAGATTTGATCTTGGCGCGGTCGAACTTGGTAACGTCGGAAGAGTGACGGAGCGGAGTCAAAGAGAGATTCCTTACACGGGCGGCGTCGAGATCTTGGCAGGGAAGAAGGTGACCATCGTCGGTGACGTGATAGGTCGTTACCTTCAGGATACTGATCGGTTTGGGGTAAATGCATCTGGCATACTGCGTCAGACACCAGAATCGGCGCTAAACTTGCTGCTAGGCGCGGCTGGTGTCAAGGTCAATGTTGGATCAACACTTCTGATCAACGCCCATCTCTTATTTCCTCTCAATTCCGCAGGCCTGACCAGCGGGTTCAGCCCTGTTTTCGGACTGGATTATGCGTTCTAGTGGACCTGTCCATGGCGAATTGGTAATTCTCTAGCATTTCGCAGATTTCGCCACATTGTTTACGCTTGTGCGATGCGCGATCTGGCCGTCCTGGTGTTTCACCTCCTGGCAACCGTCGCCCGGCTCGCCGGTCCAGGCGGCGTACGTGCCGTCGTGGCCGAATCCCTGCTTCTGAAGCAGCAGCAGCTGCTGATCCTCAATCGTCCAGGACGCGTGCGCCCCGTCTCCGCGTTCGCGTGGTCGCCGGCGTCTGCGCGTTGCTCATGCGCCCGGGACGGTTGATGCGAGCCGGCGTCGTCCTGAAGCCGTCCACGCTCCTCCGCTTCCATCGCGCGCTGATTCACAGGAAATATCGTCGGTTGTTTTCGTCCTCCCGGCCGAACAAGCCGGGCCCGAAGGGGCCCAGCCGTGACGTCGTCGCCGCCATCGTCGATATGAAACAACGAAATCCGACGTGGGGATGTCCGCGCATCGCGCAACCGATCACGTTGGCCTTCGGTATTCCGATGAACAAGGATGGTGCGGCGCATCCTGGCCGTGAAGTACCGGCCGAAGCCTGATTCGGACGGACCGTCCTGGCTCACCGCGCTCGGCCAGGCCAAAGACAGCTTGTGGAGCGTCGATCTGTTTCGCTGTGAATCGGCCGTCCTTCGCGCCTACTGGGGGCTCGTCGTCATGGACCAGTGCACGCGTAGGATCGTGGGCTTTGGCGTGCCCGTGGTGCGGTCGATGGAGTGGGCTTGTGCCGCATGTTCAACCGGGCAATCCTTGGTCAGGCTCCGCCGACCTACCTCAGCTCGGACCATGATCGGCTGTATGAGTCTCACCGATGGCAGGCGAACCTTCGGATCCTCGACGTAGTGGAGATCAAGACGGTGCCATTGCGCCGCTCTCGCATCCGTTCGTCGAGCGCCTGATTGGCACGATTCGACGGGAGTGCCTGGACCGCACCTTCTTCTGGACGGCCGTCGACCTGGAGACGAAGTTGCTTGAATTCCAGCACTACTACAACGGCTATCGCGCCCACGGGGATTGGACGGGCAGCCGCCGGATTCGACAGGCCGCGACCGGCCTCGCGCGAGCATCCACTCCTACCGCTGGCGGACACATTGCCGCGGACTCTATCAAACGCCGATCGCCGCGTGAGGTATCCGCCGCGTGCTGGCGAAACCGCGAGCAGTCGTCCGGAGTCGTAATTCGCCATGTACAGGCGACCTGGATTGCGTCAGTTGACGACCATCGTCACGCCCGACACCATTCTCCGGTGGCATCGCCAGTTGGTCGCGCGCAAGTGGGCCTGTCGGAGGCGGCACGCGGCGCGGTCCGAGACCATGCACGAGGTCCGTACGGTGATCCTCCGCATGGCGGACGAGAATCCGACCTGGGGTTCATTCAGATCGCGTCGGCCAATGCCGACAGCCCGATAGCGGCTCATCGCCTGCCGGTGTTCGTCTGCTGCTGAAGGCGGCGCCGCCCGCGAGCCTTGATGTCCGCCGCGAGCTTGCGGCTGGTACTGGCGCGGTGCTCAGTAAACGCGATTCGCCGTCGGCGCAGTTTCGGATAGTACGCTCTGTGAGCCGATAATGAGGTGACTAGATGAAAATCCGCGGGTCGCTCCGGTCAATGGGATACGCTACTGAACTCGTCGCCGCTCTTTGCGTCTACCCGGTGAACGCCCAAACCGTCAAAGTGACGCCTTTAGGCTCCCACACCGGCGAGCTGTGTCAGAACGATCGCGCGCTGCTCTTCGAAGATCCGACCGGCGTCAGGATCCTCTATGACGTAGGGACCGCAGTCGCGGGAGCCGCTGACCCTCGACTCGGCAACATCGATGTTGTGCTTTTTAGTCATGCGCATCCCGATCACATTGCCGATCGAAAAGCCGTCGGCCTGAATGCCGGAATCTGTGCACAGCCCGAAACAGTCCCTGCAACTCCGCTGTCGAATAGTGTCGAAATAGCGGCCGCAAAAGAATGCTGCTCTCGTCGTTGGCCGCAGCCATTCCTTTTTCTTGGCAGCAAAACTTCAAGCGCTCCGCGGCACGCCGACAGCTGTCTGCGCTGCAGACAGCCTCGCCAGGGAGACGACGGTTCCCGTCGAACCGCCGTGCGTCAGCCCGCTGCAACTTGGCGGCAAGAGAACGATCAAGCGCGACGGTCAAGCGGCAGGGGTCCAGATTTCATTAGTTCGTGCTGACCACTCCAATGAAGCGGGCGTCGGACTGCTGACGGGCGCCGAGACAGCTGCGCTGACTGCCGATGGTCTATCAGCCTACGTAGGTCCTGCAAATGGTTACGTGTCGTATTCACCAACGGACTTCGTGTCTACTTGTCAGGTGACACTGCGATCTACGGCGACATGAAGGCGATCATCAGAGACTTCTACCACGTGAATCTGGCTGTCATGAACATCGGTTCGTTTTCAATGCAAGGAGAGGAGGCGGCATTTGCCGTCGACAGGTTGATTCGGCCCGTGGCAGTGATCCCTTCGCACGTCAATGAGGCCGCAACCGCGGACGGCGTTGTCGAGCTGGAACGAAGACCAGGCAGGTCATCGATCTCGTGAAGAGCAGCCGGATCCACGTTCCTCGCAGCGGTCAAACGATGGCGTTTGATGGTAAGGCCACGTGTGTAAAATGGGTGCTGACCTTTATCGCTGTGATCAGCCGAGCTGAACTGTGGGCTGCGAGGGAAACAGAACGGCTACTGGCAGAACCTCTACTCGGACATTCCGATCTGGCGACAGATGTCGCCGGCCGCCACCACGCTGGTCACCTGCTGCAACACCGACGCGCACGAGGCGACGGCCGAAAGAACCGGCCACCGCCCTCACGACAAATGCCGACCCGTGTCCGGAATCAGATTCGCCGTCGATCGATCGCCGACGGTGACTGGTGAGAACTTGCGCTACCGTGCACAACGTCCGTGGAATTAGCTCCGCTCACTTCAACGCGTCGAGCTCCTGCCGCGCGCGCACAGCCACCGGCAGATCCGCGTCGGCATCTTTCCAGAAGTTCAAGAACCTGCCGTAGGCGTCGCGCGAGTTTGCCGGATCGACGGACAGGCGCGTCGCACGCGCCAACCCGAGGAGGGCAATCGGATACGTCGCGCCCCAGTTGGCGCCTTTATGGTCGACCACCTTGCGGAATTCGACGGTCGCTTCTGACCCTTTGCCGAGATCCAGATAGGCGAGTCCGCGCAGCACCACCGCTTCTGGCGAGGCGCGCTCGTACGGAATCGCCGGCTCGAGCAGCGCGATCGCCTTCGCCGGCTGATGACGACCGAGCTCGACGGCGGCGCGCACCGCAGGCAGTTGGACGCTGTTCCACAGCGTTCCCGCCGGAAGTCGCGCCGACATCTCGCTTGCCAGCTTCTCCGCCCGACCCGCGCTCCCACACAAGGCGAGCGCCACGGCGGGTGAGCCATCAGCGTGCGTGACCGTCGAACAATTGCCCATCCACGCGTCAGCGAGCGCATCGGCTGTCTCGAAATCAGCGGCCGCGTCGGGCAGTCCGCGCCGGCGCGCACCTCCCGCAGCGCGCCGGTACAGGTCCCTGGCTTTCCGCCGTTGACCCATGGCATCGGCGTTGATGGCTTGCAGCGCAAAGCTCAAATACTCCTCCGCCTTGCCCGCATACCACCGGGTTTCCCGCTCCACGGCGGCGCGGTCATTCTGGATCTGCGCGACTTCGAGAAGACGCTGGTGCAGCCTCGCGCCATCGAGCTGCTGGCCCCGCGCCCGATCCAGCACTGCTTTGGCTTCGTCGAACCGATCGAGATAGATGTAGGCGCTCGCCAGATTGCGGTACGCAGGCTCGAGCCGTGGTGCGAGTCGAACGGCTTCCCGGCCCTCTTCCGCCGCCTTCTCGTATTCTCCAGTCGTCGTATAGAGAAAGCTCAACTCGCCGTGCGAGCCCCAGTAGCGGGGATACGTCCGCGCGACCACTCCGTAGAAGTCAACGGCTTTCGACAGCTCGCCGGTCACTCGCCAGTGATAACGCGCCGAGATGAACAGCCGCTCGAATTCGGACAGGCGATCCAGGAGTGCGAATGCGTTTCTCTCGTACTCGTTCGATCGTTGCGTGTCGCCTGCATTGCTGTACGCCATCGACAAAACGTGGTACGCCATCGCGAAATCCGGGTCGAGCTCGACGGCGCGCCGAAAGAACGGAATGGCGGCGAGGAACTGGCCCTGCGACTGCAGCCCGTAGCCCCTCGCGTAGGTTTGAAGCGCTTCGAGCGACGGCGTCGTGAACCGGTCGAGCGGCCCATTCAGCTTGTCGACCGACGGCAGCGATTCCCCGAGTTTGAGCCGCAGCGATGTGGCGGCCGTACCGACCGCGTTCAGCACGTGCTCCTTGTCGTCGCTCTGCACCTGGTGACGCGCAAGGGTCGCCGCCGTTCGGCAAGCAACCGCCTGGAGCGTCACGACGTACCGCTGTCCCAGTTGCGCAATCGATCCGCCAATGGTCGCCGCGGCCCCCTCACGTACGCAGACGTCATGGGCAATCTGCAGCGTCAGAGGTTCTGTCGGAGAGCGGCCCATCAGACGAAGGTCCTGCCGCACCTCTGCATCGTCCATGATTCTGAGGTACGGCGACTGCTCGAGCTGAATCGCCAAGGCTTGCCGCAAGGTGTCGTCGAAGATCGGATCACCCGTGGTGTTGACGAAGTCGGCCAGCACGAGGATGCCCTGGTCGGTGAGCGGTGTTGCCACCGTACGACGCTGCCACGTGATCGCACCAATGACGGCGAAGACGACCAGCGCGACAGCGGCGACGCTCATCGCGCGACGAGCCGTTCGAGGCTGCTGCAGTGTGACAAGCTGACCGAGCACGGCAGCCGCCGACGGCCAGCGCTCGTCGGGATCGGCCGCCAGGCACTTGGCGATCACGTGTTCGAGTGATGGAGGACTGGTCGCTCGACGCGACACCGTCACGCGCGTGCCGGTGACCATCTCGTGGAGAACGCAGCCGAGAGCGTAAATGTCGGTGCGCGCGTCCACCGCCTTGCCTTCCCACTGTTCCGGCGCCATGTACCCGGGTGTGCCGAGCACCGCGCCCGCTGCGGTGAGCGCCGCTGTCGTCTCGGCCGTTGCGAGCGCGGGTCGCACTACGCCCGCCAGCCCGAAGTCGAGCACCTTGACACGGCCTTCACGCGTCACCATGACATTGGCCGGCTTCAAATCCCGATGGACGACACCTTTCTCGTGGGCCGCCCGCAGCGCTTCCGCAATCTGGCGGGCAATGTCCAGTGATTCGCTGATCGAGAGCCCGCTCGGCGTCGGATCCGGCGTCGGCGCGGGCTTCCGGCGCGGATCCGCGTTGCGCTGCGACGTCGCGGCGGACGGCCGGAGCCCAACGCCTGGCGCCCGACGCCTGGACCGCGAAACCAGTTTCTCCGCAAGCGTCTCGCCGTCGACGAGCTCCATCACCAGCGCGACGGTGTGGGCGTCGCGGCGTTGCTGTTCCTCGAACGCATAAATCTGGGCGATGTTCGGGTGATTGAGCGTCGCGAGGACTTCCGCTTCGCGATGAAAGCGCGCGAGCCGATCCGGATCCATTGCGAACACGTCGGGCAGCACTTTGATGGCGACGTCGCGCTGCAGCCGCGTGTCGCGCGCGCGATACACCTCACCCATGCCGCCGGCACCGAGCGGTGCGATGATTTCGTACGGACCGAGCTTCGTTCCCGCGGCGACCGTCACGCTCGCGAGCTCATTTCTCCGGCACACGCTGTTTGAGCTCTTCGAACCAGTTCACGACCATTTGGATCTGCGGAGGACCGCCCAGGACGGGGGCCCTGACGGGTGTTGCTCGCGTTCAGAAAGTGCTGGCCGTCCGCCATGATGTCGAAGTTCCTCACCGTGCCTGCGCCGCCGTCATCGCCGCGCTCGCCTAGCTGCGCGTAGTGTCCCACTTCTCGGCCAACATGGAAAACACGCCGCTGCAGACCGCGATGGCTGACAGTGCATCGCTCCGATTCCTGCTGGCGCTCATCGCCGGTTTGGCTGCACCTCGCGAACCCTGGCGAACCTCTCAAATAACAGGCCGTTTACGCGGCTCCTCGGATCAACCAGTTGCGGAAAGCGTCCAGTGCAGCGAGCCATTTTCCCAGGAAATGGGCCATCGAGGTGTCAACTCGATGGCCTCTAGAAGCATGAAGTACATTTTTTGGGGGAGGTCAGCCGCCGGAATCCACTTCGCGGGCGCGACGCTACGGGGCTGGATGCCGCCTCGGCACAATTGTGAACTCCCTGGACATCGGTGACAGATCGCGGTCTTCTCTCACGGCCAGAATCCTGGAGTGGAGCCACGATGACGAAAGCGGAGCTCGCCCGCCGGTTGGCTTGGCGATTCAAGGTGATCCAACAGGCAGGCGAGTGACCGAGGAACATCGCGCGCACGTGCCGCCATTTTGGCATCTCTCGCCAAGCGTCTTATCGATGGAAGCGTCGGTTTGAGGCTCACGGTGCCGCGGGCCTGGCGGATCGGCCCAGCACGTCTCACCGGTCGCCGACGGCCACCGCGGGTGAAGTCGTCAGCAAGATTCTGTACTTGCGCCAGACGTACCACTTTGGCCCGGGGAAGATCGCGGACTATCTCAAGCGGTTTCATCAGCAGGCGCTCGCGGTGTCGTCGGTGCATCGGAGCCTGATCCGGCACGGCCTGAATCGGCTTCCGAACAACCAAAAACATCGACCCCACTCCAGGCGCTGGCAGCGGTACGAAAAGCCGCAGCTCGGTCACCGGTTGCAGGTCGACGAGAAATTTCTCGAGCGAATCCCCGGCAGGCGGAAGCGGCTCTATCAGTTCACCGCGATCGACGACTGCACGCGCGTCCGTGTCCTGAAGATCTTCGACGCGTGCAATCAAGGCACGGCGCGTCCCCTCACCGGGGTGCCATTTTCCAGTAATGGCCGGTGCGAAGAACTCCGGCATGTCAGAACTGTTGCGGATGACAGAGACGCGCTGCCGGACGAACGGCTCCACGCCCCCAAGGGATACAGGAGCGCGTGGTGTCGGAAGGTGCCTAACTACTGGATGCCAGTCTCTTCGACGACGCTCACCTCGACATGCATTCCCAGGAATGACGAAGCCGGCCCGATGAACGTGCCCCACAGGGGCAGCGCGTTCCGTTGGTCCCACGCGACCGCCACACGAATGAGGCTCCGATTGCCCACGATGCTGTTGGTGGGGTCGAAGTCGACCCATCCTGCGCCTGGCAGGAACGTCTGCATCCAGCCGTGCGTGGCGCCCCCACTGACGGCGGCATCTCGGGTCACATCTGGCAGGAAGATGTAACCGCTGACGAAGCGAGCGGCGAGTCCGAGCGAGCGAACCGCTTCCATCATGAGCACGGCGAAATCCCGACAGCTCCCGCTGCGGCGGCGAAGTGTCTCGCCTGGACTCTGCACCCCTTTCTCACTCCGTCGCACGTAGACAAACTCGTCCTTGATGCCACGCGTCATGGAGTGGAGCAGGGTTAGTGTGGTGGTCGGTCCAGACGCTGCCATGAAGCGTGCGGTCCAGGGGCCAAGGTCGTCGCACGGATAGTGACGCGCCAGGGCGCCGACGAGATCAGGCCGTTCGTCGTCGGAATACTGAAAGGGATAGGTGTGCGCGCCGAGATCGAGCGCATAGTCGGGCAGCGCCGTCTCGATGTGCTCCAGGGTGACCGTGCTGTCGAAACGAAGCTCGGACGCCGCTTCGTCAAAGGTGGCGACGGCCACGGAATTGTCGAACACATCGTGCAACCACCGAACGTCCGCCGGGCGCGGCCGAATGTCCAGCTTCGTGGTGAGCAGGCGGAGATCGTGACTTTCCCGTGGCCGAAACATCATGCGATGCTCGCCAAATCTCACCGGCTCTGAATACGTATAGATTGTGACGTGGCGTACGGTCAGGAGGCGCATGTGGCTCGAGCCGTGTGGCCGCCGTCGGCCGTATCAGCAGCGTTCGTGACTTCGTCGGTCCAGACCCTGAAACCCGCAAGGGTGGTAGGGCCGAACGTGTTGCTGATCGCCACATCGGTGGCATCGCGCCCGCGGGCAATGAGCACGCGGCCGATCCGTGGGATGTTGTTCCGTGCATCGAACGTGTGCCAGCGCCCGCCGATGTACGCCTCGAACCAGGCGGCGAAATCCATCGGACCATAGGGCGGCGGAATGCCGATATCGCCAAGATAGCCCGTGCAGTAGCGCGCCGGAATGTTCATGCAGCGGCAAAAGGCGATCGCCAGATGCGCGTAGTCGCGACAGACGCCTTTGCCTTCCTGGAGCGCCTCCCAGGCCGTTCTGGTCGGTCGGGCATCTTCGTAGCTGAAGGTGATGTGGCGATGGACGTAGTCGCAGATGTCGTAGATGCGCTGCGCTCCGGCGGGCGATTGGCCGAAGAGGCTCCATGCGATGTCTGCCAAACGATCCGTCTCGCAGTAACGGCTCCCGAGCAGGAAGACGAGCGACTCCTCGGGAAGATCCTGCACCGCATGCGGATGTTCCGATCTCGCGATGGCGTCGGGCTCCCCAGTGTCGTTCAGCAACGCGCTGGTGGATAGGTGCAGCCGGCCGGTCGGCGCAACAATCCGGCTACACCAGTTGCCAAAACCATCCCTGTACGCCGTCATGGGTACGAACGGATTCGCGACCATTCGATCGGGCACGAGGAGATCGGAGACGCGCGTGTGATGGATGTTCAGCATCAGCACCATCGGCGTTTGTTGCGGACAGTCGTAGGTCAGCTCGTAGCCCGCGCGGATCCTCATAGTCGCCAAGCAGCCTTCCCTGAAGGTGAGCTCCTGATCATCTCACCGCTGAGAACCGCGAATCCGGCCGGCCGAGCCGGTCTCGGCATCTCCCTCGAGTTGAGTGCAGTCGCTTTGGTGAGAGCTGCACCGACGGCGGATTCGAAGATGACCTCCAGCCTAGCCAGGAATCGTTCGAGCGGCTGTGCCTTAGTGAACAGCACAATGCCGCCGCGAATCGGACGTGGGGCGAGCCGTTTCGGGCGCCGCAAGCAAGCGCGGTGTGGCTGAATGCGATGGCCCGATATCCGTCGAGCTTGACCTCATACAACCACTGCCCGGGATGGAAGCGAATCTGTCCGCAGCAGCAACATCAGGTCGATGAAACGGGCCGTCGTGATCGCGTCCGCTTCTTCGGCGGAGGTGCTGGCGTGACTTTTGCGATCTATTCGCCCCATGAGGAACTCAATCACCAATGATACGGACCGGCCGGCTCTTCAACGCGATCCAGACGAGTGGAAGACTGGGGATGAGCCAATGACCGACGCGCAACGGTCTTACCTGGAAACACTCTGTCGGGAGACCGGTGAGGAGTTCGATGAGTCGCTCTCGAAGGCCGATGCGTCGAAGCGGATTGACGAGCTGCGCGAGCGTTCCCCACGACTCGCCCGCGAATGATTGAGCGGTAAGGAGACTGCCATGGCAAAGCGTGCGGCAAAGCGTGAACTGATCAACACGACTTCAGATAAGCGGTACGTGCGTCGCGATCCGTCTGGGAAATTCAAGGAGTCGGACGATGTAGGCCGCTCCCTTGCCCAGGATCGGCGCCGACAGGCAAAGACGAGGACGAAGGCGGGGCAGGGAGACAAAGGCGATCGCTGATCGACTGGCATTCGGGCGGCCGCAGACGAGACGGCCGTATTGTCCCATTTGTCCGCCGACCTGCTCGAGCAGCTGCTCGTCCGAGAACTCGGCTTCGCTTTGGACAGCGCGCGCGGTTCGAACACGTCGAAGGCGTTGCCGCGAATGCCGTCCGCCGGCCGGGAGAACGCCGCTGCCTCTAACCGAGCGTACGACATGAAGACCCGCATGACCGTAAATGAACGCGGCCATGCTGACCGTGAAGAGGTCCCTTCGGGACAAAGGGCGATCGTCGAGCGCCGTTGACTCGGGCGGCCAAAGTGGTCACAATGACCACATGTCGCGAGATGTCGTGGGGGCACGCGAACTGAAGACCCGTTTGGGAACCTACCTGCAGCGTGTTCGGGAGGGTCGAACTCTCATTGTGACCGACCGCGGCGAGCCGATCGCCGAGCTACGGCCGCTCGCCAATGATTCGTCAATTCCATCCGCTCTCGTGAGGTTGTCGACGAAGGGCAGCATCAGTTTGCCCAGCCGAGCGTCACTTTCGCCGTTCCGCCCAATCCGAAATCGCGGCGAATCGCTGTCAAAGAAAGTGCTGGAAGATCGCGAGGATCGTTTCTGATTCGCTACTTCGACGCAAGTGCGCTCGCGAAACGCTACGCTCACGAAGCGCACAGCCCATCCGTTCGCCGTTATCTGCGAATCCCGCACATCGCGACCAGTCGTTTGTCAGCGGTTGAAGTGGCCTCGGCGCTCGCTCGTGGGGAACGGCAAGGCGCGTTCAGCGCGGCGGAGCGCGATCGTGCCATCGCGAGTCTGAACAAGGATTTGGCCGCTTGGATTCTCGTGGAGGTCACCGCCGAACTGACGTCGGACGCACAGGCGCTGCTGCTACGCCATGAACTTCGGAGTGGCGATGCCGTGCAGCTGGCGAGTTGTCTGTACTTGCGACGCGAAGCCGGCCAACGAATCGAGTTCGCCGCGTTCGACGGCCGACTGAACGCGGCTGCACAAGACGAGGGATTGAAGTTATTGGATTTCGAGTAGCAGCCGCGGCTTGGCGAGTCGTCGGTCCATCCGGACCAGCCGTGACATGACCTGCGACATAACTCCCTCAAGTGAGGGCGATCGATAATCGTTTACCGTGATCGATGGTTGTGACGATCTCAGCTGCAAGTCAATGATTGTTTGATCTTCGTCGCTATCCGTCGTCCTCGATGGATCGTCAGCGCCGGTGCTGTTAACCGGAGGGTTGCTGGTTCGAGCCAGCCTGAGGCGCCACTTTTTCGATATTCCTTCGATGCGATCGGGACAAAATCGGGACAATCTGGCCGACGAGCCGCTGCTTCAGTGGCCCGACGCCAGTCGCAGCGTTCGTCCCTGATTTTTCCAACTCACCTCCAATCCCCTTCGTAGTTCTTCGTCCGTGATGTTCACGTAGCGTTGCGTCTGCTGTGCGCTCGCGTGGCCGAGCATCAACTGGATGATGCGGATGTCGACGCCGTCGGCCAAGAGCCGACACGCGCCCTCGTGCCGTAGATCGTGCCAGCGGAGATCGATTCGGCGAAGTTGCTCCGCGTTCCACGCCGCTTCCTCCTTCGGCTTGGGCGTGATGCCGCTGGCCAGCAGCTTGAGCGTTTCCCAGGCCGTTTGAATCGTCGGCTGGTATTCGCCATTCGTGCTGCCGAACACGTATGCATCGGCACCCAACTCCGCACGTCGCTGCAGGATCGCCGCCAGACGGCCGCTCGGATTGAACGGAATCCGGCGGTGCTCCCGGTCCTTCGCCGTGGTGCCGGGGATCCCGATAAAAGCTACAACGGATGCCGAGGGTCTTTTGTGACAGCCCGTTCCGTCACAAATCGTCAACGGTGGCGGCAGCCATTCGCGAGACCGTTGCACATTCGAGGCCCCTACTATGTTCTGCGTAGCTGATTGAGTCTTCTTTCAAACCGACACGGTCACGCGCAGGAAGGTTGCAGGGATGGACGTCATGTCCGGAGCAGCGCTCACGTTCTGCTTGGTGAACAGCGCCTCGAGTTCCGATCGCAGTCCTTCCGAGCGATTATTCTTTCCGGCGGCTTCGAACGCATTCATGGTCGGTCCGTAGTATCTCTTGAAGGCCTCGACGAACTCCGATGCCGACCCGGGAAAGTTGAACGTGTACGTGTCTCTGGAGAACGCGATCTTTTCCTTCGGCACTCCGGCGTTGCCGAATCGCTCGATCACGTGACTCTCAATTCCCCAGGTCATCGGACTCACAAAGCCCTCTGGCGGAGGCGGTAAGTACGCCGAGCTGATTCGGAGAATCTCCGCCACGAAAGTCGGGTCGTTCGGAATCCAGTTCCCCATGACGATGCGGCCTCCGGGCCGGGTGACACGCACCATCTCCCGGGCGACGTCGAACGGCCTCGGTGCGAACATGGCGCCGAAGATACTCACGATCAGGTCGAACGAGTGATCCTTCAGGTCACGCAAGTCGGATGCGTCACCTTCCTGAAACCGGAGGTTGGTCAGGTGCTGCTCCTGTGCGCGCCTGTTTCCCGCATCGACGAGGTTCTGCGCGATGTCGACGCCCAGGACGTCTGCGCCGAGTTTCGCCGCGGGCAGCGCCGTTGTGCCATCACCAGATCCCAGATCGAGGACCCTGAGACCCTTCGTGATGCCCAATGCAGCCACGAGCGCCTCTCCGCTCTCCCGCATGCTGGCGGCGATGCGCGTGAAATCCCCTTTCTCCCACAACGCTTTGTTCGGATTCATCCGGATCATCCTTCCCTTGGCCAATCATGAATACTCGCCAGCCAGTGACTCCGGACTGACCGCCGGACGGATGCGCGCGGATCGTCCTGCGACGATCAACCACAAGGCCGCCACGCCCGACACGAACGTCAATACGCCGGCGACGGACACCGCCCAGACGAGCCCGAGGGCGCTGCTGACAATGCCCGCCAGTATGGCGCCCGCCGGATATCCGAGGTCGCGCCAGAAGCGGTACAAGCCGAGCGTCGTGGCCCGTCGTGCGGGCGGCGAGATGTCCGCGGCGGCAGCCAGGAGCGCCGGATATACCATCGCGGTTCCAAGGCCCAGCACCACGGCACCGGCAACGCCGCTCACGTACGACGACGGCATGCCGAGCGCGATGAAACCAAGCGCGAACGCCTGCAGCACCATCCCCGACGCGATCAGCGGCCGCCGTCCGACACGATCCGCGAGGACGCCGGTGCCGAGCTGGCTCAGACTCCAGGTGAGCGGGTACACCGCTTTGATGAAACCGATCTGGTTCACGGCGAGGCCGTGTGAAGCAAACAGCAGAGGGAGCACGCCCCACGACACCGCGTCGTTCAAGTTGTTGACCAAGCCTGCCTGGCAGACGCCAACCATCGTCCGCCTGGCTGCGTGAGGATCGAGCGCCAATTCCGCCGCTACCACAAGAGGCTGCGGAGCCACGGCTCGTCGAGCTGCGCTCGTCGTGTCATCGACGGCGACGATCGAAAGCGCCAGGCCGACGACTGCGTATGCCACGCCGAGGTAGAAGGGCTCGGGCCGCAGCCCGGTTCGCGCGGCGATGTAACCGGTCAGGAGCGCCGTCGCCCCGAGGCCGCCATACCCGGCGAATTCGTTCAGGCCCATCGCCAGTCCACGTTGTCGCGTTCCTACCAGGTCGTTCTTCATCGTCACGGTCATGGACCAGGTGAATCCCTGATTCGCGCCGAGCAGCACGTTCGCAGCGATGAACCAGTTCCATGAGGGGCCCCACGCGAGCATGAATGGCACCGGCAGCCCGATGATCCACCCGCTCACCAGCATTGCTTTGCGTGTGAACCTGTCGGCGAGTAGGCCGGCGGCCACGTTCGATAACGCCTTCACGACGCCAAACGCGACAATGAAGGAAAAGATCAGCGTGTCCGAGCGAAGGTGGAACTCTTCGGTCGCGACGAGCGGAACGACCGTGCGCTCGAGGCCGACCATGCCGCCAACGCAGGCGTTGATCAGGACGAGCAGCGAGAACTGCGCCCAGTTCTCGCGGATGCCCAGCCGGGGGCCGCCTGCCGACGAACGGACCATGCGTCGACACTACGCGGCCACACGCGATTCGTCCAATGAAACGACCAAATGGCCACGATAGATGCGATGAATCGTCAGGAGGCGGCTCTCTTCGACCGTGTCGGTGGGCGCAGCGAGAATGTCCGCTCGAGCAACTGCAACATGGCCCGACAGGCCGCGCCGTGGTGTTTCTGCGGATGGTCGACGACGAGGAATTCGCGGGAAGGCAGGGTCGCCTTCACAGGGACCGCGGCGACGCGGCGGCTGGCGAGGTCTTCCGCGACGCTGAGGCGGGACACCATGGCGACGCCGAGTCCCGCCATCACGGCCCGTTTCACCGCGTCGGGATTGTCGAACGTCATCGTCCGGGTCGGGGCCAGGCGGTGCCTGTGCCACCACACTGCGAGTTGCCGCCTGGTGTCGGATCCTTCTTCACGCAGCACCCATGTCTCAGATTCGAGTTGACCAGGTTTCAGGGAGCGGGCTCGGGTCAGCGCCGACGTCGGAGGCGCGACGATCACCAGGTCGTCCTGCGAGACGCTCCGCGCCTGCAGTTCGCCGGACGGGAGCGCGCCGGCGACGATCGCCATGTCCAGGTCGTTGCGCGCGACGCGCTCGGCAATCAGGTGCAGCGGGCCGATTTCGAAGCGCAGATCGTAGCTCTCGTGTTCGTTCCGGTATTTCGCCAGGAGCGGCGGGAGCAAGTACAGCCCGGGCGTCGGTGTGGCGCCGAGGCGAATCCGCCCGACTGCGCCCCGTGCGACCTCCTGCATCCGTTCGTGCGCTCTATCAACGGCTCCGAGGATGCGGCGCGCTTCCTCCAGGAACACTTCGCCCGCGACCGTCATCGAAACCTGGCGCGCGGCCCGATTCAACAACTTCGCGCCGAGCTCTTCCTCGAGGAGCGCGATTTGATGCGACACCGCGGGTTGGGACAGATTGCAGAGGCTGGCGGCGCGCGCGAAATGGCGCAGTTCGGCGACGGCGACGAAGGTGCGGAGCTGACGCAACTCCATTCGCGCACTCTATCAGACGGATTCAATCATTTCATTGGACGAATCAGAGTCCCGGCTCTAGAGTCGCCCGAGAGGCAATGGAGATCCTGGCTGCGCGCGCCCCGTGGTACGTTGCCGGTCCGCTGATCGGCGTGATCATCGTCGTGCTCCTGTGGATCACCAACAAGCCGCTCGGCGCCCTCGGCGGTTACATCGAGCTGCAGGAATGGGCAATCCGGAAACGGCCTGACGTCGGCTGGCGAACGTTCTTCATCCTCGGCGTCATCGGCGGCGGGCTGTTGTCTGCGGTTGGCGGCCCGGGATGGCACCCGACACTCACGTACGGGTCGTTCGATCGCCTCGCAGGCGTGTCGCTCGCGCAAAAGGCGGCAGTGCTTTTCTTTGCGGGCTCATGCATCGGCATTGGCGGACGGCTCGCAGGTGGGTGCACGTCAGGTCACGGATTATGTGGAACCGCATTCGGTTCGCCAGCCAGCCTCGCCTGCACGGCCACGTTCATGGCGACGGCGATCGCGACAGCCCTCGCGTTGGCGCGGACGCTTGGGGGATAGCGGTACCGATGAAGGCCACGGGCTTCGGGTTCGGCGTCGCGTTTGGCTTCGTGCTGGGATGGGCGCGCCTGACGGACTACGACGTGATTCACGACATGCTGTTGCTGCGCGAGGGCGACGTGTATCTGCTCATGATGTCCGCGATGGTGACTGCGGCCTGCGGCGTCCGCGCCCTTCGCGCGCTTCAGATGCGGTCGGTATTGGACCAGACGCCGATCGTCTGGACCACCCGCCGCCCACGCCGCGACCACGTCATTGGCAGCGTGCTCTTCGGCATCGGGTGGAGCATCGCGGGCACGTGCCCTGGCCCGGTTGCCGCGCAGCTCGGTCGCGGCCAACTCGCCGCGGCGTTCACGATCGCAGGCATCGTGATCGGACTCGTGGCATGCGATCGCGTCCGCGCCAGTCGTGGCACGCCCGGGCAGGCAGCCTTCCCGGAGATCAAGCCGGTCGTTGGACTTTGATAGACGCTTGAGGCTCCCATGATCTTTCGCCAATTCCTCCATGCCTCGCCAATTGGCGCTTCTTATCTGTTCGGCTGCGGCGGCCAGGCGCAGTGTGTCGTCGTCGATCCTATCGACGATATCGCGCTCTATCAGCAGGCAAGCCGGGAAACAGGGATGCGCATCGTCCACGTGATCGACACGCACGTCCACGCCGATCATGTTTCCGGGGGCCGCGCGCTCGCCGATGCCGTCGGCGCCTCGTATCTCGTGCACGAATCGGTCGACATTCGTGGCGAAGGACAACTCGCTGACAATCAGGAGCTCTCACTGGGAAACGTGACGGTCCGCGTGCTGCATACGCCCGGTCACACGCCCGAGCACGTCTCGCTGCTCGTGACCGATCGGACGCGCAGTGTCGACCCCTGGTTCGTGCTGACCGGCCATACGCTGATGGTCGGCGACATGGGCCGGACCGAGCTCGCCACGGATGCTGAAACCGGGGCGGAGGCGCTCTTTGCGAGCGCCGCCCGCCTGCGAGAGTTGCCCGATCACGTGGAGGTGTGGCCAGGCGCCTTTGCCGGCTCGGCATGCGGCCGGCGGCTCAGCGGCAAGCCGTCGTCGACGATTGGATTCGAACGTCGGTTCAACCGCGCATTCGCGACCGAGGATCGCGGCGCATTCGTTCAGTTGATGCTGTCGGATATTCCACCGCGCCCGGAGAATGCGGATGCGATCCGCACCGCCAACCTGCAGGCAATCCGTGAACCCGCGGTCGCGCGTAGATATTTGACGACTGGGTCGTCGCGGTGACTGAGTCCCTCAGAACCGAGGTGGCATCGTGCCTGTAACCTGTCCGCTCGACTTCGACGTCGCCAGCCTGCGCGCCGAGGTGCAGTCGATGTACTCGCGTGTGGCGACCGCGCCGGATGGCGAATTCCACTTCCATCGCGGGCCACGCTACGCGGCGACTCTGCTTGGCTACGATCCCACGGAGCTCGCTGCGTTGCCGATCGAGGTGACGTCATCATTTGCGGGCGTCGGAAATCCGCATACGATCGAGCCCATTTCAGCCGGCGCAACCGTGCTCGACGTCGGTTGCGGAGCGGGCACCGATCTGCTCCTGGCTGCCCGCCGGATTGGCCCATCGGGCCGCGCGATCGGCGTCGACATGACCGAAGCGATGCGGCAGCGATCCGGCGCTGCCGCAGAAGCCTGCGGTCTGGCGAACGTCGAGGTTCGGGCGGGTGACGCGACCCTGCTGCCCGTGGCCGATCGAAGCATCGACGTGGTGATCTCGAACGGCGTCCTCAACCTCGTGCCGGAAAAGGAGCGCGCGGTGGCCGAGATTGCGCGCGTGCTCAAACCGGGCGGCCGCGTCCAGATCGCCGACATCGTGATCGGTGAGGTCCTTCCAGACAGCGCGTTGCGCGACATCGATCTCTGGACTGGTTGAATCGCCGGCGCTCTGCTGGAAGCAGAGATGATCGACCTCTTCACCGACGCGGGATTCATCAATGTGAGCATTACCCAGCGGTTCGAGTGTTTCGCCGGGACGACGAAGGAGCGAACCGCGCGTCGTTACGGAGTCGTCGGCGTCAACCTGTCGGCCGTCCGCGCGGACAGCTGAATCGTTCGATGGCCTGCTGTTCCGGTTGTACGCGCTACCTGCAGGCCGAACAACATTTCACCGAGGCGATCGCGGCCCGCGATCTGGAGCGATACCGTCGAAGAGGGCCCGACGCAAGTTCACGGGAACTTCTGAAGGCGGTGACCAGTCAGCTGAGACCTGGCGATTCCCTGCTCGACGTCGGTGCCGGTGTCGGCGTTCTGGATTTCGAGCTGCTCGCGGACGGCGTGGCCGCGGCGACGCTGGTCGATGCGTCGCCCGCCTATCTGGAGGCGGCCGCCCGCGAAGCACACGAGCGGCAATTGACGGACCGGATTGCACGCGTCGCCGGCGACTTTACGATCCTTGCCGACAGCATCGAGCCCACCGATGTCGTGACGCTGCACCGCGTGGTCTGTTGCTATCCGGATTTTGCAACGCTCCTCGCGACGGCGGCCAACCGCTCCCGTCGAGTCCTGGCGTTTTCCTACCCGCACGCCCGCTGGTACATCCGAGGCTGGATGAGCATCGAGAACCTCCGCAGACGGATGGCGGGCAGTCGATTTCGGACGTTTGTTCATCCTCCGGGAGCCATGTCGGCGGTTGTGACCCGACTTGGCTTTCGCCGCGTTCAGCGCAACCGGACGTTCGTCTGGTGTATTGATGTCTACCAGCGCGGCTGACCCGTCCTATTTGGGCCGTCCCGCGGTCGCCGGCTCCTGACGCACGTTGTAGTCGCGGATCGAGCGCGCGCAGAAACGGCGCGTGCCATCCGGCATGACGTCGAACGTTTGCGCACCAGCTCGAGGGCCACGACAAAGGCGGCTTCCAAGCGCGCTGCATGGCCCTGCGGCACCAAGCGCTCGTTCCGATTCCCCGTGACACAACGATGGACGCGATCGATACGTCATTGCTTGCCGGCCACGATCCACCGCTGGTCACGACGCTGGCGATTCGACAGTGACTGAGCCGCTCTCGTTGCCGGCCCTTCAGAAAACAGAGAGGAGCTTGCCCGTGGGCAGGCGGACTCATCTCGCGAGACCCTGGCCCTCGGCAGGGAACCGATTGATTGTCACCGCGTCAACGCCCGGAAAACAGCCGCTTGACAACCGCGCCGAAAGTATTTAGAATTCTAAATATTGTCGATGCAGACGCAATCTGAACTGGCGAGGGATAGCGATCGGACCGCGACGCTGCATCTGGTCATCGCGCTCGGTCGGGCGATGCAAGCGATTGAGCGCGGCGTTCAGCCCCATCTCAGACAGAGCGGGCTGGGCCTGACCGAGTTCGGGGTCCTCGAGGTGCTGTATCACAAGGGTCCCCTGGCCCTCGGCGAGATTCGCGATCGGATCCTCGTCACCGGGGCGAGCACGACCTACGTCGTCAAGAAACTGGAAGACCGTGGCTTGATGCGGCGACGAACGTCCGCCGAAGACCAACGGGTCGTTTTCGGCGAGCTTACGCCGAAGGGGCGGACGCTCATGGACAAGGTGTTCCCCGCCCACGTCGACCGGCTTCGGCAGGTGACGGCTGGTCTTTCCGCCTCGGAGAAACGTGCGGCGTCCCAGCTGCTGCGCCGACTCACGCAGGAGGCGCAGCGTATCACCGGTGAGCGGACCGCTGCGGATGACTGAGGTAGAGGCGACTCAAATTTTTTTACCCACATATTTAGATTTCTAACAATCGTCAACACAGGAGGTTTGTCATGTCCCACGTCACATCACCCGCTATTCCGACGGTCCACGCTGACCACAGCCGCATTGGACTCATCGCGCTCTGGACGGTGCAACTCGCGCTTGCCGCCATGTTTTTGCTGGCAGGAGGCTCGAAGCTGGCGGGGGCGCCGGCGATGATCGCCTTGTTCGACGGCGTCGGCATCGGCCAGTGGTTCAGGTACGTGACCGGCCTGATCGAGGTCGGATCGGCCGTCGCGCTCCTAGTGCCATCGATCGCGCCATTCGGCGCGACCGCGCTCGTGGCAACGATGGCTGGCGCCGTCCTGACGCACCTCTTCATCGTCGGCGGATCGCCGATCGTACCCGCGGTCCTCTTGGTCGGGTCCCTGACCGTCGCCTGGGTACGCCGCGATCAGATCTCGAGCGACCTGCCGCGAATCCGCTGACCGCGAAACCATCCGACCACGCGCTTTCGAAAGGAACCAGTCATGACACGCAGAATCGTTCACCGGACTCGCGGAGAGGGGCATGGCCCGATCGTCCGCCTGATGAGTCCGTCCGACCTCGGGCAAGTGTTGAAGCCGTTCGTGTTTCTCGACCTGGTTGAAGCCGACCTGCGTGCTCTTGCTGGAAGCATGCCCGTGCATCCGCACTCCGGCATCGCCACCGTCACGGTCTTTCCGGAAGGCGACGTGACATTCGACGACCCACACGCGGGTCGCGGCACGATCGAATCCGGCGGCGTCGAATGGGCACGCGCCGGAAAGGGGATGTGGCACGGGCACGAACTGTCCGCCGGCCGCTCGCCGAAGGTGCGGGGCTTTCAGCTTTGGTTAGCACTGCCGCCAGACCTCGAAACGGCGGAGCCGGAATCCCAGTACTTCGTGAGCGAGCAGATACCGGGCGTCGGTCCGGCCCGGGTCCTCGTTGGCTCGTATGGCGCGGTCGCCAGTCCCGTACGCGCGCCGGAAGGCATCAACTATCTCCTCGTCACGCTGAAGCCCGGCGAGCAGTGGACCTATGAGCCGCCACCTGGGCACACGACCGCGTGGGTAGCCGTCAGTAGGGGCACGTTACACCTGGGTGAGCGTGTCTCCACCGGCGAGCTCGCGATCTTCGACCAGAGCGAAGCGCCGATCACGCTCGAGAGTTCAGCGGATCTCGGTGCGAGCTTCGTGCTCGGATCGGCCGTTCCGCATCCGTATCCACTCCATCTCGGCGCGTACTCCGTCCACACGTCTGCCGAGGCACTGGCCGCCGGTGAACGGCATATCGGTGAACTGAAGACACGGCTGGACGCCGCGGGCGATCGACACAGGGATAAGGGATCGACGCCGGTGTTCCGTGGCTAAACCGGCGACGCCCAGGCAATGATGCCGAGATCCTGAGCCTGAAAGACAGCAACACGCGGCTGATTGACGCTGAGGGCACACGTCTGATCCCGGGACTGCTCGACGCGCATGTGCATGTGTCGAACGAAAAGGCGAACAATTACAACGTCCGGTGGGATGGAGTGCCGACGCTGAAGCGCGCGTCGGAGATGCTGCGCGAACAAGGTGTGAGCACCCCGGACGGACAGTGGGTGAAAGTGATTGGTGGCTGGTCGCCGTACCAGTTCAAGGAACACCGGCTCCCAACCATGGAAGATCGAGGCGTCGATGCCGCACTCAAGCACTGCAATTGGAATGTGCGTGTGTTGGCGCGCGAGATGATGGCCCGTTCGTCGAACCTCAAGGCGCTCGCGCAGCAAGAAGCGCTTGCCCAAACTACACGTCGTGGCCCGGGTATCGGCGAGACGCTTGGACTGCCAGTTCAGCATCATCCACCGCATCGTGACTGTGGCTCTTCGTCGCCGCCGAGCGGCGTTCGAGGCCAGCGCACGCGATGTTCGATGTCAAGGGCTGACCTGGTTTCACACTTGTGCCGTTTCGCCCCTTGCCGGGCTGGACCCGATTCGTCGTCGATCCGCCCAAGAGGCGAAATAGTGGCGAAACAGCCGCGATTTACGCGGCTTCTCGAATCAACCAGTTGCGGAGATCGTCCAGTGCGGCGAGCCATTTTTCTTATGTGAAATCCCCAAGACAGGGTTGACGACTTCGCGCTCTCTTCTGTTTGGTTGAGGCTTTTTCGAACAGAGGGGATCGCTGTTGGCACCCCGGACTCGGTATGGAGTTCACATTGAACGATCGTGTGGCGACTTACTTCCCTCCCGCCGGCGGGAAACAAGTAACGTACTGGACGATGGAGGCGCGCGGCAAACCCAAGCAACTCGTCGTCACCGCGGTGGCCCGCGAGCTCTCGGGCAATCGCTGTGATATGACGGTGCGAACGATCGCTTGTGCCTTTGCATTGAAAGTGGGGACTGCTGCTGCGCCCGTGGTCCACCACTCCTTCGGCGTCGCGTTTGACGCCGAACAGACGATGACGCTGACCGGCACCATGACAAAAATCGAGTGGTCCAGCCTGCGGGAAGGCGCTCGCGAGCACGTGTGCAACGAGAACGACCTCGATGCGGATCGGTATCGCAAGTTCCTGAAACCTCCGTCGCTGTTCATCACGACACCACCGCAGTGAGCAACGAGTTCGACGCCCGCCCCACGACGAGCACCACTGCGGCGTTGCCTGTTCGTGACGCTCGGCGCGTTGCGGTGGCGAGCGCCGTCGGCACCACGATCGAGTGGTACGACTTCTTCATCTACGGAACCGCCGCAGCAACGGTCTTCGGTCCACGGTTCTTTCCGCAGATCTCGCCGATCGCCGCAACCCTGGCGTCGTTCGCCACGTTCGCGGGAGGGTTCATCGCGCGTCCGATCGGCGGAATCGTGATGGGGCATTACGGCGATCGCGTCGGACGCAAGTCGATGCTCGTCTGGTCGCTGATGCTGATGGGCCTGTCGACGCTGGGCATCGGGCTGTTGCCGGACTATTCGCAGATCGGGATCTGGGCGCCCGCGCTGCTGATCGTGCTTCGGCTCGTGCAAGGCTTCGCCCTCGGCGGCGAGTGGGGCGGCGCCGTTCTGATGTCGGTCGAGCATGCGCCGGACGGCCGGCGAGGTTTCTACGGCAGCGCGGTCGCGCTCGGCCTGCCGCTTGGGATCGTGCTGTCGAACGCGGTGTTCCTCGTCTCGTCCGTGCTCGTCGATCCGGCGGCATTTCTTGCGTGGGGATGGCGGGTGCCGTTCCTCGCAAGTGCCGTCTTGATCGGCATCGGAATGTTCATCCGGCTCGGTCTCGCCGAGAGTCCGGTGTTTGCGGAGGTCCGCCGCGGTGGTCAAACCCGGCGTGCTCCGATCGCGGACGTGCTGAGGACCAGCACCAAGGCCGTATTCCTCGCCGCCGGCAGTTACACAGGGATCAGCGCGATTGGCTACATCGGCCTGGTCTATTACGTTTCATACGCGACGCGAGTGCTGGGCCTGCCGCTGCCGACTGTGCTCACGCCCTTGCTGGTCGCGGCGATTCTCTTCGGCGCGTCGGTGGTGCTGTTCGCGCGATGGTCGGACCGGATCGGCCGACGCCGGATCATGCTGTGGGGCAATGCTGCACTGGTGATCTGGTCGGCCCTGTTCTTCCCGCTGCTTGATACGCGCTCGGTTCCCATGATCTGGGTGGCATTGTGCGTGATGCTGCCGCTGCAGGGCGCCTACATCGGCACGCAGCCCGCCGTGTTCGCGGAGTTGTTTCCGCCGTCGATCCGATACAGCGGTGCCTCGCTGAGCAACACGCTCGGCACGATCCTCGGCGGCGCACCAGCGCCTTTTGTCGCCGCCGCGCTGTATAGCAGGTTTGACGCGTCGGCTGCCGTGGGCGTATACATCACCGCTCTCGCGTTCGTATCGTGGCTATCGGTGTTGGGGCTGGAAGAGACGCGTCGGTAGTGTCCAAGCCGCGGTGCGTCCGGTTGTGCCTGCCAGACACTCCGTACTTTCTTGGTGCCGTTGATCCTGCCGCCGACGACGGGTACCGCTCTGGACGATCAGGACCGTCTTCTTCTCACTGTTGCTGACCCTGCGAAGCTGTGCGCGCTCTCGTCGCCGCGCTGCAGCTCGAGGTGCTGGCGTTGCGGCACAAGCTCCAGCTGTTGAGTCGCTCGCGACGGCCTCAACGCCTGCGACTCGGATCGGCCGATCGCTGGCTCTGGGTGTGGTTTTCGCGAACCTGCCTAGCGCTCGCACCTCGCCATCGTCGAGCCGGAGACGGTCATCGCGTGGCACCGGCGCGGCTTTCGCGCGTTCCGGACCTGGAAGAGTCGCGGCCCGTCGGTCGACCGTCCGACTTCAAACGGGAAATTTTCATCGGTCGCGGTCTGACCGAAGGCGTGCTTCCGATCGTGAACAGCGGGTCCGGTTGGTAGCCGCGCGCAACGATGGCCAGCGGCCTCTGCGGTGCGCTGCAACGTGCCGTAGATCATCGCCAGGCGAACGTGCCTGGGTCGATTCGTTCACCGCCGAATTCAGGAAATAGTCGGACGTTCACGCCGGATGTGCGGCTCCCGCCAGAAGCCGTTCGGCGATGCGCTGCCGCAACCCCGCTCCGTCGATTGCCGGGCCGGCGTCGAGCGCGCGGATGTTCTGCCGCAGCGAACCACCGACGTCATGCAAGCTACTCACGACGGCCAGCGCCGAGGTCTCGACGCGGCGCAGACCTTCCGAGACGATCACGGCCGCCATGTCGGCAGCCCCCTCTGGCGAAGAAAGGGTTGCCGCGCGCAGGCTGCTCGATTCCATCGCCAAGAGCTCGATCGCCATGTCGGCGAGCGCCGCGAGGACCACTTGATCGCCGTCAAGATCAGCCCCGCGTGTATCAACGGCGACACCCAGGACCGCCAGGAACACGCGCCTCGCTGCGGCGATCGGATCGTCGGCCGTCGCGTGACGAGCGGTAAACCCGCGAGCGACATTCACCGCGCGAGCAATCAGCGCCGAGTCGCCGCATGACGCACGTTTCAGCAGCGTCTTCATGACGACAAAGCGGTTGATCTCGTTGGTGCCTTCGAAAATGCGATAGATGCGCGCGTCGCGGTAGGCGCGCTCGACGAAGTAGTCGCGGTGATACCCGTAGCCGCCGTGAATCTGCACTCCTTCATCGGCGATGACGCCGAGCGCCTCTGATGCGTGAACCTTGACCATCGCGCATTCAGCCGCGAACTCCCGCGCGGCGTCGAGCCGCGTGTACGAACGGGCATGAACCGTCGCGTCGACGAGCCCGATGACGCGCCAAGCCATCGACTCCGTTGCGTAGAGGCGGATCGCCATCTCGGCGAGCTTGTGACGCACGAGCGGGAGCGCGGCGATCGGCCCGCCGAACGCGACGCGCGACCGCGCGTACTCGAGCGACACGCGCAGCACCTCTTTCGCCGCACCGACAACATAGGGTCCGATCTTCAGACGCCCCAGATTCAGCACGTTGAACGCGATCTCATGTCCGCGGCCGACGCGCCCGAGCAGGTTCGCAGCGGGTACCGGCACATTGTCGAGGAACAACGGCGTCGTGGAGCTTCCGTGAAGACCCATTTTGCTCTCTTCGACGCCCGTGCTGACGCCGTCGAACGCCCGCTCCACGATGAACGCGGTGAAGTGCGCGCCGTCGAGTTTCGCGAATACGATGAACAGATCGGCGATGCCGCCGTTGGTAATCCATGCCTTCTGCCCGTTCAGCACGTACGAGGCGCCGTCGGCGCTCAACTGGGCTCGCGTGCGGATGGCCATCGCGTCCGAGCCCGCGTGCGGCTCGGAGAGCGCGTAGGCAGCAATCATTTCCGCGGACGCAAGACGCGGCAGGTATCTCCTCTTCTGGTCGTCAGTGCCGAAGAACACAATCGGCCACGTCCCGATCCCAGAGTGTCCGCCGAGCGTGACCGAGAACGACGCGTCGCGGGCCAGCGCCTCTTCGACGACCATCATCGAACGCAGATCGAGCTCGGCTCCGCCGAATGCCTCCGGCACCGAGATGCCGGCGAGCCCGAGCGCGGCCGCGCGTCGAATGAGGCTCACGAGCACGCCTGCTTCTCTGCGGTGGATCGCGGCGAGGGACGCGGCCACGTCTCTCGCCCAGAATTCATCGACCATGCGGCGGATGGCGAGATGCTCGTCGGCGAGCATCTCCGGGGTGAAGACGTCCTCGGGTGCGGACGGCTCCAGCAGGAACGAGCCCGTTCGCGGTCGAACCGGCGGCCCCATTCCGACGTCAGGCACGCGCGCCGCTTCCGGCGATCCCGCCCGAGGCGTCCAATTCCCGGAATGTCGAACCGTCTTTCGCGAGCCGCTCGAGGAGCGGTGCCGGCGCCCACCGCCGCCCCAGCGTTTCGTGAAAGCGCGCGACGCGCTCGTAAACCGTCCTCAGGCCGACGCTGTCGGCGTAGAACATCGGTCCGCCTCGGTAAGCGGGGAAGCCGTATCCGGTCAGGTAGATCGTGTCGATGTCCGACGCGCGCTGAGCGACGCCTTCCTCGAGCACGCGCGCGCCTTCGTTGATGAGCGCATAAATGGTCCGCTCACGAATCTCCTGATCCGCAATCATGCGCCGCGCCATCCCGTGCTCCGACGCAATGCGTTCGATCAACGCCAACACCTCTGGATCGGCGATCGGCGTGCGGCCGTCCTCGTACCGGTACCAGCCTTTGCCGGTCTTCTGACCGAGGCGGCCCATCTGGACCAGTGCGTCGGAGACGAGCGGTTTGCGGGCCCCGGACTCTTCGAACTGATGCAGCTCCTGACGGACGCGCCACGCGACGTCAAGGCCCCCCATATCGTCGACGGCGAAGATGCCCATGGCCATTCCCCATTCCGTCAGGACCCGATCGACGTGCTCGGGCGTCGCTCCTTCCTCGACGAGGAACTGCGCCTCGTACATGTAGGGAAACATCATCCGGTTCCCCACGAACCCCGGGCCGTTGCGTACAACGACGCCGACTTTGCCCAACCGCTTGGCGATCGCCATCCCGGTCGCGAGCGTCTCAGGGCTCGTCTCGCGTCCGCGGACGATCTCGAGCAGTCTCATGACGTGGGCGGGGCTGAAGAAATGGAGACCGATGACATCAGTCGGCCGCGAGGTGGCGGCGGCAATCTGATCGATGTCGAGCGTGGAGGTGTTGGTCGCCAGAATGGAGCCCGGTTTCGCGATCCTGTCCAGACCGGCAAAGATCTCTTTCTTCAGCGCGAGGTTCTCGAATGCCGCCTCGATGACGAGATCGGCATCGCCGGCGCTCGCCGGTTCGGTCTCGCCGCGAATCAACCGCCGACGGTCGTCGGCATCGGCCGCCGACAGGCGTCCGCGCTTCACCGACGCGTCGTAGGTGTCGACGATTTTCTTCGCCGCGCGATCGAGCGCTTCGCGCTCGCTGTCGGTCAGCACGACGGCGAGGCCGGCATTCGCGCACGCCATCGCAATGCCGGTGCCCATCGTGCCCGCTCCGACGATCGCGACGCGCCTGATGTCGCGAGGCCGCACATCTGCGGGAACATCGGCGACCGTCGCGGCCCGCCGCTCCGCGAAAAAGGCATGCGTCAGCGCCTTGAATTCGTCGCTCCTCAGGCTCTGGAGCGCCAGCTCGCGCTCGCGCCGGCAACCCTCGTCGAACGGCAGTGCGACGGCGGCCTCGATTGCCTCGATCGCCGTCAGCGGCGCGAGCATGTTCCGCCGCGTCTTGCGCGCCAGCTCGCGGCCTGCGGCAATCGATGAGGCATGTGATTCGGCCGCCCCGAGCTTGTGCATGCGGCGGCTGGTGACCGGGTGCGATGAGGCGTCGCTGGTTGCAACCTCGCGCGCGAAAGCGACGGCACCAGACTCGAGATCACCGTCGATGATGCGGTCGATCAGGCCGGCAGAGAGCGCATCGGGGGCTGGAATCGGCTTGCCGGAGACACACATCTCAATCGCTTTCGGAACGCCGACCAGGCGGGGCAGGCGCTGCGTCCCTTCCGCGCCGGGGATGATGCCCAAATTCACCTCGGGAAGGCCGAACCGCGCATCCGCCGTTGCGACGCGGTAGTGGCCGGCCATCGCGAGCTCGAGCGCGCCGCCGAGTGTGGTGCCGTGCAGCGCCATCACGACCGGCACCGGCGAACCCTCCAGGCGGGCGAGAAAGTCGTGCAGATCCGGTGGCGCCGCGTCGGGATTCCAGGCGGAGTTCTCCAGCTCCTTGATGTCGGCGCCGGCACTGAACATGCGGCCCGCGCCCCGGACGACCACGGCCCGAACGTGCGAGTCGTGCGCCACCCGATCCAGCGCCGCCGCGAGCCCCTCGCGAACATGCGTGCTCAGCGCGTTGACCGGCGGATTGTCAATCAACACCACCGCCACGTCGCCGACCATCGAAACCCGGACCGCTTCGTTCATGTCACCAATCGCTTGCTGCCCCAATTATGTCGAGGCGGGGATCAGGCCGAACAGCTTGAGCGCGTTCTCCTTCAGGATCAACGGCCGCACCTCGTCGCGAATCGCAATCGCCGCGAAGTCGGCGAGCCAACGGTCGGGCGTGATCAACGGGTAGTCCGATCCGAACATGACCTTGTGCTTCAGCAGCGTATTCGCGTACTGGATGAGCGTCGGCGAGAAGTACTTGGGCGACCACCCCGACAGGTCGATGTAGACCTGCGGCTTGTGCAGCGCGATCGAGATCGCCTCGTCCTGCCAGGGGAACGACGGATGCGCCATCACGATCGGCATGTCCGGAAAGTCCACCGCCACATCGTCGATGGGCATCGGGTTGCCGTATTTGAGACGAATGCCGCCGCCGCCGCGCATCCCGGTGCCGATGCCGCTGTGGCCGGTGTGGATCAGCACCGGCAGCTTCGCTTCGGCGAACACCTCGTAGAGCGGATATGCGAGACGGTCGTTCGGAGCGAATTCCTGTATCGGCGGGTGCAGTTTGAGACCTCGAACGACGCCGGCGTCGACGAGTCGGCGAGCCTCGCGAACGCCCGCCATTCCGCGATGCGGGTTGATGCTGGCGAACGCCATCGCAATGTCGGCGTGTTCCGACGCGAACCGCACGACCTCGTCGTTCGAAAGCTGCGGCATCCCGCTCAGCGTCTCGTCCACGCTGAACACGACGCAGGCCAGATTGCGCGAGCGGTAGTACTCGGCCATGGCCGCCGGATCGCGCGTCGCCCGGCCTTTGAAGTACGCGGCTGCGTGCTTCTCCGCGGTCGTCGGCTCTCCGGTGTGTTCGAGGTGGACGTGGACGTCGAATGCCGTGAGCCGGCCGACGTCGATCCGATGCGGAATGGCCATCTTGGCGCTCTCTAGGATCAGGCGGGTGAGGCTGCCGAAACGATGACCCTCGCCGAGGGAACCGGGGAATAGAGCTCCTCCACGAGGTCGGCGCGGTTCGCCAGCAGAATCTTCTGATTGAGCGATCCCTTGTCGGTAATTTCACGCGCATCGAGCGACGGAGGATCGTCAAGCAGCATGGCGCGCGCGACGTAGGTGGAGGTACCGGTGCTCTCCCGCGCGAGCGCCGTCAGGATGCGGCGAAACTCCGCCGCGACGCGCGCATCGGCCAGCACCTCGCCGGCCGGCGCATCGTCGCCCGCACCCGCCACCTGCCGGCACATGCCGACGTTCGGCACGATCAGGGCGGCCACATACTCGCGATCGTGCCCCGCGATCACGACGTCCTGCACGAAGCCGCCGGCCTGGGCGAGAATCTTCGCGCGCAACGGCCCGACGCTGACCCACGTGCCGGTCGAGAGCTTGAAATCCTCGGCGAGCCGCCCGTCGAAGATCAGGCCCTTTCGCGCGTCGTCCGGATCGACCAGCCGAAGCGCGTCGCCCATCCGATAGAACCCTTCATCGTCGAACGCCGCCTCGGTCAGCGCCGGATCGCGCCAATACCCCGGGGTGACGTTCGGGCCGCGAACGCGCGCTTCGAATTTGTCGCCCTCCGGCGCCAGCTTCAGCTCGAGACCTGGTGCCGGCCATCCCACCATCCCGGCAAACGAGGGGGCGGCCCCGGTCGTCATCGCAAACGGTGCGGTTTCCGTGCACCCGAGTCCGGTCGCGATCAGAATCTCTTCACCGCATTCTTCGACGGCGATTTCCCGCAGCTCGTCCCAGAACCGCTGACCGAGGCCGGCCGCTGCGTAGAACAGCAACTGCAAGCGGCTGAAGAACGTGCGCCGCAACGCCGCGTCGCGCCGCAGAGCCGGCAGCAGCATTTCGTAGAGCCGCGGCACCGCGAAGTGGGCCGTGCAGGCGACCTCCCGCAGGTTGTTCAGCGTGGTCGCGAACTGTGCCGGCGTCGGTTTGCCTTCGTCGATATACAGCGTGCCGCCGTTGTGGAGCGCGATGCCGAAGTTGTGGTTGCCGCCGGCGGTGTGGTTCCACGGCGACCAGTCGCAGAGAACCGGAGGCGCGTCCCCGAGAAACTGATAGACCGAGCGGATCATCACCTGGTTCGAGCACAGCATCCGCTGCGTGTTGATGACACCCTTGGGGCGGCCGGTAGAACCGGAGGTGAAGAGCACCTTCGCAATCGTGTCGGCGCCAACCGCGTCGCGCGCGGCGTCCACGGCCACCGTGGGCGTGGCTTCGACGTCCGGGAGACGAGCGGCCTCGCACGAAATCGACGCGTCGCTGGAGATGACGACTTCGACATCCGCCGTCCGCACCGCGTTGAGCGCCCGCTCGAAGGGGGCGCCTTCAGCCGCGAAGACCAGCCCGGGCTCGACGCGCGCAAACAGCTGCCGCAGCGTCACGTAATCGCGGGTTTGAAGTGAATACGCAGGAGAGATTGGCGCGTACGGCACGCCCACGTACATGGACGCCAGCGCAAGCAGCGCGTGATCGATGCCGTTGCCCGACAGAATCATGACGGGGCGATCGCGCGACAGCTTGCGGTCGAGCAGGCCCTGCGCGAGCCGGCGGACGCGATTCAGCGTCTCGGCATAGCCGATCGTCCTCCATTCCCCCGAACGATCGCGCTGCGCGAGGAACGGCCGATCGCCGGCTTCCGTGGCCCAGCGCTCGAGGGCGTCGGTGAGCCGCAGCGGATACGCGCCGAGCGGGTGCGGCGACCGCATGTAGATCGCGCCGCCCACCGCGTGGCGGACAACCGATTCGGGACGGGCGATTCGAGCCGCTCTCACCTGACCGAAGGACATCGGTGTTGTCATGGCGCCGGTGGTTTCAAATCGACCGGCCGCGGCGAGGACAAAAGCGCGGCGTTCCTGTCAGTCGAACAGCCATTCTATCGTGCGGGTCTCGAATCGTTATCACGCTGCGACGGCAACTGGGCCAGGTCCCGACAGTGCGAGACCCAACGCACGTGGTTCAGATCGGCAGGTGCCACCGTGTGTCCACCGGCAAAGCCAATCGCGTGTGGCCCTTCAGCGACGCGTGGTTGCGTGCCGCGTTGTCGTGATGGAAGTCGCCGAGCTTCCGTTCAAGCTCACGGGCATTCCAGAACGGCACATGGCCCCGAAATTCTCGCCGCATCGTCCCGATCAAGCGTTCCACGATTCTGCTCTGATCGCTCAGGTTGCTGCCGCGTGCGGGCCAGTGGCGAGGCGGCGTGCACACGGGCCGAGCGGCGGGCTCCAAGTCTTCGGATTCGTATTCCGGGGGACTGAACACGGTGCGATTTGCGCGTTGACACTGATATGTCATGTTTCTATGATGCGCGGGTCCCGAGACACTGATGCCGCCCGCAAATCACGACGACGGGGGAGCTGGGTGTGGGACGCCCCGATCCGTCAGCCCCCCTCACGCTCGCGGCCGCCGCGCTCACGCGCGCGTCGCGCGCAGCACGGCGACCGTGCCCTCGAAGTCGACCCGCAGCCTGCATCTGACAATCGGAAGGGAGACAACTAATGCGTGAACTCGCAAGGACCTTGGTTGTGCTCACGCTCGCGCTGCTCGTGCCGGTCGCGGCACGCGCGCAGGCATCGATCACCGGCACCGTGAAGGACAGCTCCGGTGCGGTGCTACCCGGTGTGACGGTGGAGGCTGCCAGCGAGGTGCTGATCGAAAAGGTCCGCACCGCACAAACCGACGGCAACGGACGCTTTCAAATCATCGACTTGCGTCCGGGCGCCTATGTCGTGACGTTCACGTTGACCGGCTTCAGCAGCGTCCGCCGCGACGGCGTCGTCCTCAGCGGATCGGCGACGGTGGGGGTTGACGCCGATATGAAAGTCGGCGCGGTGGCGGAAACGGTGACGGTGACCGGCGAAACGCCGATTGTGGACGTGCATTCGGTCACGCGGCAGGCGGTCCTGTCGGCCGACGTCATCGACGCGCTCCCGAGCTCGCGCAATTTCGTCACCGTGGCGCGCATGATTCCCGGGACGTCGGGCGGCGGCAACGACGTCGGCGGATCGGTGCTCCAGGACGTCGGATCGGCGATCACGGTGCGCGGAAGCAATTCGACCGACACGCGGATCACGCTGAACGGGATCAGCGTGATGACGCTGCAGGCCGGCGGATCGCTCGGTGGCCAGCAGCCCGACGTCGGATCGGCGTCGGAAATCGCCGTCGACACCTCGTCGCTGTCGGCCGACTTGCCGACCGGCGGGCCGCGCATCAACTTCATCCCGCGCGACGGCGGCAACCGGTTCGCCGATTCGTTCTTCTTCAACTTCTCCAACGACAGCCTGCAGGGCAGCAACTATTCCGATGCGCTCAAGCAGGCCGGTCTGGCCACGCCCAACCGCATTCAGAGCAACTGGGACGTCAGCGAAGCCTTCGGCGGTCCGTTCCGGAAGAACTCGTTGTGGTTCTGGGCGTCGACGCACTTCAACGACGTGGCGAACGAGGTCGCGGTGCTCCAGAACGCAAACGCCTTCGACCCGACGAAGTGGAATTACGCGCCGGCCGAGGGGCAGCCGGGGGCGAACAAAGGCAACGTGCGGCAGAGCAGTCTACGCGTGACGTGGCAGGCGACGCCGCGCAACAAGATTGCCGGGACCTACAAGGCGGACCACTGGTGCGCCTGTCCGAACTTCATCAACGCGACGACGTCGCCCGAGGCCGCTGCCGATCGCCGCTTCCCGCGGCTTCGTCAGGAGCACCTCGAATGGACCTCGCCGGTGACGAACAAACTGATGATCGAGGCGGTCGGCCTCCATCTGTTCGAGCGCTGGGGCAACATGGACCTTCGCGCGACGAGCAACGGCGGGTCGCTCGACGATGCGCAGGCAGCCGGCGTCCCCTTCATGATCGGCGTGGTCGAACAGGGAACGGGCGCCGACGGACGCACGCCCGCAGGCATGACCTACCGGAGCCGCAACACCTTCAACAACACGCTGGTGCCCAACTACGCCTATCGCTTCGCGGTCTCGTACATCCCCGGTTCCCACGCCTTCAAGGTCGGGTTCAACCGGACCCATGGCTTCCTGCAGCAGACGACCTACAACTTCCAGCCGTTCCAGTACCGATTCCTGAACGGCGTCCCGAACCAGATCACCGTGTACGCGACGCCGTATGTCTCGACGAGCAACGAGGACAACGACATGGGCGTCTACGCGCAAGACCGCTGGGCGATGAGCCGGATGACGTTGAACCTGGCGATTCGATACGATTACTTCGGCACGAGCTTCCCCGCGCAGCACATCGGCCCCGGACTGCTGCTGCCGAATCGGAGTCTGGATTTCCCGGCGCAGGACAACCTCGCGTGGAAGGACATCACCTATCGAACCGGCTTCGTCTACGACCTGTTCGGAACGGGGAAGACGGCGCTCCGCCTGAGCGCGAACAAATATCTGCTCGGGCAGACGCTCAACGGCCTCGGCGGGAGTCCCAATCCGGTGAACGCGCTCGTGACCCAGGCGACGCGTACGTGGAACGATCGGGTCGGTTTGGGGATCAACGGCGACTACATTCCGCAGTGCGATTTCCTCAATCCGCTCGCCAACGGCGAATGCGGAGCGACCAGCCCGAACACCTTCGGCACGCCTGGCGTGCTCGATACATTCGATCAGGATCTGCTCACCGGCTGGAGCCACCGTCAGTACAACTGGGAGTTCATGGCGGGCGTGCAGCATGAAGTGCTGCCGCGCGTGTCGCTCGACGTCGGCTACTTCCGGCGGATCTGGGGCAACTTCCCGGTGGTCGACAACGTGCAGCGCGTCCCGGGCGACTACACGACCTTCAGCATGGTCGTGCCGACCGACGCGCGGCTGCCGAACAGCGGGCAGACGATCACCGGCCTGGTCGACGTCACCGCCGCGAAGTTCCCGTTCGTGACCAACTACAACACGCTCTCCGACAAGTACGGCAAGCAGACCGAGCACTACGACGGGTACGAGCTCGCCGTCAACGCGCGCCCGCGCAACGGTCTGTCGCTCCAGTTCGCCATCGGCTCCACCAAGTCGGTCGAGGACAACTGCGACATCGTCGCGCAACTGCCCGAGGTGCAGATCGTCGCCGGTGCGCTCCGGCCGGTGCAGTTCTGCCACCGCGAGTCGCCGTATCTCACCCAGTACAAGGGCTACGGGGTGTATACCGTGCCGAAGGTCGATGTGCAGGTCGCGGGAACGCTGCGCAGCACGCCGGGTGTGGCCATCAACGCGAACTACGTGGCAACCAACGCGTATCTCGCGGCGAACTCCACGCTGGGCCGGACGCTGGGCGCCGGAGCGAACGCGAACCTCACCGTTGCGCTCCTTCCCCCGAACACGATGTACCTCGACCGCCGCAACGAGCTGGATCTCCGGTTCGGCAAAGTGCTGCGTGTGCAAAAGAGCCGCGCGGTCGTCAGCCTCGACGTCTACAACGCGTTGAACACCGACAAGCCGATCACGGTCAACAACGCGTACGCGTCGTGGCTGGCGCCGACTGAAATTCTCAACCCGCGCGTGGCGAAGATCAGCGTGCAGTACGACTTCTAAGTAAGGGCGGACCGGATGGTCAAATAAAGCAGGCAGGTCGGGTTCGCCCGACCTGCCTGACCCACCCGACTCTGTTCAGATATCCTTCCCTCGGGTGCTCCACCTTCTGTTCTTCCTATCCGGCGTCAGCGGACTCCTGTACCAGGTTGTGTGGGTGCGCGAATTCGGCAACGTGTTCGGCAACACCGTGTACTCCTCATCGCTGGTCGTCGCGATCTTCATGCTCGGCCTCGGCGCAGGTGGATACACGGTCGGCGTCTGGGCGGATCGACGCTACGCGCGCGCCCCCGACTCGCTGCTTCGCGCGTACGGATACGTCGAACTGGTCATCGCGGCGCTCGCGCTCGCGGTCTCGACGGTGCTCCCCAGGTTGAACCGGCTCGCGGCGTTGACATCCTCCTACACGCGCGACGCCAACGGGTGGTTCGTGCTGTCGGCGATGTCGTACGCGGCCCGAGTGACGATTGCCGTCGTCCTTCTCGTGCCGATCACGATGCTGATGGGCGGCACGCTCACGCTGCTGATTCGATATCTGGTCCGTCGCGATGTCGAGAGTGAGGGCGGGTGGAAAATTGCGCGCCTCTATGCCACCAACACCGCGGGCGCGGCACTCGGCGCCTTCCTCACCGACTTCCTGCTCGTCCCGGCGGCCGGCCTGCGGGCAACGCAGATCGCAGGCGTGGCGTTGAACCTCGTGGCCGGAGCAGGCGCGCTCGGCCTTGCGCGAATCGGCGGACGCGTGGCACTGCCGTCGCCCGCTCGCGTGTTGCATCCAACTCCGAGGAGAAAGTCCGCCGCCATACCTGAGAGCAATCCGCCGCCGATGGACCTCGCGGGCGCGGCCGCGCGCCGTGCGATCGTGTGGACGAGCCTCGCGCTCGCCGCGTCGGGATGCGCCGCCATGGGGATGGAGATTGTGTGGCTCCGCCACTTCACGCTGCTCCTCGGCGGGTTCCGTGCCGTGTTCTCGCTCGTGCTGACGGTCCTGCTCATCGGCATTGCCGCCGGGTCGCTGATCGGCGGACTGATCGATCGCCGGACGACGCGGCCGGCGGATGGACTGATGGTTCTGCAGGCGCTGCTCGTCGTGTCGGCGCTCGCGGGACTCGGTTCGGCGAGCCTCGCGGCGGTCGCCGACGGACGCGCCGTCGACGCGACGCTGACCGCATTGACGCCGCTCCAGCACTGGATGCGGGACCTGTGGTTCAACGTGCGGCCGATTCTGGTCGAGATCGGCCTGCCGTCGATGGTCATGGGCTGCTCGTTCCCGCTGGCGAACGCCGTCATTCAGCACGCGGAGCACGCCGTCGGCCGTCGCGCCGGCGCCCTCTATCTCGCCAACACCGCGGGCGGCGTGTTCGGTGCGCTCGCCACCGGGTTCTTCCTGCTGCCGGTTGCCGGACTGCAGAAGAGTGCGACCATCCTGATGGCGATCGCCGGCGCGGCAATCGTGCCTGTTTTTCTCGGCAGCCGCGGCGGCCGGCGCGGTGACCTCGCTTCTTCGGCGTCGGCCGATTCCCACTATCGTGCGGGGCGCCCCGCCCTCGGATCGGCGCGCACGGTGCTCGCCGTGTCGCTCGCCGCGGCAGCCATTGGCGTCGGCGCCTGGATGCAGCTGCCGGGCGACTACCTCTTGCGGCGATCGATTGGCGGCAATCGCGGCGGAGAACATCTTCTCGCCGTGACCGAGGGCGTCAACGAAGTGATCGCAGTGACAGAGGTGCCTGGTCGAGGCCGTGGTCTCATCACCAACGGCCATCCGATGTCGTCCACGGCGCCGCTCGACCAGCGCTACATGCGCGCGCTCGCGCACATCCCGCTGCTGTCGATGACGCGGCCGACGCGCGTCCTGGTGATCGGTTTCGGCGTCGGGAACAGCACGCACGCGGCAACGCTCCATCCATCGGTCGAGCGCGTCGAGGTGGCCGATCTGTCACGGCAGGTGCTCGAGCATGCCGGCTACTTCCGCGACGCCAACGGCGGCGTGCTCACGAATCCTCGCGTCGCGGTCTACGTGAACGACGGACGCCAGCATCTGCTGATGCAGCCGGAAGGCGTCTACGATCTGATCACGCTGGAGCCGCCGCCGATCGCGCACGCCGGCGTCGGCGCGCTCTACTCGCGCGAGTTCTACGCCCTCGCGCGCGCGCGTCTCAAACCGGGCGGATATCTCAGCCAGTGGCTGCCCGCGTATCAGGTGCCGGCGGACACGACGCTCGCGATGGTACGCGCCTTCATCGAAGCGTTCCCGCAATCGGTCCTGCTCTCGGGCATGGCGTCGGAGCTGCTGCTCCTTGGAACCAACGGCGATGCGATCCACATCGATCCGCAGCACGTCGCCGCGGCTCTCGACGCTGCTCCGGCCGTCCGCGCGGACCTGGACCGGCTCGATCTCGGGACGGTAACGGCGCTCGCGGGAACGTTCGTCGGTTCTGCGGCGACGCTCGCGCGAGCGACAGAGGGACGCGTCGCGGCCTCCGACGATCGTCCGCTGCAGGAATACGTGGTGCGCTCGAGGATCACGCAGGAGTCGAGCGGCGTCCCCGCGTCGCTCTTCGAGCTGTCGGCCGTTCGCGCCTGGTGCCCCGCCTGCTTCGAGGGCGAGATGCCGGCGGCGCGCGTGCCGGCACTCGATGCGTACCTCATGGTTCTCGATCTCGCTTATCACGCGCGCGGCGCAGAGGCGGCGCCGCGCGCCCCGGAAGCCGCGTCCGGCCGGCGGCGGATCCTCGGAAGCGCCTATCTGGGAGCGGTCGCTCCCGATACGGACGCCGTCCACAACATCGTCGGCGTCTCGCTGCTCCGCGAGCGGCGGTACGACGCTGCTGCGAACGCGTTTCGCGAAGCGCTGAAGCGGCGGCCCGACTCGGCGGAGGCGAACCGCAATCTTGGCGCCGCGCTCGAAGCGTCCGGGCGCCCGGCCGAAGCGATTGAATTCCTGCGGCGGGCGGTGCAGCTCGCTCCCGACGATGGCGGCGCTCAGTACGAGCTGGGGAGCCTGCTGCTCGAGCGTCGTCTCTTCGCGGAAGCGGCGGATTGCTTCCGGGCGGCGCTTCGCTCGATGCCCGATTCAGCGGCCGCGCACAACAATTTGGGGACTGCGATGGCCTCGATGGGTGACGTGAGCGAGGCGATCGAGCAGTTCAGGCACGCGGTTGCGCTCGATGGCGAGTTCGAGGAGGCACGCCACAATCTCGCAGCGGCGCTGCAGGCAGCCCGCCGCGGCCGTTGAGCACGGCCGCGACGAGTATCGCCGATCGACGCAGGACGACGCGCGCGATTGCCGTCATCGACGAGGCGCGGGTGGAGGAGGGACAGTCGCGGCCTTCAACGTCTTCATCTTCTCCGCGAACTCAGGCAGCGCCGTCTCCGCCCCGCCGAGCGCGGCTTCGACCGGCAGGCCATGTTTGGCCGCGAACTCTTCGGGCGCCTTGTTCAGCCAGGGGAGGTTGCTCGGGACGGCGCCGGGCTCGCGGACGACCTCGACCACCGACTCGCACGGGTACGGATCGAGGCGGCCGTTCAGCGTCAGGCGGAAGCCGTTCGTCTTCACGAGCGGCTCGCTCAAGTAGTACGGGTCGGAAATGATGTAGACGTGCGTCAGCAGATCGCCGTGCCGATAGAAGCGATCCTCCATCGTCGCTCTATCCGACAACGCGAGGCCGTTGCGGCGCATCCATCCCGCCTTCAAGTGCGTCGTCGAGACGACGAGCGTGTCGCCTTCCCATTTGCCCGTCGAGAAGCCCTGCCAGGTATGCGCGGCGTAGTCGGGCGGATGCGGCCGGCCGTCCATCCAGATCTCGCGGCGCTGCTCCTGCCACTGAATATGCGTGTTGATCTTCAGCAGTTGGAACGTCGCCGGGTCGAGATCGTTCGAGATGCGGAGGTTGCCGACGCCGCGGAAGCCATAGGTCGACGGGTGCGGCTTGCATTGATGCTCGGGAAGGGTGAGCAGCGAGGCGTCCCACGTCAGCGCGCGCATGCGCGTCGCGTCGGTGATCGGCAGCCCCAGATAGTCTCCAATGTCGGGTCCGGGCACCCGCTCCGGCTGATCTTCGTGAAAGAGCGGCTGCCAGATGCCGGACAAATCGATCTGCGCCGACGCAGGACGAGCAGCGAGCAACAGGAGCGCCGCAAGAAGGATCACGCTCGTGCGGTGAAGGATGCGCATCGGGATCTCCTAGCTGGCCTTGCATGGGGACGGCTTCCACTTCGCGCCGTCCGCTTCCTTTTTGAAATGCGAGCTCGTGACGAACTCCTGCTGAAGATATCGCGGGTCGTTCACGGCCGTCGTCACGAAGAACCACTCGTCGCCGTTGGTCGACGTGAATCGGTCGTAGAACTCGGTGACCGTCGTGTTCTCGCTGTAGGGGACGCCGTTTTTCCGCAGCCAGCCTTGAGTCAGATTGGTCGTGACGGCTTTCAGCGAGCCGAATCGGGGTGGGGCAGGCCCGCGACCGGCCGCCGCGGCACCACCGCGACCGCCACCGCCGCCACGGCCACCGCCATCACCCGCAGCGGGCGCAGCCGCACCGGCTGGTGGCGCAGCCGCCGCGCCACCGCCACCGCCAGCCGCGCCTCTGCCGCCGCCGCCCGGACCTCCACCCGCTCCGCGTCCGCCGGCAAATTCCCACGTCGCCACCGAATAGCCCTGAAGCGAGCGTTCGGACGCGGCCGGCGGATTGCCGACGAAATGGAGGAGCCGCGTCTGATTGCCCGCGTCGGTTTCGATTTTGAGGGTGTTGCCGTCCTGCCACGTGATGTGGACGCGCGTCGGCATGCGCATCAACCCGCCGGCGCCGTACGCTTCGCAGCGGCCGTCCATCGCGGGCGTCCACTTGTCGGCTTCGCCGCGGCCGGCCGCGCTCAGCGGCACGCTCGCGTAGTCGCCCTTGGGCGGCGTGACCATCCGCCAGCGCCAGTCCTCGTTGACGATCGACACCCAATACCCGGTGAGATCGATCGGCGCGACGGTCTGTGCGGGAGGCGCAGCCGGGGGCGCCTGGCCGGCGACGAACGTACCGAGCACGCTCGCGAGGCCAAGACCGACGATTGCCGCCCTCATCGCTTTCCTCCGCGCGCCGGCGCCGGCGCCTTCTGAGCGGCAGGCGGCGCGACCGGCGGCTGAAGGCTCTTGTACGCCGCCTCCACGAATTGATCGGTCGTCCAGAAACCCGACGTCGCGCCGTAACGCCCCTCGTAATCGCGCACGAGTCTGGCCGCCTTCACCTGATCGAGCGTCTGCCGGCGCGTGATCGCATCCAGGAACCTGTCGCGAATCACCGTGACCATGTCCCGATAGTCGACCACGTCGGCCTCATCGGTCAGCCGTCCGTGACCGGTGATGACGTAGGTCCCGCCTTCCTGCTTGTCCTTCGGGATCGCGATATCGATCATCCGATTCAAGGCGGCGATGACGCCCTTGAAGTTGCCGCCTTGCGCGAGATCGACGACGGGGAAGGTCGTCGTGACATACAGATCGCCGGCCACGATGACGTCCGACTTCCGGAAATAGACCATCACGTCGCCGTCGGTGTGTGCCGACGGGATGTGAATGATCTGGATCCCCTCACCGTTGAAATAGAGATCCTTCTCGAGGTCGAAGAAGGTGTCGGTGGGCCATGCCTTCACCGGGCGCGACGACTCTTTGCCGGTCGGCGCGCTCATCCGGTTCAGGACGTTTTCGTGCGCGACGATCGGCGCGAGACTCGCCGCGCCCTGCCCGACGTCGGCGGCAAAGTTGCCGGCGACGATCGACGAGCCCGCGGCCGACACCTTCTCGTTGCCGCCGGTGTGATCGGGATGCACGTGCGTGTTGACGATGAGGCGAATCGGCTTGCCGGGGGCGAGCCGCCTGATCTCCGCCACCATCTTGTCGGCGAGCCCCTCGGTCATCGTGTCGACGACGAGGACGCCGTCGCTGCCGATCTGCACCGCGGCATTCGATGACGGGCCGACGAGCATCCACACATTGCCCTGAACGTGGAGTGATTTCACCTCCGCGCCGTCGGCACCGGCGTCGCCCGGCGCCCGGTTCTGCGCGGCCGCTCCGACGACACAGGTGGCGATGACCGCGACGACTGTAGCTAGGTGCCGCACGAACCCTCCTTGGCAATCCGACTGCCGCGCTTTTCCGCCGGCGACCACTCGCCGCGCGGCATGACCGGCGGAGGCGGGTCGAACGATCGCGCCGATTCGATGCGCCGTCACGGTTTCGGTCGACGATACGCGCGGCAGGCCAAAACTGAAATGTCAGCGGGGAACGTACTTCCGGACCTTCTCTAAAATCAAGAAGGAAGCGGGCGGCTCCGCGAGCGGGCCGCCGCCTGTGGGAGATTCAGATGTCGACCGAACACCGAATCCGCATCGCGGCGTTGGTCGTGCTGCCGGTCGATCCCTCCCCGAACTTCATGGGGGTATTCAGTGGGCGATGAGAGGGCGACACGCTGGTCGTCGACACCATCGGGTTCAACGATCGCACCTGGCTCGATTTCGGCGGTCACTCATACCGAGGCGCTTCGGGTGACCGAGCGCTTCGCTCACCACGAGTACCCAGTAGCTCCGCAGCCACGATGGACTCGCAGCGAAAGAGGCCCAGGGACCAAGACTGTCTGTCGTGTGGCCGATGAACGACAGCCAGGAGGGGCCCACTCCACGTGGGACCGGACGATAGTGTTTCGCGAGCACACGGTACACAAGTACCGCCAACTGTTCTCGCAGACGTTCGACGTCGAGATCGACAAGAACGTGCGACGACCGAGGCGTCGAGGAACACGACCACGAAGTAGACCGTGACGGTGAGACAGCCGCTCGTGATCGACAGCGAGCTCTGGATTACTACTGTCTGGAGAACGAAAAATACTGGGCGCACATGGTCAAACAGTGGCGCGCCGACCCCGTTACCGGCCAGTGCGATCGGCGGCCGTGCGCTCGAGTTGCCGGGCGGCGGACAGCATGTTCGTGACGCCGTAGTTGCCTTCGTGACAGGCGTACTCGAACACACCGGCGCCGTCGGGCCGCGCCTTGAGATCGAGCGCGGCAGTCCAGGGCGCAGTCCAGGTCGCCGGATCGTCGAACGTGACCTGGTAGTCGATCGCACCGCGTCCGGTGCGCGTGAACCGCTCGATCAAACGGAGCCGCGGCGATGCGCCGCGTGTCGCGGCCTTCAAGTTCGTGGTTTCGACGACGAGCGTGCTGCCTTCCCACCGGCCGAGGGCGTTCCCCGTGTAGGTCCGGAGCGCCGGAGACCATCGCGCAGGCTCCTGCGCTGACGCGTTCAGCGGGATGACACGCGTATCGTGAATCAGCTCGTAGGTGATCGCGACCCACCCGCGGCTCTGAATGATTCGGAAATTGGCGTTGTAGACGGCGGGAAACATCGCGTCGGGGAAGCCGCCACCGTGCACGATGCAGCGGACGCCGAGCCCATATTCCTCGTACGAGTCGCACGGCTCGCCGCCCAGGAGACTCCCGCATCGTTGCGGGACCAAGGGTCGGGCCTGCGCGGTTCGCGGAGGCAGGCGTCCGTCGGGTGGATCGATGATCAGGGAGGTGCGGCGCGACGTCGTGTTGTATTCCCGCCAATGCGGGATCGGGGCGCTCGGCCCCTCGACATTCCCGGAGAAGACGTCGACCGGCGCCAGATCCCGCGCGTCGCGACGCCTGACGTCTTCCAGCCGCGCCGCGTATTCAGCGTCGGTCAGGAACCGACGCGTGCCGAACTGCGCCGGCCGTTCGAGCGGCACACCGTATTCGCCTTCGCTCGTCCACTCGCCCTGCAAATCAGGATCGCCCCACGCTGTGCGCGCGCTCCACGTCCGTGAGTCGCGTACCTGTGTGGCGGCAGCGCGCGTGGAGCCTGCCAGGTAAACCGATGCCGCGATCGCCAGCGCCCCAGCGGTAATCGTCCGGCTGATCCACATCGTCATGGCCTGTTCCGTACCGATTCTACGGCAAAGGCAGCGCCGGCTGCCGCCGCGACAGCTGCCTTGCTCGAATTTCGACCGCGATGCGGGATCGGCTGCCTGAAGAGGATCATAGAGAGTAGATGCGATCTAAATGAAGTGGCATGATCGCGGGTCCATGATCCTTCTCGGAAAAAATCTGATCGCCGGTGAACCGGTCGACGCGTCGGACGGGAGCTTCACCGCCCGGGGCGCGCTGGCGCGTTTCGAGGAAACGTCAATCGCGCATATCGATCGCGCGCTCGACGCAGCCGACCGCGCGGTCGATCCGTACCGCCGCCTCTCGGCCGACGCGCGCGCCGCATTCCTCGATCGCATCGCCCACGAGATCGAAGCGACTGACGATCTGATCCACGCGGCGCACGCCGAAACCGCGCTGCCAGTGCAGCGTCTGACCGGCGAGCGCGCGCGCACCGCCAATCAGCTGCGTCTCTTCGCGACGCTCGTGCGCGAGGGTTCGTGGGTCGATGCGCGGATCGACCGCCCGCTTCCACAGCGCACACCGCCGAAACCAGACATTCGCCGCATGCTGATCCCGATCGGACCGGTCGCGGTCTTCGGCGCGAGCAATTTTCCGCTCGCCTTCTCTGTTGCCGGTGGAGACACCGCGTCGGCCTTCGCCGCCGGCTGCCCGGTCGTCGTCAAAGCGCACCCGGCGCATCCGGCGACGTCGGAAATTGCCGCGCGCGCGATCGTCGCCGCGGCAGACGCATCGGGCGTTCCACGCGGCACATTCTCGCTCCTTCAAAGCACGCGCAACGAGATCGCGCGCGCGCTCGTTCAGCATGCGCGGCTGAAGGCGGTCGGCTTCACCGGAAGCCTGCGGGCGGGACGCGCGCTCTTCGACGCCGCGGCCGCTCGCCCTGAGCCGATCCCCGTGTATGCGGAAATGGGCAGCGTGAATCCTGTGTTCCTTCTGCCCGGCGCCCTCGACGAGCGCGGTGCGGCCATCGCCGAAGGACTGAAGGACTCCGTGACGCTGGGCGTCGGGCAGTTCTGTACCAACCCGGGACTGACGATTGGCCTCCGCGGCGAACGATTCGATGCGTTCGTTCACCAGCTCGATGGACTGATGCGCACGGCACCGGCGGGCACGATGCTGACGCCGTCGATCTGTCATTCGTACGAAGCCGGCGTGCAGCGCCTGAGCGGCATCGCCGGCGTGTCGACGACGCGAGTGCCGACGACGGTGCAGGAGTCACAAGGCGTGCCAAGGCTGTTCGTCACCGACGCCGACGTGTTCGTGTGCCATCACGAAGTGGCCGAAGAAGTGTTTGGTCCGTCGACGGTGGTGATCCGGTGCGCATCGCGCGACGAGCTGGAAGCCTTGGCGCGACAGCTGGACGGGCAGCTCACTGCCACGATTCACGGCACGCCTGCGGACCTCGAGGAGTATGCGTGGCTCGTCGCGATCCTCGAACGCAAGGCAGGGCGGTTGATCGTCAATGGTTTCCCGACGGGTGTGGAGGTCTGCGCGTCGATGCAGCACGGTGGCCCGTACCCGGCAACGACCGACTCACGCTCGACTTCTGTCGGCACCGCGGCGGTCCATCGCTTCGCGCGGCCGGTCGCGTATCAGAATTTTCCGCAGTCGCTGCTGCCGATCGAGCTGCAGGACGCCAACCCGCGCGGGATCTGGCGGCTGGTCGACGGCTCGCTGACGAACGACGGTTGGTAATCGTCCTGTGACCACGGGACGCAAAGAGCTCTTCACGCGGCGAGGCCGCCCATCTCAACATCGTCAAGCGCCGCCCTGCCTCATAGACGCGTATTCGCCCCTTCTTCCGAAGGTCGAGAAGCGTGCCAATACCAGCGAACATGACCGGTGCCGCAATGCAGCTGGCGCCGCGGCAGTTGATGAGACCGAGGCCAGTTCCCACGGCCGCTCCTTTCAGGAAGCCGACCCACAGCGGATCGCCGGCATCTTCCACTCGCCGAATCGTCGGCGGTTCTACACTGACGCACGCGCCCTGGATGCGGAGCACAATCGCCGTGTCGGTGACTTCCGCAGTCGTTCCGGCCAGCTCGCGACCGGTCGTGTCCACTACCCAGGTGGGTTCACCAGGCTGCACCCGCTTTTTCAATTCCACGAACGATCGTGCCGGGCGCGCGTCAGCGTCGCCGGAGAGAGCACGAACACGCCAACCCCGAAGGCTTTCAAGAGGACACCGTCACGACGATCTCGTTCGAGGGGACGCTTGGCCCCGCGCGATTCGCGGCGCGAACCCGCACGTAATACGTAGCGGCTGAAACGCCGCGCGCCGAAAACGACGTCGCCGCGTTGTCGGTGACGATGATCGCCAGGTTCCGCCCCGCCGGAAACGAGCCGGCCTCGATCACATAGCTGAATGCGCACCGCCCGGTGGCGCGTCCCACGTGAGCGTCACGGACGCGCCGCTGACGGAGCTGGCCACTGCTGCCGGCGCCTGCGGCGCGCTGACGCACCAGCATCCGCTTCCCACTCTCACGATGATCTCGTTAGTCCTGGTGCTGAGGCCGGAAGCTGACTCGGACTCTCGAACGCAGCCAATGAGGATCAGGCGATCGATCACCGGCGACGGCGTTCCTAGTGCGGTTTCGACTTCGGTGTCGCGCGTAGGGCGGGTCTTTTAGACCCGCGTCGAGCCGGGTCCAGAAGGACACGGCCTACACGCGTTACTACGTCGAACTCGAAACCGCGATAACGGCACGACAGGCGGTCGTTACCAGTGCGTGAGCGATCCGTCGAGACGGCGCTGGCTGGCGCCCGGAGCGCCTTCGGTAATCGCTTCAACGAACGAGAGCTGACGTTCGTCCACGGTCACGCCCAGCCCGGGCCGATCGTTCGGCCAGACCTTGCCGTTGCGGCATTCGAGGAACTCGGGCAGGTACGGCACAGCGCGTTCGCCCAGGTTGAACTCCATCAACACCTGGCCGGGAAACGCCATCATCGTCTGCATGTGGCCCGCCGTGGCGACTGGCCCCGTGAAATGCGGAACGATGCCGACGCGGTGCGTGTCGCAGACCGCCATGATCTTCAGCATCTCGGTGATGCCGCCGACGTTCGGCAGCGACACGCGCGCGAAGTCGATGTCGCGGTTCTCGACGAGCGGGCTGAAGTCCGCGCGGGTTCCCCATTCCTCGCCCGGCGCCAGCGGGACCGACGTCATCAGCCGCAGCTTCGGCAGCTGCGTGCGGAACTGCTCCTCGCGCAGCGGGTCCTCGACGATGAACGGCCGGTGCGGTTCGAGCAGGCGGCACACTTCGACGGCCTCGTGGAAGTCGAACTTCTGGTGCAGGTCGATCATCCAGTTGCCGTCGGGGCCGACGCCGTCGCGCATCTGCGCCGCAGCTTCCGCGATCCACCGGATGTGCGAGCGTGAATCGAACGTCGCGCCCTGCGCCGGACCGCGGCGCGCGTCGGCCGGGCCGCCCGGATTCGGCAGGATGTCGCTGTCCACGCGGAACACGCGATATCCGGCCGCCATCGTCCGCGCGGCGCGCTCCTTCAGCGTCATCGCGGCCGCTTCCTGCTGCGGCACGAGTCCAGGGGGCAGCCCGTTGGTCGCGTACAGCTCGATGTGTTCGCGCGCCTTGCCGCCGAACAGCTGGTACAACGGCGCGCCGAGCGCTTTGCCCTTGATGTCCCACAATGCGAGATCGATGGCACCGAGCGCGTGCAGCCGCTCCTTGCCAGGCGAATAGAAGCCGTCCATGAACGCGGCCTGCCAGATCATCTCGGTGTCGAACGCGTTCCTGCCGATCACGCTGCGCGCGACGTTGCGAACCGTGTCGGGCGAGCCGCCCTGGCCAACGCCGGTGATCCCGGCCTCGGTGTCGACCAGGACCACCATGTTGCTCTGCGGGAACGCCTGCGGTCCGTTGCGGTCGTAGTTCGGCGGGTAGAAGAGCCGGATGCGCGTCACCTTCGTTGGTGCGAGACGGCCGGCCGTGCGTGCAGCGGCTGCGGCCGCCGGCACCTGCGCCGACGCGCGCGGCGGCATGCCCGCGAGCACCGCGCCGACGACGCCGCTCAGTGATTTCGCGAAGCCCCTGCGATCGAGCGCCATATCACCTCCGCGAACGTCATGGGAGCGCGTACGCGATCACTTCTGCGCCGTCGCCCCCGCTGACCGCCAGCACGATGAACTGCTTGCCGTCGATCTGGTAACTCATGGGCGAGCCGGTCTGCTTCGCCGGCATGTCGACGGCGCCGACGTCGTCGCCCGTGCGCTTGTCGTAGGCGCGCAGCAGCGCCACACGCTTGCCCGCCTCGTTGGTGTGCACGCCCCCTTCACCGGCGACGACGAGATTCTTTGTCGTCAATACGCCGATGAAGGTGCGACCGGGTTGACCGAGGCGCGGCAGGTTCAGTCCCTTGAGTGCCGGGTGATTCTTGATGTCGTCGGGCGTGGAGCTGTGCGTCTTCTGCCAGACGATGTCGCCGGTGTTCATGTCGTACGCCGTGATGCGATCGTATGGCGGCTTGACGAGCGGCAGCCCCTGCACCGTTGCGCCGCCGCGTCCGCGCGCCGCTGCGGGTGCACCGGCACCACCCGCTGTTCCCGCACCACCGGCACGGCCGCCCGGTCCGCCCGCACGCGCCTGACCGGCGACGTACGCCATGTCGGTCTGCGCGGGATTGCCCGGCACCAGCGCGTTGACGAAGACCGTGGTGTGCGAATGGATATAGAGGTGATTGCTCTCTGGATCCATTGAGCCGCCAGGCCAATTGGCCCCGCCCACTTCCGACGGAAGTTGCAGCGTGCCGAGCGGACCGTCGAGGCTGCTGGCTACAGGCGGCGTGAAGATCGGCCCCATCTTGTAGCGCTTGACGACGTCGAGCGCCTCCGCTTTGAGCTCCGGCGTCAGGTCCATGAGGTCGTTCTCCGTGATGCCCTGTCGATCGAAGGGCGCGGGCTTGGTGGGGAAGGGCTGCGTCGGGCTGCTCTTCTCCAACGGCACGTCCGACTGCGGCACCGCTCGCTCCTCGATCGCCCAGATCGGCTCGCCAGTCTCTCGATTCAGCACGAACAAAAACGCGCTCTTGGTCGGCTGCGCCAGCGCCTTCACGGTTCGACCGTTCATACGCAGGTCGAAGAGCATCGGCGCGCACGGAAGATCCCAGTCCCACACATCGTGATGGGCGGTCTGGTAATGCCACTTGCGCTTGCCGGTCTTCACGTCGAGCGCAACGATGCTGTCGGCAAACAATGTGTTGCCAGGACGATGGCCGCCGTAATAATCGCCCGTGGCCATTTCGGTCGGCACGTAGACCACGCCGAGCTCGGGGTCGGCGCTCATCTGCGCCCAGGCGCCGGTGTTGCCGTTGTACTCCGCCGAACCTTCCAGCCACGTCTCGTATCCGAACTCGCCGCGCTTCGGGATCGTGTGGAAGATCCAGAGCCGCTTTCCCGTGCGGACGTCGTAGCCACGCACGTAGCCCTTGGCGTTCTTCATCGTCCGCGGTGCGGATCCGGGACGATGCGCCGCGCCGACGACGATAACGTCGCCGACAATCAGCGGCGTCGCGTTCAGACCGAATTCCGCGGTGTCGAGGTCGACCTCCTGATCGTCCTCGAGCTTCAGATCGACCGCGCCGTTGCGGCCGAACGTCGGAATCGGGATGCCGCTCTTCGCATCGAGGGCAAGGAGTCGATAGCCGGGCGTCACGTATACGATTCGACGATCGGCGCCGTCAGCGCTTCCCCAATAGGCAAGGCCGCGGCCGGCGCCATTGCGAATCGCGTTGGTGCCACGCCGGCCTTCGTCCTCGGCATGCATCCAGAGCATCTCGCCGGTCGTTGCGTTGAGTGCGATCGCTGCTCGCCGCATGCCGGCGGTCGTGTACAGCACACGGCCAATCACCAGCGGCGTGGCCGAGTACAACGTGTCCGGGGTCGGGCCGAGGAAATCGGTCTTGAGCCGCCAGGCGATCTGCAGCCTGTTGAAGTTGTCCTTCGTGATCTGATCCGCCGGGGAGTAGCGATGGCTGGCGAGATTGCCGCCGTAGGTCGTCCATTCGAACGAACGACCGGTCGTCGGTGCTGACGGCGTCCTGGCGGGACGCGCGGCGGCAGTCGCCGGCGGATTGGGTACGGCAGCCGCTCGTCCGCGATCGAAAGTGATCGCGGCGAGGTCGGCGCGGCCGGTCGGCAGCGCCGCCGTGCCGCTCGGCATGTCGGACGCGCGCAGGAGGAACGCCATGATGGCCGCAGCGTCTGCGTCGGAGAGGCTGTTCGGCGCCGTCGGCGGCATCGTGTCGAGGCGCTCGCGCAGACGACGAAGATCCCTGCCCTGCCATGCGTCGACGAACGAACTCCCGGCAAGCGCCGGCGCGCGCTCGACGCCGCCGAGGTCCGCGCCGTGACAGCTGGCGCACTTGTCGAAGTAGATCTTCTCGCCCGCCATTGCCTGCGCGGCGGTGTAGATGCCGGAGCCGGATGATCGCGCCGGCGGCGCCTGCTGGGCGATGAGCGTGGCGCACGCCAGGACGACGATTCCGCCGATGACGCGGCGCGTGGAACGCATCGATTCGTCTCCTCGCTAGGAGTCCGTCCGAGTTAATTCCCGACGGACTCCTAGTAGGCGCGTCGCGTTACGCGCGGCGCGCGAAAACACTCGGATTCTTGGCGCCGAAGCCGGCCTTACTAGGAGCGTGTTGAGGTTACTCAGCACGCTCCTAACGACCGCGGCCGCCGCCCGGGGTGGTGGTCGGCTCGCCGAGAGGCAGGCCGATGACCGGTTCCGGTTGCCCGGGTGAATTCTCCCCGCGGCCCCGTCCGCGCGCCGCGGGCGCGGGGCCACGACCGGCGCCGCCTGCGCGCGCGGCCGCCGGATTGACGAGACCCTGGTTCGCGCTCGGCAGGCAGATGTTGACGAACGTTGCGCGATAGTCGAGTCCCGCGGCGGCCGTGGCGGCGGCGATGTACGCGTCAATCTCGCTAACGGGCGCCTGCGCCGAGAGCACCGTACCCGCCAGGACGTGCCAAACATAGCGTCAGCATTCGTGTCGGGTGCATATCGCGGAACTTCGGTCACTGAGCGGCGCATTATATGCCCGGAACCGTTTCATAATGCGCACTCACGTGTGAATTAGATGAAATGCTGCCCGCTGGCTTTCCAGCACAGTGGGATCCGAAGCTTGGAATTCACGTGACTTGAAGTCGCGGCCGCACTGACCCTATAGTGAGTCGTATTAATTTAAATCATACCAACATGGTCAAATAAAACGAAAGGCTCAGTCGAAAGACTGGGCCTTTCGTTTTAATCTGATCGGCACGTAAGAGGTTCCAACTTTCACCATA
>JADMIO011331813.1_pt1 | contig 65559 bp, 56 predicted proteins | sample 8958161 | NCBI WGS metagenome assembly JADMIO01 (sample SAMN16585339, study PRJNA669376) | soil metagenome | isolation source: Crop rotation soil | place: USA: Cullars Rotation, Alabama | collected 2011
CCCCCCCCGCCGGCCCCGGCCCCTGCGCACACACGAGCCCCACCGCAACCAACCAAAGAAGATATCTCATGCCTCAAGCAATCCTCGCGAAGTCTTCCCCCAATTGCAACCCTTCAACCGCTTACCCGCGCCGCAAACCAATGCGTCCCCCAGGCAGAGCGTCCGCGCAACCAAATCGCGCCCCCCAAGCCAGCCCCAGCACGATTTGAGGTTTTTCTGTTACCCTACTCGCCACCGCTCCCGCGAACGCCACCAAGCCACTGCCTAGGGAAGTAATACAGAAGATAAATTATTCCAGCATAGCTAAGAATAGTAGCGCCGGACGTAGCGGCAGTGAATACGACGATGTCACGCATCGATACAGAACGCATCATCTGGTGCGCCTCTCCGATTCCTTCGGAAAACATAGCCTTCGAGACATTTTCGTAGTAGCGAGAATATCCTTCTGGATCTTCTCGCAATCGTCGGCCAACGACCATCAAGCTCTCTAGGGCCTTCCGAATTTCCCAAACTGCCACCGCCAGGAAAAAGGCCGCAGCAATTACCGTTGCAACTGAAAAATAGTTATAGACCGTACTCTTCTGAGCCTGGAAGATAAACTTCAGCACGAGCGCAACGCCGTCGGGCTGCGTCGCTTTTTTATAGATCTCGGTCTGGAACTGTTCCACCAGGTAGGTAAACATGTCTCGGCATTGAGCCGCGTCAGTGGCGACACAACTCTGCTGAAGAAATGAGTTATAGAGAATAAAATAGATGCCAATCGCAACAAACAGTATGATGATGAATTTGGATTGCCAGATAAGTTGCCTCAACTTTCTAATACCGAGAGGGTCAGCCGTTTTGCCAAGCAATGGAAGCAGCATCGGTCCGGGGTCTCTCAATGGGGCACGATCTTGAACAAAGTAATGCCGACCTCGGGCCGACGCGTTCGAAATATGAATCACGAATAGCAGAAACAACACAAAATGTAAATATACAAAACCCCAAAGCAATCCATAGTAGAGGTAGTTCGCCAACACGAATATCGCGTTTGGAACGGCAGGGACCCTGGGATCGAACGTTGCTGCCATTCCCCACTCTCTCCAAAACGGCAATCCGTCTGATGGTCGGGCCGTGGGCCCAGCAACAATATCAGAACATGCGTTCCACTCATTCGCCGTTGAGAACAACCAACACCCAGAATTGAACCACCATTGGAGAACACCTATAATCAAGGAAACGAAAATGAGCGGCATCGCCCATTTGGTCGCACTTCGAGTTAGCTCACTCCAGATCTTGTCAGCCAAAGCGGGATCTGCTTCGCCCGAACTGCTTAGCAACAATTTGTTCTTTCCGTGCTCGTACAAATACTCTTCCGCAGAGCTAGCAGAACTCTTAAGAAACAGAAGAAAGAGGGGGAACAGGACGAACGAGGCGAACCACCAGTGAAGTGCCTGAATATAGCCGACTTCTCTTGGAAAACCACCCCCTAAACCATCGGGGACCACTGCCGTAATCTTGAACACGCCTAGAAACACTGACGCCATGATAAACAACAGTCCGATAAATAGCCCTATGAAAATGATGGCGGCCGGACTTGCGTTGAGAAGCCGCAGAACAATCTTATGAAGCCAGTCAACAACCAGGTTTCCACTGATGAGGGTCTTGCGTAATGCACTGCGAATGCAGCCCGTTACGTTCGCTGTCCATGATTTCACGATACACTCCAGAAATTCACTTTCTAACTATTCCGCCTTCTTCGGAGCTTGCCATCTGCTCGCCGGACTTGCGTCCGGCCCTTCACCTTCCCTACCCAAACACTCTGGGGCGTTGATCACTACACACAGCCTCAACCGCCACCAACCAAAGAAAGCATCTCGTACCCCCAACAATCCTCGCGAACTCGGCCACTAATGCAAGCCATGTCAAGAAGCGCTCGGTAATCAGGAATCAATGTCGGACCTTGCACACAACCTCTTCAGAGCGAAGTCCCATTAGTCGGCTCTCGTTTCGAACTTCTCGCTTCATTCTTTTGCTCCATACCGAACCGCTCATGTAGATCGTGCAACGACGCGAGCAGTTGGGACTGCCTGTAACACAGCTCGATGTTCGGCAATGCTCCTTCGCCACCAATCAGCCTACTCCGACTTAACCTTCGACTTGATCCTTTCGATGGTCTCCCGGAGCGCAAGCAAGGGCCGTTGCTGCACCTCGAGCGCGACCGCAATACTTGTAACTAGACCATCGAGGGCGGGCGCCCCGACTGGAATTTTGGACATGTATTCCTTGGGAAACTTGTCCAGCCCGAAAGGATCGAGACTCTCCGTGGCTTCCGTCAAGCGATTTGGATCGAGTTGGTCGAGATAGACGTATCCCTCTGATATCCTCCTAACAAGCGCGACCTGATCATTGCGAAAATAGTCAGACTTAGTAGCAGGAAGTTGTCGACGTCGATCTAATCGGATCTGCTCGTTGAGGTTGCGAAGAACCTCCTCATTCGGTTCTTCGTTCGACAAGTAGACCTCAATGGCCCCGTCGAGTCGCAATTCGTCACCGGATCTTCTGAACTCATTGGTGCCGAGCGTTGCCCCTTTGAATCTCCAGTACGAAATACACTCGCCATCGTGAAGGAAACCGCGAAGCGCCAGCGACGTCTCGGCCGCGACTGCAACTCTGACGATGTCATTGAGTTGCTCAGCGTATAAGTCGAGCATATGATCCCGCTCAGAAGAGGCGCTTAGTTGGCGATTAGCAGCGAGAGCGACTAGCCCTCCAACAACGGCAGGTTCCTCATTCACCAATTTTTTTATGTCTTCATGTGGAACGTCCCGGATCCTGCCATCTGAGCCCGTGTTGCGGTCCAACAGGTCGCGGACCTTTGCGACTGCGAATTCGCTCAGTCCTTCGACCGTCAACGCCTTCGCGAGATCCTCTCGTTTCGCGCCCTTGAGCGCGCCGCGAATCACTTCAAGCACTACAGAAACCACGTCGCCTCCAATCTGACACCCTTCATATTTCTCACTTCCCCCGCGCCCGCCCGAGCAGCACCTTCATCCGAGCAATCTCCTCCCCCTTCGACGCCCGATCCACCAAATCCCGCAACTCCCGCCGCTCGCCGCTCCAATCCCGCCGAGCATCCATCACAGCCACCAAATGATCCCGCAGCGTGTCCTGCGTCCCGCCTTCGTAAAGCAGCGCCTCAATCATCGTGCTCTCGGCCTCCGGCAGTTGCCCCCTCTTGAAGTAAATCCAACCGAGCGTATCCATAAACGCCGCGCTCCCCGGATACTGGCTGACCGCCCTCTGCGCCAAAGAGAGTGCCTCGTTCAGTCCTTCGCTCCGCTCCGCCAGCGAATAGGCAAGATTGTTCAGCGCCGTTGGTTGATTCGGAGTGTCACGCAGAACCGCCCGATACTCCGCCATTTCGCTCTCGCGGTCTCCACTCGCGCCCAAAGCGAGGGCCAGTCCCAGTGAAGCACGACGGGTAATTTCCTTTGCCTTGCGGAATGCCGCAACGGCCTCCTTCGGCTGGCCTAGCTGTAAGCGCGCAGTGCCGATCCGCTCTTGCAGCAAGCCCGTCATACCCGGGGTACTCGAATACTTCAGGCCAGTTTCAAGTTCCGAAATCGCCTCTCGCGCCCGGCCCATTTTCGTCAAGATCGATCCTAGAATCGAATAGAAAACATCCTGCTCTTTGAGCAGGGGACGAACTTCCTCTGCGGCCTTCACCGCGTCTACCCAGCGGCCCTGCGCATCGATGAGGGTGATCAGGCTGATCGGCCACCGCCGGTCTTGCGGATACTCGGCCCGGATCTGGCGAATCCAAAACTCCGCTTGGGCGTAATCCTTCGCTCTCACCGCTTCATCGGTATGGCGAAACAGTTCATCCGCTGAAGCTTTCGGTGCCTGCGCCGCCGCCGGCCACGCAAGAACCGCTGCAAACAGCACGATCCGCATCTGTTTTCCGAGGCTCATCGCTATTCAGTATATGTGAGCCCGCTTGAAAACTCTGCGTAAAACCCGACGCCGCGAGCCTTACTTCTTCACGTGCGCCGCGAAAAACCCATGCACCGGCCGCAACGCCGTCTCAATCACCGGACCATGCGTAATCCCGCCCTGCTCCACATACTCGTAATTGAGCTTCAACTCCTTCATCGTCTCCACCCACATCCTCGTATTCGTCACCGGCACCGCTTCATCAATATCCCCCGTGACCACCATCACCGGCAAATTCGCATCTTTAATCTTCTGCAGAATCTCCGAGCGATTGTTGTTCATCAGGAAATCCGCCGGAGCCACCGCCCCAATCGCCGCCCACATCGACGCGTGCTTCGACCCCAGGAACAGCGTCCCCGCGCCGCCCATCGAATGCCCCATTAAATACATGCGGTTCTCATCGACGTTGAATTCTTTCTTGATCATTCCGATCACATTCATCACGTCCTTCTCGCTCAACTCCGCTAAATTCGCCGGCGGAGGCGGACCCGCCGGGCCCTTGCTTTTCCCGCGCAAATCCATCACGGGCGAACCCCACCAACCGCCCGAGTTGTATCCCATCGGCGACACCAAAATGTAGCCGCCCTCTTCCGCTAGATCCACCGCGGCCTTCGTCATCATCACAGTTTGCGTCGCGCCCAGTCCATGCAACGTCACGATCAGCGGAGCCTTCTTGTCCTTCGTCACCTTCGTCGACGCATACACCGAATACGGCAACTCTTCGTTGGTGTCCACGAAGTGATACGTCCGGCTCTGCACGCGCGGATCTTGCTTGAACCCGCCGCCCTTGCCCTTCGCCGGAGCAGCCGCGGGAGCCTGAGCCAAACTCGGAGTGCTGAACGCCAGCCATCCCGCCAGCCCAGCGAACATCACCGCCGTTGCGATTCGGAAGTTGAATTTCATGAATTGTCTCCTGTGAATTAGAACCCTGTGCTGCAACTGAAATTCGCAGCATCGTCGGTGCTGCCCTTGCCCTTGTACTTCGGAACCATCGGATACGCACAAAGAATCCGAGTGCGCGGCCCGCTCGGCGTCTGCCGCGAAGCCGGTAACACCGCGGGAGCCTTACCCTCTTCCACCCACGAAACCAGTGCATCCAGCTGCCCCGAAGGCATCGCCCCCGGACCGCCCGCGCAATGCCCGATCCCCGGCGCGAGGAACAATCTCACGAACTGCGCAGCTTTATCGGTCCCACCCATTTGTTGCTGCACTCGCTTGTAGTAATCGATCGTCCCCTGCGCCGAAATCAACTGATCCGCGAACCCGTGCCACAAAATCGCCTTGCCGCCGCGATCCCGAAACGCCGTCAGATCCGCGTTGTCCGTTCCGATCACCGCCGTGAACTGCTCCACAGACTGCTCAAAGAACCGCTCATACGCATCCTGCGTAATCATCGTTCCATCGAGCTGCGGATTCTGCGAAAGGAAGAATCGAAACCACTCAAGCGAAATCCCGAACGGCACGGGCTTCAACGGAGTCCCCCGGCTGCTCCACAACGCCGTCAAATCGGCCCCGCGCGGCAACCCGTACCACAAGAATCCACCGTCCTTCTTACGCGGACCCTGCCACATCTGCCGGATCACATCCGTATCCGCCTGCGTGAAGTCCCCACAATCCCCAGACGAAGTTCCAATCAACGCCTTCGGATCGTAAGTGCACCGCTCCGCATCTTCGATCACGCCGTCCTTCACCCCATCGATCCCATCGCACGCCGCAATCGCCGCATTCGTCGCCGCCGTCAACTTGCACACCGCCACCGGATTGCCCACCGAATTCATCAACACTGGACCCCACATCTGCTGCGGATGCAGCTTCTGCCAGTTGATCGCCGGAGCGCCCGCAATGATGCCGTTGTAGTCATCCGGATACCGCTGCGCCTCCATCAACCCTTGCCGCCCGCCCGTCGAGCAGCCATTGAAATACGAATACTTCGGCGCGGCTCCATAGAGAGCTTGCGTCAGCGCCTTCCCCGTGGTGGTCATCTCATGAATCCCCACGTGCGCGTTGTCACGAATCAGTTGCCAGTTCAACCGGCCATTCGCATCGAGCGCAAAACTCCCGCTCGCGCCTTCATGCCCCGTGTCCGCCGCTCCCGCCGCGTACCCCAACGCGAGCGGTTGATTCACGCCCGCCGCACTCCCACCCGAGAAACCTCCGCCCCCCGTGCCCATGAACCGGCCATTCCAGTTCGCCAGCGGAATCGCCACCCAGATGCGCACTTTGTCCCCAGCCGGAGGATGCGTAGTAATCGCAACAACGCGGCAAGTGTTGGCATCCACAGTCGCCGATTCAATCGTCGTATTCGGCAGCGCAACCGACGCCAGACTCTCACACGTCCGCACCGGCTTCGCATTCGGAATCGCCGCCTTCGGAACCGCCCCCAGCGGCGGAGCAGCCGGCCCCTTCCCCGCTCCGGGCTGCTGCGCGTCACTCTGAGTCACCATCAGCGCGGCGAAAGCCGCTATCGCAACCAGGATTCTGTACATGGGCAAATTGTACAGGACCCGAACAACACTTCTCTAATAACGAAATCGTATCGTTCGAGAAGAATTACGTCTTGTTTTTAGACCCGCGGCTCCGCAGCTGCTGAATAAACCTCCGCAACGCCGGAGGCACATTATCCCGCCTCCACAACCCGATCAAATCCGCGTACGTCGGAGCCCCCGCCAACTCCCGATACACGCATCCCCGCACCCGCAGGTTCTGTCGGAACGACTCCGGTACCAGCGCAACCCCCAACTGCCCCGCCACCAAAAATACCGCCGTCTGCAGCAACCTCGTCGGCAACAACCGCGGACCCGCGATCCCTCCCGCCTGCAACGTATCGAGCACCAACTCGTGAAACCCCGGCACCGTCTGCCGCCGAGGAATCAGAAACGTCTCCATCTCCAAATCCCGCAACGAAACCTTCTCCGACCCCGCCGCCCGATGCCCCGTCGGCAACGCCACAATCAGCCGCTCCCGCGACACCACCGTCGAATCGAGCGCCGCATCCTGAATCGCCAAAAACAACAACCCGATGTCGATGACTTCCTTCCGCAGAGCCTCCACCTGCTCCCCAGGCTCCATCTCGCGAATATCGATCGTCAGCAGCGGCGACTCGCGCCGAAAACTCCGCAGCAACTCCGGCAGCACCCCGCACACCGCCGTGCTCACCACCCCAATCGTCAACGACCCCGCATCCCCCTGCCCCACCCGAGCCGTCTCCCGCGCCGCCCGATCCAACTCCTCCAGAATCCTCGCCGCCCGAACCAGGAAGACCTCGCCCGCGTCCGTCAACCGAACCCGCCGGTTCGTCCGCTCCACCAACTGCGTCCCCAATTCTTCTTCGAGTTGCTTGATCTGATGACTCAACGCCGGCTGCGCGACATTCAACAACACCGCCGCCTTCGTAAAATGCAGCTGCTCCGCAAGCACGCAAAAGTACCGCAGGTGCCGGATTTCCATCGCTCAATTATCGTCTATGTGAGGCAGGTTCCCGACCTGCCCATTCCCGCGCCCGCATCGGCCAAACTGGAGAATTAGCTGGCACGCTTTTAGCCGAGGTATGGTAGAGTATCCGTGAACGGAGGCTCCGTGAAAAGAAAAGTCTACGCTGTGGGTGCAATTCTGCTGAGTTCCTGCCTGGTCACTCGCCCTTTAAACGCATGCGGCGACAAAGTTTCGAATTCCGCGCGGGGAATCATGTCTGGCGCTCCGCCCCTGGGCAATCATCAGGCGATCCTCATCGTGCTCGGCGATGACGTCACAGACGCCTTGTCCCGTCCAGCAAGGGTGAACGAGGACTTGGTAAATGAGCACTTCGATCCCACATGGGTTCACAAGCCGGAGGAGCTTGCCGCCAAACTGAAACAGAAGTGGGACTTAGTCGTCACCGGACCCGCTAATCTCGACGTAGTAGCCGCGACCCAAGACCCGAAGAATATCCTCCTGATCTCGATGGGCGCTACGAAACAGCAGGAGAAAGAAGCCAAGAAAAAGTATTCCTGGGTCGTGACCAAAGTCGCCTCGGAAGACTTCATTGAAGACGTAGCCGATGCCCTGGAGGCAAAGGCGAAAGCAGCCAAATCCGCGAAGAACGTTAAGCTCACGCGTGGCTAACGCCTCAATCCAAACAACTCTCCGGAGGGTAGCGCTCTTCATTGCGCTCCCAGTTGTTTGTCAGGCACAATACGACGCTGGCACCGGCAATGTGACAATCGTTGCCCAAAACATCGATCATCGATCGGTTGTTTCCTCCGATGGCACGAGGCCTCCCGGTGGTCGCGCCTACAATCGCACAATCTCCGCGGAGCTAAATCTGGCCGTCACCAGCCGTTTGTTCCTCACCGTCGGAATCCCTTACGTCTTTGGACGGTACACAGATTCGGATCCCCCCCCGGATCCAGTTTCGCCGAGAGATGACTGCGAGTGCCTTTTGTCAAGCTGGCAGGACTTCTCCTTCAGCGCCCGCTATAACATTCACGCTTCGCGGCGCTGGACTGTCACCCCGGCTATTTCTGCGGGGATTCCAAGTTACAGTTACCCGGTTTGGGGCCTAAACGTTCCAGGCCGGAACCTGAAAGAAATGGCCCTATCCACCGAAATCTGGCGGCGGCTGACAAGAAAGATGTCCCTCTCGGGGCGCTATTCCTACAGCTTCGTGGAAAAAGCTCTCGACGTGTCGACAAACCGAAGCAACGTAGTGTTGCAAAGCGACTACGAAATACGGCGGAAGTTTCGCGTATTCGGCCTCGGTGTGCTCCAACGAACACACGGTGGAAAGCTGGCCATGAAACGCAACGAAGCGGAGTACCCTACAGAAGAGTTGTGGAAACAGCGAACTCGTCTGTTTCGCGACAACCATTTTCGTCTCGGGGGCGGCGCCATCTATTCGTTCTCTCGGATGGATGTCATGGGAACGATGCTCTTCCACGTGACGGGGCGAAATACACACACCGAAAACATCCTGACCGTCGCCGTGCGCTATCCCTTCAATTGGCGGCGGGAAACCAGCCCTTCAAACAAGTAAAGTTCCCCGATAGCGTTCCAGTGAGTGTACACCACCAACTTGCCGTCCCGTGTGATCCGCGTTGGTCCGAACCCCAAAAATCCGACAGGATCGGGAATTGGCAGCGACTTCAAGTGCGTCCGGCTCCCCGTGGCCGCATCGACACGGAATAGAGCAATCTGTTCCTCGTCATTCGCTCGTACATAAAGGCCCCCGTCGTCGCCCCAACGCAGCAATTCGTCATTCCGTTCCAGGCCGGTAAAACTTCCGCGCTCTTCTCCGTTGATCGAAAGGCGGTGGTACATGCCGTTGCCGCCGTAAGCCGCGAGTTCCTTGCCGTCCGGTGACACCACGGCGACTCGGATATCAGCCCCGCCGATCGGTCGTGCACCGCCGCCATCGATCGACTGAATGTAAGAACGGCTCGATCCGTCCTCCGCTACTCCCGCAAAGATGATCCTGTCCGAGCCGACCCATGCGGCCTCACGGAAAGCAACCACTCCGGGATTCGGCAGACGTTTTCCTGTCCCCTCTTTCACCGGCAGCAGGACCAGCTCGGGCTTCTCGCCGGATCTTACCGCTAACACCCAGCGTTCGTCCGGACACAAGGCCAGAGGCTTCCCCTCCCCCAAGAGCGTCGATCCTCCCTCGGCATCGCGAAGATAAGCAAGTTGTTTCCCTCCTTGCACCTGTCCCCATTCGTAGATAAGGAGCCGTCTGCCGTCGTCCGAAAGGTCCGCGATTTGGGCCCAGTCCCCGTAGGAAAGGTTCGAAGTTTGGTTCGGATCGTAGACGATCCAAGTCTTCGGCTTCTGCTCCATCATCAGGACACGGCCGTCGCCCGCGATATCGAGAAGGTCATACCATCCCGTCTGATCAAGCACGATCCTCTCTTGGCCCTTCAGGTTTACCGCACGCAGTTGAGGAGTCCGCTCCCGCTCGGTTCCCGAGAACCAGATTTCGTCGCCTGCGGGCGTCCAAGCCAAGCCCTTCAAACCCTGGCGTCCCGAGACTAGTGTCGTGCGCTCGCCCATGAGGTCGACTACCTCTACTGAACCGTGATTGTCATCCGGGTCCGGATGATTGAAGAAGGCCAGCCGGTCTCCCTTGGGGGAGAACCGAAGATGAGAAATCCAACCCGTGCGGTTCGAAAATAAAACCTCCCGAATGGGAAACTCGACGCGAACGCTCCCGCGAACCCGGATGATCGCGAGATCGCCGTTCGGACTCCAATCCGCGAACTCAACTTTGCCGCTAATCTCGTCGACCTCGGCCGGGTCCCCGCCGTTGAGGGGCCGGCGGGCCAACGTTCCGCGGCACTCTCCCCAGTTGAGTTCGCAGTCGAGGAAGAGCGCCAGCTCGTCCGTCGCCGAAATGCTGGCGATGCCCGAGGAGGAGATTCCAAACGGAACGATCTCCCCGCCCTCCGCACTGATACGGAATGTCTCCACCGGCCTTCCGTTGCGGCCCGCGCTGAACACGATCGTGCGGCCATCCGGCGTAAATCGCGCCGTCGCAATATTGCCGCGCATGCCGGGCGTGAGAGCACGAGAAGTGTAGCGGGGCTCGGCTTTCCTCGATCCGAGCCATGCGAGACCCGCTGCCGCCGCCACTCCACCGCCCAGGTACCATCCAACGAGCCGCCGGGAAAGCAGTCCCTGCGGAGGAGGATCGAGGGCTTCCAATTCCATCAGCAGTTCTCCGGCGGACGCAAAACGATCTCGCGGGTCCTTCTCAAAACACCGGCCCAGGAATCGCGCCAGCGCGCCATCGATTTCGGGCACGTCGTTCAGGCGCGGCTCCTTCTCCAGGGTCTGCTGCAACGTCTCCATCGGCGTTGCACCCAGGAAGGGGCGCACTCCCGTGACCATTTCAAAAACCACGATCCCGACGTTGAATAGGTCCGATCGCGTGTCAACCGGCAGACCCTGCACCTGCTCAGGAGACATATAGCCGATCGTTCCCGCCAGTAGCTTGGGCGCGTCTTCCTTCGACGGCACGGTGACACCGGATCCCCCGGCGGGAACAGAGAATTCCGCCAGTCCGAAATCGAGGATTTTCAAGCGTCCATCCCGCGTAACGAAGAGATTCTCCGGTTTCAGGTCGCGATGCGTGATGCCCTTGGCATGGGCGGCAGCAAGCCCCGCGGCGATCATCCGGGCGAAATTGAGGGCCTCTTGGCGCGGAAGCTTGCCCCGGTGGATGCGAGCGCGCAACGTTTCTCCGTCTAGAAGCTCCGTCACCAGGTAAAGCGACCCTTCGTACGAGCCGATATCGTGCACGGTTAGGACATTCGGGTGATTGAGAGATCCCGCCGCACGAGCCTCCAATTCGAATCGGCCCAACCGCTCTCGATTCGCCGCAGCCGAACCTGCAAGGATCTTGATCGCGACATCCCGATTCAGGCGAGGGTCCGCGGCCTGATACACCGAACTCATGCCGCCCTCGCCGATCAGGCTCAGAATCGTGTACGGTCCAAGTTGCGTCCCGACGTCCAGAAGGGCGCGCGGCTGAACAGGATCGCTATCGATCCACAGCTTGCGATCGAGGATATTTTCCTCTGAGGAGCACGCCAACATCCTCTCCACTACCCGCCGAACTTCCGGTAAAGCGGCGGCAAGTAGCGCCGCGCGGTCTGCTACTTCGCGTTCGAGCGCCGCGCAGTACAAATCTTCAATGTGTTTCCAATCTTCCGAATTCATGTTCGATGCGGCCTCTCCATTATGTCGCTTGTGCCATTCGCACAAGGATTCGTTCCATAAGGCGTAAATCGTGATCCGCACAGTGGCATGGCGGAAGAGTACCGATTCGTTGTACTTTGAGAAACAAACCATGGGCGAGGCTCCCAACTCTGAGACAACGCAACTCCTTCGCGCCTGGACCGCAGGCGATCGGGACGCCCTCAAGCGGCTCACTCCTCGCGTCTACCGGGAGTTGCGCCGGATGGCAGCGCACTTCCTCCGCAATGAGCACTCCAACCGCAGCATACAAAGCATCGACCTTGTTCATGAGGTCTATCTCCGGCTAGTCGAAATCCGGGAAGTGGATTGGCAGGACCGCGCCCACTTCTTCGCCATGTCCGCCACGATGATGCGCCGCATTCTGCTGGACCGGGCCCGCCGGCGCTTGGCCGGCAAGCGCGGCGGGGGGGCTGATTTGATGGCCCTGGATTCGACGCACGACGTTGCCCAAGTGCGCGCGCGTGACCTCGTGGCACTGGACGATGCTCTCACCACTCTCGCCAGAGTCGCCCCCCGCAAGGCGCAGATCGTCGAGTTGCGCTACTTCGGCGGCCTGACTGTCGAAGAAACCGCGGAAGTGGTGAAAGTCTCCACCGATACGGTCCTGCGCGACTGGAAGGTCGCCAGAGCGTGGCTGCAAGCCGAACTCAGCGCCCACGCGTAGCTCCGCCACGGCGTCATCACAATTTTTTCGTTGCCTGCGGCTTCCCACCCCGAAGCTGCGCCTATTGATGCGTCCGGTTCTCCAATAGTCAAGAGCGAGAACATGGGCCGGCGTAGTCCGGCCGGAGGGGAGCACCTTCGTGGCAACAAGATCCAGTCGAATGACCAGGTGCCCAAGAAGATCCTTGATCTTCCTGGGGATACTGACAGCCGGAACGGCCATCGCGCAGAAGGTTACGGTTGCGTATGAAAACATCCCACTGGCCGTGCCGGGTGGCATCACAGCTCCGATCGGCGGAGACTTCACGGGCGATGGGTTCGCAGACCTGGTCGTCCACGGTACGGACTCGATACGCATTTACCCGGGTGACGGCAAGGGGCGGTTTGGGGATGCTGTGGTGACTTCGATTGGAGAGGTCGAAGCACGGCGTTACGCTCATGCGGCGGCGGCTGGAGATTTTAACGGCGACGGGAAGCTGGATTTTGTGGCATTCCAGCGTGTCTTCTTGGGGAATGGGGATGGTTCGCTAACACTAGTTGCCAAGGTTTCGATTGAGAATGAGCCGAAGCTGACCGATTTCAATGGGGACGGCATTTTGGATCTTACAGGAATGTCGCAGGGCCGCTTCGCCATTTTGCTGGGCAGCAGCGACGGCAAGTTTTGTTTCCCCAGGTATTACTGTGACGAGGCGATCTCGTTCGCACCGGTCCAGTTCGCGGAACTGGGTGACGCCAATCTGGACGGCAAGCCCGATGTCGTAGCGTTGGGCGAAAGCGGCTTTCAACTCGTCGAGACTTGGCTTTCGGTGGAACTGGAGGCCCGTCCGATTCCCGGGAACCAGAAATTAACTCCGCTGGTGTGGAAGCCCGCACAGCGGGTCGTCCTGGTGGATGTCACGAGCGATCGTCGGCCTGATCTGGTTTTACAGCGCGGCGGGGGAATCTACGTCGCGGCAGGAGTTGGGGATGGGACGTTCGGTGCGCTCAACCGGACGGCCATGACAGGCGAGTACTTCGACGCATTCACCGATATTGTGGTCTCCGACTTCAACCGCGACGGCATTCCCGATTTGGGGTATGCGTTGAATCATGAAGACCCGGAGCCGAGCGGCGAATTCGGCGTCTTTTTCGGTGACGGCAAGGGGCAGTTCACACACCAAGTTGTGGTGGACCAGGGCCGGTACGCCGCCGGGACCGTAGGTTCGGCTGACTGGAATTCGGATGGAATGCCGGACCTTGTCTCTTCAGATGGCACGAGTCTGACTCTGAGTCTGAGCAGACCCTTAGCTTTATCGAGCGGATCGGGCGAGGGAGCCGTCGCGCCAGGGAGCTTGGCGACTTTCTACGGGACAAATTTCGCAAGTCTCTTTGAGGCGGCACCTTCCCTTGCGGAGCCTCCCACAACACTCGGCGGAGTGCGGATCAGAATCGACGAAGGGTCCAGGTCCTACGACGCGCGCCTGCTGTATGTGTCTCCCACGCAAATCAATTTCGTTGTGAGTCCCGATATAAAGCCGGGGTCGTATCCGGGGCAGGTGATCGGCGCCAACGGAGTGCAGCAGATGGGCCTTTTCGTTAAGGAATTTGCACCCGCGTTGTTCAGCTCCGATGGGGTACACGCGGTTGCATCGGTCACAGCATCTTCTTCGGAATTCGTCGTGGTGCTGTATGGAACGGGTCTCGGCGGCGCTGCGGGCAGTCAGGTTCGGCTAATCCTGGACGGCCAGTCAGTCATCGCCGCGGAGGCTGTCTGGAGCGCGCCCGAGTTCATGGGACTGGATTTGGTGCGCGTGCGCATACCGAGACCGGATTCCTGCCGTACAGGCGTTTGTCCGGATGCCAATGTGATGTTGTTCGTGAATGGAATCGCGTCCAATCCGCTCAGGCTTCAATTCAAGCAAAGCAATTAAAGGCGATTGTCAGAAAGAAACAAACTATGAATCACGTGCGTGCTGTGTTCTCTCTCTTCCCGATTCTGGCTTGGGTTAGCCTAGCCCAGGAGATAGTGCCTAGTGGCGAAATGGTTAGGCTGCGGTACATGCACCGCGTCGTCGAGCTTCAAGACGGCCGCGTGCTGGCAATTGGAGGGTACTACCAAGGCAAGTCCGACGCGAGCGCAGAGCTGTTCGACCCTAAGACAGGCAGGTGGCGAGCTACCGCTAATATGACGGTCCCACGAGCTGGTGCGAGCGCGATCCGCTTGAACGACGGGCGCGTTCTGGTGGCGGGGGGAGGATACACAGCCGTGGATATTTTCGATCCGGCTACCGAGACCTTTATGTATGCGGGGGATGCCTCAAGCAGGTACGCCGGCAATGCGGTGAAACTTGCGGATGGAAGAATCCTCCTGATGGAAGGAAGTGGAAGAAACGGAGATCTCTACGAGCCTGGAACCGGCAAGTGGCGGCGATTGCCCCCCATCGAAAGCGGAGTTGCCATCGCTTTACCGGACGGGAGGTTGGTTATGATCGAGGAATCGTCCGCTTTAATCTATCGGGTGGAGCAAGACTACCTGCAGCCGTTGATCCGACACGACCTGGGGATGAAGAGGCTCTATCCGAACTCCGTGCTACTGACAAACGGGAGAATCTTGATCGCTGGAGGAGGACGTCCCGGGGTGGCTTCGCTCTACGACCCACGCACCGGCTCTGTCACTCCGACGTCCGGAGTCGCCAACGCGCTCTACCTTTTCGACTTGCTTCCGTTGCGGGACGGCACTGCCTTCGCGACGGGAGGGTACACCGACTACTATTCGGAGATCTATGAGGGACCGGCGACATACGATCCTGACGCCGGACGGTTTATTGGGCGAATTAGCCTTCCCATCGACCGGACAGTGATCCAGCTGGGAGATGGGAGGTTGATGGGATCGGGCACCGGGCCACTAGCGGACGGGGACGGCTGGCCTTCCAGCTTCTTCTATACCCCTCCCGCGCGTGTGGTCTCGGCGGCGAGTTTCACAAATCGAGTGGCTCTGGGCTCGCTTGCGACCATCTGGGGAGCCCAGTTTGCGGATGGAGTGACGCTCTCCGTGATGGACCAGACCGGTGCAACACGCGAGGCTCGCATCTTGTACGTGTCATCCTCGCAGATCAATTTCGAAGTGCCCGCGGAACTTCGTTCTGGCCCGCTGCAGTTGACCGTCCAGAGGCCCGGGCTGTCAAATCTTGTTGCCGATGTTGAGTCGGACACCGTCGCGCCCGGGCTGTTCTCCTTGCCCAACAACGTCGCGGCAGCGTACGCGGAACGCCGGGAGGCGGACGGAACCTCCACCGTGCTCAGTGTCCAATCGCCCATCGTGTTGGACCAGAGGCCTGTTTCGCTGGTGCTGTACGGAACAGGTATTCGCAACCGCACCACAGTGGGCAACGTGATCTGCAACATCGGCGGGATCATCGTGGGCGTGGATTATGCCGGCCCCGACGGCGGCGGGGTCTCCGGCCTAGACCAGGTGAACGTCCGGATTCCGGAAGCGCTACGCGGCCGGGGGATCGTGGACTTGAGCTTGAAAGTGGACGGCGTGGATTCGAACACAGTTCTCGTCGAGATTCGGTGAAAGGCCGCGAACTGCTAATTGTTGTCGCGGGGCGAAGCCGCGCTGACTGGAGTTGTTGCGGATTTTTCGGCGGGAGTCGCGGATCGTCGAGTTGCGCTACTTCGGCGGCCTCACCGTCGAAGAAACCGCGCAAGTGGTGAAAGTCTCCACCAGTACGGTCCTGCGCGACTGGAAGGTCGCCAGAGCGTGGCTCCAAGCCGAACTCAGCGCGTAGATCCGCGACGGCGTCATCACCAATTTTTTTCGTTGCCTGCGGCTTCCCGCCCCGAACCTGCGCCTATTGATGCGTCCGGTTCTTCAGTCCCGTGAAAACGATGATGGCGTGGCCGGACCGATCAACGAGGAGCCCTTCATGAAGAGTGTGCTACCCGACGGGCCGAGGCAGAATGGCCGGGTTACAGTGCCATTTCCATCGACTACAACCAATTCGTGAGTGGATGTTAAGAATTCCTTCACCGTCGAATGGACGGCTACCCAATGGAGATTAAAGTGTCGGCGCATGCGCCATCGGCATGATGGGCGCTCCGGTTGTAAAGATTTCGGTGCAGTAAAAGGAGACTCTATGAACACATTGCATCCCACCGCACAGGCAGCAAGTCTCGTCGCCCTCTTGCTGTCCGGCCTGGCCTCCGGACAGACTCTACACCCGTCCGCCAACGGCGACCGGAGCATCCCCACCGGCATCACCGCGCCTGTCGCCGATGACTTCAACAACGACGGCCTCCTGGACCTGCTCGTCCACGGAGAGACAGCCATCCGCGTCTACCTCGGTCGAGGCGATGGCAGCTTCCTACCGCCTGTATCCACACCTTTGAACGAACCGGAAACACGCGTTCTCTATCACGCCGCCACCGCCGGCGACTTCAACGGCGATCGCAAGGTGGATCTCGTCGCCTACGGCAGATACTTTCAAGGAAACGGCGATGGCAGCTTGATGTACGCAGGCCCCAGCGTTATGGAACATCACCTGGAGACTTTGACAGACTACTCGGGCATCTATGGCGTCGCCGGCTTCATCACCACCGGCGGCTACGCAATCAGTCATCGAACCTCTCTGAACGAAGTCGTCGGTTTCGTGGACGCCGCCTACGCCGCACCCTCGTTTCTGTACGACGACATCACTCCCTATGGAATTGTCGCGACCGGCGGAACACCGGCGCCCCGGCTCGGACCCCCTCCCGCTTTGTATTGCGTCGGCAACACTTGCGCTGGCGTTGCTTACCTGGGAAATATGCAAGGCTTGGGATCTCCCCTCAAACTTGCTGTTTTTGTGTCAAAGAACGGCCCGGGCAATATGCACGTCGCGCTTGTAGGAACCGGCGGCGTGCGTACCTTCCACCTGAAGGGTGGTCTCGGAACGTTCTACATCGACGGCTACGAAGAGGTTCAAACCCGCCTTGCATCCGGAGCTTTGAACGACGTGGCGTACGTCGATATCGATGGAGGGAAAGCGGACTTCATCACCACTCAGGTGAACGGCTCAACCGCCTCCGTCGGCTACTACTCCGGCGTAGGCGCGGGCTTCGCGCCCTTCATGCCCTTGCACACCTTTCCCATCACCGGCCCGAACGTTACGCTCACGACAGGGGACTGGAATAAAGACGGGCACCTCGACATGGTCATACAAGACGGAGCATCGGTTCATCTCTATCTCGGGAAACCCGCCCTCTACGCGGTCTCCAGCGCGACATCTCAGGCACGCATCGCCCCTGGATCCCTCGCGTCTGTCTACGGCCAGAACCTTGCGCCGGACACCGTTGCCGCATCCGCGCTCTCCGTCTTGCCCAAAACGCTAGGCGGCGTCAGCGTGCGAATCAATGAGGGAGACTCTTCCTACGACGCCGAACTCCTCTACGTCTCACCCACCCAAATCAATTTCCGCCTACGCCCCGGATCGCCATATGGATCACAGCGCGGCCAAATCCTCTGGTCAGGCGGCAGTCTGGACTTTGCACTCTCCGTAGACCCCGAAGCACCTGGTCTCTTCACGTCCGATGGAACGCAAGCCGTGGCTGCCGTTTCTTCCTCCTCTTCCAACTGGGACATCCAACTCTACGCAACGGGCTTGAACGGAGCCCTCGCCTCGGAAACATCCGTCGTCGTCGATGGACAATATCTCCCCGCGCAATCCGTCGCGAAAATGCAGGAACTCCCCGGCCTCGACGTCGTACGTTTCTCGATACCCAAAACGCCTTGCGTCTCCGATATCTGCCTAAACCCCGACGTCACGCTAAAGGTCCGCGGCTCCCTCTCTGGAATCGCCCGCTTGAAACTAAACTGACCGCCGCCGGCAATCAATCGCGTCCAACGAAGGAGTCCTATAACCCCGATGCCCTTATACATAGCGGTCTCATCGAGCCATTCCCGGCCCCCGCCCGAGCTACCCTCGGACCGCAATGCCTCGCTCCCCCGATTCCGGCCAACTCGACCTCGCCGACGTCTTCTCCCGCGTCCAATCCAAAATGCTCGCCGACCTCACCACCACCGGCGTCTTCGAACACCCCTCCGCCAACGGTACCGCCACCGAACAAATCTGGATCGAAGCCTTCTCCCAATTCCTCCCCGCCCGCTACCGAGCCGTCCCCGCCTTCATCATCAACTCCTCCGGCCACCGCTCCCGCCAAATCGACATCGCCATCTACGACAACGCCTCCGCGCCTACCCTGTTCCCCAACCCCGCCGGCGTTCATATTCCAATCGAATCCGTTTATGCAATATTCGAAGTAAAACCGACAATATCGAAACAATTCCTCGAAGACGCCGCCGAAAAAGCCGCCTCCGTCCGAGCCCTACGTTCCAACCAAAGAACCATCCTAGCCGGCCTCCTGGGCACCTCCTCCGTCTGGAAAGAAGAGAACTTCTCGACCAACCTCCGCCGAGCCCTGACCGACCTCAAACGAGACCACGCCATCGACATCGGCTGCGCCCTCGAACACGGAGCCTTCGACCGCCACCCCACCCTCTCCGTCTCCCCGCCCAACCGGGCCTTGATCTTCTTCCTCCTCCGCCTAATCACCCGCCTCAACGCCCTGGCCCCCCGCTCCAGCCCCGACCTCTTGAAGTATCTCCGCGCCGCAGGCTTGTGACCTGTGGAGCAGGCGCTTCCGCCTGCCAGCAAAATCCCGAAACAAACCCCGCCCCGCAAGCTCCCCTCAATGAACGTGAACTACAGGAGGACCCCATGGGCGGACGCAGTATCTTCTACATAATCGGCGTGATCGTAGTAGTCTTCGTAATATTGCGAGTCCTCGGCCTCTACTAACCCGAGCCCCTCGTTCACGCCCAAATCCCGACGCGTATCCCCAACCGCGCCACCACTTGCGCCCACCACCCGAGCCGCAATCTCCCCCCGCCGAGCTATATCACAAGCATGAGCAAACCAACGCGTCTCTCAACCATCCCCGGCCCCAAAGACCCCGGCACCGGCCGCACCATCATCCCCATCAAACAATCCGCCCCGATCCCCACCAAATCGAAACCCGTCTCCCGCCCCACTCTCCGCAAGAAACTGGGATTAGGCAGCGTTGGAAAGTAGATTGACTTCGGTTACTCAGCCAACATTCAGAGGATTTGCAGTTTTCTTGAGATGGCATCTAATTGAGCCCATCTCCGTGCCGCCAAGTGGCTGGCAAGCTTCGCGAAATCATCGAACTTTATCTGCCAGAGTGCAACCGCTCCTTCGGTATACTCCTTGAGAAAGTATTCCGTCACCGGATAAACGACTTGCACATCTGGATGCTCTTGAAGAAACATGAATACTCCTACGGTCTGGAGTTTGCTGCCCGTAGGGGCCACGAGCATTTTGCGATTAGTCCCGTGAAGTTCGTAAAGCTCGCAGAGCTCTGCAGCAACTTCTGCATAGTCAAAAGTCAAGAGTTCGCGCTTCTCGACTCTTGCCATTTCTTCAACCTGACTATTCAGCTCTCTGATAGCTTCGGTGCGCCATTGGTCTTTCTGTAGATGGGGGCGGCCTTCAAGCAGGATCAAGTCTCTCAACGATAGTTCATTTACTAGCGCCAACATCTCACGTGGATTGAATGTTGGAAACGCAATCATTAGCCTAGCTTGACCCTGCATGGTGACGGTTGAGAAAGGCCAAGCACCAACAAGGGCAAAAACATCACCTGTCAAGAAGGTAGGCGCTCCCTGGGCGATGTCTCGCTTCTTCTCTTCGAATTCGTCTTTCGTCGGATGATACACTTCTGCTTCCGCATAGATGATGCTCAGTTCTAGAGGCAGTTGCTTGCATGCTTCCAAGATCAAAATGATCAGAAGCTTCGACATACCAGAGATATCGACTACCAGGCGGCTAGACCTAGCTATGAAGTTGCGAAATTTTTTGATAGTACTCTCGAAATTATCCGGTATATACCGGTCGTACTCGAGCCACAGTTGCTGTTCTTCAGGTATCCCTACTCGTGTAATTTCAATCGTTACGTCGTTGAGCCGGTTTGCCGGATCTTTGGGTGAATACACTATCGGCACAAGGTAATCTGGGCGATTCGCAGGACCTAACGCCTTCAGCAAGGCGATACTTCGGTCCTCAAATCCGACACAGAAGACCAAGGCAGCACCGGTGAGCGGGCGATTTGCGTCGAAAGGCTCAATCTTGGGTAGCGTTGGAGACGCGCGGTTGCTCATAGCAAATCCATCTGGCTCTTGCCCCCATCACGGCGTCTCTCCCTCTTCTTCTCTCTCTCTCGAAGGATCGGGCCAAACGATTCTGGGGCGTACAGCAACCCAACAAACTCAGTAGCACTTAGAGAGATATTGTCTCGCTGACTCGGAGTCAAGACGAACGTTGGGATAAGGAGTCGACGAAGATAGAGACGGGGGACAACGGCGCCGCGGGCACTCTTCCCCCGAACATCACGTAAGAAAACACCATACTTCAGCAGGTCGTTATAGACTAATCTCACGCTGTCGGCAAATTGCTCAACAGAGATTAGCTTGCGCTTTTCAGGTACCAACAATTTTTCATACGCCGGTCTGATCGCGTCGAGGTCCGCAAAAGAAAGGCTGTCCAAGATCTCTAGTCGAAATGCCTGCTTGGGAGGCGACCCTGTTTCATTGGGGGAGATCACATTCTTAACAAGCCAGTTCGCTCCGCGGCCCACTTCTTCCGCTATCTTGCGCAAGCGTTGACCGCTGCCAGGAGCCGCCCGAACACGTTCTAGAAAGGCTGCGCCGTAGTCTCGAATGGCACGATCTTGACTTTTCGCCGCGATCGGGATGCTCAAACCTGGTCTTGAAAATAGCTCATAGGGCCCCACAGTCGAGAAGATGCCGCGAATCAGCCGGAGAACATCAGCGATATCACCAGAGAACAGATCCGTCACGGTCTCCAAGCCAGCATAGAGTACCTGTTTACCCTCACGAATTTGCCTTGCAAGTGCATTGTAGGAGGCGTAAGAATTCGGGCCAAGTACCTCAGCAATCCGCGCATAGTCAGGGTGCATCACCCGGGCGTTCTGGAGCCTATTGTCGACGATCTCGGTCAAGAACTGCTTGCGGAGTCCCTCCATTTGCATGAAGTACGATCCAAGATCGACGACATCGTACTCACGGGTTTCCTCGATTAGCTTGCCGGTGCTGTCTACAGGGTGAAAACTTGCGAAGCTTTCCGTCGCCACCTTGAAGCAACAGTGGGCACGTCGGTAGAAAATCACGTCATGCAACACAACTTGCATCGCCCTCGAAATGTGTGGCAGAGAGTAATCATCCAAGAAGACATAAAATGGTCTGTTCGCCAACCAAGGCACAGATTCCTGGAGGACTGCAACCAATTGCGGAATGAAATCGATCGGAAGCATTCCCCCGGTGAACACTACTCGCTTCCGTTTCTTGAGCAGCGTCCCAAGTCTTTCCTTCTCGGAGTCAACAACAGCAAGAATGTGACGCAGAACAGACGTTCCGAAAGGAACTGTTGCGTAGGACTGTAGCCAGTCGCTCACAAACCGCTCGATTGTGCCAAGTTGTTCGGCGTTAAAACACCTTTGCCATTTCTCGTCGCAAACCGCGCACGTCTCGATAATCTCGCGCATCAAAGCCAAATTGAAATAGTGAACGAGGAGCGTACGATCCGTCGGCGAGATTCGCTCTCGCACGTGATGGAAGGGAAAGAAGAGGTCGCCACAATGGTAATAGATACCGATGAAGGGACTGATGCCCTCGATTGATTTTCCACGGCCAAGTAACTCAGTCTTTAAACTCAGGTTCCGAAAGACTGTTGATTTTCCGCAACCACGGGGGCCGGTCAAAATTGTGTTGGCAGGCTGCAGAAGATCATCGTACCCTGGAAATCTGCTTGAGTACAGAGTCTGCAGCAACTCGAATGAATCGCCTATCTGCTCACAACTCAAGTAGTCGAACGGGTTCTGGAGTTGACTCTCCCCTCGATAGAAGTCCGCTGCGTCTAACTCGGCAATCGCCTTCTCGTATGACGCCAAGAGCCCGACCGGTTCCCTAACGCTGTCGCTAGCTGACCTGTTCTCCTCGAGTAGGGATCTAGGGATGAAGTCATCTACCAAATACTTGAAAAATCGACGGGAGTGGCTATCACCAAGAGCAGCCGGATCGATGAAGTCTGTAAGCAACCAATGACAGATTTTCGCTAGCTCGATGTAATCATCCTTTGGGCGCAGCGAGTTGTGTGACCCACCGATACCAAAGTCACTTATCTTAATGACGGGGCCGATTCCTGGTCTTCTTCTGTCAGAGGTGACCAGTATGTTTCCCGCGTGAAGGTCGCCATGGTAGATACCAGTCGTGGACATTGCCACGAAGGCCCGGAGACAGGTACGAATGAGGGAATCGACGAATGAGAGCGTGACAGAGTTTGGATTCTTAGCGCAATAGCTCTTTAGGTTCGGCCCGTCCACGTACTCCCACCAGACACAAACGTACGTCTTGCTATCTAGGATCTGGGCGGAGTGGTTGTAGTATTGGACGATTTCTGGAAGGTTGCTTAAGACTGAAGCCTTTTCGAACTCGGTTATCCAAGAGTCTTTGAGATTCCCGTTCGGGATAATTTTGATAGCTTGGTCACGAACGACGCTAGCTGAAAGAGTTCGCCGCGCGTGGTAGACCACTCCATTCTTACCTCTACCAACCTCTCGAACCAGAAACCACTCGGCCACGGTTTGGCCAGCAAACTGATTAGGGGACGGCAGGAACTCGAGTGCCATTCTGTGTAGTAGGAACTATCTAACCTTTCGATAAATAAGGACACACTCCCTTTTTGTCCCTTTGCAGTCTCGACGAGCGCGCCGAATATCCGGAATCACGTCCTCGATTATACTCACTTCCCGAAGTGCTGAATGAGAGCTGAACAAATCGCGCGTGAACTGAATAGTGTTAAAACGGTTCTCCGACCGGTTGGCTTCACCAACTACCAAAGCAACCCGACCGGTCGGCTTAAGAAGCCGCACGCAGAGATCGGCCGCGTCCGCCATTAGGTCGGCGAACTGCTGGGGGCTGCGGGTGCTCTCCAGAGCTTTGGTGCTCTCTCCATTGTTCATGAACCATAAACGAAGGCGATTGTCTCGTACGTAGTCGAGCGCATTCATGTAGGGTGGACTTGTAATGACGGCGTCTGCTGTCCCCTCCCTTGCTCTCCAATTTCGGAGATCCCGCAATGCACAACGTCTCGTGATGCCAGGCGGCAGGTAGATCGGCCGGCGGAACGCACGTTTAAGCTTCGCCAAGAGCCGGGGTGCAACGGGTCTGTATTGGTACAGATCCGGAAACCTATCTCTTGGAAATTGCTTGTCTCTAAGGTATGGAACCAAGTGGCTAGATGGGTAGGACAAGAAACCTGGCCGTTGGTGGTGAAGAATCCCGAGCAAGCAAGCTTGGAGGAAATGCTCTTCGTGCTTCTGAAACTTTAGAGACAGGTACAAAGCCTCCTTAAGAGTTCGCTCGTGGAAGAACTGCCTAACCCATGACGGGATGGCTGGAAAAGCAAATCGTTCGATCTCGTGCTCCATCAATTTGATATAACGCTCAAATTTCTGAGAAGCGTGTTCAAGAGATCGAGGGGGAGCAAGCTTCGCTTTGGTGAGCAGCACCGCATAGGGACTCACATCTGCGCAAACCACACCCCGGCCACGGCTGACCGCTTCCAAAGCAACAGTACCAGATCCAACGAAAGGATCTACAATCACGTCCCCTGGTTTGGAGAGCCGGTCCACAAGCGCAGCGGCGATTGTGGATTTCAGCTTTCCGATATACGGCGCCAGCTGGTGAAGTGTACTTTCAGTTGAGGTACAGCTACCCGTCCAAGTATGTTCCGACAACCTGCGCATCTGCACCTCGCAGCATTATAACGGACAACTGTGCGAAAGGCCCCAGCTTTCGCTGGGGCCTTCAAATTTAATTGGGCGACTTCCTACTCTCCCACACACTCGCGCGTGCAGTACCATCGGGGCTGAGAGGCTTAACTACCGTGTTCGGGATGGGAACGGGTGGGACCCTCTCGCTAGGATCACCCAAAATTGCACCTGGAAGGGAGCTTTCGCTTCACCTCCCAGGCTGAATATTGACGGACATTGCCACCGGGCTCTTTCGAGTCCGCCCGCCACAGCCTTAGCGGCGGCGGGTCATTCTTCTTACTTCTCACACAACTCTCGTCGTGCTTGCCTAGCTTCTTACGCGTTACGGAAAAAACCTACTCCGTATTCACAGTAAAATTTTATGGTCAAGCCGAACGGGCTATTAGTAGCAGTCAGCTCAATGCATCGCTGCACTTACACATCTGCCCTATCAACGTGGTAGTCTTCCACGGCCCTTCTTAGCTTGCGCTTGGGAAATCTCATCTTGAGGAAGGTTTCGCGCTTATATGCGTTCAGCGCTTATCCCGACCAGATTTCGCTACCCAGCTATGCCACTGGTGTGACAACTGGATCACAAGAGATCTGTCCAACCCGGTCCTCTCGTACTAGGGTCAGCCCCTCTCAAATTTCCTCCGCCCACCACAGATAGAGACCGAACTGTCTCGCGACGTTCTGAACCCAGTTCACGTACCGCTTTAATAGGCGAACAGCCTAACCCTTGGGAGCTTCTACACCCCCAGGATGCGATGAACCGACATCGAGGTGCCAAACCGGAGCGTCGATGTGAACTCTTGACTCCGATAAGCCTGTTATCCCCGGCGTACCTTTTATCCGTTGAGCGATGGCCCTTCCATTCAGGACCACCGGATCACTATGTCCTACTTTCGTACCTGCTTGACTCGTAGGTCTCGCAGTTAACCTGGTTTATGCCATTGCACTCGAAGGAGGATTTCCAAACCTCCTGAACCAAGCTTCGAGCGCCTCCGTTACTGTTTAGGAGGCGACCGCCCCAGTCAAACTACCCGCCTAGCAATGTCCCTTTCCCGGATTACGGGAATAGGTTAGATTCACAGATTGTTCAGGGTGGTATCTCACAGTTGGCTCCCCCGAATCCAAGAATCCGGGTTCAAAGCCTCCCACCTATTCTGCGCAGAACAACCCATAAATCATTGCTAGGGTATAGTAAAGGTGCACGGGGTCTTTTCGTCTAGTGGCGGGCATCCGGCGTCTTCACCGGAACCACAAATTCGCCGGGCGGCTTGTTAAGACAGTCATCAGATCATTACGCCATTCGTGCAGGTCGGAACTTACCCGACAAGGAATTTCGCTACCTTAGGACCGTTATAGTTACGGCCGCCGTTCACTGGGGCTTCAGTTCAAAGCTTCACCTTGCGGCTAACCTCTCCCTTTAACCTTCCAGCACCGGGCAGGCGTCAGCCCCTATACGTCGTTTTCGACTTTGCAGAGACCTGTGTTTTTGTTAAACAGTTGCCTGATGCGCTTAGCTGCGACTCACCGAAGTGAGCACTCCTTATCCCGAAGTTACGGAGTCAATTTGCCTAGTTCCTGAACAAACCATCACCCGAGCGCCTGAGAATACTCATCTCGTCCACCTGTGTCGGTTTGTGGTACGGATACGTTGTATCTCCTTAGCAGATTTTCCTGGCAGACGACAGGGCGGATTTCCCCTTCCCCATCTCGATTCAACCCAGACTTAAACCATTACATCTGGATCTTACTCGCTGCGTCCCTGCATCGGTCTTGATCGATACCTCGTAGTCACGGAATATTAACCGTGTGTCCATCAGCTACGCCTTTCGGCCTCACCTTAGGATCCGACTAACCCTGAGCGGATTAACCTTTCTCAGGAAACCTTAGACTTACGGCGACCAGGGTTCTCACCTGGTTTTTCGCTACTTATGCTGGCAGAGTCTCTTCCTACCTCTCCAGTGCTGCTCTCGCTGCACCTTCACTGATGTAAGAATGCTCTCCTACCCCTCGAACACCCGAAGGTGTCGAAGCCATAACTTCGGTAACATGCTTTAGCCCCGTTGGATTGTCGGCACCGAGTCCCTCGACCAGTGAGCTATTACGCTTTCTTTAAAGGATGGCTGCTTCTAAGCCAACCTCCTGGCTGTTTTAGGAACTCGACTTCCTTTCCCACTTAGCATGTATTTAGGGACCTTAGTTGATGGTCTGGGCTCTTCCCCTTTCGACTATGAAGCTTAGCCCCCACAGTCTGACTCCTGCGTTACTCGTTAGCGGCATTCGAAGTTTGGTTGAATTCGGTAAGCTGGGAAGCCCCCTAGTTCAATCAGATCTCTACCACCGCGACGGACCACGCAAGGCTAGCCCTAAAGCTATTTCGGAGAGAACGAGCTATCACGGAATTTGATTAGCCTTTCACCCCTAGACTCAAGTCATCCGAGCTGTTTTCAACCAACACCGGTTCGGACCTCCAGTCGTTGTTACACGACCTTCATCCTGCTCAAGCCTAGATCATCCCGCTTCGCGTCTAATCCCAGCGACTGAACGCCCTATTCAGACTCGCTTTCGCTTCGGCTCGCTTTCGCTTAACCTTGCCACTGAGACTAACTAGCCAGCTCATTATTCAATAGGCACGAGGTCACACATTCCCTTGCGGGCATAGTGCTCCCACTGCTTGTAGGCATGCGGTTTCAGGTACTATTTCACTCCCCTCGCAGGGGTTCTTTTCACCTTTCCCTCACGGTACTAGTTCACTATCGGTCGCAAGAGAGTATTTAGTCTTGGCGGATGGTCCCGCCGGATTCCCACAGGGTTCCACGTGCCCCGCGGTACTTAGGAGCCACTTAAGCGAAGATTGCATTTTCGAATACGGGGCTGTCACCCTCTATGGCCGGCCTTCCCATGCCGTTCTCCTAACGCTCCCTTATCACTTGTTTAACCACCTTAAGCAACCTCCTTGCGGAGGCAACCCAAGATGATTATTGTGGTCCTGCAACCCCAAGCTCTCCTTTCGGATCACCTGGTTTAGACTGTTCCGCGTTCGCTCGCCACTACTAGCGGAATCACTTTTGTTTTCTCTTCCTAGGGGTACTGAGATGGTTCACTTCCCCCCGTTCGCTCGGTACGACTATGAATTCATCGCACCGTAAATGGTGTTCACACCACTTGGGTTTCCCCATTCGGAAATCTCCGGGTCACAGGTTGCTTGCACCTAACCGAAGCTTATCGCAGCTAGCCACGTCCTTCATCGCCTTCTTGCGCCAAGGCATCCACACGCATGCCCTTAGTAGCTTGACCATAAAATTTACTCTAAACACAGAGTAGTTTCTCATTAATGCTACGACCGTTGGCACGATCGCACTTTGCGCTACTCGCCGCCACATAATTGGTTTCGTGGCGGCTAAAATTTGCAATTACAATTTTGAATTTGTAGTTGCCCGTCAATATTCATATGTCAAAGAACTTTGGTTACTTCACAGCAACCAGCACATACCGCGTTACGGTATCTGCTGATTGTTGAGTGGTGGGCCTGGATAGACTCGAACTATCGACCTCACCCTTATCAGGGGTGCGCTCTAGCCACCTGAGCTACAGGCCCTTCCTGATGGGGGACGAAGTTGGTGGAGCTGGTCGGGATCGAACCGGCGACCTCCTGAATGCAAATCAGGCGCTCTCCCAACTGAGCTACAGCCCCCTGGAGAAAACAAGAAATTAATCGAGGCCGATTGGACGCAGGGAGGAGGCACGCTCACTACCCCGCATGAAAGAAAATCCGTACCGAAGCAAAGAGAGATCAAAGCTGCCCAGCCTCCGAAGAGGACTGAGCCATGGACAGAAACGGCTATCACTTACTTGATCCAACCCTAGGGCTAGTTCAGTGACTTCTGCCACGTTCTCTTAGAAAGGAGGTGATCCAGCCGCAGGTTCTCCTACGGCTACCTTGTTACGACTTCACCCCAATCATGAATCATACCTTGGGCCTGTTTGATTAGGACTTCTAGTACAATCCACTTTCGTGATGTGACGGGCGGTGTGTACAAGGCCCGGGAACGTATTCACGGTATCATTCTGATACACCATTACTAGCGATTCCAGCTTCACGCAGGCGAGTTGCAGCCTGCGATCCGAACTGAGGACGGTTTTTTGCGATTAGCTCCCCCTCGCGGGTTTGCAGCGCTTTGTACCGCCCATTGTAGCACGTGTGTAGCCCTGGACATAAAGGCCATGATGACTTGACATCATCCCCACCTTCCTCCAACTTATCGCTGGCGGTCTCCTGAGAGTGCCCAACTTAATGATGGCAACACAGGACAGGGGTTGCGCTCGTTGCGGGACTTAACCCAACATCTCACGACACGAGCTGACGACAGCCATGCAGCACCTCGACAGCGGTCTCTTGCGAGAAGTCCTCGTTTCTGAGGATGATCCACTGCCGTTCGAGCCCAGGTAAGGTTCTTCGCGTTGCGTCGAATTGAACCACATGCTCCACCGCTTGTGCGGGCCCCCGTCAATTCCTTTGAGTTTCAGCCTTGCGACCGTACTCCCCAGGCGGCATACTTAACGCGTTAGCTCCGGCACAGACCAAATGAATGGCCCACACCAAGTATGCATCGTTTAGGGCGTGGACTACCAGGGTATCTAATCCTGTTTGCTACCCACGCTTTCGTGTCTCAGCGTCAGAAGTGGTCCAGTAAGCTGTCTACACCACAGGTGTTCCTCCTGATATCTACGCATTTCACCGCTACACCAGGAATTCCGCTTACCTCTCCCACCCTCTAGCACTCCAGTATTCGATGCAGCCTCCCGGTTAAGCCGGGAGATTTCACACCAAACTTAGAGCACCGCCTACACACTCTTTACGCCCAGTAATTCCGAACAACGCTTGCTGCCTACGTATTACCGCGGCTGCTGGCACGTAGTTAGCCGCAGCTTCTTCTTCAGGTACCGTCATTATCGTTCCTGTCGAAAGAGCTTTACACCCCGAAGGGCTTCATCACTCACGCGGCGTCGCTGCATCAGAGTTTCCTCCATTGTGCAAGATTCCCCACTGCTGCCTCCCGTAGGAGTCTGGCCCGTGTTTCAGTGCCAGTGTGGCCGTGAGCCCTCTCAGGCCGGCTATCGATCTTCGCCATGGTGAGCCATTACCTCACCATCTAGCTAATCGACCGCGGACTCCTCTTTCAGCGCATTGCTGCTTTCCTCTTTCGAGCTTATGCGGTATTGTCTCCAGTTTCCCGGAGGTATTCCCCACTAAAAGGTAGATGATCCACGTGTTACTCACCCGTACGCCACTTTACTCAGGATTGCTCCCTTTCTCGTGCGACTTGCATGTGTTAAGCGCGCCGCCAGCGTTGATTCTGAGCCGGGATCAAACTCTCGTTTGAACCGTTTGGGACAACCGATCCTACCTAGTTACCCAGGGGACCAGTCATCACCGATGTTTTTGATCGCTTTGATCTTAAACTCAAGTACTGACGATTTACTTCATGGATTTGGATCGGTGAAGATCCAAATCGCGTCCAACCAGATTTTCAAAGATCTGCGCGCCGCCAGGTCGATCTTGCGAAGAACCTAACATTGCCGGCCTCGAAAGCCGCTTGAGACAGGAAGTCCTTACATCAGAACAACCTATCTCAAAACTTTTCGCTTTTCAGCGTCGTTTTGCTACTGCCTGCGCCCTTACGGGCACGGCGAAACCCCTCTCGGGGTGCCCCATTTCTGGAGCCTTGGGGGATCTGAAAGAACTTCTTCAGAAGGCGCTTGCTACAGCTACCTACCCTATCTACTACAGCACAGTTAGAGCAAAGGTACTACTCGCTCTCTTGTGCAGCATTGTCTACTCTAGCAAACCTTGGTCCACTTCGCAAGAGGGGAGCGAAACTTTTTTCGCTACCGGCGAGTGCCTTGCCAGTTCCTGGCAAAACCTCTTGGGGAGGGGCTCCTTGTAAGGGAGCGGCTTGCTCGGACTTTTCCAGGATAGCTGGCGCCCGAACGGTTGTCAAGAAAGAGGGAATCTTTTTTGCGTTTCCCCCGGTTGGCGCCCTGGCGGCCCGGTTCAGTAGGTTAGATGTGACTTCGCGGCGGCAGGTTGCAGCGTTTTTAAGAATGAGAACGAAGAATCTTTGCAGGAATTGAGGCGGAGGATTGATCCCGCGGTAGGCCCATGCGTCGCCTGCAGATTTCTTTTCCAAAGTTGGATCTTGTAGTCTTCCCGGAACGGGAGTACTGTATAAGGAACCAAAGAGCCGCCGCACGCAAATGCTCGGGCCACTCTTCGATGTAAGGAGGGTGGGACAGATGTGTGAGCAGTGCGCTTCCCTCAGGTCGGCCTACAAGGCGTCCGTGGAGGCATACTCTCAGGCAACACGGACTTTGCGCGGAACCCGCGGTGACGACTATACGGCCGTGTTAAGGCGAGTCCAGGTCCTTCGCGACAAGAGCCAGGACCGGCGACGACAGTTGGATGAGCATTGGTTCAATCGCCACAGTTTGGAGTCCGTTCTCCACTTAGATCTCTTCCAAAAGTGATCATCGTATTTGGCGAGTAGAAACGCCGCCGCTGCAGCCGACTCTATCCTATGCCGCTCTAACGGAGCCTCGTTGAATCGCAAGCGCTAGCGTCCCTCTCTTCTTCCGGCAGATACGAGGGCCAATGCCTTCCGATAAACAGCTGGAACTCTCCGCTCAACTGCGTGCTCTAAACACTACCGCCATATTGCTGAAACAGCAGGCACACTTGATACAGTCGTTTTGCGCTCAAACAAGGGCGACGGTACAAGAGGAGCAAAGGAAGTTGGATGACGCATACAAACAGGCGAACGCAGAACAGGTGAGGTCGCTCTAGCCAACTGACGATTGTTCTGTAACCTCTTCGCCGCGATGTCTCACATCCGCCACGAACATCGTAAGCCGCTGACCGTCGACATACACGTCTACCATGCGGTCCTGTGGCACTAGCGGACCAGAGAGAACCCGCACAACAGAACCCGCTGGAACTGTCACTGCGCTTCATTTTCCGTCTGAGGACTCCCAAAGTCCAAATTGGCTGTCTTGAGTTTGTATCGTCTTCCGGGAGCATCCCTGAAGGAATCTGAAGCGGATGATCGTGGCATGGTCTACAATGTAGACGGTGCTTTGGTGATGGTCGCGGATACGTGCAAGAAGTGCGGTCGGTTGCGGCCATGCTTCAAGGCCGCCCGATGCATTCGCCGGCTGCAAGCTTGGTAATCCACTCCAAAAACCCAGGAGATGTTGGGTATGTTTTGTGTTATTTCCTCTCAGCGGGACTATTTAGGAAGTAGAAATATGCCGGATCCAATTGCCGCGAGAGCGAGGATGCCTGCCCCGAATAGCTTCGCCATGCGGGCATTCTTTTGTTCGCGCAATTTGTGGCGAAGAAGCCATGCGTTCCAAAGCGCTTCATCAACTACGGGAATCTCTTGGACTGCTGGTGTCATGAAAGCCCTTTCTTGTTCTCTATAAATGGGCAACGGGTCTACGCCCTGTTTTGCGGCTCAAAGCCGCTGCCGCTTCCGCCACCTGGCGGTTCGCTTGATGGGCGCGCATGTCTTCTTCAGTCAGCGTGAGACGCAATACCGAATCAGGTTCTGCACGCCGCTCCAGCAACTCTCGGCATAACAGCGGAAGCTCCTGGATGCGGATGCCGTACTTGCGTACCAACCCAAGATCCGCCCGAACCACGCATGGCACGCGCCTGTTGTCTTCGCTGGTTTCCAGAAAAGCGAATAGGCGGAACCCATCTTGGTGAGTAATACCGCTCAGGGCGTAATGGAGTGCTTGGCGCTTATCTGGCATGTCGTCTCTTCCTCATTGCAGATTCAGTTTCCCGAAACAGAGCCCCATTGCAGAGAGGGGAATATTCGAGAATCAGAGACTCGCGTCGAGACCTCTGCCCTGCTCCTGGGCAAGTCTCAAACACGAAGCCCGTGGGAGAGCCGGGCAACCCCAATTCGCACTCACGCAGGTGCTTCAGAAGCTGTGCCTGAATATCATCGGCTTCTCCTATGAAGATCCATTCTTGGGAGTAGATGCCCGCTACGGCCGGGGCATAATGCCGGATCGCGCTGTCATTGAGCGGATGTGGAATGCGTTGTTCAAATGGCATGGATGGTGTTCGCCTTTCTCGCTTCCCGCGCCAACCGTATTGCGTGGTAACGCGGATCTCTCGCTAGTAGCCGGCGAACCTGATCGTGAAGCTCATTCCATTCATGGACAAAGTATCCGGCATGTTCGTTGGCCAAGACTTCTATGCGCTTCTCCTCAAGAATCTCGATGATGGCCAGAGTGTCGATGAGATCCTGCCCCGTTTGCCGCTCAGCTATCGTTCTGAAAACATTCGCTACGCGGTCAAACTCCGGCTCAATAGTGGTTTTGATTTGCTCCGCCCACCGCTTCTGACCTTCACTGCCGATCACAGCGCTGATCCAAACGAGCAGCGATATTTCCCGGCAGGGAGGTTCACTTCCGCCTCGGAAAAAGCGAAGGTACAGTCGATTCTGAATGGTTCTTCCACTGGTGCCAAGCCAAAGCGGCACAGATAATCGAGAACGCCACCGCCACAACGACGGATGGATAAGAGAAGGGCCTAGCGACGAACAGTGCCGCTGGACTGGCAACAAACGCCAACACCAGCAGCGTGACGGTCATTGTGTACCGAGTCCCGGCGTGTCTATGATTGCTTTCCAACAAGGGGGGCCTCCGCGGTGAATACCTAAGAGGGAGGAGGATCAGATCTCAAGCCTTAGCGTCGGGAGATCTACAGGTGAGCAAAATTGCTCAGATGATTGTAGTCTAGCACTAATGTTAGACGGCGGCCAAGTTACGCGCGCGGTTGGGTGAGATTACGAATTGGCGCGGGCGATTTCGTCGCGGAACATTTCTTCGTCGTGCTGCTGGATGCTGCTTTCCGTCGTGCCTGCGCCTTCGCCGCTCTGGTGCAGGTAGCCGGGGATGCGGTGTTGGCGGCCCATCATGAGCAAGCCGACGGCGACGGTGGCGACGGCTCCGAGGGCGGCTCCCAGGCAGATGTCGTGGTAGGAATGGTCGGTTTGGAAGTTCATAAGATTGCCTACGCGTTCGCGTGCTCCACTTCGTCGCGATACACCTTTTCGTCGTGATCCTGAATCTCGCCTTCGGTGTCGGCTTCGTTGGCGGCGCTTTGAACCAGGTAGTCATCGAGACGGTTGCGGCGGGCGATCATGAGGGCGCTGCAGATGAAGGCGGCGGAGGCTCCGAGGAGCGCTCCGAGGCCGATGGTGCGGTATGGGTGGGTGGTGCGAAGAATCATGGGGTCCCCTTCTTTTGAGGGAGCCGTGCTGGAGGGATTCGTTTCGGTATGCTCCATAGATGGGCTTACGAGAGTTGTGGCTGTTGCCGAATCTGTTGAGCCTGTTGCGGTTGGTATTGACGGTGCCGATGGTGGTGCTGATCGCTCGGGTGGAGGGGCCGGACTACGCTTTATATGTGGTCAGCGTTGTGGCGATTTTGACGGACTATCTGGATGGTTTGTTCAGCAGGCAGATGGGGCTGGAGTCGGATTTGGGGAAGGTGCTTGATCCGCTGGCGGATAAGATCGCGATGGCGGGGGCGCTCGGTGCGCTCGTGGTGTGGCGGGGGTATCCGGCGCATATTTTGGTGCTGCTGGTGATTCGGGATGTGTGCATTTTGATCGGCGGGTATTTGGTCACGCGGCGGACGAAGCGAGTCATGGGGGCGCACATGGCGGGGAAGATCAATACGGCTGTGGTCGCGGCTAGTTGTTTGGCGTTTTTGGTGGCGCCGGGGGCGGGGGCGACGATGGTGCTCGAGTGGATGAGTGTGGGGATGATTTTGGTTTCTAGTTTTGTCTATTTTCGGATTGCGCGGGAAGCACTGGGATAGCCGTCTGGGAGACGGCTGCAGGCAATGTGCCTGCCTTACAACAACAGGGCGTCGATGCGGTGGGCGTGCACCTTCTCCTGCTGATGCGACCAGCCGAAGACGGTGAAGCGGCCGTCTTGCGAGGCGACCAGGGCTAGGGCGTTGTGTTGATCGTGAATGAATTGCGCGGCTGAAAAGTGACGCGTGCCGCCGAGGGCGGAGGGTTCGGCGGTGGTGGGCTCGCCGTCTTCGATGGCTTCGCTGAGGACGACTTCGGGGACTTGGACGGAGCCTTTGCGGCGGACGATTTTGGCTCCGAAGGCGAGCAGGTCGTATTGGGTGTTGAGGATGGTCGCGCCGTCGACGGCGGTGAGGCCGGCGATGCCGTCTACGGCTCGGGCCATGGCGTCTTCCCAAGTGCGCGTGGCTCGGCCGGTTTCGTCTTTCTTCAGGAGATTGGAGAAGCCGGTGAAGGCAGGGACGATTTCGTGTTTGATGGGAGCGGCGATGGACTCGCGCCATTGTTCGGAGGCGTCGGGGACTAGGAGGAGCATGCCACCTCGGCCGTGGTGGCGCATCGAGACGGCGAGTTGGAGAAGCGCGTTGACTTCGTTGCCGGCGGCTCGGAAGCGGGGGGCGGTTTCGAGGTTGGGATTGATGATCTTGATGTCGTCGCCCTGTAGGACGGCGATGTTGCGGTACTTGCCGGAATCGTTGGGCGGGCTTTGCTTGACTACGAGCAGGCCGGGCAACAGGGTTTCGATTACGATGCAGGATTGGGGTATGGTGCGGGCGATGGCCCAGACGCGGAGGTCGCCTTCAGACGGCCAGACGCAGAGGTGGATGCCGGAGCGCTCGACTGCGGCGGCCATGCGGGTGAGGTCGGTTGGGATGAGCGGGATCGGCGTCGCGAAGGAGATGGGTTTCTTGACTTGATCGGGACCGGCGAAGGCGAGGGTGATGCGCGGGGTGAAGGATTCTTCGCGGCGGAGGCTGGTCCAGAAGGCGATGTCGATGAGCGCGGCGAGGGTGGCGGGGTCGGGGAGGGTCGCAAGGCATTCGCTCGGTGGGAGCGGGTTGCGTTTGAAGTAGTGGTGGATACGGTCGGCGGCGATTCGCGCGGCTGCGTAGGTGGGTGGCGGCACGTTCTGATTGTGGCATCAAGAGCGCGAGCCTAGGTAGTCCTTCGCGGTCAGCGTCGCGATTGCGCCCAGTAACTCGGGCTTGCGGACGGGTTTTGGGACAAAAGCGTCCATGCCGGCGGCGAGACACTTGTCGCGATCGCCGCTCATCGCGTGGGCAGTCATGGCGATGATGGGGGTCCTCTTGCCGGTGAATCTCTCGCGCGCACGGATGGCGCTGGCTGCTTCGAAGCCATCCATGACAGGCATTTGCACGTCCATCAGCACGGCATCGAACGATTCGCGTTCGAGGGCGGCCAAAGCTTCCCTGCCGTTGGACACCACGACGACCGCGTGACCCTCGTTTTCGAGCAGACTCACCGCGTATACCTGATTGATCATGTTGTCTTCGGCCACCAGGATATGCAGGCCTCCGGGGGATCGGCGGCGGACTTCCGGCTCCAACGCCGGAACCGTTTCGCGGCGGGCGGATATGGCCGTGGGCGCAGGGGGCTGGGCTTTGAGAACGCGCGAGATGGTTTGCAAGAGATCCGAGCGGCGAATGGGCTTGATCAGATAGGCCTCAGCCCCGAGTTCGCGGCTCCGTTCCACGTCGCCCGCGTAACTGCCGGAAGTGAGCATGATGACGGTGGGCGTCTGCGTGGTTCTCCGGATGTGCTTGAGGAGTTCGAAACCGTCCGTCTCCGGCATGTGGACATCCGTCAAAACGAGGGGAATACCCTGGACGGTGGATTCCAAGACCACGATCGCGGCGGCGGCGCTATCGGCCAGCATCGGCCACATTCCCCAATGCAGCAGCCATTCGGAAAGGACGCGGCGATTGGTCGCGTTGTCATCGACGACCAGCACGGGAACGCCACGTAAGCTGGTCTCCAGATCGGGCGATTTCAAGGGGCCGTCGACCATCGCGATGGGGATCGTGAACGAAAACGTACTGCCCTTGTGCAGTTCGCTTTGGAGTTCGATCTGGCCGCCCATCATTTCCACCAGCCGCTTGGAAATGGTGAGGCCGAGGCCGGTGCCGCCGTATTGCCGCGTCATTGAATTATCGGCCTGCGAGAATGCGTGGAAAATCGTCTGGTATTTTTCCTGACTGATTCCGATTCCGGTATCGCGGACGGTGACGTAGAGTTCCAGCGGATGTTGCTTATGCCCATTCGCTACTTCACGCGCACGAGCTTCCACGGAAACCGCGATCTCCCCATGTTCCGTAAATTTAATCGCGTTCCCGATGAGGTTCACCAGAACCTGACGAATGCGCAGGGAGTCCCCCAACACCACTTCCGGAACCGTGTGATGTACGTCGCACACCAGCTCCAGCCCCTTCTGATGCGCGCTCAGTGCCAGAGAGCTGACGGTTTCCTCGATGTTTTCCCGTGGGTGAAATTCGACCAGATTCAGATCGAGCATGCCCGCTTCGATCTTAGAGAAATCGAGCACATCGTTAATGATGACCAGCAGCGCGTCTGCCGAGAGTCTGGCCAAGGAGAGGTACTCGCGCTGAACCTTTGTCAAATCCGTTTCGAGCACGAGTTCGGTCATTCCCAACACCCCGTTCATCGGCGTCCGGATCTCGTGACTCATGTTGGCAAGGAATTCGCTCTTCGCGCGGCTCGCGGCTTCCGCGGCTTCCTTAGCGTGCTCCAGCTCAGCCGTTCGGGTGTGCACCTTTTCCTCGAGTTCCTGGCTGAAGGCTTCCATGGTGGCTTGACGCTCGGCGATTTCGCCCATCTCCTTCACACCCTGGAGGCACATTTTCACGAGGATCACGTCTTCGAAGACCACCCAACCCGCATGCTCCACCCACCGCCACGGGCTGGCTGTCAGGACTCCGAACACGGACTGAGGAAAGAGGATTCCGCGCAGGGCATGATCGACCGCGACTACGATTGAGGCCGAAACCAGGACGCGCCAGTCGCGATACGCGGCCAGAAAGGCGAGCGAGCCGAACACGTGGAAGTGGGTCTCAAGGCGGCCTCCGGTCAGATGAATCAGCAGCGCCGACATCAGCATTTGGCTGACGCCGACGATATGGCGGGTAAACGCGTCACCAGGGCGAGTCAGCGTCAGGGATACCGGCAGGCAGGTGATGACGCCACCCAGGAGCACCGCAAGCCAGACGTGAATGTGAACGCTGCTGGCGGAGCCGTCCCAGACCCTGGGAGAGAACCATAGCGCCGCCGCAATGCCCGCGAACCACTGAGCCAGCATTAGGAACGTAAACACCCTGCTCGTCCGGCGGTAGATTTGTTCGTGATGCTCGGCGAGGAGTTCGCGGCTTCGAACGGAGGTATCGACCGAGACGTCCGACGCGGGTTCTAACAACGGGCCAGAGATGGGATTGGTTGCAGCGGCGCTCATGATTGGGTGGCTTGTCCTTTTGCGGATTTCGTTATCAGATATCGGCCCTCAGGCTGCAGCCGAATACCGGGGTGACCACCGGCAGTGCAGCAGATGCGGATACTTCGCCGCGCAATAGCGCGATGATGGCGCTACGGCCTGCGTTGTCTCCCGAGTGTCCCCGATAGGCGGTGATGCCGCCTTTGAACAGCAGAGCGCCGGCAGAGTTATAGAGTAGGGTTTGGCCGGAGGTGAAAACGCCGAAGGTTTTCGCCATCGCTGCGTTGGGATCCTCCACTGCTTGAACACCGGGGATCGCGCGTGCCTCTTGCAAGAGGTCGGCTGAAGCGGCGTCACTGATATGATTCGGCGGCTGGAAAACCAACACTTGTGCGTCCAGCTGCCCGCCGGCCTGCGCGAGAATCTTCGCCAATTCTCCGAGACTCGCGCGGGTGCACGGGCACTCGGGGTGGGCGAACATTAAGAGCGTCGCGTGATTTTCGGAGCGATTCACCGGCGCTTCTGAGGGCCAGGTCAGCGGCGGCGACGCCGGGTGTCCTGGAGTGGTGGAGTATTTCCACAAGACGTTGATCCCGTACGCGACCGCGGGGATCCATAAGGCGACCGTTAGCGCTGTAACGACGTGCCGCTTTGCTAGCCGAGGGAAATACATTCAGGGGCCTTCTTTGATGATCGGCATGCTCCGGGAAAACGTTATGACCCGAGGGGCTCGGAAGGGCAGCAGACCTGGTATGCCATGTGGCTATTGAGCATGGTTGACAGACCCAGTCACCTGTCCGATAGACTCCAGTGATGGATCAAGCAATCGGGAATGCCCTTCTTCTAATACTCGACCGGATTGAAGCGGTACAAGGCGAAGCGGAGAGTGCGACCAAGATTGCGATGGCTACCCGTTCGGCTTTGTCTGCGAGTTTGAAAGAATCCAATCCAGAATTAGAGGCGAAGTTTCAGGGTTGGCTAGACCGTTTTCAATCCATTGTCGAAACTCGCGGCGCCGACAGAGAGCTTGATGAGATTCGGAAGCAACTTTCTCCGCTGCTTCCCAAATAACCTCACCTTTGATGAAGGTACGCATGGCGGCGTAGAACGGATCGGGGCCAGCCGTGAGTAATTGCGGCGGCCTGTATCGGGGACACTGGTTGCCTCGACGTTCAACAAAAATACCGTCAAAGCTCTGTTGTTTACGACAGTTTGTGCCAATGTACTCCCTATCCGGGCAGACGCGAAACGCTCTTGAAGCGGCTTGAGGCTGTATGTTTCAAACCCGGGCGCAACTTCCCCGGAGGAGCCATACACCATGACGGCGACAAAGTGCGCGATGTTCGGTTCGGCTTTAGATCGGGAATATTGTTTTTCCACGTCCGCTTTGATGTACCGGAACCATTTGCCGTCATGCCCAGTGAGAAGATTCTGCCGGGCCGGCCCCTTCATTTCGCACCGTGCGCTCATGCGTTGCCCATCGAGAGAGATGCAGTAGTAGTCGATTCTTTCGTCTTCGATCTTGAGGGACCGCCGTAGATCGGGCTGGTCCGCGAGGTAATACCGGAGATCGGTTTCGATGAAATCCACGTTGCGTCGTCGTCTCGAGGGCGCTCCGAAGTCATCGCCGTCCTGAATACGTTTGGCGACATGCTGCGGTACGAATGGAATGCGTGTACGGAATAAATCACCAAAGATGGCGCTGAAGTCAGGCGAACTCATGGTTCACTTCTTTCGGCGTATTTTCTTGGCTACTTTACGTTGCTGAAACATGTTGGGTGGTTCGTCAACGATGGCAGTTTTCTTTCACCGACACGACGCGTGCCGGGCCACGGATGAACACGGATAAACACAGATGGGAAGCGGACTATCCTTACTGCATGAAACGACTCACTCTTTGGTCACTGCTCTGCGTGGGCGCCTGGGTGCATGTTGTCGTCAGGCCGAAGACGACGGCTTCGAAGACCAAAATCACTCCGGGGCTCTGATAGGCTCGGATAAGGAGCTTCCATGAAGATTGCCATCCTGACCCTCGACGCATTTAATGAGCTTGACTCATTCGTCTCGTATGCGATTTTGAACCGGATGAAGTCGAAGGGATGGAAGGCGTACATTACGTCTCCCACTCCTACTGTCACGTCCATGAACGGCGTCACGGTGCATGCGGAGCGAGATTTGGCGTTCGCGTCCGAGGCGGATGCGGTGCTCATTGGGAGCGGCGTTCGAACTCGCGAGCTGGTGCAGGATCAGGGGCTGCTCGACGGCATCAAACTGGATCCGAGCAGGCAGTTGATTGGGGCGCAGTGCTCGGGGACGTTGCTGCTGGCCAAACTGGGGCTGCTGGGAGATCGTCCGGCATGTACCGACGTGACTACAAAGCCTTGGGTAATTGAGGCTGGGGTGCGCGTTCTGGATCAACCGTTTTACGCCGACGGCAATATTGCTACGGCTGGCGGATGCCTGGCTCAGCAATACCTCGCCGCGTGGGTTCTGCTGCGGGGCGGGTCGCGGGAAGACGCTCAATACGCGTTGGACTATGTCGCGCCGGTGGGTGAGAAGGCAGACTATGTGCGGCGTGCGTTATCGAACGTCGAGCCGTATGTGCCGACGGGGATCTTGGCTACGGCGAGGTAATTGAACCTACTTCGAGCGGCGGACCTCACAAGCTACGATGGCAAGCTGGCGAATAAGTCAGCGAGGCTGATTACGATCTCCCCTGCGTGCAGTGTATCGGTGGCGTGAACAGGCTCCAGACCGGAGTGATACTCCCATGCTGACCGCTTTTCGGGATCAATGATCCAGCAAAAGCGGACACCCCATGCGTGGTACTCATCGCATTTAGCGAAAGCCGTTCCGATGCGATCACCCGGAGACAGAATTTCACAGCAGAGGCGGACCGGTTCAGTCGGATAGTCACCCGTGAAGTCGTCACTGACTGCGAGGTCGGGCACGAAATATTTTTCCGGAGTGAGACGCACTGTCAGTTCCGGGAACGCTTGCGCACCTTGTCTCTCCAGGAGCAGGATCAAAGCCTTCTGAATCAGAGAGTGTAGTTTGGTGGGCCTCGCTTTCGGATAGAGGACACCGTTGCGGTACTCGCGGTACGGCTTGGCCGTCATGCGGAGGTACTCTTCGACCGAAACGAGCGCTGTGGTGCTCATGAAACTATTCTATCTCTCGATTTTACTCAAACACGATGCCGGCGATCACCAGTTGCGGCATCTGGTTGTTCCAGCTTTCGGGGAGCGCATCAAACGGGAGGCGGAACGGCTTGGTCTCGGTGGGCTTGAGGCCGCCCATCTTGGTGCTGACGATACGGGAGCGCTCGCGGGTCAGGATTTTGCCCGAGTAGTCGCGGAAGACGACGGTGACTTCCACTACGCCCAGGTTTCGGGTGCCGTTGTTGCCGATGTTGCCGCTGATTTCGAGCACTTTTTGGCCGAAGTAGTCGAGCTTCGCCTGCATGCCGACGTCGCTGAGCGCTAGGTTGCCGATGTAGGCTTTCGCGTCGTCGGTGAGTTCGATCACTGGGGGCGGCACGGGTTTTGAGAACTGCAGGTACAACAGCAGCGCGCTGACGACAGCGACGCAGACCGCGATGAGATACATCTGCGTGCGGTCTTGAGGCTGCGGCCGTGTAAGTGGATTACTCGCCACTGATGGTCATCTCCCGAATCAGTATGGACGGGGACGCGATGGAACTGCGGAATTCCAGGTTGGACGCAGGCTCTTCGAGGTCCATCAGCATCTGTTTGAGGTTGCCCGCCACGGTGATCTCGGAAACAGGATACGCCAATTTGCCGTTCTCAATCCACATGCCTGCGGCGCCGGAGGAGTAGTCGCCGGTGACATTATTGGCCGAGGCCCCGATGAGTTCCGTGATGTAGAGGCCTTGCGGGATGGTGGAGATGAGTTGCTGCTCGGTGCGGGTTCCGGCTTCGATGTAGAAGTTGCCCGTGCCGACGCCGGGGGCGCCGGAGAGACCGCGCGATGCGTTGCCGGTGGTTTTGAGGCCGAGCTTGCGCGCGGTGTAGGTGTTGAGCAGGTAGCTCTTGAGCACGCCGCGTTCGATGACGACTGTGCGGCGCGAGGGGCAGCCTTCGTCGTCGAAGGGGGATGTTCCGAAGAGGCCGGGGATGGTGGCGTCGTCGATGATGGTGAGGTGCTCGGATGCGACGACGTGGTCGAGCTTGCCGCAGAGGAACGAGGCGTCGCGATAAATGGCTCCGCCGTTGACGGCGTCGAAGAGGTCGGCGAGGATCGAGCGCGCCGTGCGCGGTTCGAAGATGACCGGGACCTTCTGCGTAGGGATCTTGCGCGCGCCCAGGCGTTGAATGGCGCGCTCGGCGGCTTTACGGCCGACTTCTTCCGGCGCTTCGATGCCGGATGCGGTGCGCGCGGCGCTGGACCAGTAGTCACGCTCCATCGATCCGTTTTGCTTGGCGACGGGGACGGCGCTGAGGCCGCAGGTCGAGGTGCGGTAGCTGCCTTTGAAGCCGCGGGAGTTCACGAAGGCTCGGGAGCCGATGTAGGTATCGAAGCCTGCGCCTTCGGAGTTCTCGATGCGCGGATCGAAGGCAAGGGCGGTTTCTTCGGCCTTGATCGCCTGGGAGATTTTCCATTCGGTCTCCATCCTGGCGATGGATTCGTCGTAGAGTTTTTGGTCGGTTTCGATCTTGCCGAATTCGCCCGGGTCCGGCAGGCCTGCGAAGGGGTCTTCGCTGGTGATGGCGGCGAGGTCGAGGGCGGATTTCACCATCGCGGCGATGCCTTCGGGGGTCAGGTCGGAGGTGCGGGATGAACCGCTGCGCTTGCCGACGAGGACTCGGATGCCCGCGCCGCGCGATCCGGCCTGCGTGAGCTTTTCGACTTCCTTCATGCGCACGCCGACCGAGAATTCTTCGCCTTCGGAGACGGTGCACTCGGCGTCGGTTGCGCCGGACTTCAATGCAAGATCGACTGCTGACTGGGCGATATCGATAAGTTCGCTCAAGCAGCCGTTCCTCCCACGGTCATCTTGTCGATCTTGACGGTCGGGATACCGACGCCGACAGGGACGCTCTGGCCTTCCTTGCCGCAGGTGCCGATGCCCTCGTCGAGCTGCAAGTCGTTGCCGACCATGCTGATGTATTTGAGCGCTTCGGGTCCGTTGCCGATAAGCGTTGCGCCCTTCACGGGGCGCGTGAGTTTGCCGTTTTCGATCAGGTAGCTTTCGGTGGCCTGGAAGACGAAGTTGCCGCTGGTGATGTCGACCTGGCCGCCACCGAAGGTCGCGCAGTAGATGCCTTTGGGGACGCTCTTGATGATTTCGGCGGGATCGCTCTCCCCCGCCAGCATGTAGGTGTTGGTCATGCGGGGCATGGGGATGCTTTGATAGTTTTCGCGGCGGCCGCTGCCGGTGGAGGCGGAGCCCATCAGGCGCGAGGAGAGCTTGTCTTGCAGGTAGCCTCGCAGGATGCCGTTTTCGATGAGGGTGTTCTTCTGCGTCGGAGTGCCTTCGTCATCGACGTTGAGGGATCCGCGGCGGCTGCCGATGGTGCCGTCGTCGACTACTGTGCAGAGCGGGCTCGCGACTTGCTGGCCGATGCGGCCGGTGAAGGCAGAGACGCCTTTGCGATTGAAGTCGGCTTCGAGTCCGTGGCCGACGGCTTCGTGAAGCAGGATGCCGGGCCAACCGGGTCCGAGCACGACGACGGATTCGCCAGCGGGGGCGTCGATCGCGGTGAGTTGCACGATGGCTTGGCGTGCGGCTTCCTTGGCGAAGTCTTCGGGAGTTTTGTCGGTGAGGAAGTAGTCGAAGGTGACGCGACCGCCTCCGCCGGAGTAGCCTTGCTGGGGAACGCCGGTCTTCCCTTCCCTTGCGAGCGCCGAGACGCTCATGCGCGCCATCGGCTGCTTGTCGAAGGTGAGGCGCCCGTCGCTGGTGGCTACGAGAATTTCGCGGATGCTGTCGGCGTAGCTCGCCTGGACTTGGAAGACGCGCGAATCGAAGGCGCGGGCGGCGGCGTCGGCCCGTTTGACGAGATCGACGCGCACGGCGAGTTCCGCATCGTGCGGAGTTTTGACCATCGGATAGAGGTTATGTTTTTCAGCTTCCTCGAAGCCGGTCTTGACGACGCTCGCCGGGCCCTTGGCGATCAGGGCTGCGACGCGCGCGGCCTTCTTGATTTTTTCTGGGGACAGGTCGTCGCTGTAGGCGTAGCCGGTGCGCTCGCCCGCGATCACGCGAACGCCGACGCCGAGGGACACGGCTTCACTGGCGCTCTTGACGATGCCCTCGTCGATGCCGATAGACGTGTTGGTGATGTATTCGAAGTAGAGGTCGGCATACTCGCCGCCGGCGGACAGAGCTTCACTCAGGTAGGACTGGAGATCGTGCTCGGTGATGGCGAATTTGGCGCCGAAGAAGGATTGGGAGAGACCCATACTTCGATTATAAAGCTCGCCGCCTTAGCGCACTACGATATTGACCAGCTTGTCGGGGGCCTCCAGGCTACTCGAATCGAAGTGTGCGCATTCGCCACTGAATAAGCGAAAATAGGCGCTGGCCTCACATCGCATGATGCAACTGCACCGTTTAAAGCTTGTAGCCCTCGCGATCCTCATTCAATGCGCCTCGTGCTTCGCCCAAACTACGGGATCTCGCGTGCGCGACACCAATGTGAACTCCTGGTGGGTCTATCAGGGCGACCATAGCTTGGGAAAGACCGACTTCGGCGTATTCGTTCAAGTGCAAGCCCGCCGCGCGAACGCCGGCGCCACATGGCAGCAGATGCAGTTTCTCCAAGGACTCACCTATCAACTTTCGCCGAAGGTTCAGGTCTCCGCTGGATACGTCTGGACCCGAACCGCCCGCTATGGCGATAGGCCCGCACCGCGCCCGCTGTTGGAGCATCGCACCTACCAGCAGCTTTTGATCAAGCATACGGCGAACAAGCTGACGCTGGACCACCGGTTCCGGTTGGAGCAACGTTTTCTGGAGACGACTGCAGGGAACCTCAACTATTTCCGCTATCAAAACCGCATCCGCTACCAATTACGGCTTGCGATCCCTGTGACGCAGAAATGGTACGCGTATGGCGGCAGCGAAGTGATGTTCCATTTCGGCCCAAACCATGGTCCCGACGCGCTCGACCAGCATCGCCCGTTCGGAGGCATCGGATACAAACTCTCAGAGCACAACAAACTGGAAACCGGATACCTGCTTCAACACTTGCTGCAACGCAACGGGCAGATAAGCGAGTTCAACCACACCTTGCGGCTTCAATGGTCGTCAACCTTGCCGCTATTCGGAGGCGGGTAAGTCTGACAAGCGTGACAACCGAAACTGGATCTCTACCTCGGCCACCATTCCAACGGGCCTCCAACCACGCCGCCGATACAGCCGTTCCGCGCGAGTCCCCACCGCCGTGCTGAGCGTGATCTCCTGGCACCCGTTGGCGAACATCCACTCCTCCAAGAAGTCCATCAGCCGCCCCCCGATTCCGCGCCCTTCATAGCTCGCGTCGACAAACAGTGCCCACACATCCCGCTGGCTCAACCTCCCGCACGAGAACCCGACGAGGGTCGTCTCGTCCAGGCAGACCCATCCCTTCCCCTCGGCGAACAGCGCCTTTTCGTAGTCCGCGGCTTCGATCGACCTCGAGGTGAGGCGATTCTCCGTGACGTTGTCTCGAATTTCTTTCATGCGCGGAATGTCGCCGGGCCGGGCCTCGCGGAAATGCAGGGCCTTGTTGCCACGGTCTCCGCGGTTCATTTGACTACGATGTTGACAAGCTTGTCGGGGACGACGATCACTTTCACGACTTGCTTGCCTTCCATGAAGGCTTGCACTTTCGGGTCGGCGAGGGCGGCTTTTTCTAACGTCGCGTGATCGGCTCCGAAGGGGACCGTGAGGCGGCCGCGGAGTTTGCCGTTGACTTGGAGGACGACATCGGCGGCGTCTTCTTTTTCGATCTCGGGGTCGTACTTGGGCCACGGCTGTTTGAAGACTGGGCCTGTGCGGCCGAGCGACTCCCACATTTCCTCGACCGCGAACGGGGCGAAGGGGGCGAGCAGAAGTACAAACGCCGGGAGAATTTGGTCGAGCGCGGCTTTCGACAAGTTGGGCTCTTCATCGCAGAGGACGTTGAGCAGTTCCATCAAACCGGCAATGGAGGTATTGAAGTGCCAGCGGGAGTCGAAGTCGTCGGTGACTCGGTGGATGGCCTGGTGGAGTTTGCGGAGGGCTTTTCGATCGGACGCGGGATTCCCTTCACCCGTGCGATCGACGTTGCGGGTGACGAAGCGGAAGACGCGGCTGATGAAGCGGTAGGCTCCGTCGGCTCCGGCGTCGGTCCAGTCCATGTCCTTCTCAGGGGGCGCGGCGAAGAGTTCGAAGACGCGAGCAGTGTCGGCTCCGTAACGCGTGATGGTTTCGTCGGCGCTGATGACGTTGCCTTTGTTCTTCGACATCTTCGCGCCGTCGCGGATGACCATGCCTTGCGTGAAGAGGCGCGCGGCGGGTTCGTCGTTGGTGATGAGGCCGAGGTCGCGCATTACCTTGGTGAAGAAGCGGGAGTAGATGAGGTGCAGGATCGCGTGTTCGACGCCGCCGATGTATTGGTCGATGGGGAACCAGTAGGCGATCTTGTCGGAATCGAACGGAGCGTTCGAGTTCTTCGCGTCGCAGTAGCGGTAGAAGTACCAGCTGGAGTCGACGAAGGTGTCCATCGTATCGGTCTCGCGGCGCGCGGGCTTGCTGCACGTGGGGCAAGTGACGTTGACGAAGGAGGCAGCCTCGGCGAGCGGAGACTTTCCCTGCCCTGTGATCTTGACGTCCGTCGGGAGCAACACCGGCAGCTGATCAAGCGGCACGGGAACAACGCCGCACGCATCGCAGTGAATGACGGGGATCGGAGTTCCCCAGTAGCGTTGGCGAGAGATGCCCCAATCCTTGAGGCGATAGGTGATGGAGAGGTTGCCGAAGCCGTTTTTATCGGCGTGGGCGCTCATGGCTCGGCGGGCGTCGGCGCTAGTGAGCCCCGAGAACTCGCCCGCGATTTCGGCGATACCGTACTCGGTGAACGGGGCTTCGGGATTCGGGTCGAGGCCGCCATCGATGGGACGGACAACGGAGCGGATGGGGAGCTTGTAGGTCTTAGCGAATTCGAAATCGCGTTCGTCGTGCGCAGGGACGGCCATGATCGCGCCGGTGCCGTAGTCCATCAGAACGAAGTTGCCGATCCAGATGGGTACGCGCTCGCCGTTATAGGGATTGATGGCGTAGCCGCCGGTGAAGTGGCCGTCCTTCAAAACGTCGGAGGGGTCCTTCAGCTTGCGGGCGTCGATCATCTCCTTCGCGCGGGCTTGACCTTCGGCGTCGAGGAGTTGTTGGGCGATGGGATGCTCGGGCGCAAGGATCACTACGGTCGCGCCGTAGATGGTGTCTACGCGAGTGGTGAAGACGCGAATCTTTTGTTCGGTGCCTTCGAGAGTAAAATCGACTTCGGTGCCCTCGCTGCGGCCGATCCAGTTGCGCTGCATGGTAAGCACGCGATCGGGCCAGCCGCCTTCGAGCTTGTCGTCGATGTCGCGCAGCAACTCGTCGGCAAAGGCGGTAGTTTTCCAGAACCATTGCGACAGAGCCTTCTGTTCGACGCGCGTCGTTTCGTGACGCCAGCAGCAGCCGTCGACGACCTGCTCGTTCGCGAGCACGGTGGCGCACTCGGGACACCAGTTCACGTTTGCGAGCTTGCGATAGGCAAGCCCGCGCTCCATCATTTTGAGAAAGAACCACTGGTTCCAGCGGTAATATTCGGGCTCGCAGGTGGTGACTTCGCGATCCCAGTCGTAGCTGAAGCCCATGCGCCGGTGCTGGCGCTTCATTTCGGCGATGTTGGCGTGGGTCCACTCATGCGGATGGCGGTTGTTCTTGATCGCGGCGTTCTCGGCGGGTAGACCGAAGGCGTCCCAGCCCATGGGGTGAAGCACGTTGTATCCCTGCATCCACTTGTAGCGAGCAAGCGCGTCACCGATGGCGTAGTTGCGGATGTGGCCGATGTGGAGCGAACCGCTCGGGTAGGGGAGCATTTCGAGCACGTAATACTTGGGCCGCGAGGAGTTCTCTTCGGTCTTGAAGAGGGACGGGTCGGCCTCCCAACGTTGCTGCCATTTGGATTCGATAGCTTGGTGTTCGTAGACGCGTTCGGGCATGAGGGTAGTCTTTTGATGATAACGCGTGCTCACGAGTGCAATCCCATGAGAACCTGTAAACATCGGTTAGATATCGATAATGAGCACGCACTGATGATGTGGAGAATGATAACCAGAGACGGCCAGTGATCCAAGCTTCGTCAAAGCAGCACTACTGTCAAAGGAGAACGAGCTTTGGCAAGACATCGACTCAAGTCCTCCATCAGAACTCTTTCATTTCTCACCTGACGGAATTCCTCATATTCTGCAGAGCCGAAGTCTTTGGTGTACTGATATCCGTCATGTAAACGATCACGACGAAGTGACCTACGGGCTTAGTCTGATTAGGAAGATCGTCCTACGGAAGTCAGTTCCGAAATGGTTCCGCCAAACCATCCAAATCCAGGATACTTTGGGAGTCAAGAACATTTGGACCATCTATGTCGCCTGCTTCACAGGCAATCCGACGACGGCGATGTGGAATGACTACGCGGGAGGCGGTACTGGTGGAGCTTTGGTATTCGATCAGGAAAAGTTATTCGCACGGGCGGCGACCGGTGGAGAGTACGCCCTTTTTCCCATCTTGTACGACGCTAGTCAGCAAACCGAAATCGTTTCCAAACTCGTTGACCATGCGATCTACGATCTCGCACTCGATGGTAACGACCGGAAGGGATGGTTTGAGGTCCTGTTTTCGCTAGTCGGTTGCGCGGCGAGGTTTAAAGATCCAAGGTGGGCAAGCGAAAGAGAGTATCGTCTCGGTGTCTGGTCACATGAAGGATTAGATCCGTTCGACGCGGGAGGGAAGATGCGCATTCGGCTCGAGTTATCGCCGGACGCGCTCACTAGGGTGGTTCGAGGTCCTAATTCTGGCGAAGAGCTGTCTCAGAGTAGCCTGCAACAGCTTCTCCGACAGTTCGGAAATCCGCTCGTACCCGTAGAATCCGCCGAGGTTCAGGATGCTGTGCCCTCGGCATAAAGCATCGAAAAAGATGCGAGAATGATGCTGAGAGACACCATGCTCGACGTAACTCAGGATATCCACTCGATGACGGCGTTTAAGCGAAACTCCACCGGCTTGATGAAGCGTGTGAAGAAGACGGGGCGACCGCTGGTTCTCACGGTGAAGGGGAAGGCCGAGGCGATCATCCTCGATCCCGCGGCTTACCGGGACGTTGCCGAGCACTTGGATGCTGTCGCGTCCATTCGCAAGGGATTGGCGCAGGCGCGGCAGGGGTTGGGGCGCCCGGTGGACGAGGTCTTCAACGATCTGGAACGGGACGTTTGAAGTATCGCGTCATTGTCACGCCGCAGGCGGAACAAGACTTGCGTGTGACGTATTCCTACATTCGCAAGCGAGGGTCGCTCACGGCGGCTCGGACGTGGCTTGCGACGATTCGCAGGCGGATGAAGACGCTCGCGCAACATCCGGAGCGTGCGGCGATGGCTCCGGAGAGTGCCTCGTTTGAGGAGCCGATACGAGAGCTGCTCTATGGATCGGGGAACCGCGGCACGTACCGGATCCTCTTTGTGGTGCTCGACGGGACTGTTTTTGTACTCCATGTCCGTCATGGGTCCATGCTTCCGCTGGAGTCGAACGACTAAGACTTCTTGCTCCGCCGCCAAGCGGGGGCTGATTCCGACTCGTTAGGGTGCTATACTCGCTGGCCAACCCAGGCGTCCCCGCTCGAGGCCTGCCAGACAAGCCTTCAAGGAGCTTTTCCGAATGACATTTCGTTCCGTTGTGTTGCTCGCCGCCGCGGGCGCTGTGGCCGCGTGCGCGCAGACGATTCCCGTTAGCCTGAACTTCAGCCTGACGACTCAGGTGCGTACACAGCGCACCATCACGACCGCGCAACGGCCGCTCACCGGCTTGGGGGTTGTCGGAATTCGCGCCGACCTTGGGTATCCGCGCGGGAACGGAGGGGTCCGGCAAGGGAATGAGACGGGGACGATTACGATCGCGTTCAACCGGCTTGATAGCTTCGTGATCGCCGTGGAGCTTCCCAACGGGCCGGGCAGTCCAGCAGGGGCGAGGAATTTCACCAGTTCGATCACGGGCGGGACTGGCGCTTATCAGGGCGCCACTGGTTCCGTCGCGTTCACTTACAATTCGGATTCGTTTGGCGTCGGCAATCTCGCCGGTAACGGGAGTGTGACTGCGGCGGGCAAGACCACGTCGTTCGCGTTCTCGCCGGCGCTCTTTCTGACGGGCTTTCCCGTCGGTGGCGATCACAACGCGTTTACAGGGACGGGGACTGTGTCGCCCGGCGGGAACGTCAATGTCAAGATGACTTTCGACTCGGAGAGCAATCAGCTGCGAAACACCGCCGTCATTACGCTAACGTTCAACGCCACGGATAGCGTGACTCTTTTCTTGAGCTACAACGCGGACGGACCGCCCCCGGCAAACACTCCCGCGGCGGTGATCGGCGGGACCGGGCTGTACGCAGGAGTTACGGGAAGCGGCACCATCAACGTTACGCAGACTTCATCGAGTTTCGAGGTCACGGGCAGCGGGACGATTACAGGACGTCCGGCCACGGCGCCCGTCATTACGGAGGTGAGCACCGCGTACGGGCGAGGTGAGATCTCGCAAAATGACTTTATCGTGATCAAGGGGAAGAACCTGGTTCCGGCGACGACGTCGAAGGACGGCGTGATCTGGAGCAATGCTCCTGAATTCATCACGGGGAAAATGCCGACGACGCTGCAGGGGATCGGGGTGAAGGTCAACGATGTGCCGGGTTACGTCTACTTCTTTTGCAGCGCGGCGACGAATCCTGCGTGCTCGAGCGATCAAATCAACGTGCTGACTCCGCTGGATACGATTCGCGGGAACGTAAAGGTGACGGTCACCAACAACGGCGTCGAGAGCAACCCGTATATTGTGCAGATGAACCAGGCGGAGCCGTCGTTCCTCGTCTTCAACACATTGGGATACGTGGCCGCGGTGCATGCGAATGGGAATCTGATTGGTCCGACGACGTTGTATCCGGGTGCATCCACTCCGGCGACGCTCGGGGAGCAGATCCTTGTCTTCGCGGTGGGGTTTGGCCTGCCGACGACCACGTTGGTGCAGGGGTCGTCGACGCAGTTCGGGCCGATCGCCACGTCGACGAATCCCAGGAGCCCGGTGTGTTTCTTAGGGAGCATGGAGGCGACCGTCACGGCCGTAACTCTCATTAGTCCCGGGCTGTATCAGTTCAATATCACAGTTCCGGCGAATGCCGTGCGCGGTGACAACCTGTTCTACTGCAGCTTCACGCCGACCGGTTTCGGAGCGGCGACGCCGGTGGGAAACCTGCTCACCGTGCAGTAGCGGTTATTGCTTCGCTTTGCTTTTCGCCGATCCGGGCGCTAGTGGGGCGGGCGTGCCAGCAGGCGCGGGGGCGAGTTCGGCGGGCAGCGGGAAGTTGCCATCGTACGGGGGCCAGTTCGGGACCGGAATATCGTTGTCAGGGTAGAACATGGTCGAGTAGACGTTGCGGATTTTCTTGTCGTCGATCAGGAACCATTCGGCGAAGGCGTTGCGGTGCGAGGGGGATCCGGGTTTGCGGATGAAGACGGCGTAGGAGAGGACGATTTGTGCTTCGACGTCCACCATCGGATAGCGGCGGGCTTGCACGTTTTGGAGATTGAAGCCTTGCAGGCCGGAGACGCAATCATTCGCGCCTCGGCCGCCGGGAGCTGGAGGGGGCAGAGGTCCGGCACCGGCTCGGCGGGTGGCGTCGCCGCCGGCGGCTGCGCCGTTTTCCTGCCGGCTGCAGCCTGGGTGGGCGAGCACTAACGCTCCGTCGTGATTGGTGATGCCGTCGAAGTAACTGTTGGTGATCGCGACTAGCTCTTCGCGCGAGAGGCGGTCTTTCACGGGGACGACGCGCTGCTCGGGCGGGAGCTTTGCGAGGTTGTCCGGGCTGAAGGCGTAGGCGGCGGGCTGGCCGTTGGGGTTGAATCCGTTGATGCCTGCGGCGATGCGGCGAGCGATGTACCATTCGCCTTCGGTGATCTTGCCGTTCTCGACGCGAATGCGCACGGTGACTACCGTCGCCTCGGGGCCTTCATTCATGACGCCGAAGAAGGCGGCCTGTTCGGTGGAGGGATCGTAGTAGCGGCGGTCCACAGGGCCGATCGCGGTGATGGACTTCCATGCTCCGTCGCCTAGTTTCTTGATGATCGCGTTCTCGGTGTGGCGGTATCCGAGCAACAGGGGCGCGGCGGACGGGTCGTGTTTCAGCACGGCCTTCAGATAGGTGTCCAAGGTGGACTTCAAACACGTCCGATTGCACGGGGCGCCGAACGCCGTCAGCGCGGTCGCTGCCAAAAACAAGCCAAAACGCATAGAACCTCCGTCATTCATTCTGCCCTACAATAGACCCACCATGTCGAACTTTTCTTCTCCTCGCTTGAGTCGCCGTGAAGCGCTGGCATTGTTGGGGGCTGCTGCGGCGGCTCCCGGATTTGCGCAAGCGCTTGCTTTTCCGAAAGGTGCGGTCATTCGGACGCTGCTAAAGGATATGGTTCCCGAAGACCTCGCGGGCGGCGCGACGCTGTTTCACGAGCACTTGCAGCTCGGCGTCGATTTCAGCGCCCGGTTCCAGGCGGCGGGAGCGGCAGTGCGCGCCGCGAATGGACAGGCTCCCCCTGCGGCTGCTCCGAAACCGGCGGCTCCGGCGGCTCCTGCGGCTCCAAAAGGTCCTGCACCTGCGAAGGGGCCGGACATCATGCGCGATCCGGATCTGATGGCCGCTGAGGTCAACAAGACAAAGGAAGCCGGCGTCGCGTGCATTGTCGATGCCGGACATGCCGACTCGGGGCGCGATATCAACTTTCTGCGCCAGGTCGCGATGAAGACTTCGGTAGCGATTGTTGCCAGCGGAGGCTTCTATTCGCAACCTTGGTATCCGAAGGAAATCGCGACCATGAGCGAGGATCAGATCTCCCAGGCGCTGATCAAACAGGCTGATGACGACGTCATCGGCGCGTATGGGGAGATCGGGTCGTGGGATGAGATGACTCGGGAAGAGCGCAAGGTGTTCCGCGCGGTTGGACGCGCGCACGTCGCGACGAACATTCCGATTTACACGCACACGGGGATTCCGGGGAAGGCGGCGATTGAACAGCTGAACATTCTCGAGGATCAGGGAGTGGACCCTCGGCATGTAGTGATCGGCCACTTGGGGAATCTGGTGGATCCGCAAGTCTACGTCCACAAGCAGATTTGCCGCCGTGGCGGGTATGTGGCCTTCGATCGCCAGGGTGGCAACAACGAAACGCAGCAGGTGACGATGGTGATGGCGCTGCTTGACGCGGGATTTGCGGACAACCTGATGTTTTCCGCGGATGCTTCCAGTGGGTATGCGAAGACGGTGACTGTATTCCTGCCGAAGCTCAAGGCAGCGGGGGCTAGCGATGAGGTGTTGCGGAAGATCATGTACGACAATCCGCGGCGGTTTCTGGCATTTGTACCGAAGCGGGGACGGAAGAAGTAGCGCGTGACAATTCGTGACTTTTCGCCGCGCTGAGTGTGTTAGCCTCAGCGACGATGAAGGTACGCCGGGCGAGCCTGATCTACTTGGGTGCGATCGTCTTGCCGATCTGCGGATTCGTTTGGCTGGGGGTGCAGTCGTTCCAACGGCAGCAGCAGGCGCTCGAGACTCTTCTTGCCGAGAAAGTAGCCACGGAGACGGCAGTTCGGGAGCGCGCTGCAGCGGATGCCGCCCTGACGCATCGTGCCGGGCCAATCGCACGGTTCTTCTTTCGCACGGATCGCGGGGTCGTCACCCAACCCGCGCTCGCCGCGCAGCTTCCCGATAGACCGCCGCCTGAGTTCACCACCGTCGAAAGCGAGGAAGATCAGGGCCGCGTGGAGGCGGCTCTGGATCAGTATCGCGCTCTCTACAAACTCGGCCAGCAACCCGCTTTGGCACTCCGCGGTATGGCTCGCTGCCTCACGAAACTGGGGCGTACGGAAGAGGCCCGTGCCGCATGGAGAAAACTAGCCGCAGATTATACCGACGAAACGGATCCTGCACATCGGCCCTATGGGATTGTCGCCGCGATGGCTGCGGGAGATACTGCGGACCTCTATGAGAAGATCGCGTCAGGCCGCTGGCCGCTCTCGGCTGAACAGGCTGAGTACTTCCTGGGCGAGCTCGATGCCACCCGGACGTCGCCGTATCTCGACCAGTTTCGCTTCGCCCGAACCGTGGCAGAGCAGTTTCAGCCCGTCGCCTTGCCGGTTGAGGGACAGCTCTACTCCTCGCTATTGGGCGACTGGCGTGTCTTCTACCGTGCGACCGGACCGGAGCGAATCGAGGGGTTTTCGGTTGATGAAGACTGGGTTCGCGATACACTGCGCCCACAAGTGGAGGGCGAAATCGGGGGGGCTGGGTCTGCTCGCCAGGATGCGTTGGTCTACGGTGGGGCAATCGCGCTGGTGCTACTGGTTCTGTGCTCCGGCGTTGCGCTGATGCTGCGTGACGTGGGGCAAGAAGCAGAGACGAGCCGCCTGAGGGCGGACTTCGTCAGCGGCGTTTCGCACGAACTGAAAACGCCGATTACCTTGATCCGGCTGTACGGCGACACACTTCTGGAACGGCCCGAACTCAGCACCGGGGAGCGCAACGAGTTTTACCGCATCATCGTCCGCGAGAGCGAACGCTTGACGCGGCTTGTGAATCAGGTGCTTACGTTCTCGCGGGTGGAGCGGGGCGTCCAGCAGTACAACTTTGAGGTGGGTGACCTAGGACAAGCGATCGAACCCATGCTCCGCGACTACGCGGAATACCTGGAGCACACCGGATTCACACTACGCGGGGAGACTAAAAGTTCACTGCCGCCGGTCCGGTTCGATGCGACCGCGGTTTTACAGGCGGTCGCGAACCTACTCGATAACGCGGTGAAGTATTCCGGCCAAAGCCGCGAAATCGCTGTGCGATTGCGGGAAGCCGATGCAAATGTGGTCTTCGAAGTGGAAGATCATGGGGACGGAATTCCTGTGGAGGAACAAGAGAAGATCTTCGAGCGTTTCTACAGAGTGCGCAACAGCAGCGGTAAAGGCGGCTACGGATTGGGGCTGTTCCTGGTCCGGCATATCATGCAATCGCATGGCGGCCGCGTAGAGGTGGACAGCGAACCGGGAAGCGGTAGCCGCTTCCGGCTGGTGTTTCCGGCAGCGAACGCATGAGCCAACCACGCATCCTCATCATTGAAGACGAACCTGATTTGTTGCGCGGGCTTTCGCTCAACCTCAAGGCCGAGGGTTACTGTGTGCTGACCGCAGACCGCGGCGATTCCGGGCTCGAACAGGCAATGCGGGAGCAACCCGAACTGGTGCTGCTCGACATCATGCTGCCGGGCATGAATGGGCTCGACGTGTGCAGGGCGCTGCGTGGGAAAGGGTTTGAAGCGCCGATCATCATGCTCACCGCGCGCGCCGAAGAAGTGGATCGTGTGGTGGGTCTGGAAATCGGAGCGGACGACTATGTGACCAAGCCGTTCGGTATCCGTGAATTGTTGGCGCGCATTCGTGTCCGGCTGCGGCGGCATGCGCCTCCAGCGAACGGGGATACGATTGTACGCTTCGGCGAAATCGAGATTCATTTTGACCGCCACGAGGCATTACGGCGAGGCCAGCATGTGGACCTGACGGGCAAGGAGTTCGAGGTCCTGCGTCTCCTGGTACGCCACCGCGGCGAAATCGTGACGCGCGACCGCTTGCTCGACGAAGTCTGGGGCTATGAAACGTACCCGACCACGCGTACCGTGGATAATCACATCCTGCGGTTGCGGCAAAAGCTGGAGGACGACCCGGCGGACCCGCGTTTTATTCTTTCGGTTTATGGGGAGGGTTACAAGTTTGTCGGATAGCGTGACAATTCGCGACAAAGGTTTACCCCTACGTGACACCTCGAAAGTGGTACTCCGCGCATACTGCTTCCAAGGAGAACGCAGATGAAACGAATTTTGACGACGACCGCGGCCTTGATGCTGGTAGCGTGGACAGCGGCACTGATGGCAGCCGACCCGGCCCGCGAGCGCAAGTTGCAGCAGGCCATTGACCTGATGGAAACGAAGGGCGACGTGAGTCGCGCCGTTCCTTTGCTGGAGGATGTGTCCCGCAGTTCCGATAAAGCCCTTGCGGCTCGCGGACTGTTGTTCTTGGGACGGGCGCAGGAACGCCAAGGCGCGGATAAGGCTCGGGTGACGTACGAGCGGATTGTGAAGGACTTCGCGGCGCAGGCCGAAACGGCCGCTGAAGCCCGGACGCGGCTCGCAACACTGGGCGGCGGACGGGTTGCCAACCTGCTCAGCAAGAACCTTCTCTGCGATGCATGCGGAGACATCGACGCCGATTTCAGTCCGGACGGCCGTCTGATGGTGTTTACCGACTGGGACAATGACGATCTTGCCATCCGAGATATGTCCACGGGGCAGGTACGGCGATTGCCCACAAAGCCCACCTCCACGGACGATTCGTTTCCGGAGACGCCGGCATTCTCTCCGGACATGAAACAGGTCGCATACAACTGGTGGCAAGATCCAGACCGTGCTGAACTGCGCGTCATTCCGGTGGAACCTGGCGCCAAGCCCCGCGTTGTGCTCTACAACCGGGAATTCACTTGGTACGAAGTGGCCGCCTGGTTCCCAGACGGGAAGTCTATCCTTGTGGTTGCTTACAGAGAACCCAATGGGACCAAGCAGCTCGCGCGCGTTTCGGTTTCCGATGGGGCGGTCACGCCACTGAAGACGCTGGGTTGGCGTGACAACAGCCGCGGGAGTATCTCGCCCGACGGGAAATATGTCGCCTATTCCGCCACCGCTGTGAACCCGAAACAGGGGCCGCGGCCCGGCGCTTCCGACCCTAAGGATCAGCATGTGTGGATCCTCGCCGCGGATGGCTCCAGCGAAAGCGAGATCGTGAAGAGCGCTGGAATTAACCGGGACCCGATTTGGACTCCGGACGGCAAGCACGTGCTGTTCACCAGCGATCGTTCTGGAAAGTTCGATCTTTGGTCGATTGAAGTGCAGAACGGAAAAGGTGCTGGGCCCACCGTGTTGATTCGGCCTGATGTTGGCGATGTCCACGCGTTTGGATTCCGCAATGGGTCTTACTACCTCGGAACCCGCAACCCGCGGATTGAAGTCACCAGAATTATGGATGCCACAAACCCTAAGGCAAAGCCCCTCGAAACATTCGTCGGCCGGAGTGCCGTTTGGTCACCTGACGGGAAATCCATCGCGTTCAAGCGACCGCATCCGGGGGGCACAGAAGATTGGGATCTGCTGGTGCGTTCCGTGGATACCGGTGAGGAGCGGATGTATCCCACCACGCTGGGATTCACCGCGGGAGCAGCAGCCAGGTGGTTTCGCGACGGGACGAGCGTGATGACGGGATTGCACAATCTGGAGGGTGGCAAACCGGCTCACCGCATCGATCTGAAGACCGGGCAGTGGAAGGCGCTAACAATCCCCCGCGTTGTGGGCGTCGAACTCTCTCCGGACGACCGGACACTCTACAGTCGCCCCAACACCACGCCTTTTCGGATCGTGGCCAATGACATGACGACGGGCCAGGAAAGGCAGATTCTCCAGTTGCCGGTAACAGCCCGAATGATAGCCACAGGGCTCGCTCTAAGTCCGGACGGACGTACATTGGCGCTTGCCTGGATGGATCGTGAAGTGGAACCGGGAATGAAGCTCCACCTCGGCACTGTCTCGGTGGATGGCAGCAACTTCCGCGAGGTTTTTGTGAGGCGGGACACCCTGGAGGGTGGCGCTTCTGTCGCATGGAGCCGAGACGGCCGCTCCATCTTCTTTAACCAAGCGCAACCGGGCGCGGCGCCGTGGGCCATCATGCGAGTCCCCGCCGACGGTAGCGCGGGCGCGTCCATCGTAACGGAGGGACCAGCCAACAATGAAAGTTTCACCCTTAGCCCGGACGGCTCGCGCTTCGCCATCAGCGGGGGAGGGGGACGACTGAACGAGGTCTGGTCGCTCGACAACGTGTTGTCGAGGCTGAAGTAGCGCGGGAACTACTGCCCGAGGTTCGGACCGGGACGGAGCTTACCTTCGTCCCGGTTCTTGTTGTTTTCGTCGCACGCGTATTCCAGAGGATGCTGGCCCGCGGGCATGTGCGTGAAGACTCGCTTGTAGGTCCAGGGCTTGGTGTAGAACTTGGGATCTTCGATTGTGGTTTCGTGTTCCAGGTGATCGAAATCGGGTCGGCGCCAGCGCTCCACGACGTGCATCGCGTCACTATGAGGGTGGGCGTCGTCGTCGATCCAGGACTTGACGTCTTTGAAGTTGATGATGTCAATGACCAGGGTGTCGCCATCCCACTTCGCGGCTCCGTTGCCGAAGTAGTAGGGGTCGAGGATGCCGGTGTGGACTCCACCATTGATCGGAACAGAACGCCAGACGTTCATGAGTTCGTAGAGAAACGCCACGCGCTGCGAGGTCTGGATGATCTCGAAGGGCACACCGCTAATGCTCGCTCGCGGGATGCCGGCGGGGAGGCACAAGCCCTCGGGGTTGATCGAGACGGTCATGTTGTAGTCGTAGGCCGCTTTGCCCGCGGGCGTGAACGGAGGGCCGCCGACGCTCTCGAAGAAGTTGCGCATGAGCGGGCCTTGCCAGAAGCCCGAGAGGTCGGGTTTCCCGTCGGCGGTCTTGGGGGTTGGTTTCGATTGCGCCGAGGTCAACGCAGCGAACACTACGAAGATGAGAGTGCGCATGGATCCTATTTTGCCACTCCGTGGGATAGACTGTTTCCATGTCAAAACTTCTCTTCGCAACGTTGCTGGCGAGTTTGATAGCGAACGCCCAGGCGCCCGCAGCCCGGCCGGGACCGCCGACGCGCGATCCGAACACACCGGGGTACGTGGCTGCGAAGGAGTTAGCGGATGGCACGCTGCCTCCGATCAACGTGGACGGGAACTTCATCATCGGGCCGACGCATAATCCGTCGCCCGAGATGACCGTGGTGGAGAACGTGCCGAAGGGGACGATCTACAACTTCGAAATGAAGTCGGCTGACAGCAAGATCTATCCGGGAATTGCGCGCGATCAGGGGACGTTTGGCACGCCCGATCCGACCGACGCAGCGAAGTTGATTGTGACGACGAGTCATCCGGCTCCGTATACGCGGCGCGTGGCGGTCTATGTTCCGGCGGGGTATGTGCCTGGAACCGAGGCTCCGTTCATCGTCGGAGCCGATGGTCCGGACTCGGTGTTATTCACCGTGCTCGACAATTTGATTGCGCAGAAGCGGGTGCCAGCGATGGTCGCGATTTCGATCAGCAACGGTAGCGGCGATGCGCAGGGGAGCCAGCGCGGCCTCGAGTATGACACGCTCTCCGGGCTCTATGCGGAGTTCGTCGAAACCGAAGTGCTGCCGCTCGTGGAGAAGCAATACAACGTGAAGCTGACGAAGAATCCCGATGGCCGCGCGACGATGGGCGGGAGTTCGGGAGCGGCGGCGGCGTTCAGCATGGCTTGGTATCACAACGATTGGTACCATCGCGTGCTGGCGTATTCGGGCACCTGGGTGAATCAGCAGTGGCCGTCGCGCTCGGAGACTCCGGGCGGGGCTTGGGAATATCACAAAAGCATCATCCCTAATAGCGCGGTGAAGCCGATTCGCATTTGGATGGAGGTCGGCGACCGCGACCTCTATAATCCGAACGTGATGCGCGATGAGATGCACGACTGGGTGGTGGCGAACGAGAAGATGGCGGCGGCGCTCGCGGCCAAGGGCTATCATTACCAGTTCACGTTCGCGCGAAACGCCGGGCACACCGACGGCGCGGTGAAGCGGCAGACGCTCGCGCAGGCGCTGGAGTACGTCTGGCAGGGTTACAAGAAATAGCTCAGTTTCCGTCGCTCGGGGACGAGGCGCTATTGGTGAGGTTGCCCCAGGTGAGTTGGAACGCTTCCATCTGACCTTCCGAATTACGTCCGGCTTCGATGGCGAGGCGCTGGTTGATGGCAAGGTCGGCCCGGTCCATTTTGAGGCCGTTGCCGAAGAAGCGGGTGTCGCGCCGTAGTAAGAATGTTTTTTCGCCCTCGCGAGTACGCAGCGTGACCGAACTGCTGTTCACCGCCAGCACGACGCCGGACACGTTCACGTTTCCGTGCCGCACGGGGGTACGCGTGGGTTTTGCAGGAGTGGTATCGATGCGCTTGGTGGGCCGCGTTGGCGTGGGCGGGGGGATAACGGTCAGCGAGAGGACATAACAAGATGTCTCGCCAGGTCTGCGGTAGGCGAGCACCTCCAGCGGATCGCCCTCGCGAAGCTTGTCCACAGTCACGCGTTGTTTCTGAAATTCGAAGTAGCTCTTGGAATCAAAGCCGCAGGTGAAGACTTCGCCATCGGTGCCGCGCGCGTTCAAAGTACCCTTCGCCGGAGTGCCGTCCCAACCGGCCATGGGACCGCGGAAGTAGCCGCTGGGCATCTCCGACGCCCACGCCAGCGCACCGATCATGACGAACGCAAGAATCTTCACGGCTAGATCATTGTACCGCTCGCGCGCTACAATCGATGACTTGGCATCCATTATCGATTCTGCCGGGGAGTGGTTCCTTCATTCCGGCATTCAAGAACCCAGCGGTGGCGTAGCGCGTTACTTCTGTTCCGATCCCGGAACGAATCTTCCCGTTTCGAGCGAAATCACGGGCTACGCGGCGAGCGCGTTCGCATTTTTTCACAATCGGACCGGCAAGCAGGAATATCTGGACGCGGCCCTGCGCGCCGCGAACTTTCTCGCGGGGCCGGCCTGGGATGCGGCGAGCAGCACGTATCCGTTTGAACCGGGTTCGGACCGTGCGTATTTCTTCGACATCGGCATTATCGCTCGGGGGCTGATGGCGGTGGCTCGCATCACGGGCGAGCCGTTCCTCCAACAACGCGCGCACGACGCAGCGTTGTCCTTGGGATTCGATTTTCTCGGCGACAGCGTCTTCTACCCTCGCATTTCTTTGCCGGAGAAAGAGCCTCTGCCGGAGGAGCCACGCTGGTCGTGCAAGCCGGGGTGTTTTCAACTGAAGTCGGCGCTGATCTGGCGCGAGATCGGCGACGAACACGCTGACCGTATGTTCACTGTTGCGCTGGCGATGGCGCTCGCAACCCACCAATCCTTCCTCGATGAGCCGATTGAAGAGAAGCTGATGGACCGGCTGCATGCCTACTGTTATTTCTTGGAGGCACTGCTCAGTTCCACGGATCACCCGGAAGCTGCCTCTGCGCTGGCTTGGGGGATTGCTCGGGTAGCTTCGCTGCTGCGGCAGATTGCGCCGGTGTTCGAGCGGTCCGACGTACACGCGCAGTTGTTGCGCATTCGTCTGATCGCGCATCACACGGGAATCGTCCCGCTGGACGAACGCGCGGCGGCGGAAGAAGCCGCCAGTTCGGCATCGTTCCAGGACTCGTCATTCAGCACGCGGCTGAACGGCGGCTTCTGGTTCGGACGCAAGGGCGGCGCGACGCTTCCCTTCTCCAACCCCGTCTCCACGGCCTTCTGCGCACAGGCGCTGGTGTTGTGGGACGATCACAAACGGGGCCAGTGGAAGTTTTCTCTCGCCCAACTCATTTGACGAACTCCGTACGAGTCTTGTTCGGTTCGGCTTCGCCGAGGCTGATTGAGGAGACGCTTGCCCGCGTAGAGGCCGAGGGGCTGGTGGTCGTATCGGAGTTCCAACCTTCCACGGGCGAATGGATTCCGTATCACGTGCGAAGGTCGGCGGAAGAGAATCGTGCCCTGATTCTGGCTAAGCTTAGCGGGCGTGAGATTGCCGCGGGTGCCGTCATCCTGGATCCCACGGTTCCGCATGAAGCGCTTCGGGAACTGGGGCGGGCGATGCTCGGGGATCGGGTGCAGTTCTACGATGACACGGGGCTGACGACTCCAGCGCGGCATCGGCTCAGACTGAAGAAGCAATCGCTCCGGGCATCGGTGGTCAAGGCGCAGCGATTGATGGATCCGCAGGAATTCACGCTCTCATTGCTGTATCGGCGCGCGCTCGACCGAGGCAAGCAGATGGGCACGCTTGTTGCGAAGAGAGTTGATCTCAGGGCGGCTTCGAGACCGGAGGGAATCTCTGTTGTGATTCCTTCGCGCAACGGACGCGAGCTTCTTGAAGCTTGTCTGCCTCGGATCGCGAACGCTACCGAGGTCATCGTGGTCGATAACGGCTCCGATGACGGAACCGTCGAATGGCTGGCCAAGAACCACCCCGCGATCATCGTGGAACAAAGCGCCGCTCCGCTTCCCTTCGCCGTAGCGATGAACCGCGGCTTTCGACGAGCCCGCTACGCGTATGTCTGCGCGCTGAATAACGACATGCTCGTCGAGTCCGGTTTCCTGCTCGCGCTGCGCAATGCCTTCGACGCATTGCCCGATCTCTTCTGCGCTTCCGCGCAAATCTTCATGCCGGAGGGCCAGCGCAGAGAAGAGACCGGCAAGACCGCGCTCAACCTTCAGCCCGGCGTCACGGATTTACCTGTCCGCTGCGACATTCCGCTCGATGGCGAGGATCTCTCCTACGTTCCTTACGGCAGCGGCGGCTGTTCGATGTATCGCGCGGATAAACTCGACGCGCTAGGCGGATTCGATGAAGCGTACACGCCGGCGTATTTTGAGGATCTCGATTTAGGACTGCGCGGTTGGGCGCAGGGGTGGGCGTCGGTGTATTGCGCTCGCGCCCGAGTTCTGCACAGGCATCGATCGACGACGTCGCGTTATTTCAAGCCGGAAGAACTCGATCTCATTCTCGAACGCAACTATCTTCGGTTGCTGGTGCGCGCGCTGCCGCAACTCTGGAACCACGCGATTCTGCGTTTGAAGGCACTCGGAAAACGAGAGGCACTGCGGTTCGCGGGCACGATGGAACACGCCCCTCGCTACGAGGTGGATCATCTCCCCCTCTTCTCTGGAGCGGTCGCCGTGTATCCGGGGCGGGCACGGTCCGGCAAGCCTGTTGTGCTCATCGCGAGCCCTTATCTTCCCTTCCCTCTCTCACATGGCGCCGCGGTCCGCATCTTCAACTTGATACGCGAAGCCGCGCCGGATTTCGACGTGGTGCTCGTTGCGTTTCTAGAAGAGGCTCGCGCGGTTCCGAAAGAGTTGCTCGACCTGTGCGCGGAGGTCGTCACCGTACTGCGCGCCGGATCGCACGCGCTCGCATCGCAAGGGCGGCCGGATACGGTGGAGGAATTCGACAGCCCGTCCTTCCGTGCCGCGTTGCGGCAGACGATGCGCAAGTGGAATCCGACTGTCGCGCAACTCGAATTCACACAGATGGCCGTGTACGCTCCGGACTGCGCGCCCGCGAAGACGATCCTCGTCGAGCACGACATCACCTACGACCTCTACGCGCAAATGCTCGCACGCGGCGAGGATTGGGAAACGCGGCGCCAGCACGATCTGTGGGTGAAGTTCGAGCAAGCTACCTGGCGTGGCGTGGACAAGGTCGTGACCATGTCGGACAAAGATCGTCTCGTGGTGGGCGAGCGCGCGGTCACCATCGGCAACGGCGTGGATCTCGAACGCTTCCAGCCTTCCGCCGAACCGCCCGAACCGCGACGGCTGTTGTTTATCGGTTCCTTCGCGCACAAGCCGAACGTGCTCGCCTTGGAATTTTTCCTGCGCGACGTATTTCCATTGCTTAAGGATGTAACGCTGCACGTTATCGCGGGACAGCATCATCAGCGCTTCTGGGACTTGAAACACGACGGCGTGGAAGTAGACGGCTTCGTCTCCGACGTTCGGCCCGCGTACCGGAAGGCAGCCGTAGTGATCGCGCCGTTGGTGGCTTCCGCAGGGACGAACGTCAAGATCGTGGAGGCGATGGCGATGGGCAAGGCCATCGTATCGACTGATGCGGGCATTCACGGATTGGAACTGGAACGCGGAGCGGACCTGGTCGTAGCGAACGCAGCGGCGGACATCGCCACGGAGATCACGCGGCTGCTGGCCTCGCCCAGTGAACGAATGGAACTGGAACAACACGCCCGGACCACCGCCGAACGTGTTTACGGTTGGCGCGCGATGGCCTCCGCCCAAAAGGAACTCTACAACTTCCTCGCGAAGATCGAGTAATCGAGGCCGCCGAAGAATTTTTCACGCACGGCGGCGGGCAACTCCGCGAGTTCCGGCATCGAATCGACGGCCGGCTCCAAGTACTCTATCTTGATCGCGCCGAAACCGGCTTCCTCCAGGTAGTAATGCAGGAGGACCGCAGGCACGGGCCGCGTGTGCGTGGGGTCGATGTAGAAGTGCGACGAAAAGATCGCGAGGCATTCCGGGTTCGGCGTTTCGATCGCGACGAGCCCGCCGCTGCGAACCTTTTGCCCCAGCAGTTCGGCGAAGCGCGCGACAGACGCGGGCGTCAGATGTTCGACAACTTGCGAGCAGTACACCCCGGCAACCGAGTGGTCGGCCTTCGCGGAGAGGTACGCGAAGAGATCGGCGCATTCGGCGGTGAGGCCTTTCGCGGTGCAAACGTCCACGCATTCCTGGCTTAAATCGATGCCGCGCGCGATCAGTCCTGCCGTTCGCGCCGCCTCCAGGAACTCGCCACGCCCGCAGCCGATATCGAGAATCTCGCCCGCAGTGCCCGCGAAGCGTTCGATGTAGCGCTGCTGTTGGCTGCGAATGCGATCCTCCGAGCCTCGGAATCGATTCGCAAACGCGTGCCAATCGACGGGTATCGCTTCCGGTGCGGCGCTGCCGGCCGATACGTGCGCTGCCGGCTGCGCGACGGGCTTTTGGCGAATCAGACGCAGCTCATGATGAATGAGACGCTCGAACTCGTCCCGGACTTTTACCAAGTCGTCCCAAAGCTTCTGCTGCACAGCGATCGTATTGCGGTCGAGCGCGCCTTCGAAGTCCTTGTGCTGAGCGCGAATCAACGCTCGATTCGCTTCTTCTTGCACCGTCAGGCGATGAGAATAGGCCGCCTGCAATTCAGAGATGGTGCGGAGTGTGCGGATTTCGCCATTCAGATGCCGCTGCTCAAACTCCGCCCTTGAATCGGCAGCCTCTTGCGCTTGTCCTTTCACGAGTTCGAGGACGCGGCACAATTCGTCATACCTGGCCGCCATCGCCGCCATGCTGCGGTTCATCGCGTTCATCGCTTCGATGGATTCCTGGACGCATTCCATCGAGGCGCGGTTGAACTCCACCTGCTCGCGCACATGCCAATCGAGGGCGCGGGAGATCGCACGCTTACCCGCCTGAACGATGGAGTTCACCAGCCCGCCCGCGCGAGGATTCACCGTACCAATCGCGGCGACCTTCGCGTCGGCGGCGTCGCGGGCGTGGACCATCGGCATCAGGTTCACCGCCATCACGCCTTCGGGACCTAGAGCACCCTGCGGAGCGTTCGCGCGCGCTTTCTCGCGGACCTCTTGAATCGCTGCGCTGAGTTCCTGATCCGTCACGGCTTTCCCTTATGTTTTTGCCGCGCCTCATGCGTCGCGGTGATCTTGGTGGATACGCCGCCGCGTGGGGCAAAGTCGCCGACCAGTGCCGCGCGCACTGGCTTACAAGCCCTGACGATGTCGTTCAGCATGCGATTGACGACGTTCTCCTGAAAGATGCCGAGATTGCGGTATTCGATGGAGTACATCTTCAGCGATTTCAATTCGAGGCACAACTTCGCGGGAACATACGTCAGAGTCAGCGTGCCTGTATCCGGCAGTCCGGTTTTAGGGCAAATCGACTTTCCAGCACAGTGGGATCCGAAGCTTGGAATTCACGTGACTTGAAGTCGCGGC